>Ga0099364_10005238_pt1 | contig 19341 bp, 15 predicted proteins | sample TergutTh196P3_FD_73070 | JGI IMG/M metagenome (GOLD analysis project Ga0099364, IMG submission 73070) | Microcerotermes parvus P3 segment gut microbial communities from Pointe-Noire, Republic of the Congo - Th196 P3 | ecosystem: Host-associated > Arthropoda: Insects > Digestive system > Gut ...
GATCTTGAAGACCGATGCTTTGAGCGAACATTTCCTCAAAATTTGCAAACTGACTCATCTCTCATCTCACCTCACTGTCAATTATATCTTTTTCACCCTAAGAAGAAAAGAGCCTTGAATGCAAAAACACTTGACAAAATGATGTTTTTTTGATATAATAACCATTGTAGCGAGCTTTGCTGTCATTAATGAGGTTGTGGCGGGATTGGCGTACGCTCATGTTTTTGCATTAGCACAATAGTAGAATGGACAAAGAAATTTTAAAGAATTGAGTACAGTTTAGCGGTCTTAAAAAATAAATATGCGGCTGTGGTGGAATCGGCAGACACGCCAGCTTGAGGGGCTGGTTTTCGCAAGGAAGTGCAAGTTCAAGTCTTGTCAGCCGCACCAAACATTCGTTTGCAGGTTTGATACAAAATCAAGCTTCCGAAAGCTTCCGATTTACGGAAGTTTTCGGGTTTTATGAGGCAATATCTCAAATTGTATACAGGATTGGAACCCTGTTAATATCCAGGTTTGAATATCCTGCTACTCACCACAATCCCTTTTGCAGACGACAATTGACTCAACAATTGTTATGGCGTACCGGCGAGTTTCTGTAACTGATATTTTCAATTGCAGAACGCTCATATAAATATGGAAGCAGAACACAATTTGCAAATCAGCATCCGCAAAAAGCCCTCGGGCAACGGCATCGCGTATTGCCGCAGGGCGAACGTGCGGGAACGGGTTTTAGGTTGGCTGCTCGGCAAGAAAAAGCTAGTAACTACCATTGTCCCCAACAACGAAAACAAACATCTGCATCATTATTTTCAATCATCCACTCAAGCTAACCCCCTCACACCCTGTGCACCATGCCCGCGTAAACCCCGCCGCGCGCTATAAGCTCGCTGTGGGTGCCTTGCTCAGCGATTTTGCCGTCCTGGATCGCGATAATCAGGTCGGCTTTTTTGATTGTAGAAAGGCGGTGGGCGATAACCAAGAGAGTGCGCGTCCCCGCGATTTTGGCGATTGCGCTTTGGATTTCGCGTTCGGTTTCCGTGTCGACGGAGCTTGTTGCCTCGTCCAGTATAAGGATAGGTGAGCCGCGCAAAACGGAGCGGGCGATGGAAATGCGTTGTTTCTGTCCCCCGCTAAGCCGCACGCCCCGCTCGCCAATGACTGTGTCATAGCCCTCAGGCAAATTCTCGATATAGTCGGCAATACACGCCGTTCGTGCCGCCGCGGCGATCTCCTGTGGCGTTGCGCTGTCGCAACCATAGGCGATATTCTCGGCAATTGTACCGTTAAAAAGGAACACGTCCTGCAACACCAAACTAAGTTGATTGCGCAAACTTTCCAACGTCATGGTCTTGATGTCCATGCCGTCCATAGTGATTTTTCCCGCTGTCGGGTCATAAAACCGCGCAATCAGTGAAGAAATGGTGCTTTTTCCCACTCCTGTAGGTCCGATTAGAGCCACCATCTGCCCCGCCTTGACCTCGAAAGAGATGTCTTCCAGTACAGTAATGCCCTCCTGATAGGCAAAACTCACGTTTTCAAAGGAAACCTGCCCTGTGAGATGCTCCGCCTTTTGAGCGTTAGGCGCATCGGTGATATCCGACGGGGTGTCCAGAACCTCAAAAACCCGTTCCGCCCCCGCAAGGGACTGCTGAACGTCCTCGGCGGTACGCGCCAAGGTGGACACGGGTGCATAAAACAGATTGAGGTAGAGCAAAAATGCCACAACGTCGGCGATTGCAAGCCCTGTTTTTTGCGCAATTAGCGGTCCGGTAAACAGGACGATTACCGTTCCCAAGGAGGTCACCAATGCGACGCCAGGATTCAGTACCGCGGAGTAAAACAGCGCCTTGATTAGGGTAGCGGCATTCTCCTGAGTTTTTTCACGCACACGGGAACTCTCGTAACTTTGCTTGTTGAAAACCTGAATCTCCTTGATACCCGAAAAATTGTCCTGCAAAATCGCGTTGACTTCGGCGAAGGTCTTTTGTCCACGGCGAAAATTCTTGCGCATTTTTCGCAATAGGGTACTCATTGCGGCGATGAACGGGATGGGAATACACACCAAAAGCGTCAAGGTGGGATTGATGAACAGGAGGATTGTCAGCACGCCGATGAGAGTGATGAAGGCGATGATAATGTCGGGAATTGAGTGGGCGATGAGGGTTTCGAATGTGGCGGTGTCGGCGGTGACCCTTGCCATGAGCTGCCCCGTTTGTTTGTCGTGGTAGTAGCTCATGGATAGGCTTTGCAAATGGTCATAGAGCCGCGAACGCATATGGGCGACGAGCCTCCAACTGCCCACGTGACCGTAGTAACCCGCGAAAAATCGCGCGGCGGTTTGTAGGATGTACGTCCCCAAAAGCAACAGGGCAATGGGAGAGATTTCACCCATTGCGTCGCTGAGCGCGGTGGTTTCCATCAGGGCGATGACCTGCCTGATGAAATGCGGTACAAGCAAACTTGTCCCCGACACCACGAGAACCGCAGCGGTGGAGATGATCAGATATTTTGCCCAGGGACGAGCGATTTTCAGCAGGCGGAAGATGAGCTTCATTGTGGTTTCTTTCGGCAGACTTTCTGTTTTATGCGGGGAGATTATAGCATAAGATGAGGGAAATGTAAAGGAGTGCGGCAACATTTGGCGATTTATAGTTGATTTTGAAGTTAGGCAACTATAGCATTACCTGAATCCTGTTTCCTCACTCCTAATTCCTGAATCCTCACTTAAGCGCTCCGAACCAAAGTCTGCCGCCGCGCGGCTTGCTCAAAGGATGTCAAGTGTTCCAAGGACATCTCTTGGGCGAAGTTAGGTACGGTTACAGGAATTTCGGGATATTTCACCGCCATAGCGCGGACAAACGCCTGTGTGTCCACAGCCCCCGTCAAGGGCGGAAACGCGTTGTCGTGGTGGCTTAAAACCACCGCCTGGGGTTGGTAATACTCCACAATGCGAAGAGCCATTTCTGCGGGATTGCTAGTACCGTTGTAGGGCAAAATCAGCAGATCAGCGTAAAGCAGGGCGGCGTCGACGTCATCGTCAGGGATGCCGGGGGATCCCAATGACAGCAAGCGCCTACCATCGTGTTCGATGTTGAACACTACAGTTTCACCATTTTCGGGGAATTTCTTGTGTGCCGCCACCAACTTGAAGAACTCAAAAGGCGACAAAATCGCCCTCGCCGCCGCCTGGAGTGCGATTTTTAGGTCAAGCACGTTGTGCCGCCCCTGGTGCAGGCTCACACACGTCTTACCTATGCAGAAGCTATCACCCACCTCACAGCAGTGCAGACGCTCCTCCGGCACGCCGTGGCGCAGGAGTGTGTCGTGAGGTGTCTCGGTGCAATGGACACGAATTTCACGCTGAGAGTTGTATTCAGGCACGCTAATCAGGTGGTCAAAGTGTCCGTGGGAGATTAAAATCTCCTGCGCATCGGCGAAAGAGTCCTCGTCGGTATGGTATTCGCAACGCTTGGTCATGGAAAAAAACGGGTCTGTCCAGAGGACATTGCCGTCCTCCATGTCAATTTTATAGGCTGCGCAGCCTAGCCATGTGAGTTTCATCTCTTCTCCTCCAAGAAAAAAGATTCTTTCAATATCTTAATAGTAAATATAGCACTTTTTTGGCGCGAGTGTGTTAAAAATTTGTGAACAATCCCTAAAAAAATAACACAGGGGCAGATGTAACACTTTTGTAACCTTATTTTCTACCTTTTTGACAAAAAATATGGTAAAAAACGGGAATATAGTTTTGTCTATTGCCACTAACTCCCTTTTTCTCCCTGATTCGCCACAGGGTATTTGTGCAAATTAACCAAAATCTACTGACATTTTCTACTTGACAAAAGAAGTTTTGGACAATATAATAACACAGGACTAAAAAAATGTGTCCAGAAACATGGGAAGAATTACCTATGTTCAACAACAAAGAAAGAAGGATCAGAATAATGGAAAGTCACAGTAGACGAAAGCGTGTTTTTATCGCGCTGATGGTCACACTGGCGATTTTACTGAGTACAACAGCCCTTATCGCTGCCGCGTCGGACACTATCACCGTCACAGTTCATGCGGACGGGCAAACCACACAGCTCACCACACGAGCAAAAAACACGGAGAACATTCTCTCCCAACTGCCGATTACTTTCTATCCAGGTGACTTCATTGACGACAGCGGCTTTGACCCCGACGCCGACAGCACCATCAAAGTTTACCGCGCAAAAACCATCACCATCATGGACGGTAAACATGAAAACGTCGCCGTGATCGGCGGCACAGTGGAGCGGGCAATCACTCAAGGAGACTTCCAACTGCGCAGCGAGGATAAACTCAGTCACCCCTTGGACGCCGAGCTAGAGGACGGCATGGTCATCACCATCACACGCGCTTTCAACGTTGTCGTCAAGGCGGACGGCAAGGAGAAGGAACTGCTCCTCACTGAGGGTACAGTCAAGGGCGCGCTGAAGCAGGCGGGGGTAAAGTACAAGGAAAACGACGAGATCTCTCCCAAACTTGACAAAAAACTCACTAAAGACACGGAAATAACAGTGGGGCGTGTCAGCTACAAAACCCGCACTGAAGAAGTAGAGATACCTTTCACAAAGACCACCCGGAACACAAATGACCTGTACCTCGGCGAAACCAAGGTTTCTGCCAAAGGCAAAGAGGGGCTCAGCGAGGTCACGTATAAGGACAAATACCTCGACGGCAAGTTAGTTTCTAGTGAAAAAGTCAGCACAAAGGTGCTCAAAGAGCCTGTACAGCAGGTGACACTGAAAGGCGCGCTCTCATCGGCTTATAAACCCATCGTCCTGAAAACGGGGCTGAAGCCTGTCAGCGTCGTCACGCCGCCCAAGAGTTTTGAACTCGACCAGAACGGCGTACCAAAAAACTATAAATCTGTGGTTACGGGGCTTGCTAAGAGCTATTCATTGGGCAAACGCACCGCTTCGGGACGTCCCACAAAGCCAGGTCACATCGCCGTCGACCCCAAGCAATTCCCCTACGGCACCGCGTTGTATATCGTTTCCGAGGACGGCAAGTATGTCTATGGCTACGCTATCGCCGCGGACACGGGCGGTTTTGTTAAGAAAAACAGCTGCATGGTGGATTTGTTCATGCCTAGCTACGCCGACTGTATCCGTTGGGGCGCGAGGAATGTCAGGATTTACGTGCTCTAGGAGGAATGGTAAGCAGTGAGAAGCATATTTAGAGGTGAGAACTCTGCATCCTAAAAACCAGTATCGCATAACAGCGGTGGAAACGCCGAAGTTATGCGATTTTCGTATATTTTTCGCACATTTATCCCAACAGCCTTAATATGAGTGTAAACGATATTAAGACTGATGGGGTGAGTAAGATGGAGAAAAAAGGCATTGCCAAAAGAATTGCAAATAGAAATGCTGAAATTTTTCATGAGGACATCCATACCAAGAAAAATGCGATAAGAACGAGAAAAACGTAATGACGATAAATCGTCTATCAAAAAAATTGATAGGAGCGATTTATCATGATGAAAACAGAAACAAACCACAGGCTTGATGGATGGAACGTAAGAAATGTTGAAGCACGTTCTACAATGATGCTAGAAACTGCAATCTATCTCCGAGTAACGAGAACAAGCATCTGCATCGTTTTCGTGATCTGGGATGCTCATTTTTTGAGTTTCTATAAACTCCATTTTTGTCCACAATCGAAGTTACTCTCCCCCCTTGCGTTTACAGCCCATTTCCTGTATAATTTATAGGCATCACCAATCCCCTGTAAAAACGGAGTAATTATGCCAAAAAAACGAACAGCAAAGCCTGCAGAGACCCTTGACCCAAATACCCTCATCGTCGGTTCAGGCGTTGTGCTGCGCCAAGCAATCCCCGAAACCCTCGTGGAAAACTATATGCCATACGCCATGAGCGTCATTCTCTCCCGGGCAATCCCGGAAATTGACGGCTTCAAACCCTCCCACCGAAAAATTCTCTACACCATGTACCAAATGGGTCTGCTCACGGGAGGACGCAGCAAGTCCGCCAACATTGTGGGGCGCACTATGCAACTGAACCCCCACGGCGACGCGGCGATATACGAAACCATGGTGCGGCTCTCTCGGGGTTACGAAACCCTCCTGCACCCTTTTGTGGACAGCAAGGGCAATTTCGGCAAGAGCTATTCCCGCGACATGATGTGGGCGGCGAGCCGCTACACCGAGGCGAAACTGGAGGGCATCTGCGCCGAGCTTTTCCGCGACCTGGACAAAAATGCCGTGGACTTTGCAGACAACTATGACGCAACCATGAAAGAACCTACCCTCCTGCCTGTCACTTTCCCTAGCGTTCTTGTCAACGCCAACACAGGTATCGCCGTGGGTATGGCAAGCTCCGTGTGCTCTTTCAATCTAGAGGAGGTATGCAAGACCACAATCGCCCTCATGGGGGACGAAAATCACGATATTGCCGATACCCTGAAAGCCCCCGACTTCATCGGCGGCGGTTTTCTGCTTTATAATCGCGAGCAGCTAGAGCAGATTTACACCACGGGGCGGGGCAGTGTACGCATTCGCGGAAAATACGCCTACGACAAATCCAACAACTGCATAGACATCACGCAAATCCCCCCCACCACCACTGCTGAAGCGATTATCGAGCGGATTGTTGACCGCGCCAAAGCGGGGATATTGCGGGAAGTCGCCGACGTGCGTGACGAAACGGACCGCAAGGGGCTGAAAATCACCATCGACCTCAAGCGCGGCACTGATGCGGAAGCCCTGATGCGCAAAATTTTCAAGCTCACCACACTGGAAGACAGTTTTTCCTGTAACTTCAACGTCCTCGTCAAGGGACATCCCCGTGTATTGGGGATTCGTGAGCTGCTCATGGAGTGGTTGGCGTTTCGGGAAAACTGCATCCGCAGACGGGTGGGTTTTGAACTGACCAAGGCGCGGGATAGACTGCACCTCTTGCAGGGACTTGCAAAAATCCTTTTGGACATCGATAAGGCAATCGACATCATCCGCAAGACGGACGAGGAGGCGGAGGTAGTTCCCAACCTGATGATTGGCTTTGGCATTGACAAGCTCCAGGCGGATTTTGTTGCGGAAATTCGCCTGCGCCACTTAAATCGCGAATATATCCTGAAGCAGACAAAGGACATCGACAAGCTGACAAAAGACATCGCCGACAAGGAGGATATCCTCCAAAATTCGCGGCGGGTGCGCGGGATAATCCGCAGCGAGCTTGAGGAGGTTATTGCCAAATATGCCCAACCGCGCCGCACTCAACTGCTCTTTGCCGACGAGATTGAGGACAGCGAACCGGAGGAGTCTGTGCCGGAATATCCCGTGCATATTTTCTTTACGCGTGATGGGTATTTCAAGAAAATCACGCCCCAGTCCCTGAGAATGTCCGGTGAGCAGAAGCTCAAGGAGAACGATGAGATTGTTCTGCAAATTGAGAGTAACAACGCTGCACAGCTGTTGTTTTTCACCAATAAATGTCAGTGTTACAAGTCCCGCGCGGCGGATTTTGACGACAGCAAAGCCAGTGTTTTGGGGGATTTTGTCCCCACAAAGTTGGAGATGGAGCCAGACGAACGTCCTATTTTCCTCGCCGTCACCCGCGATTACAGCGGACAACTGCTGTTCTTTTTCGAGAACGGTAAGGCGGCAAAGGTGGAGCTTGCGGGCTATCAAACCAAGCAAAACCGCAAGAAGCTCCTCAATGCAGTCAGCGACAAATCTCCGGTAGTCGCCGCATATCAACTGGACAATGAAAGGGGTGATGTGCTGTTTTTCGCCCAGTCCACGGCGGGGCGCGGCTTGATTATCCCCGCCGCCTCCATCCCCGCTAAGACGACGAAAAACACTCAGGGAATCGGCGCGATGACCCTGCGTACAGGCTTGCGGCTCAAGTCTGTTCTGCCCTATGCCGACGGCACTCTTGCCGACCAACACAGGTACAAAACAAAGAACCTACCCGCCGTTGGCGCGAAAGTGAACACACAGGCGGAACAGCTGCGCTTATAGCTGATATCAGGGTATATCCAGGTATATGCCGAAAATAGACAATATTATCTGAAACCATCCATTGAAAAAATCACCAAAAGCGTGCAAATATTCCATTACAATATCCATTATGAAAGCCTTCCTTTCATCGCAATTTACAAAACTTGACACCATTTGGGTTGGTAAAACGACACCGATTTGCCGAACAGTGCCGGCAAACCAGTACCAGTGAAGCTTTAGGGGTTTAAAGCCCTAATGAATCGAGTAGGTAAACGAACGGTGATGAAATAATCTGCCAGACTATTTCAAAGATGCCGCGGATACTTTCCCAAGTAAAAGCAAGGTCCATGTCAATTACTCCTTTCATTGCATTTTACAAAATTTGACACTATTTGGGTTGGTGAAACGACACCGATTTGCCGAGCAAAGTCGGCAAACCAATGTGTATTTTTATCTACCAACTTATGCCAAACCAGTAATAAAGGGGTCCGCTAACTATATCTCTAAATATGATGTAAGGTAACCCAAAAAGGTTAAGGAAAAAATCCCATGCTTCTGATAAACTATCCATGTTCAGTACCCTCCTTTCTCTATAAGGTAGGAGCACAGCCTAACCAGGCAGCACCCCATATCCTCACATCTTAGTTCAAGCCTCAGAACCGCCCCACTCAACAACGGTAAAGCCTTTGCGTTCAAAGGCAGGACACGGCGCAGGCGGCGCGATCTCCACAGGCTTTTTCAGGGGTTTGTAGACCATAAACACGCGCAAAACCGAGTCTGGTACGGGGGAAATCTCCAACGGAGCGAAGTTTTCGTAGTTTTCCCACTGGAATGTGACCAAATTGTAAAGGTTTTCTTGCATTTTTGGCAACCAGAACACAATGAACTCGTTGTACTCACGGGGAGTCAAGCCCAAACCGGCAAGCTTTTCCTGGAGGAACACCGCGCTGTCCTTACCGGCAACGCAGTAGCCCTCGCTGAAATCCCAGTCCGGTTTATTGGGGATTCCCTCCCAAAACAGGTAGCTGTACTCCTTGCCGTCGGCGTTGTTCACCAGTGTGCCGTCGGGGCAGGCTCGGACGCTCCAACCCTCGGCGTAGTCGGGATAAGTAACCGTCAGCTTGCCGTCGAGCTTCAGCTTCACGTCCACCTCGGTTTCCTTTTCGGGATAGAGGTAGATGACGGGCTTGTGGAAAGGCATTGGGTCAATGACATCCTGTGGGTTAAAAATCCGCCAAATTAGCTCTAGCCATTCTTGGAAGTTTGTGAAGAGCGTGGTGAAGAATTCGATGATTGTAGACATAATGTTTCTCCTTTTGTTTGTTTGTTGCTCAATTGTGAACAATTTGCGAACAAAGTATATCATAATTTTTTGGAGATGTCAATACCCTAGGGAGCGCTTTTTCAAATTTTTTTTGCTTTTATGTAGATAGGTGTCTTCTCAATTCATGTTTGAAATCCAACATTTCCCTGACAAAATTTACAAATATCTACTTTTGTCACAAAAAATAGAACGGCGTGAGAACCAAGTCCTTAGGAGTGACAATTTCTCTATTTTGTGTTATAATATACAAAACCAAGGACAACCAAAACAGGGAGCAACATATGTCAGTTTTGCGCATATACTCAGAGAAAAAAAGGGGCTTCAACGTTGAGGCAAAGGCGTTGGAATCCGATTTGCGGGGGACGTTGGGACTGGATATTGACAGCGTTCGGATTTTCCACCGCTATGACGTTCAAGGCTTGAGCCCCAAGCAGTTCAGCAACGCCGTGACCACAATTTTCAGTGAACCCAATGTGGACAAGACCTACAATGAGCTGCCCGACCTTGAGGGTTTTGTTTTCGCGGCGGAATATCTCCCAGGGCAGTTTGACCAAAGGGCTGACAGTGCGGCGCAGTGTATTGCCCTGGAAACCGGCGGCGAGCGCCCTCTAGTACGCACGGCACGGATTTACGCAATGGGCGGCGAGCTGACGGCGGGGGAGCTCGAGCAAGTCAAGAACTATCTCATCAACCCTGTGGAGTCCCGCGAGGCGGGCTTTGAACTCCCCGAAAGCCTTGATATTCTCTCACCAGAGCCTGAAACTGTCCCCCGGATCACAGACTTTATTACCTGGTCTGACGAGGAAATTACCCTGTACCACGCTAAAAACGGCTTTGCAATGACTGCAGCGGATTTGGTGTTTTGCCGCGAATATTTCAAAAGTGAGAACCGTGATCCTAGCGAAACGGAGCTTAAGGTCATCGATACCTACTGGTCCGACCACTGCCGTCACACCACTTTTTTCACTCGCCTTGCCCGCGTGGATTTTGAGGCGGGGAAACTCACCGCCGCTTTTGAAAAGGCGTGGCTGCAGTATTTGGCACTGCGTGAGGAGGTCTATGGTGAGCGGCAAAAAGACGTGACCTTGATGGACATCGCCACTATTGCCGCGAAAGTACTGAAAAAGCGCGGTCTTTGCAAGGATTTGGACGAGAGTGAAGAAATTAATGCGTGTTCTATAAATGCCAAGGTAACTGTGGACGGGCAAGAGCAGGATTGGCTGATACAGTTCAAAAACGAAACCCACAACCACCCCACGGAGATTGAACCATTCGGCGGGGCGGCGACCTGCTTGGGCGGCGCGATTCGTGACCCCCTTTCCGGGCGAAGCTATGTTTATCAGGCGATGCGCGTCACCGGCTCAGGCGACCCTACTGTACCTTTTGAGGATACCCTAGAGGGCAAACTGCCGCAACGGAAAATCACTATCGGCGCGGCTCAGGGCTACAGCTCATATGGTAACCAAATCGGGCTTGCCACAGGACAAGTCAAGGAACTCTACCACGAGGGCTACCTTGCAAAGCGCATGGAAATCGGTGCAGTTATTGCCGCCTCCCCTAAGGAGAATGTAATTCGCGGAATACCCCAGGCGGGGGACATCATCCTTATGTTGGGGGGGCGCACAGGGCGTGACGGCTGCGGCGGCGCCACAGGTTCCAGTAAGGCACACGACAGCGCGTCCATCGAAACCTGCGGCGCGGAAGTACAAAAGGGTAATCCTCCCACAGAGCGGGCATTACAGCGGCTTTTCCGCAACCCCGACGCATCAAAATTGATACAGCGCTGTAACGACTTCGGTGCGGGAGGCGTTTGTGTCGCCATCGGCGAATTGGCGGCAGGACTGCAAATTGAGCTAGACAAGGTGCTGAAAAAATATGAGGGATTGGGCGGTACAGAGCTTGCTATTTCGGAGTCCCAAGAGCGTATGGCAGTTGTAGTTCGCCCAGAGGACGCGGATAAGTTCATCGAGCTTGCGGGTCAAGAGAACCTTGAGTGCGTTCCCGTGGCGCGGGTGGATGAAAATCCACGCCTGGTCATGCACTGGCGAGGGGACACAATAGTTGACATTTCCCGCGAATTTTTGGACACTAGCGGCGTGACAGGACGCGCCGAGGTGACACTTTGCGCCGTCCCGCCAAAGGACGATTACCGACTGCAGGTTCCCGCAGAACTCACAAATCTCTCGCTTGCCGACGCTCTTGTGACGAATCTCTCACGCCTGAAGGTCTGCACACAAAAGGGACTCGCTGAGCGGTTTGATTCCTCCATAGGCGCCGGTACGGTGCTGATGCCCTTTGGAGGTGAAAATCAGCTCTCCCCTGAAGATGTGATGTGTGCGAAAATCCCGTTGGAACAGGGTGAAACAGACGATGCAACATTGATGTCGTATGGATACAGCGCGGATTTGTCCCAGTGGAGTCCTTTCCACGGGGCGGCGTACGCGGTGACGGAATCCCTGGCAAAGCTTGCGGCAGCGGGAGGCGATGCGGCGAAAGCCCGCCTGACGTTCCAGGAATACTTCCCGCGTCTGTGTGATGACCCCAAGCGTTGGGGACTGCCCGCCGCCGCTCTCTTAGGGGCTTTGACGGCGCAGATGGGCTTTAGCACTCCCGCAATCGGCGGCAAGGACTCCATGAGCGGCTCATTCGAGGACATGGACGTGCCGCCAACTCTGGTATCTTTCGCTGTAGGCACTGTGAAAGCATCACAGGCAAGTTCCGCTACATATACCAATAAACAGGCGGGAAGTGCCGTCTACTTTATCCCGCTGCCTGCGGATAAAAACACCTTGCTCCCCAACTATCCAAGCTGCGCAAAGCTCTTTGATACGGTGAGCAGGGCGGTAAAAAACGGTGCGTCGGCTTCCGTTGTCACAGAGGGCGGCGCGGCGGCTACTGTGTGCCAAAAGTGCTTCGGCAATTCCCTGGGTGCAAAATTTACAACCACCGACCCAAAACTCCTATTCGCGGCGCAATACGGCGCCTTTGTGGTGGTGACTGACGACATAAGCGCATTCGTGGACTTCACGCCTATCCAAATCGCCCTTCTCACCGATGACGACACGTTCACCATCGACGGCGCGGCAATAGACGGAGAAACCTTGCGGCGTGCGTGGTTTTCCAAGTTGGAGGGCGTTTTCCCTACCACGGCAAAGTCGGCGGAAATGCCCATAGAAATACCGCTATACACAAAAAAATCTCTACTCTCACCTGCCATATCCATCGCCAAACCGCGGGTATTGTTACCAGTATTTCCTGGAACGAATTGTGAAGTGGACACGGCGCGGGCATTCAAAAAAGCAGGGGCGGTGCCGAGGATTTTGGTACTGCGCAACCTCAGCCCTGAACAGGTGGAGGAGAGTGCGAGGATGTTCGCCAAAGAACTGGAGCAATCTCAGATTCTCATGCTCCCGGGAGGATTTTCCGCAGGGGATGAGCCGGAGGGCTCGGGGAAATTCATTGCAGCCTTTTTGCGCTCCCCTGTCGCCGCCGAGGCAATCGCCAAATTGCTAGGTCAACGCGACGGCTTGATACTTGGTATCTGCAACGGCTTTCAGGCACTCATCAAAACGGGGCTTCTGCCATATGGGGAAATCCGCAAAACCGCAACCGATGATCCGACCCTCACATTCAACAACATTGGGCGGCACGTTTCTCAGATGGTTTATACCCGCGTTACCAGTGTGAAAAGTCCCTGGCTCTCGAGCTGCCAGGCGGGGGATGTCCACTGTGTGCCTGTTTCCCACGGCGAGGGGCGGTTCGCGGCGGATACGGCGACACTGCAACGCCTTGCCCACAACGGGCAAATCGCTACCCAATACGTCAGTCCTGACGGTGTCCCCAAGGCTGAAATGCCCTGTAATCCCAACGGATCTGTCTGTGCTATTGAGGGCATTTGCTCCCCGGACGGGCGTGTTTTCGGAAAGATGGCGCACAGCGAACGTTATGGCGAGAACATCTGCAAAAACGTGCCCGGAGCGAAAGATATGGGGCTGTTTGCTAGCGGAGTTAGGTATTTCGGGGAGTAATTATTGCTCTAACACGGGTCAAATACATTTAGTTTAGGAGTAAAAAAATGAAACGATTTCTTTTCACACTGTGGCAATTTACATGGGGTTTGCCCCAAAACCTGGCGGGGCTTATTGCGTTTTTAATCAAGCGCAAAAGCTGTGAACACAAGCGTTTTGGCGAGGCGATAGTTACTTATGTGTCCGCAAAGGGCTTTGGCGGCGTGAGCCTTGGAATGTTCATTTTCGTCAATCCCAGTATCAATGACCAGTGGCTTCACGACACGGAAATCCACGAATACGGTCACACAATCCAGTCCGCTATTTTGGGACCACTTTACCTGATTGTGGTGGGTGTCCCCTCAGTTACCTGGTGCAATTTCAAGCCCCTTGTGAATTGGTGGCAGAAGAATGACAAGTCGTATTATTGGCTCTACTGCGAGGGTTGGGCAAACACTTTGGGCGTTTGGGCGAGGAAAACCGACTTTATCACGGAAAAGATGAAGACTCGCGGGTATTATGGGCGGACGTTCAAGCCGCGTTGGACAGATAGTCTCCTAACTTGAAAATCAACTCATCTTTGCGGTGCATTTCCCATCTGACTTCGTCAAAAATGCTCGCAATATGAAAGTATTACTGCGCTTTTTTCCTTGCCAGACGAAAAATATTCTCGCAAATCCTGAGCCGATTTTCAAGTTAATCGACTATAATTTATACGTTGAAGCCTGCCGGCACTCTATAATATCGCTCCTGTTCCCCAAAATCCCCTTGCAAAATCTGCGCCAAAAAGGTATAATATAGTAAACTGAATACCGAAAGGATTTTATTTATGGATGGGATTTTGCAATTTGACTGGAACATAATGACCTGGCTGCAGGACAACTGGCACGTGGGAGAAAATCCTGCTCTGGACAGCGTTTTCAAATTCATCACCACTCTTGGCGACGGGGGCATGATTTGGATTGCCCTTGGCATCGTGATGCTTTTTTTCAAGAAACTGCGCCCCTTTGGTATCGCCGTTTTGCTCGGCGCGGCGTTTTCGGGTCTGCTCAACGACCTCATTATCAAGCCCATTATCAGCCGCGAGCGCCCATTTGATTTTGACTGGCCCCAGTTCATCACCAACGGACGCGAATTTTTCTATCCCCACATCATCAAAGAAATGCCCCACAGCCTGTCGTTCCCATCGGGGCACACTAGCAGCTCCGTCGCCCCCGCTACCGCCCTATGGTTCATCAGCGACAAAAAACTGCGTTGGCGCCTCGCTATCCCATTCTCCGTCATCGCCCTGCTCATCGGCTTTTCGCGGATTTATATCCATGTCCACTTCCCCACGGACGTCCTGGGCGGCATCGTTGCGGGCATTGTTTACGGTGTGCTAGCGGTATTTGCGGCAAAGGGCATCGTGGCGCTGATAAAGAAAATTAAGCCGAACACCAAATTGGTGTAACCGGAGTTCAGGTGTGAATATGGTCTACCAAAATTTTGCAAGCATTGTTAACTATGAACAGCTTGCCAACGATATTTTTAAGATTAGGGTAAAGTGCCCACAGATTGCAAGAAAGGCACAGGCGGGGCAGTTTGTCCACATCCTGTGCGGGGAGAAAACACTGCGCCGCCCAATCTCCATCGCCTGCGTTGACGGGGACGACATCCTCCTTGTTTACGCCGTGCGAGGAGAGGGGACACAATGGCTCTCTGAGCAAAAAGCGGGGCAGAAACTGGACATTATCGGTCCGTTGGGAAACGGTTTTCCAGTTTTTGACAAGCGCGTTCTGTTGGTGGGCGGCGGTATCGGCGTCCCACCCGTTTTGCAGTGCGCAATGAATATGAACAGCGACGTGGTTTTGGGTTTTCGCAACGCTGAACAGGTGATACTGGAGGATGAATTTTCCGCGAAATGCGGCAAACTCATCGTCTGCACAGAGGATTGTAGCCACGGCACACACGGCTTAGTGACGCCCAGTATGGAAACGTTACTGAGAGAGCGTCAGTATGGCGCCGTATTGTCTTGCGGTCCCGCGCCAATGCTGAAAGCCGTGGCAGAGCTTGCCGCCCGCTACGATACCCCCTGCTTTGTGTCACTGGAGGAGCGGATGGGCTGCGGTGTGGGTGCGTGTTTGGTGTGCGCCGCAAAAGTCCGACGCAAGGACAGTGAGGAATACCTGCGGGTCTGTAAGGACGGTCCTGTTTTTGACGCAAGGGAGGTTGTTTGGGAATGTTGAATGTAAATATTTGCGGCATAAATTTCAAAAATCCTGTCATCACAGCTTCAGGAACGTACGGTTTTGGCAAGGACTACGCAGACTTTTTTCCGCTAGAGAAGCTCGGAGGGATTGCCTGCAAGGGCACGACCCTGCACCCCCGTCCTGGCAATGCCCCGCCCCGCATTGCGGAAACGCCGTCGGGTATGCTCAACAGCGTGGGACTGCAAAACCCCGGGGTCGACCGCTTCATTGAGCACGAGCTACCCTGGTTGTTGGAGCAAAATACTGTTATAATTGCCAACGCGGCGGGGGCGGCGGTGGAGGACTACGTTGAAAACGTGTCTAAAATGTCCTCAAGCGGCGTACACATGATTGAGCTGAACATCTCCTGCCCCAACGTAAAGGAGGGAGGGGTGGCGTTCGGTACATCCTGCGGAAGTGTTGGAAGCATTGTGGGTGCGGCGAAAAAAGTTAGCGCAAATGTGCCGTTAATCGTCAAGCTTTCGCCCAATGTCAGCAATATTTCTGAAATTGCCAGATCCGCTGAAGCTGCCGGCGCCGATGCCTTGAGCCTGATCAACACCATCACGGGGATGAAAATTGACGCGGAAACCCGTCGTCCGATTTTGCGCAATAACGTGGGGGGACTTTCCGGACCGGCGATTTTGCCCGTCGCAGTGCGTATGGTCTGGGAGGTTCGCCGCGCCGTAAAACTGCCAATAATAGGCATGGGCGGCGTAACGACATGGCGGGATGCGGCTGAATTGATTTTGGCGGGAGCGGATGCAATCCAAATCGGCACGGCGTGTTTCACCGACCCATACGCCCCACTGAAGATCATCGAGGGACTGGAAAATTGGGTAAAGTCCCAAGGTTGTACTAATATCCGGGAGCTTTCCGGTGCAGTGGAGAGCTATTAAAAGGAGAAGTGACGTGAAAATCATGGGCATTGATTTTGGCAGCGCGAGGACGGGGCTTGCGGTCTGCGACAGCGGGGAAATTCTCGCAAGTCCTGTGGGACAGGTGGACTGCGTGGGGAAATCCCTTGGGGAGATAGCCCGAATCGTTGTAAATTCCGCCAAAGAACACGGCGCGGAAGAATTCGTTTTGGGTTATCCCCGAAACATGGACGGCACCGTCAGCGAGAGCGGCGAAAAGGTGGAACGCTTCCGGGAAAAGCTTCTGAAAATCAGCGAAAAGTCCGTAACCCTGCGTGATGAGCGCCTCACCACGGTGATGGGCGGGGATTACCTCTCCCAGGCGGGAGTCTACGGCAAAAAGCGGGCAAAAGTCCTTGACGCGGCGGCGGCGGTTGTGATACTCCAAGAATTTTTAGACTATAGAAAGAGCATGGGAATATGCGGAAACTGAAGATTGTCCCCATAATTTTGGCGATGTTGTTGATCCTGAACGCCTGCAGCGTTTGGGAATATGTTGACGACTGGTTTGAGGAGCGTATCATCCGATTTTTACCGGGAAATCTGGTACCGGAGCAGGATTGGGACTTGCCTCCCGAGCCTATTGTAAATACACAAAAGCCCCAGAGCCGCCATTATTATGAGCGGCTTGAGCCCCGCCTACAACACGCCTATCTCTATATTGAGCGGGAAATGCCAAATTTCCCCGAGCGCATTGAGATACCAGAGATGGATGCGCACGCCGTTGCCCAAGTGGTCAGGGCTTACAGCTACGACAATCCCGTTCAATTCAACATGGGTGAGAATTATACCATTGTCACACAGGGCGGGCGATATTATTTTCAGCCTGAATACCGCTTTGAGCGGGAGGATTACGAGGAGTTTTTGCGCCAGGCGACCGACGTCCTTGAGGAGCTTGCCGCCGCAGTGGACAGGACGGACAGTGATTTCAAGCGGCAGCTTGCTCTTCACGATGCTCTGTTGGAACGGGTGGTTTACGCCAGCGACCGCAAGCCCCACGAGGCAACCTTTTACGGCGCATTGGTGTTGGGGCGTGCCTCCTGTGAGGGATATGCCCGTGGGATGAAGCTACTCCTTGAGGAGTTGGGGATTGAAAACGTTCTGTTGACCGGAAACGCCACCAACCGCTCGGGACGTACGGAAGCCCATATGTGGAATCTCGTTTTGATTGACGGACTGTGGTATCACCTTGACCCCACATGGAACGATGTTGAAAACGATGAGATTCGTTACGACTATTTCAACTTGAACGACGAAGAAATTGGAATTTCTCACGACATTTCTGACAGTTGGCTAAAAGCTGTTAGCACACAAGCCAATTTTTTTAGAAAAACTGGTATGTTTTTTGAGGATTACGACAGCGGTACACGTGAAGCAGTCACCTCCGCTCTGCGGGAAAGCCTGAAAAACGGTAAATATCAAATAGAGATGCGCTTTTCCACCCGAGAGTTGATGGAAACCGCCAAGGATGCTCTAACCAACCCAAATGGCGGAGATATCTATAGGATGCTTGACACCGCCTCCCTTGCCTCCCGCGACCCGATTCTCACCAATGAGATTAGCTTTAGTTTTAATGAACACCTTGGGGTTGTGCGCTTTGGGGTTATTCGAAAGTGAGCGGGCTAAAAACGATGACAGCACTCTAGCCTTTAAGCAGTAATACTTTCGTGTTGCGAGCATTTTTGACGAAGTCAGATGGAAAATGCCCCGCAAAGACGAGTTGATTTTCAAGTTAGGCAACTATAACCAAAAGATGGTTTTTTTGCTCTCGTATCGACAGGCTCTTAAGAGGCGGTTAAAATTTTAATCTTTTCTTAATTGCTTTTTTTAAAAAAAAAGTGTATAATGTACAGGGCAAAATTTGCCCAATTTCCAACGGAGGCTCTTTATTCATGAAATATAACTTTGACGACGGCGGTGCGGGGAAAAAGAAGCCTGCCCCAAAAAAGTCGGCGGCGGTTAAGAAAACCACGGCAACTGCCGCGGTAAAACCCGCCAACACCCGTCGGCGCAGGACGCAAAAAAGACACCCCGCTCTGAAACTCATCCTCATGTCCATGGTAGTGGCGGCGTTCGCCGCGATTTTCGTGGGTGGGTATGTGTTCTTCAGCTCTGCTCAATATGTGTTGGGCAGCCAGATTATGCAGCTTGAGGAGTACAAATTCGCACAGGCGCGAACCACAATCATCTACGCCTATCAGGATCACGCTAATCGGAAAAAGCCTGTGGAAATCGCCCGTCTTCACGGCGAAGAAAACCGTATTTGGGTTCCTTACGCCAATATACCCGACAACGTGAAAAACGCCTTTGTCGCTCTTGAGGACAAGCGGTATTTCGACCACAGCGGTGTGGACTGGATTCGCACAGTCGGCTCCGCCACAAAGTACAAAATGTCCCAAGGCGGTTCCACGATCACCCAGCAGCTGATTAAAAACCTCACCGGTGAAAAAGAGGTCACTATCGTCCGTAAAATCCGCGAGATTTTGATTGCTCTTAACATGGAGCGGTTCTACTCAAAGGAAGAGATACTGGAAACCTATCTCAACACCGTCTACATGGGCAACGGCACTTACGGTCTCTACACCGCAACGGAGGTGTATTTCGGCAAACCCATGAAGGATTTGACCATCGCCGAGGCGGCAGTGCTGTCTGTCATCACCAACGCCCCCACCACCTATGACCCCCTGCGCAACCCAGAAAACGTCAAACGGCGGCAGATGGTCGCCCTTAAAGCAATGTTGGAACAGGGCTATATCACGCAAAAGCAATACGACAAGGCGGCGAAACAAAAACTTGTCTACACCAATTCCAAGGGCTACAAGCCCTCAAACTCCACTTCTGTCACCGTCACCAAGGGAGAAGTTACCAGTTCCTT
>Ga0099364_10005239_pt1 | contig 19341 bp, 25 predicted proteins | sample TergutTh196P3_FD_73070 | JGI IMG/M metagenome (GOLD analysis project Ga0099364, IMG submission 73070) | Microcerotermes parvus P3 segment gut microbial communities from Pointe-Noire, Republic of the Congo - Th196 P3 | ecosystem: Host-associated > Arthropoda: Insects > Digestive system > Gut ...
GTCCTTATCACGCAGAATTTTTAACATCCTTCCTTTTTTTCCTTTATCTTTTCCTGCGATTACCTGTACTGTATCTTCTTTTTTTAATTTAAATTTATGCACTGCTTTAGTCATACCGATCTCCTACAAAACCTCCGGGGCAAGGGATACAATTTTTAAGTATTCGCTCTTTTCCCGTAATTCACGGGCAACAGGTCCAAAAATTCTTTTTCCCTTGGGATTCAAGGCCGCATCGATAATAACGCATGCGTTGTCATCGAAGCGTATATAAGTTCCATCCGGACGGCGGTACTCTTTATGGGTGCGTACTACCACAGCTTTTTCCACAGAGCCTTTTTTTATGTTGGAGGTAGGCAAAGCTTCTTTTATTGCAACTACAATAATGTCGCCAATGCTTGCATACCTTCGTTTGCTGCCGCCGGGAACTTTTATGCATTTAACTAGTTTTGCGCCTGAATTGTCAGCTACATTCAGGAATGTTTCAACCTGTATCATTTTATTTTCATTCCCCTTATATTCCTCATTATTTAGCGCGCTCCATTATTTCTACAAGCTTCCAACATTTTTCCCTGCTGAGAGGCCGGCATTCAATAACCCGAACTTTGTCGCCAATTTTCGCATCGTTTTTTTCGTCATGGGCTTTTACTTTTTTAGTCCGTTTGACATATTTTTTATACAGAGGGTGTAATTTTAACGTGTCGATGGCTACCACAATGGTTTTCATCATTTTGTCGCTTTTAACAATCCCTATAAATTCTTTTTTCCCTTTTTTAGGTTGAGCTTGTTCTGTCATTATTTAGCCTCCGCGCTTTGAGCGTTTTTAAATGCCTCAATTGCCTTTGCCTTTTTGTCAGACATTTCCTGCGCATGAATAAGGGTGTTAAGCCGGGCAATTTGCCTTCGCATTGTGCGTCTTTGCAAGGGATTATCAATGTGGCCTATTACCATTTGAAAACGAAGATCCATGTACTTTCTCTTCATTTCGTCCCGTTTGGTTTTAAGCTCTGAGAATGAAAGACTTTTGAATGAATTCTTCATCGTATACTCCTAGGCTCCCAGTTCCATATCAGAACGGGCAACAAATTTTGTTTTAATGGGAAGTTTTGCCCCGGCAAGGGTCATTGCTTCTTCGGCAAGAGTACGGTTAATGCCGCCCCCCAATTCAAACATGATAGTTCCCGGTTTTACTACAGCAACCCAATATTCCGGGCCTCCCTTTCCTTTACCCATACGGGTTTCAGCAGGTTTCTTTGAAAAAGGCTTGTCCGGAAAAATACGAATCCATATTTTTCCGCCTCGCTTAATGTGCCGGTTTAAGGCAATACGGGCTGCTTCAATTTGCCTGTTGGTAATCCACATACGATCCAAAGCTATCAGGGCGTAATCGCCAAATGATATTTTGTTTCCGCGGGTGGCATTACCCGGCATATTGCCGCGCTGTACCTTGCGGCGTTTTACACGTTTAGGGCTTAACATATCTAACCTCTATTTCCTAAAAAGGGACGCTCCCTGCGCTTTCTAACCAATGCGCCGGCGTCTTCTTTTTGTTCTTTACCGAATTTCATACCGTTATAAACCCATACTTTTACCCCGATAGCGCCAAATGTTGTATGAGCCTCGGTAAAACCATAATCAATGTCCGCCCTTAAAGTATGCAATGGGATTCTGCCTTCTTTGGCTTCTTCTGTACGTGACATTTCTGCACCGCCAAGCCTTCCTGAAATCCTTACCTTTACACCCTGGGCATTCCCTTTTTTAATAGCGCCGCTGATAGCCTGTTTCATTACACGGCGGAACGAGGACCTGGCTGTAAGCTGTCGCGCTATGTTCTGCGCTATAATTTGAGCATTGCCGTCTGCATTGCGAATTTCTTTAATTTTAATTTGAATTTTTTTGTTTACAATTTTTTGCAGTTCCGCCCCGATTTTTTCGATGTTTGCGCCTTTTATTCCGATGATAACACCCGGACGTGCCGTATGAATTGTAACAGTAATCCTCTGCGGATGCCGGATTATTTCCAGTTCTGCAATTTCCGCGCCTTTTGTTTCAGGAAGCTCCATTATCCTTTTGCGGAGGTTTAAGTCTTCATGCAAAGTTGCCGCATATTCTTTTGGATCTACATACCAACGGGAACCCCATGTTCTATTGATGCCAATTCTTAGTCCAATCGGATTTACTTTTTGTCCCATTATTTATCCGCCTTTTTCGTGGAAGGTTTTAGAGTTGCTGTCTGAACAGTTTCGTCGATAACAACAGTTATATGACACATACGTTTAAGCAGCCTGTCCGCTTTTCCGCGTCCCCTGTACCAAATTCTTTTTAACCGGGGACCGTCATCTATATATATTTCACGAATATAAAGCATATCTTCATCAAGTTTTTTGTTTTGATTAAGCGCGCTTGCTGCCGCAGATTTTACTGTTTTATAGATATACCTGGCGCCTTTCTGAGGCATATTGACCAAAATGGATATTGCTTCGGGGTAAGGTTTGCGGCGGACAATATCCGCCACCGGCCTTACCTTGTGAGGCGACCCCATCAGGTATTTAGTGATTGCTCTGTAACCGGACTTTTTTTCCATCATACCAACCTATTTTCCACCAGCTTTTTTGTCTGACCCGGCATGCCCTCTGAAAATCCTGGTTGGGGCAAATTCACCAAGTTTATGACCGACAAGGTTTTCCGTAATATATACGGGAACCCATGTTTTGCCGTTATGCACCGAGATAGTCCCACCTACCATTTCAGGAATAATTGTGGAACACCGGGAATATGTTTTTATCATTTTTCGTTCCCCGGATTTGTTTAACTCCAATATCTTTTTGTAAAGACTTTTTTCTATAAATGGACCTTTTTTAACGGACCTTGACATACTCCCTCTCTATCCTTATTTCTTCTTTCCCCGGCTTATAATAAACCTGGAAGATGGCTTATGTTTTTTCCTTGTTTTATAACCTTTAGTAGGCTGCCCCCAAGGGCTTACAGGATGCTTACCTTTGCTTTTTCCTTCGCCGCCTCCATGCGGATGGTCAACCGGGTTCATGGACATTCCGCGGACTGTAGGGCGAACCCCCAGCCATCGCTTGCGGCCTGCCTTGCCCAGCGTTGTATTCATATGATCTTCGTTACTTACAGTTCCGATTGTCGCATAACATTTTTTAAATACCAAGCGTATCTCGCCAGATGGTAATTTTAAAGTTACATAATCCCCTTCTTTTGCGGCAATAACAGCGCTTGCGCCGGCAGAACGTGCCAGTTGCCCGCCTTTACCGAGCGTAAGCTCCACATTACAGACCGTAAATCCCAGGGGTATATTTTCCAGAGGCAGGGCATTGCCTGTCTCGATAGGGGCTTTAGGGCCGCTGATAACAGTAGCGCCTCGAAGCAGCCCTTTCGGGGCAATAATATAACGCTTTTCCCCGTCCTTGTAAAAAATAAGGGCTATGTTGGCGCTTCTGTTGGGGTCGTATTCTATTGAAGCAACCTTCCCTGGAATTCCTATTTTATTTCGTTTAAAATCTATCTCGCGGTAAAGCCGTTTATGGCCGCCGCCTTTATGACGGACGCTAATTCTTCCAAATGAATCCCGCCCGGCTTTTTCGCAACGGCCTTTAACAAGGGCTTTTTCTGGTTTTACGCCCTTGGTCAACTCAGAAAAATCCAGGCTGTTCCATTGCCGCATCCCCGGAGTAATTGGTCTGTATGTTTTAATTCCCATAATTATACACCCTCAAAAATCCCTATTTTTTCATCTTTGGGAAGTTTTACAATTGCTTTCTTCCATGATGAGGTATAACCGGAGCGGTATCTAAGCCGCTTTGGTTTGCCGCCCATTACCATTACTGTACATGAAACAGGATGAACATTGAACAAGCGTCTGACGGCCTCCATTATTTGTATTTTGTTTGCAGACTGGGCAACTTTGAATACATATTTATTTTGTTCCCTAAGCGTATTTGCTTTTTCAGAAAGAACAGGTTCCAGTAAAATATCTTCATAATACTGCATTATTTATCAGCCTCCTCGCTGTCTGTGGGGGCGGCTTCTTTTCGCTTTCCGTAAAAATCATTTAGGTTTTTTGCCGCTGTTTCCAGCATAATCACCTGGCGCCCGTAGAATAAATCATGGGCGCGTAAACGGTTATACGATAAATATGTCAGCCAGGGAATATTTGACGCAGCCCGTTTGATCATGGGGTCGTCATCTTTAAGGATAAGCACAGTCCTTACCCCGCTCTGAAAATTATTAAGCAAGCTTGCAAGGTCTCTGGTTTTTCCGGATTCGATAGAAAAATCTTCGATGATTTTTAAAGTATCGCTCTGGGCCTTTAGGCTTAAAATTGTTTTCATTGCCTGCCGTTTTGCTTTTTTATTAATTGAATAGGAATAATCCCTGGGTTTAGGTCCAAAAATCACGCCGCCGCCGACTAAAAGAGGTGATTTTCTATCACCGCGGCGGGCCCGGCCTGTTCCTTTTTGCCTATAGGGCCTTACATTCGAACCGTTTACTTCGCTGCGTCCCTTGGTGCAGGCATTCCCCTGCCTTTTGTTTGCAAGCTCGTTGTTAATGGTATACCAGATTAAATCTTCGTTTATAGGAAGCCCGAAAACAGCATCTGACAGTTCAATGGTACGCAATTCCGTGCCGTCTTTTGAAAAAACTTTGTAGTTCATTGCATACCGCCTATCTCTTTACCGCAGCCCGTATTAGAACGAGGCCCTTGTTATTGCCTGGCACGGAACCCCGAACCAGTATAAGTTGTTTTTCTATGTCAAGTTTTTCTACTCTAAGGCTCATGACTGTTACCTTTTCCCTGCCCATACGGCCTGGAAGCTTTGTGTTTTTGAATGTTTTTCCAGGGTATGTTGCCTGGCCTGTAGAACCCGGCTCACGGTGGAATTTGGAACCGTGGGTCTTGCGGCCGCCGCTAAAACCATGGCGCCTCATAACTCCCTGAAAACCCTTGCCTTTTGAAACCCCGTAAACATCTACATAGCGGATGCCTTCCAGAACTTCTACTCCAAGTGAATCTCCTACAGCAACTTCTTTTTCAAAATCCCTTAATTCCCTAATTTTTTTCTTGGGAGAAATATCAATCTCGCGGATTATTCTTTTGGGGGGCAGAATTTTTATTTTGGTTTTTTTATCTTTAGGAGGGGCTTTATGGGGGCTGGTTTTTTTAAACTGTCCTGCATAAGGCTTTGTTATCCTGTTTTCTTTTTGGTCGTCCAAACCGACAACAACAGCCTTATACCCGTCAGTTTCTTCTGTTTTATTGGCAATGACAACATTGGGGTCAACACGGATAACCGTTACCGGCACCATATTACCCCCTTCATCAAAAATCTGTGTCATACCGACTTTTTTGGCAAATAGCCCTAACATTCCATTACTCCTGCAAATTATTGCTTGATCTCAACATCTACACCGGCAGGAAGTTCAAGCTGCATTAATGAATCCATTACTTCTGCTGATGGATTGATAATATCTATCAATCTTTTGTGCGTGCGCATTTCATATTGTTCACGGCTTTTTTTATTAACATGCGGCGAACGAAGCACCGTAACTTTGTTGATGCGGGTAGGCAAAGGAATTGGGCCGGTAACTTTTGCACCGGCCTTTTGCACTGCCTGAACAATAGACTTTGCGCTTTGGTCTATTAGTTCCACATCAAAACCGCGTAATTTAACGCGTATTCCTTCTTTAGTCATCATTCCTCCGTTGCCAGATATCCTTATTCAATAATTTCTATTACCTGACCGGAAGCGACTGTTTTACCGCCTTCGCGAATAGCAAATTTTAACCCTTTTTCCATGGCTATCGGATGGATCAGTTCCCCGATAATCTCGGCATTGTCACCGGGCATTATCATTTCCCGACCCTCGGCCAGTTTGACTGTGCCGGTGATGTCAGTGGTTCTGAAATAAAACTGCGGCCTATACCCCGAAAAGAACGGGCTGTGGCGCCCGCCCTCATCCTTGGAGAGACAGTATATCTGCGCTTTGAATTTACTGTGAGGTGTAATTGACCCTGGTTTTGCGAGAACCTGTCCGCGCTCAACTTCTTTTTTGTCGACACCGCGAAGCAGCGTGCCGACATTATCGCCTGCCTGAGCTTCGTCAAGCAATTTATTGAACATTTCTATACCGGTAATAGTAGTTTTCTTTGTAGGTTTAATACCGACAATTTCTACTTCTTCGCTCATTTTAAGGATACCCCTGTCAACTTTACCTGTGACAACAGTTCCACGGCCCTGGATGGTAAAGACATCCTCAATAGGCATAAGGAAGGGCTTGTCGGATTCGCGTACAGGATCCGGGAAATAAGTATCCATAGCGCTAAGAAGACCTTCTATAACTTTTGTCGATTCTTCTGAAGCGTTGCCTTCTGCCATTTCGGACATTATCTTAAAAGCCGAGCCCTTAACGATGGGTATTTTGTCGCCGGGAAAACCGTTAGCGCTTAACACATCCTTAATTTCTTCTTCGACCAATTCCAGCAATTCGGGATCATCGACAAGATCTGTCTTGTTTAAAAAGACTATAATGTTGGGAACACCAACCTGACGGGCAAGAATGATATGCTCGCGGGTCTGGGGCATAACCGAATCGGGGGCGGAAACAACAAGCACTGCTCCGTCCATCTGGGCAGCTCCAGTTATCATGTTCTTGATGTAGTCAGCGTGACCGGGGCAGTCTATGTGGGCATAGTGCCTGTTGTCAGACTGATATTCAAGATGCCGCGTGTTAATCGTAATACCGCGTGCTTTTTCTTCCGGGGCATTATCAATTTGATCGTAATTCATTACCTTGTCACCGTATTTTTTGGCACAGTACATGGTGATAGCCGCAGAAAGCGTTGTCTTGCCATGGTCGACGTGACCTATAGTCCCAACATTCATGTGGGTCTTTGTTCTGTTAAATTTGTCCTTCGCCATTTTGTGTACTCCTTGTAATAGACACATAAATCATTATTCTACATAACCTGCATACCGCAAGCTGTTAATATATATATAAGATACATAGGGGAATACGAAAAGAAAGGGAAAACCTTTTTTATCGAACTACACCTATCCCATCTTTTACTGATGGTCGGTTTGGCCGCCGACACTTATATTAAGAAGAAATATAGCATTTCTTCTATATTTTGTAAAGCCCTTTACCACCGATAATGGGCAAATGCTTTATTTGCTTCTGCCATTTTATGCGTATCTTCTTTCTTTTTAATGGCAGTCCCTGTATTATTATACGCATCAAGCAATTCTGATGCAAGACGGTCGCTCATACTGTGTCCCGAACGAGCCCGTGCCGCATTTATAATCCAGCGCATTCCTAAAGCCTCACGCCTAACCTCGCGTATCTCTATAGGCACCTGATAGGTTGCGCCCCCTACCCGTCTCGATTTTACTTCGATAACGGGTTTTACATTATCCAATGCTTTAAGAAAAATATCAAGGGGGGGATCTTTTTCTACCTTACCCTGAATAAGCCCCAAGGCATCATGGACAATCCTTAAACTTAATGACCTTTTTCCTTCCCACATCATCAAATTTACAAATTTTGATAATACAACGCTGTTATATTTTGGATCCGGAGCAATGTTTCTGTCTATTGTTTTTTTCTTTCTTCCCATATTATCCTACGCTTTCGGCCTCTTTGCCCCGTATCTTGAACGCCCGCGCTTGCGGTCTGTAACACCCAAAGTATCTTTAGCTCCGCGTACAATGTGATAGCGGACACCGGGAAGGTCTTTAACACGCCCGCCGCGTACCAATACAACAGAGTGTTCCTGCAAATTGTGCCCAATCCCCGGAATATAAGCCGTTACTTCCGTTCCGTGAGATAATCTGACACGGGCTACTTTCCGCAAAGCCGAGTTAGGCTTTTTTGGCGTAACCGTCATAACACGGGTGCATACCCCGCGTTTTTGGGGGCATGAATGAAGAGCCGGAGACTTGGTCTTTGACATCACTTGTTTGCGTCCAAAACGAACAAGCTGATTAATAGTAGGCATTAATAAAACTCCTTAGCCTGAAAAATACATAATTATCCTACCCAGCTAATAAAGAGGATAGTATTAGGAATTTAGCGAAATTTGAAAAAAGAGTCAAGGGGTAAAAAAACTTTTTTTTCACTTTATGCTCAAGTAAATCTTTGCATAAGATGGGCAATTTCAGTATTGCAAAAAATCCATAAAAGCCTTTATTATAAAGAATATATGCAATTTACCGATTTTAACCTTCATCCTGATTTATTGAAAGGAATTACTCAAGCCGGATACACTGAATGTATGCCTGTACAGGAGCAGGTGCTTAAAAATGCTTTTAGCGGGAAAGATTTATACGTGCAGTCGCGGACAGGCACCGGGAAAACTGCCGCTTTTTTGGTTTTGATTTTTCAACGGCTGCTTAGCGAAGATATGCTGGCAGGGAAAAAAGCCCTGATAATAGCACCGACAAGGGAATTGGCCGTTCAGATTGAAGAAGAGGCCAAGATGCTTGGGAAGTACCTTCCCTATAAAACAGCCAGCTTTTATGGCGGCGTGGGATATGCCCAGCAGGAAAAAGCTCTTAGAGAAAATACGCAAATAATGACAGGGACTCCCGGCAGGGTGCTTGATTTAAACAAGTCCGGAAAAATGAACCTTATGGATATTGCTTTTCTGGTTTTGGATGAGGCGGATCGAATGTTTGACATGGGCTTTTTCCCCGATCTGCGTAAATTGATAAGGGTAATCCCGCCGGCAGACCGCCGACAGACCATGCTGTTTAGCGCAACGCTCAATGCCTGGGTTAAAAACCTTGCATGGGATTATACGCGCTCGCCGCTTGAAATTGAAATAACTCCCGAAACCGTTACTGTAGATGAAGTTTCGCAACTGCTCTACCATGTGCCTTCCGAAGAAAAAATGAATCTCCTGCTAGGGATTCTTGAAAGGGAAAAACCGGAAAGCGCTATTGTTTTTTGTAATACAAAACGGTATACCGAAATTATTGTAAAACGACTTAGGCTTAACGGTTATAAATGCGAATTTATCATAGGCGATCTTCCACAGGTAAAAAGATTAAAAGTAATTGACGATCTTAAGGCAGGCAAAAATAATCTGCTTGTCGCAACCGATGTTGCCGCCCGAGGCCTGGATATCGAAGACCTGGCAATGGTGATAAATTATGATTTGCCTGAAGAAGCTGAAAATTACGTACACCGCATAGGAAGGACTGCCCGCGCGGGAAAAACCGGAAAAGCCGTCACCCTTGCAAGCGAACAGGATGTATACAAGCTGCCTGCCATAGAACGTTACATTGGGAAAAAAATCCCGTCAGAAGTTGCCATGCAGGAATTATACGCAAATGACAAAAGCACAGGCAAACAAACCCGGCAAGTGGAAAAATTCCCAAAAAGTACAATTTCCAAAAAAAGCCCTGCCCCAAAAAGAGACAAACGCAATGCCAAACCCCTCAGCATGAATAAAAAACCTCCTAAGCAAGACAAGGCAAAAACTGAAAAAAGCAATCTTAAAAACAGGCAAAATGAATCTTCTGCGGATATTTCCCATTTAAGTTTTGAAGAGCGAATGGAATTTTACAAGAAAAAATACAACCAAAAAACAAAGGACATAAAAAAAATTCCCGAAAAAAAACCAAAAAAGGCTAAAAAAGAAAAACCTGAAATTATAAGAGCGCAGGAAAAACAGCCTGAAAAAACCGCCCCTGTAAAAAAAGGTTTTTTCAAACGCTTGTTCGGGAAGCGGGATAAAAATTAATTATTTACTAATTGATTGCCTAAATCGGCTAATTCTGGCATTTGCTTGTAAACAGGGCGCCTTCCCTTTGAAGCCGCCACATCAATTTCAACAAGCTTTACGTATAAGTCGTACAATAAATCTGCAAAAAGCTGAAGGTTATGTGAAAAATTGGCTAATGCCATATCGCGCAGTATTTTTTCCCTGTCATTTGACGTACTGCCTTTAACGCGAAACCTTAGGGTCGGCGCTACTTCACGCCTTGTGGCATAAATGAATTTTGCAGAAGCTGAAATTTGACGGTAAAGGTCATCAAGGTGATACCCGTGGTATTTAAATTGCTCGGTTTTTTCCGTCAGCACTTCCATCTGATCCCAGGTATATTTATCAAGCGAAAGCTGCATTAGCACAGGCCTGATAAACTGGTTGGAAATATTTGAACGGTAATGCTCTGCAATTTGTTCAATTAAGCGAAATATCTGGGCATCTCTTATAGGTCTCAAATTCTCTCCCCTTATTCTATATATAACTATAATTCATTTTTAACAGATTGACAAGCAATGAAAGCAAAAATAAAATTATTATATGAGAACATTGATTTTTTTAACTGTATTTTTGGTTTTCTCATGTTCTTACGGTAATGATAAAATAGCTGTTTTATGGACAGATCAGCCGGAATTTGCATTTTACAGCGAGTATTTTAACGCTTCCCAGAATCAATACAAAATAGAAGTCCATTTTCATAATTCTCCTGCACAAAAACTAAAAGAAACCGGAGCCCACCCGGATATTGTGGCGGGAAGCTGGTTAAAAAACACTTCGACAAGGAATTTTATCAAACCTTTGGATTATTTATTTGAAAATGATATTCTTTCAAAAGATGATTTTTATTCCAAACTGCTTTCAATTGGGAATTTTGAAGGAAAGCAATACCTGCTCCCGGTATCATTTAATGCCCCTGTTATAATTTTTAACCGTGATTATGCAGATTCATTGTCAAATCCCTTTACAATTGGTTTTGATGAGATGAAAAAACTGGGGATAAACTATAACGCATCAATAAGAAGGGTATTTACAAGAATGGGTTTTTCCCCTCTCTGGGATGATAATTTCCTGTTCCTTGTCGCTAAATTAATGAATGTGTCATTCAGGGAAGCTGAACTGCTTGACTGGGATAATGAAAAGCTGGAAGAAGCAATGGATTTTGTTTATGAGTGGATAATTGAAGCAAATGAAAACATTCAGTCTGTAGAAGATTTTACTTTTAAATATTTTTACAGCCCTCCTTCAAAACTTATTCTTTCAAAGAGAATCCTTTTTACATATACCGGCAGCGAAAATTATTTTACCCTGGCGGAAGATCAACGAAACAACCTTGATTTCCGATGGCTTGCCGAAGCTGATATTATTCCCATGGACGAAAGAGCCGTTTATCTAGGTCTTACCAAAAAAGGCAGGGCGGTAAATGCGGCGAATGCTTTTTTAAAATGGTTTTTTGATAATGACACACAGCGTTATCTTCTTGAAGAGAGCCGTAAGTACAGAATCATGGAAACATCATTCGGTATAAGCGGAGGTTTTTCCGCAATGCGTTCTGTGGCAGAACAGGTGTTTCCTTTGTTTTATCCAAATCTTTTGGGGCATATGCCTCCCGAAAGTTTTTTTTCACCGTCCAATACCCTTCCCGAAGACTGGCCGAACCTTAAAGAAAGGGCAATACTTCCATATCTTCGCGACCGTGCCAAACAGCCCAACGGTGACGGTATTTATCCTCTGGAAAATAGAATTTCAGACTGGGTAAGGGTAAACAGGTAGGTTTATCTGCTTAACATACGCAATATTTCCGCCGCACATTCATCCCCCTTTTCCTGATGAGGCAAATGGCCGGCTTCTGCAATTACAGAAAATTCCGCATCCGGGCGCAGTCTTCGTAAAAATGAAGATCTCCTTGCGGGAAAAATATTGTCCCTCTCCCCCCAGACAATAAAAATTTTTCCGTGAAAGTTTTTAATTTTTTTTGCTAAAAAATTTCTCTTAAAAACAATCAGCCTTGCCATACTCCGCAAGGTGGAAAAAAAACCTTTTTCCTGATTGGTACTTTCTACCCTGGCAATTACACGTTCGCGAAGAAATTCCTTATCAGTGTTGCTCATTGTGTACAGGTTGCCATAGTAAGGGTACAAGGATTTCCATGCCGTTTCGTGGTTTGAACGAAAAGCCCTGTACCAGTTTTTACCAATAAAAGGCATCATCAGCCGTTTTTCGCTTTTTCCGGGTTTATCCTTATAAGGAAAACAGCCTCCGATTAAAATTAAATCCTTAACCAGATCGGGCCTTTTGGCGGCAACCAATTCCGCAATGCCCGCCCCTAGAGAACTTCCGATAAGAACAGCAGGTTTTTCGGCAAAAACATTTGCCATTGCCAGCAAGCGCAAAACAATCCTGCAATGAAGAGAAACGCTGATTTTGCCTTTCCATATAGAACGCCCGAACCCGGGCAAATCAGGGGCAATAACCCTATAGCCGGCATCCGAGAGAGCCGGAAACAAGTAACGCCATGTATCCGCCTCGTCCCCCAGCCCGTGAATGAGTACAACGGTTTGTTTATTGGAGTTGTTTTCCTTGGAATTGCCGTCTCCTTTGGAGTCGTAGTAAAACAGGCTGCCGCCGGATAAGGGAAGGTTTTTTCCAAAAGGTTCAAGTGAAGGCCAGCATTTCATGGTGTGGGGTTATTTTAACATATTTTTGGGGAAAAAACCAGTATATTGCTCTTGCAAAAATGAAATCTAACCAAACAATGAACATCAGCAATGAATACCTAGAATTTGTACCAGCACGACCGATGCCGTTTTAGGTTCTCCGTGCGGACTTGAGCAAACCCTCAAGAGGGTTTCTCAAGCTCCGCACGACCCGTTAATTCACGGCATCGGTCGTGCCAATAAAACTATTGGGTATTCATTGCTGCTAACTTCAAGACAATCAGAATGAATAACCAATGCCAAAATATATTGAAAAAGCAGGCATTATTCCTCTTACCTATAACTTCACTCCCAAATTCCTCACACAAAGGCACAAAGGCATTGTACGAAAACATCTCCTAATTCCTTCCAATAACTAGCGGAATTCCAATGTTCAATTGTTTTAAAATTTAAAACCCTGATTCTTTCACATTTCGCTGTACAAGAGAGATAAGCCATACTTTCTAACGACAACTCCGTGCCTCCGTGCCTTTGTGTGATTATTATTCTAGATAAGTTACCTCATTGTTGGTTCTCCGCATGGCGGGGCGGTGGCTTGTCCATAACAAAGAACCTTTGTTATAAATAGTAAAATTAGTAAAATATATTTCATCTTTAGTCCTCTCTAAAAAAAATATATTATAAGCATTAGTCGGATGCGAAATACATCACATGGTTAGGCCCAGCCCATTTTATGAAATCAAGTTTTTCCAATTTTCTAATGGCATCAATCACATTTTTTTTGCCTGGGTTTCCGATTCCAATTGAAATAATATCACCGGAGTCGTAATTAGGGTACCTCATTAATCTTTGTACCATTAAAGATTGCACCGTTACAACATTGACATCAGTAAAATCGCTTGCTAAAAATCTCCATGAATTATAATTTTTATCAGTTACAATAAGTAAAGTTCTATCGTCAAAATCCTCGTTAATATTGCCGCTCCATAAAATTTTTTCTTCAATAGGGCTTTTATCCGTTCTTTCAGGCAGAATAAATCCTTCGTTTTGATAATAAGCAATATTTTTTAAATCTTCTCTTTTCAATAGTCCTTTATCGTATGCTTCCTGCATACTATAAAGTTTTCCATTATCATAAATTTCAATGGTTCCGCCAATAACTGGTCCGTAAAGAAACGATACGCCGTCTACAACAATTTCCAATTCATATTTAATATAGACTTCTTCTTCTCTAGGAACAATATATTTATTGAATAGTATAACTGCAATGCATTCACTATAGGTTCCGTAATACTTTTCTATCCCAACTTCATCGATAGTTAAATTCCAGCCGTAATTTTTATTTGTTTCAGTAAGATATACCTCTAATATTTCATTAGTTATTTCACTGCTCAAAACACTAGGGTTTATAGGTATTGGCTCAAAGCTGTCATCAGTAAAACTGTACCAATAAATGTTTTTTTGTATCTCGATTTCATAGGGATCTGGCATATCACATGAAAAAAATAAAGAAATAGAGAATATACTAAAAATAAAAACCATAAATAGCCGATTCATAAAACCTCCAAGTAAACAATCTGTAATATACATATTTAAATATATCACATATTTTAAATTTTTCAATAAAAAAAGGAGACAACACGGAGGAAAATGAAAATTTTCATTTGAAACTCAGTGTTGTCTCCGTGCAAAATCACTTTGCAATCTTAGTAGTCCATGCCTCCCATACCGCCCATTCCGCCGCCGGGCATCGGCATTGGATCTTTCTTTTCGGGAAGGTCTGTAATGGCACATTCGGTTATTAACAAGAGGCTGGCAATGGATGCGGCATTCTGAAGGGCAAAGCGGGTAACTTTTGCCGGGTCTATAATACCGGCTTTCATCATATCAACCCATACCATTTTTGCAGCATCAAAACCAACGCCTTTCTTTTCGTGCTTTGCTTTTTCGGCAATGACAGAACCGTCAAGGCCGGCATTTTCGGCGATTTGGCGGATTGGCTCTTCAAGGCCGCGTTTAACAATTTTAAAGCCTACTTTTTCATCATCGCTAAGGCGGGAAGTGTCTGCCTTTTCCAAAGCAAGGGCTGCCTGAATAAGGGCAATGGCGCCGCCGGAAACGATGCCTTCGTCGATTGCGGCGCGTGTGGCGGAAAGAGCGTCTTCTACACGGTGCTTCTTTTCTTTAAGCTCAACCTCGGTGGCTGCGCCGACATTAATTACAGCGACGCCCCCTGCCAGTTTTGCAAGCCTTTCCTGAAGTTTTTCGCGGTCATAATCGCTTGTGGTATCTTCGATCTGGGTTTTAATCTGGGCAATGCGTGCCTGAATATCTTTATTTTTACCGCCGCCGTTGATGATCGTCGTATTATCCTTGTCGATTTTAATTGTCTTGGCTTTTCCCAGGTGGGAAATATCCGTGTTTTCAAGTTTCATGCCCAGTTCATCGGTAATAAGCTGTCCGCCTGTAAGAACGGCAATATCTTCCAGCATTGCCTTGCGTCTGTCGCCAAAACCGGGTGCTTTTACCGCAACTGTTTTAAGCGTTCCGCGCAGGCTGTTAAGCACAAGCGTAGAGAGTGCTTCGCCGTCAACATCTTCTGCAACTATGAGCAGGGGCTTGCCGCTTTGGGCAACTTTCTCAAGCAGGGGAAGCATATCTTTCATACTGGAGATTTTTTTATCATGGATCAGTATGTAGACATCTTCGTATACAGCCGTCATCGTATCCCTATCCGTAACAAAATAAGCGGATATATAGCCGCGGTCAAACTGCATTCCTTCGACAAAATCAATCGAAGTATCCATAGTTTTGGATTCTTCAACAGTGATAACCCCGTCCTTGCCGACTTTTTCCATTGCATCGGCAATTGTATTTCCGATTTCGGTGTCGTTATTTGAAGATACCGATGCGACATGGGATATTTCTTCCTTATCTTTAATATCCTTTGAATTTTTCTTGATTTCCGCAACTGCTATCTCTACAGCTTTGTCAATGCCGCGTTTAAGTTCAAGCGGTGTCATTCCCGCTGCTACAGATTTTAGGCCTTCTTTAATCATTGAATAGGCCAGTACGGTTGCGGTAGTAGTTCCGTCTCCTGCTACATCGTTAGTTTTTGTAGCTACTTCTTTTAACAATTGCGCTCCCATGTTTTCGTAAGGATCCGATAATTCAATTTCCTTTGCGACAGACACGCCGTCTTTTGTGATTGTCGGTGCGCCAAATTTTTTGTCCAAAAGGACATTCCGCCCCTTGGGGCCAAGTGTAATTTTTACAGCCTTGGAAATTTGCTCTACTCCGGCAAGCAATTTTCGCCGGGCTTCCTCGTTAAACAGTAACTGTTTTGCCATTTTTCTCTCCTCTCAATTTTTAACCGTATTCACGAATAATAAGGATTTTTTTCTTGTGAATCGGTATTATTTAATGAATTGTACCCCAAATGGGGCTGGGTATAATACCCAAAGATAAAATACTATATTAGTATAAAATAAGCAAGAGGGAAAAATGATAAAAATCTATACTGACGGGGGATGCCGGGGCAATCCGGGGCCGGGCGGCTGGGCTTACCTTATTGTAATGAATACTTTTCAGGGAGCAAAGATAATTGCCGAACAATCCGGTTCTGAAACACAAACAACAAACAACCGCATGGAACTTTCCGCGGTAATTGAATCGCTTAAAGCCCTTAAAACAAGGGATGATATGCCCCGCAATGTCGCCATTTACACCGATTCCCAGTATGTCCAAAAAGGCATTAGCGAATGGATAAAAAAATGGAAGGTTAATTCATGGAGAACTAGCGATAAAAAGCCGGTAAAAAACCAGGACTTATGGAAAGAGCTTGATGCGCTTGCAGGTAATTTTTCTGTTACCTGGGAATGGGTTCGAGGCCATGCAGGGGTTGAATTTAATGAACGCTGCGATCTTTTGGTGCAGAAAGCGATGGAGAAAGTATAAAGCAATTATTTTTTGCACTTGACACATTATAATTTAAAGGCTATATTTATATTAAATAATCCCCTGTAGCTCAGCTGGCAGAGCAAGTGGCTGTTAACCACTGGGTCCGCGGTTCAAATCCGTGCGGGGGAGCTTATGGGGTTGTCCGAAAAGTACTTCTTCGGACAACCCGTTTTTTTTATTCTGATTACAAGGTAAACAAAATATATCGACATACTTTATTGTTTTTGCTAGACTGAAAAAATGAATGTAGCAATATTATTTGGTTCTAAATCAGATGCTCAAGTAATGAAAAAAGCATCTGATGTTTTTAAGGAATTCGGCGTATCTTATGCCGCTTATACGGTTTCTGCACACCGCTGCCCTGAACTGCTTGCAGAAATTATCAATAAACTTGAGATTGACGGTACAGAGGTTATAATCGCAGGAGCCGGACTTGCCGCTCACCTTCCCGGTGTTATTGCCAGCAAAACGGTTATCCCTGTTATTGGAGTGCCTATTGGCGCCGGCAGCCTGAACGGGCTTGACGCGCTGCTCTCGATCGTGCAGATGCCAAAGCAGATACCCGTTGCAACTGTCGGCATAGACAATGCGGCAAATGCCGCTTATCTGGCATGTGAAATACTTGCTGTAAAATACCCTGATTTAAAAAAATCGCTTGTAGATTTTAGGGAACAGATGAAAGAAGACTTGGCAAAGAACTGCCAAAGTTCAGACCTATAGGCTCTTGCAAAACTGAACTAAAGCCAAACAATGAACACCATGAAGAATTTGTTCCAGCACGACCGATGCCGTTTTAGGTTTACAAAGCGGACGTGTGTCCTTGCAGGACACCATAGCAAACCCTCAAGAGGGTTTCTCAAGCTCCGCACGATCCGTTACTACACGGCATCGGTCGTGCCATAGCTATACTTAAGGTGTTCATTGTTTGCCGTCATTTCAGGCTTGCTTCGCTGGTGGGGGCGCAAAGCGTGGGGGGATTCGCCTTTCTGCTGCTCCACTAAAGCCTATACCGAGCATATTTTTCTGCCGTTATTTTAATTGCATAAGGCGGGCAGCGATTTCAGGCTTGCATCGCGGATGGGGGCGCAAAGCGTGGGGGCATACAAGAGAAAAATGAAAAATGAAAAAAGTTATCGTTCGACAGTCCGCTTGTTGGCAACTAGCTAAGCTTCCTAAGCAAGGTCTTACTTTTTTCACTTTTACCTTTTCTCTTTTACCTTCCCTGGTGTTCATTGTTTGCAGGGGTTCAGTTTTGTAATCTATTAGCTTTTTATATTTTTGTCGTACGAAATTTAATAATCATTTTTGCCAGTTGAGGGGCTGAAACAGGCATATTGTTTTTAAGCCAATACTGAACCATGCCAATTCCGCCGTTTATCACATAGGCTAAGTAAAAAGGTAAAGATTCATCGTTCTGCATTTTTTTGGGGAAAAATTTTGTAATTTGTTTGCGTAAAGTTAAGTTTTTGAATATTTTCTTTTGAAAATCTATATCGCCGTGCTCGCTTAACAATACCTGAACAAAAATATTATTGGCAATATAAATTAAAAATTCTTCCAAAATAAGCTGAAGTACCTGAATGCCGCTTTTTTCACCATGCTTATTTAACAGGCTTTCCAAATACACAAGAACTTCTTCTTCTATTTGCCTTAGCAGATCGTATTGGTCTTTGTAATGATCATAAAATGTTGAACGGCTTATATCCGCAAGACAGCAAATTTCTTTTATTGAAATTCTTAAAATCGATTTATTCTTCATAAGTTCCATAAGGCTGTCGCGTATTACCATTTTGGTATAGCGAACCTTCCGGTTTTCTTTTTGTTCCATAAAAACACCTTTTCGCTGCCTGCAAATTAGCAAAAAATGCAGTGTATACTACACATATATACAATACTGTAGCCTACGCAACATATTCAATCAAACTATATGTCGTTTTCTATTTACAGTGTAGTAAATTTTTTATAAAATGTAAAGTATAAAACATTATTTTTTTAAGGAGATAAAAATGAATATTGAAATTAGGTATCAGTCGCGCAATGGAAACACAAAGGCAGTTGCGGAAACAATTGCAAAAGCGGCAGGAATAAGCGCAGAGTCAATTGAAAAACCAGTTGATAAACCCGTTGACCTTTTGATTGTCGGAGGAGGCATTTATGGGTGGGGCATAGACCCGGTTCTAAAAAAATTTTTGGAAAATCTGGATGCAAATACTGTTAAATCCGTAGCCGCTTTCACTACTGCCGGTGTAATGAATAAAACAAATTCGATACTTTCGATAGCAAAAAGCAAAGGTTTAAAAGCGGAAAAAGAAACATTATCCGTTAAGGTAGGCCTTAATAATCATGCTTGGTTGGGCGGGAAAGGCAGTATAAAACTTTCTGAAAAGCAAATTGGTAAAATTAATGGCTTTGTTAAAAGGCTCTTGCAAAACTGAAATCTTTCCCCGCCTTATGCAAAGAATTAATGCGTAAGCAGAAAAATATGCAGTTATAACCTTATTACAGGACAGCAGAAACCCTGCTACGGACTCGACGGCTGTTTAAACTTGGGGCAGCCGTAGGTCCTAAGCAGGGTTTCTGCTGCTCCACTAAAGCCATTCCTAGCATATTTTTCTGCCGTTATTGTATTGCATAAGTCGGGCAAGTGTTTCAGGTCTGCATAGCTGGATAGGGAGGCGCAAAGCGTAGGTGCCGGGTATTTAGCTCCGCACGATCCGTTACTTCACGGCATCGGTTGTGCAATTACCATGTTTCAGGTATTCATTATTTGCAACTATTCAGTATTGCACCGCTAGTGTGGCGCAAAGCGTAGGGCTTGGTCTGCCCTCTCAGCCCTAACGCCTTGCGCCCCCCCACCAGCGATGCGAAATTGAAATAACGGCAAACAATGAACACCTTAAGTATGGCTATTGCACGACCGATGCCGTGAAGTAACCCCCCA
>Ga0099364_10005240_pt1 | contig 19340 bp, 14 predicted proteins | sample TergutTh196P3_FD_73070 | JGI IMG/M metagenome (GOLD analysis project Ga0099364, IMG submission 73070) | Microcerotermes parvus P3 segment gut microbial communities from Pointe-Noire, Republic of the Congo - Th196 P3 | ecosystem: Host-associated > Arthropoda: Insects > Digestive system > Gut ...
GTGACTATTCAAATACCCCTCGTCATTGCGAGCAAAGCGAAGCAATCCAGGCACCGAATTAACGGGAAAATACAGCAAAACAGAGATTTCACAGACTAGATTGCTTCGTCACTACGCTCCTCGCAATGACGAAGAGGGGGTATTTGAATAGTGACCTTATTTGGGTTTCTTAATTTAGTATCTAGACTTGGTATTTTATTCAAGTTTCATTTTAAAATTTCACTTTTATGTTTCATTTTTTTGTTTCATTTTCTTGTTTCATTTTCTATTTTAGTTTAGTGTTGACTTTCAGGCTCTAATCGCCTGTCACCCTGGTAAATTTCAATCCTAGTATACAGCGTCGCAGGGCACTTTCAGCCACTGCCAGCCTTACGACAATTGAACGCACGCCTTTCGGGGACCTAGCCGTAAACACTATTGGGTAGCGGTCGCCCATGAATGAGATATGCGACACGACCCCGTCGTTTTTATAATCTGCCTCGTAGCCATCATAGGCTGGTGGCCTAAACCTCCAAAAAACCATCTGCTCGCCCTTTGACGTGTCCAGGTACACGACGGGTTGAAAATCGTATTTCGGCATATACATTTCCATCAACAGTTTGAGCCTGTCACTTATTAACTCGCTCCTGTCGTCATAGTCAATATCGCAAAACCTGCTTAACCCTGAAGCAACCACAACTTCCGAACCCTCACCCTTAGGCGCTGCAGGGAGCAGGGAAATTCCTGAAGGTTCCATAACTAAATAACGCATAAAATAAGCCTCAACCGCTTTCAATTAGTCTTTTCATTAGTTTTTCATCAGTCTTTTCATTAGTCTTTTCATTATACCCGAAGGCGAAAAGATATGCAATTCGCCCCCAACCCATCAACACACTCAATTCTGCCGTGTCTATTCAAATACCCATCGTCATTGCGAGCAAAGCGAAGCAATCCAGGCACCGAATTAACGGGAAACTACAGCAAAACAGAGATTTTACAGACTAGATTGCTTCGTCGCTACGCTCCTCGCAATGACGAGGGGTATTTGAATAGTCACATTCTGCCTAACATGTCTGCCACACAATTCTGCCTAACATGTCTGCCTAACTATTCTGCCTAACATGTCTGCCTAACAAACCTGCCCACTATTCCACCTAACTATTTTCGCCTAACAAGCTTGATAAATACATACCGGTCGGTGAAAATGTACCGATTCGGATCCACCTTCTCTACCAGGTATTCCGGAAAATGGCTAACATATTCGTCATATGGCCTTGCCTTTGTTTCAGGGCTTGTTTGAATACCCGTGTCCAACTGCTCAAACAGGAATATGGTATCCGACAAGGCTTTCATTTTATCCGTAATGGCCTTCAGCTCGAACTCCTCCTTGTTGTGAATGAGCATTTGTGCACTGATTATCAGGTCATATGGCCCGCAACCTTGAAAATCCTGCATAAAGCATTTCTTGTATTTAACTTTTTTCAGCAGGTCCGGTCCCAGGTATTCCATGTTGCGTTCTATCATTTTTCCTGACAGGTCGACGCAACATACCGACCGGGCCGACTCGGCGAGCCTCTTCGTCATCAAACCAATGCCACACCCGGCTTCCAGAACCGAGCGCCCTGGCAAATCGCCACCGATAAAGCTAAGCACTTCGTCCAAGAACTTCTCAGCAATCCTGTCTACTTCGCGAAGGGGCACTCGGCTACTGAACGAGGCTACGCTGCCGCTGCGGTGCGCGCGCTTGTCCCATGTTTTCTCCATTACGGCCCGGTACCCCTCTTCCTGCAAATGGGGGTTTATATAGTTTTCAACCTCCTCCTTTGAAAACTTTCTTACAAGCAGGGTAAGAAGCGTAGCTGCTGCCGCCGGCTCCCATTTGTTCGCCCTGATATGGTTTACCACTTCCTCAATGGTATAGTCCAGCGGGATAAGCTCCTTAATCTCCCTCCCGTAGTCTACAGCTGTTTTAGCACTATTAATAATCTGATCCGCTGGCAATGGCGACTCCTCATAAAAAGAGAATTGAAAATATGATTGATTATAGTCCATCCCAAAAGCAAACATGAACAGGTCGTTCATATTCAAAAAATGACCAATTTCTTCCACACACTCCCTATGTATTTCATCAAATGGGTGCAAAGAATCATTCCAGTCCATGGTGCCGCTTGCAGCGTATGAATACATTTTTGCCGCAACCTCCACAGTGTCGGTGGATTTCCTTATAATAATTTTATCATCCTCCGTGATAATAAAAACCCCTACGCCACAAATACAGGATAATTCCGGCTTAATTGGAGAATTCCTATCGGAGAAATACTTGTCTCTGAATGTGCGGGCACAACCTTTGACGATTGGGTAGTCCAACCGATTGCTGGTCATAAGGAAATCAGTGTACCGAATGGGTGAAAACTTAAAACGTATGCCGTATGGCCACAACTCCCTGTCAAACGAATAGTCGTTGAGCCTAACCTTTCGGCTGCCTATAAAAAAACCGCTGTCTACTTGCTCGGATTCCTCCTGTTCAGCCCAATACTCTTTAAAATCGTCCGGTATTTCATAACGCTCGCCCTCGTCCAGGTCTACTTTGACATCGCCGCGCCGAAAATCATTCTCCCCCCAGTTCCAAGAGCCAATGATAACAAAGTAGGGGATACGTAAGTCTGACAAGACAAACAAATTAGGGATCTGATCCAGCTCCAACGCCCGCGCACCCTCCTGTGCCGCCTCTTCATTACAGTAATCTAAGTCAGGCACAAACGGAGTGGGCTTCCTTTGGACTTTTTGTGCCGCTGTTACTCCTTCATTGTAGTATTCTGAGCCAGGCACAAACGTGGTGGGTTTACTTTGGTTACTTTGGTTACTTTGGTTACTTTGGTTACTTTGGTTACTTTGGTTACTTTGATCTCTACGGTAACTTTGATTTCTATAGTACCTTTGGTTACTTTGGTTACTTTGGTTACTTTGGCTACTATGGTTACTTTGGTTACTTTGTTTACTCTGTTTACTCTGGTGACTTTGGTGACTTTGGCTATTTGGGCTACTTTGGACTTCTTGTGCCAAAAGGAGCCTTTGCGGGATAAAATCCTCATGCCCAACACGTTGCGCTATCCACTCGCCATTTAGATAGCCATAGTACTTTAGCTCACACTTTGCGCCCTCCACTGTCAGCGTCGAAAAACTGATTTCATTGTAATCGTCTGACATCAAGCCTCCAACCGTCGATTGCCTAATTTTGTTTCTTGTCCAGTTGTCCGTATAACATCCGAGTTTGTGACTGTGACCACACAAGTAAATGTCAACGCCTAAATCGTTTAATGTTCTAAAAAAGCTATTTCGGCCTGCTCCGGCGAGGTAATTGAAACCGTGATGCCCAATAGCGACGCAAGGCTTGTTTACGTCTGTTGGCCGCTTGTCATACAGGCTGGTCAGCTTATATGCCGTTGCTGTATACAACCGCTCTTTTTCTGTATCGCTCATGAGGCAGGTATTGATAACAATGATGTTGTATGCGTCTCTCTCAACTACGTAATGGGGTTCATCCGGGCATGGGCGGCCAGTGAGCTTTTCGAAAGACTTCATAAAGATGTAGTGTTCTGCCCAAAATAGCGTTTGTTGGGCATCCTCATCCAAAATATCCCAACCGTTCTTAGTTTCTTGATCCAATTGGCGCCTAAAGGTATTGACAATACAATCGTCGCGTTTGACGTCATGGTTGCCACAACAAATAAATGTATTCTCTTTTGTACACGACGTCACCTTTTGGAGCCTGTCAACAAACGGAAACAGAGTCTCGCACACCTTTCCCTTGTAAGCAATGTCGCCTGAAATGGCTAATGCGTCAAGTATGATGTTTTCCTCTTGAAGAAAGTTCAGTAGCCGGTCCCGTAAACTTACTGTGTCCACCGAAGCGTACTTCATATGTATATCAGAAAAATGCCCTATAACTGCTCTCGTACCATTTGTTGTTCCCATGTCCGCCTACCATTCCCATGCCATATTCCATGTTAATATTTTTTCAATGTATGTTGTGTAGCCTATATCGCTCTTAAAACTGGCGATGTGTCAGTTCAATAAAACACGCACAGCCAAATACACGGCGGTTCGCTTGACGTATAACTCACCCTATGTCGTTCATGTGGTTTGATAAATAGAGTGTCGCCCTTTGTCATGGCAATGCGCTTGCCATTTTCGTATTCAATCTCAGCGTTGCCATCCAAGAGAACGACAAACTCCGTTTCAGTTTGGTCGTACCAGCCAGAAGTCTGCCCCGTGCTGACAATACGCTCAATTCGTATATTTTCGCTCTCTGCCAAAACGGTTACCAATTCCTCTAGCAAGGAAAGTTCTGGCAACTCAAAAATATTCACGATGGTTTCTCTCACCTGCTTTTTTCGCCTTATAGGTAAGCTTGCCGCCAACCCGTTCTTTTCGCCTAATGGGTAAGCTTACCGTGATTCGCCTTGTATTTTGATTCACCAAATACCTCACAACATTGTTGAACGTGTACACTTTATCATAAAATAATGAATTTGAGAATCAAAAAGTTATCTATTCTCTTACTGTCAAAAGTTGTTTGGTAACTCTTCAAGCCCTGCTTGTATTTTGCACATAAATGCCAATATCGCTTGTTGGGGCGGATTCCATATTCGGGCGGATATGGAATCCGCCCCTACAACGAAATTTTATTCGAAATTGTAAATTTATCAATACCCTCTGAATTGTAACGTTGTTTGTTTTCGTACTGTCCAATGGTTGTTTGTTTTCTTACTGTTAAATGGTTGTTTATTTTCTTACTGCGGAGCGGGGCTCCCATTTCCATTCGTTTTCTTGCATTTGGTCTATGCCATAACAAACAATCTTGGTTAGCTCGACTACCCGCCAGCCCAAGAATTGCAACCCTGCGACTCCGATTGGGTCATCCATCACGGCACTCAAGCCTTCTGTTGTCAAATTGCTCTTTGGCGTTGGAAACCCTTGAGTTCCAGCAACACCCATGTAATTTGCGCACTCCTCCCCCCCGCGTTCCGGGCCAATTCCTATTGTAATCATGTCCATCATTTTCGCCCAATTTATCATCGCCGATATTGCGTGTTCCTGACCTCCGTTCCTGTGGTATGCGCTTGTAATGCACCCGAACACTTTGTTTCTCCACGGCATATTGCACATTTCAACAGCCATCGACCTGTCCATAAATGCCTTTAGTTGAGCTGTTACATTATAGAAATATACGGGGCAAGCGAAGATTATTCCATCTGCCTCATGCATTAGGTTTATAATCTCATTATAACAATCGCCACTTCCCGAACGAACGACGCATGGATCAGCTTTGTTGCAAACGCCGTATTTGTAGTCGCAAGCGTAACACGATATGCACGGGGCAATCTTTTTCCCTGCTATTGAAAAATATGTAGTTTCAACTCCTGGTAGCTCTTTAGCGGCTTCCAAAGCCGCTTTAAGCTGTAGCTCTGTATTGCTGTGCCTTGGGCTCCATGCAACTCCTAATAGTTTGATTGATTTCATAGCTTAAAGTCCTTTCATACTTGACTTATTTAGTATTTTTTGATAATATACTAATAGTTACAAATTAATTCTATATTTTTGTGCATTTCTTATAGTTTATCAAACTATTTGTGGAAAAGACAATAGAGAGGGCAAAATGAATAAAAATAAATATTTAACTTTTTTAACGGCACTGACGACACTGGCGGCAAAGGCGGCACTGACAGCACTGAAAACGCTGACAGCCCTAACAACTCTGACGGTGCTGGCGCTTACTGCAAGCTTGTCGGGTTGCAACGGAAGCGCAACAAATGACTCCAACAACACCGGGCGTAATTATTTACTGTTTGCTCAATTCCTTGCACCTATTCAGGATTGGGACCCACATATTTCCAGCAATGTTGAAAACCAGATATTTTTTAGCACGTATGAGACATTGCTTATCTTTGAACCGGATACAAACACTTTTAAAAACGTTCTTGCAAAAAACTATTCCAAATCTGACGATGGCCTTGTTTGGACTTTCGAACTCAGGGAAGGCGTGAGTTTTCACGACGGCACACCTTTTAATGCGGAAGCCGTAAAATTCAATGTCGAAAGGATTCAGCGAATTGGGATGTCTTCTTCGTATATATGGGCCCCCGTAATGGAAGTAAAAGCGACAGGCGAGTATACCGTAGAATTCCATTTATCGGAAATCGCGCCGCTTGATTTAATTGTATCAAGCAGCATAACAGCATGGATAGTCTCGCCATCGGTCGGAATAGACGACCGGGCCGCGACTGCTTGGTTTTCCGAAGGCAATATAAACGGGACAGGCCCATATAGGCTTCAAAGCCAAATTCAAGGCAGTGAAGTTGTATTGACAAAAAATGAGGATTATTGGCGCGGATGGGAAGGAAAGCACATTGACAACATTGTTATTCGGACAGTCTCTGAAACTTCATCCAGAAGGCTGATGATGGAATCCGGGGAGGCTGACATGACAATGAGCCTTCTTTCGGAAGACATGGTTGCAATGCAAGACAATCTTAATTTAGACATTTTGACTACAGACGGCTATAAAACCCTACAATGCTTTATCAACACGCAGAAACCCCCTCTTGACGATGTGAGGGTTCGCCAAGCGCTGGCCTATTCATATCCCGCCCATATGTATGTTGACAATGTTAAGCTCGGGCAATTTGCAAGCATGCCGACTGACACATTGCTGGCTAGCGCACTTTGGGGTTCTTTGCAGGAAGCGCCATACTCTTTTGACTTGGATAAGGCAAAACAGCTATTGACAGAAGCGGGATACGAGGAAGGGTTTACAATCAACGTTTCCAATATTGCAGGCACCGACGACCGCAAAAGGATATTGGAACTATGGAAGGCCGAGCTTCAAAAGATAAACATAAACCTGGAGATAAACATGATGCAAGTAGAAGCTATACTGGCTTTGGCGCGCGAACCAGACAAAACTCAGGTTCAAGATTTAATGATTATAAGCATGTGGCCTTGGATCGCGCATCCGCACGCGGTGTATGGGGAATCCTTGTTGTCATCGGCGGCATGGAACTTCTCATACGTTTACGATCAGGAAATGGACGCGCAAATAGACGACGCTTATTATACCAGCTGTTTGGACATGGATGCGGGAATAGTTAAATATGAGGCATTGGCAAAGCGTGTTGCGGATGAGGCCTTGTTTATTAATATGGGAGACGACAAAACCTCAACGGTCATCAACAAAAGGGTGAAAGGGTTCAACCCAAACATTGCTTACGAATTAGTCCCTTTCTACTACGATATGTGGCTAGAGGGCTAATCGGCCAACTTATTCTTCGACAGTTCCTTAGCCGCGTGCTGATGGTTTTCACCTCTTTGCGCGTGCAGGCTGTTCATGGGGTATGGACATGGGAAAATATATCATCAGGAGAACGCTGTTAGGCGCTGTGGTTTTGTTTGGGGTCGTGGCAATTACTTTTGGAATGACGAAAGCCATGCCTTCAGATCCTACGTTGCTGTGGGTCGGAATAAAAGCAACCGACGAGCAAATCGTTGCCGCAAGGGCTGAACTTGGCCTCGATCAACCAATAGCCGTTCAGTTCGGCAAATACTTGAGCAACTTGGCAAAAGGGGACCTTGGAGTTTCTTTTAAAACTAAAAGGCCAATCATGACAGAGTTAGCAGAGAAAATACCCGCTACTGTGGAGTTGGTTTTGTTTGCCATGGCATTTGCCATAGTAGTTGGCATTTTTCTTGGAATATCTTCGGCAAAGTATAAGAATAAACTTGCGGACCACATTGTGCGGGTATTGTCGATTGGCGCAGTTTCATTGCCCTCATTTTGGTTCGCCCTTGCACTACAACTTGTGTTTTATGGCATTTTAGGTTTAATGCCCCTTGGCGGAAGGGTAAGCACATATGTTGCCATAACATATGAAATGCCGCATACGACCGGCCTGTTGTTGTTTGATTCGCTGATAGCAGGCAAGTTTCTTATTTTTAAAGACGCACTCAAACATATTATATTGCCTAGCATACCAATTGCGATGTACCCGATTGGCATGGTGGCAAGACTGACGCGCTCCAGTTTGCTTGAAATCATGAATGAGGACTATATTACAGCAGCCAGATCGTATGGGATAAAGGAAAGGTTTGTTTTGTGGGCATATGCCCTTAAAAACTCAATGGGCGCCACTGTGACAGTTGTGGCTGTAATAATCGGGTATTCGCTTGTTAACACTTTTTTGATCGAATCGATTTTTAGTTGGCCGGGCATTGGAAGATATGCCTCAGACGCCATTTTAAGCATGGATTATCCCGCAATAATTGGCATTACGCTTTTTTCTGCGTTAGTATTCTTATCGCTGAACCTTATTGCGGATTTAATTATCGCTTTTGACCCGCGGGTCAGGATATAAGAACTAAACGCATAAGCACACAAATGTATAAGCGCATTTACGCATAAACGCCAAAAAAACTACAAGAGAGGGATGCAATTGGCTTCAACGAACGGACTAAAATCATTTTCAAAAGGGCTGGTAGAGGTTTTTTACATCCTAAATAGAAATATTCTTGTCAGGGCGGCTTTAGTTTTTCTGGCTCTTTTGATTGTGCTTGCAATCTTTGCGCCGTTGATTGTGCCATACCCTGACGATGTATACGGCGCGGCTAATCCGGGCAACGCATTACAGCCAATGTCGGCAAAACACTGGTTCGGCACCGACGAGCTAGGCAGGGATATTTTATCCAAGGTCATATTCGGTGTAAGGGTGTCGCTTTTTGCGTCTTTCACGACGATTGCCGCATCAGTCGTGGCAGGTTCCGTATTAGGCGCGATAGCTGGTTCGTTCGGGGGGGTGGTTGACGAGTTGATAATGCGCGTTACCGATGCCCTTTTAAGTTTTCCGCCACTACTTTTGGCAATCGTACTGTCGGCACTGTTAGGGCCTTCATTAATCAATGCGCAGATTGCCATAGCAGTGGCCTGGTGGCCTTTTTATACAAGGCTCATGAGGGGGCAGGCAATATCTGTAAAGGAAAAGCTATTTGTCAGGGCTGCAGAGGCAATCGGAACCAGGCGCCCGGTTATTATTTTTCGCCATATTGTGCCAAACTGCATACCTCCAATAATAGTTCAGGCTTCCATTGATATGGGCGCGGTAACCCTTACTCTTGCGTCACTGAGTTTCCTGGGGCTTGGCGCACAGTCCCCTACCCCTGAGTGGGGCTTGATGGTATCCACAAGCAAAAGCTATTTTCTAAATGCCTGGTGGTACAGCATTTTTCCGGGCCTTGCGATTTTCTTTACCGTGCTTTCATTCAACCTGGTCGGAGACGGCCTGAGAGAAGCCCTGGACCCGAAAACAAAAAGGAGCTAGGATAATGGCGATAGGCGACAAGCGATAGGAAAATGGCGATAGGAAAATGGCGATAGGCGATAGGCGATAGGAAAATGGCGATAGGCGATAGGCGATAGGCGATAGGCGATAGACGATAGGCGATAGGAAAATGGCGATAGGCGATAGGAGAATGGCGACAGGCGATAGACGATAGGTGATAGGAAAATGGCGACAGGCGATAGGAAAATGGCGATAGGCGATAGGAGCTAGTCTAATAGGAAATAGTAGAAAGGCATAACCGTAAGGATGGAAAAATATCTAGAAATAAAAAATCTAAAAGTTGACTATGTTACACATGGCAACTCTCGCAACAGCTCCCACGGCAGTGTTCGCGACAGCTCCCACGGCAGTATTCGCGACAGCTCCCACGGCAGTGTTCTTGACAGCACTCACGCCAATAGCAAAAATGTCCTTGATATTGAGTACTTGGGCATTAATAAGGGAAGCAGTTTTGGCTTGGTCGGTGAAAGCGGGGCAGGAAAAACCATCTTGTCCCTTACCATACAAAGGCTTCTGGCAACTCCGCCCGGCAAAATTGTATCCGGCGAAATACTACTTTGCGGCGAAGACCTTTTAAAGAAAAGCACTAAAGAAATGGGGCGGGTTAGAGGGGAAAAAATCTCGATGGTATTTCAGGACCCCCTTTCCGCTCTTAACCCTGTGTTTACTGCCGGATTCCAAATGCGCAAAATTGTTCAGGAACGCCAGCATGTAAGCAAAAAAGATGCACGTCAAATTGTAATTGATATGATAGGAAAAGTAAAACTGCCCGACGCTGAAAACATTTTTGGGAAATACCCGCATGAACTGTCGGGGGGCCAGCGCCAGAGGGTTATTATCGCGATGGCCTTGTTATGCGGGGCAGAGTTTATTATTGCCGATGAACCGACACGCAACCTGGATGTAACGATACAAGCAGGCATCCTGCGGCTAATCCATGAATTACAACAACAGTTTAATGTTACAATTCTCTTTATTGCAAACAACCTTAGCCTTGTCTCATCAATGTGCGATGAAATGGCCGTAATAAAAAATGGAAGGATTATTGAAAGCGGGAACCCGTATGAATTGTTGCGCAACCCAAAGGATTCTTACACAAATCTATTAACTGATTCTATAACACCAAAGCACCCAAAAAACAGCGAACCGGACAATGATGAAGAAAAAAAATTAGAAGTAGAAGATATCATCCTAGAGGTAAAGGCTCTTAAAAAGTATTTTTCTGTAAAGAATACATATGTCCAAAAAAATCGTTTGTATGTAAAGGCGGTAGACGGCGTTGATTTCAGCTTGAGAAAAGGCGAGATCCTTGGCATTGTCGGCGAATCAGGGTGTGGAAAATCAACCCTTGTAAACACACTATTGTTTCTCCATAGCCCAACATCCGGAGAGGTTCTGTTTAACGGATTAGAAATATTCAAGTTGAGCCGTGAAGCGCTTCGTAGCGCGAGGAAAGAGGTTCAGATTGTTTTTCAAGACCCATATTGGTCCTTAAACCCCCGTTGGCTTGTCAGAGACATTGTGGGGGAGCCACTAAAAGTACACAAAAACCTGAGTTCAAAAGAGTACCTGGAAGCGTGCGTGAACCTTGCCGAGATGGTAAGGTTGCCAAGCGACTCGGTTTACAAATACCCTCATGAGTTTTCTGGCGGCCAGCGGCAAAAAATAGCTATAGCCCGTGCTTTAGCGGTAAACCCAAAGCTTATCATTCTAGACGAGCCAACATCGGCTATTGACGTCATGTCACAATTTCAAGTGTTGGAACTGCTGGACGACCTAAAGAAAAAGCTGAAATTGACATATATTGTGATTTCCCATGATTTAAGCGTCGTCAACTACATGGCAAGCCGAATTATTGTCATGTATTTGGGGAAAATTGTTGAACACGGCAATGCATCGGAAATTTTAGGTAACCCCAAACATCCGTACACCAAGGCGCTGTTCGACTCAATACCTGACATTAATACGCGAAACATCAATGACCTCGCTGTCATTACGGGGGAAGTCCCCAGCGCAATAAACCCTCCGCCCGGGTGCCGCTTTAATCCACGCTGTGAGCATTGCATGAAGATATGCACTGTTAACGAACCATTGATGAGATCTGTTGACGAATCATTTATGAAATCTGTTGACGAGCTATTGATGAGACCTGTTAACGAACCATTGATGAAATCTGTTGCAAGGCATGAAGTAGCTTGTTTTTTATATGACTATATGGTCGGCGATTAATTAATACAAAATTGCATGCTTTACCAAATGTGGTCTACGTCATATTTTACAATATGGTCATCTATGGTTACGATAACCATATCCTCGACTTTTGCCTGTGCGACAATTATTCGATCAAAGGGGTCGCGGTAGATAAAAGGCAACGTCGCAACCGTTTTGATGTGCTTAGGATATATTCCCAGAAAAGCAAATTCATTCTTATCAACAGCCTCAATAAATCCGTCGATTCCCCCGTCAAATTCCAGTTTGCCTATGCTTAGTTTTATAGAAAGCTCCCACAGAGACGCAATACTGATATGGATCATGTTATAAAGGTCAAAAATGGCTTCCTTCGCTGAATAGGATAATCTTTCATCATCCTCAAAAAACCATATTACAGCATGGGTATCCAGCAATATATCCATCACATATACTCCTTAAAATCCTCGAAAGGCTCAAACCAATCATGGTCTTCTGATTCGTGTATTTTTCCTTTCATGCAACCAAGTTTGGGAGAGGAGCGTCTTGCTGTCGGCTTTTCTGCCACTAACTCAAATGGTATGCCATTTATTCTTATGGCTTGTCTCAAAAAAATGTTAATGGCACTCGTCATATCCAACCCTAAAGCGGAAAACACATCTTGAGCTTTGTTTTTAATCTCGCTGTCCACTCGTATATTAATATTTGTGTTTGCGCCTGTACTAATCGGCATGATTATTTCTCCTATAATTATTCTACATTTCGTTTCATACTTGTTGCTTGATTGCATGGTTGATATTATAAACACCATCGCAAATATATCACATTATGCATACAATGTCAATACAAATATATCTCATTAAAGATATCGCTTATAACGCTTATAACGCCCAAATTGGGATGATTTTATCACTGTTGTTTAGCGGCAGTAACTCTTTTGACAAACAGATAACCCCGCCTTCTCCGCGTTTTATATCAGGAATTGTGTTAATTATGTCAAAGGCTTTTATCATTTTGGGAGTAGGATTACTTGTACTTTTTATTTCCAGAGGATACAAGGTTCCGTTTTCGAAAATCATTAAGTCTATCTCAACACCGTTGCTATCACGAAAGAAGTATATTTCTGCCTCTTTACCGAAATTGACATAGCTCTTGATTATTTCATTTATGATAAATGTTTCAAGGTATGCGCCGCTCATTGCCCCTGTCATAAGGTTCTCGGGTGAGTTCCATCGTGCCAGATAGCAAGCCAGTCCAGTATCTGTAAAATACATTTTTGGTGATTTTATAACTCTTTTTCCGACATTATTATGATAAGGAAGCAGTAAATGAACAATCCCGCTTGTTTGAAGGATTGATAGCCAATGCTTTGCCGTAGGTTGAGATATCTGTACTTCCTTTGCGATATCGTTGAGGTTCAAAATGTTTCCAATCCTGGCAGCAAGAACACGTATGAAGTGCAAAAATTGCAATTCATCGCCAACTCTGGCTAAATCTCTAACGTCACGTTCAATATATGTTTTCAAATAATCACTATAGTACATGTCCCAAGGATACTCAGGTTTTTCATATAATTCCGGATAACTGCCGCGCCATATTATATTCCATATCATTTTTAAACCTGTGTCTATGTGTTCACGTTTTCGCTCAAGCAAGTATTCCTTAGTAGGCAAAAATGGTTTGTCCCAAGCTTCCTGATTAATTTCGCGCAAAGACAAACCATACAATGTGAGAACTCCGGCACGTCCGGCTAAACTCTCCGAAACGTTTTGCATTAACCTGAATGGTTGTGAGCCTGATAAAAAGTATTGCCCTTTTTTCTTGCTCTTATCAACGTTCATTTTGATATAATGGAAAATCTCAGGAGCATACTGAACCTCATCAATGAATAACGGCGGTGGATTTAGCTCCATAAACTGCGATGTTGAGTTTTTTGCCATCTCAAGGGTGAGTTTATCATCAAGTTCCACTTTGGGAATATTCGGCATAAGGTTTTCGATAAGAGAAGTTTTACCAACTTGCCGAGCTCCTGTTACGATAACCGCGCCATTCCATTTTGAGCGCTCAAGAAATGCATTTTTTATATGTCTTTGGAAAAACATTTCTACCCCCATGCAAAGTTATGCATATTCAAACTCTAACTTTAATTATGCATAAGAGGTGTGCTTTGTCAAGAGTTTTGTTGGATGTTCTTATTCTGACTTGTAACCTGTCAAAGACACGACGCCTGCTCAAACTGGCTGTTGTAGAGTTCCGCGTAGAATCCGTCTCGTGCTAACAGTTCTTTGTGGTTGCCGCTCTCGATGATGTCGCCATCTTTCATTACCAAAATCATATCGGCATTTTTTATGGTCGATAGGCGGTGCGCAATTACAAATGATGTGCGGCCAACCGTCAGCTTATCCATAGCTTCCTGAATCAGATGCTCGGTGCGTGTGTCAACAGAGCTTGTCGCTTCGTCCAGAATCAGCATAGGGGCGTTTTGAATCATGGCACGGGCAATGGCAACAAGCTGTTTCTGCCCTTGCGAAAGGCTGGCCTTATCACTGAGAAAAGTGTCGTAACCCTGCGGAAGCGTCCTGATGAAGTGGTGCAGCCCCACAGCTATGCAAGTAGCCACAACTTGCTCGTCAGACACGCCCTTCTTGCAGTAAATGATATTTTCCTTAATTGTCCCCTCGAACAGCCAGGTGTCCTGCAATACCATGCCAAACTGCTCCTGCACGTTTTTACGCGTCACTTGATTTGTCGGAACACCGTCCAGCAGGATGTCGCCGCCATCAAGTTCATAGAATCGCATAAGCAGATTGACCATAGTGGTTTTTCCCGCACCGGTTGGCCCGACGATGGCGATTTTCTGCCCGGCTCTTACTTTCGCGGAGAAATTGTGGATGATGGTTTTTTCTGGGACATACCCGAACCGCACATTGCGGAACTCTATGTCGCCTTTGGTATCGGTGAGCCTTTTTGTTTTTTGGCTCTCGTCGGACTGTTCTTCCTCTTCAAAGAACTCAAACACGCGCTCACTGGCGGCGGCTGTCCTTTGCATGTTCTGAAGAGCCTGCGCAAGCTGCGAAAGCGGTTGGGTAAACAGGCGGATGTAGATCATAAACGCGACGATCACGCCGAATTGGATAACTTCGTTTACCGCCAGAGCCGCGCCCACCACACATACGGCCACATAACCAAAGTTGCCTACAAACATCATCAGAGGCATCATCAGCCCGGACATGAACTGGCTTTTCCATCCGCTGTTATACAGGCTCTCATTTACATCTTCAAATACCCGCTTGGCTTCCTTGCCGCCGTTGTACGCTTTTACTATATTGTGGCCGGAGTATACTTCTTCGATATGGCCGTTTGCCGCGCCCAAATCCTTTTGCTGGCGGTCAAAATGCCTTTGCGACTTCTTCATTATGACAGCCATGACCGCAAACCCGATTACGCTTGATCCGATGGCTGTCAGTGCCATGATCCAGTTGTTGTAGAACATCATCACAGCAGAACCAATGAACATGGTAACGGATGTGACCAAGGTTCCGATGCTTTGGTTCATGGTTTGCCCGATAGTGTCAACGTCGTTTGTGACGCGGCTGAGAATGTCGCCGTAGCTCACCCTGTCAAAGTATTTAAGGGGAAGCCTGTTGATTTTCTGGGATATGCCGGTGCGCATGTTCCTACCGACCTTTTGCGTCACCGTCGCCATGATGTAGCCCTGCACAAAATTGAGGATCACCGCAGTCGTGTAAAAGCCCACCAGCAGGAACGCGATGCTTTTCACCGCGCCCAAATCAACCGACCCCGCAATCGGAGTGCCGTTTATCAGCCCGGGCAAGCCTTTTATGATTTCATTGGTCATTTTACCAAGCTGGTCAGGGCCTATTATATGCAATATGGTCCCGATGCCCGCCAAAGCGAGGGAAACTATCATCGCAGGCATATATTTTTTGCAATAGGCGATCAGCTTGCCCCATGTACCCTTGAAGTCTTTCGCTTTTTCAACTGTGCCGCCCATGCCCGGAGGCCCCATCCGATTTCTGCTCGTTCTTTGTTCACTCATGACGCAAGCCTACCTAACTTAACTGGCTTGTGGCAATCTGCCGGTATGTTTCGCAATTTTGCAGGAGTTCATCGTGGCGGCCATGTCCCACGACCCTTCCCTCGTCTAATACGACGATTTGATCGGCGTCCATAATGGTTCCGATGCGCTGCGCCACGATCATACTGGTAACGCCCGCCGTTTCTTTTTTTAATGCGCTTCGCAAAACCCTGTCGGTCTTGTAATCCAGAGCCGAAAAGGAATCGTCAAATATATATATTTCCGGTTTCCGGCAGACTGCGCGGGCGATGGCAATGCGCTGTTTCTGCCCGCCTGACACGTTTGTGCCGCCCTGCGCGATGTCGGCATGGCAGCCGCCTTCCATCTGCTCTACAAAGTCCGTACCCTGCGCGATCGCGACAGCCCTCTTGACGTCGTCCTCGGTAAAGCCGTCTTCGCCGTTATCGCCGTAGGCCACATTTGAGTAAACAGACCCCTTGAACAGGACAGCCTTTTGCGGCACATATCCGATTTTGTTGTGCAGGGCCTCCTGCGTATAATCGCGTATGTTCACACCGTCAATCAGTATCTCGCCCTCGGTCGCGTCAAAGAAGCGCGGCACAAGGTTGATAAGCGTTGACTTGCCGCTGCCGGTAGAGCCGATAAAGGCGACGGTTTCGCCCTGTTTTACCGTAAAACTTACATTCTCCAGCACGTATTCCGCAGCGTCGGGGTACTTGAATCCAACGCCCTTAAAAACCACTTCGCCTCTCAATCCCGGTAAGCCGCACGTACGGACTCCGTCGAGTATGGCAGGTTCGGTATCCAGCACTTCGCGGATGCGGTTTGCGGAAACGCTTGCGCGTGGGAGCATTATGAAAATTATTGCCAGCATCATAAAGGACATTATCACTTGCACGGAATACTGCATAAAGACAACCATGTTGGAAAATATAGGTAGCGTGTCCATTATCTGCGCCGCGTCGATCAGATACGCGCCGATCCAATAGATAGCGAGGGACATGCCGCTCATAATGAGCGACATCACCGGCATCATGATCGCCAACGCCCTGCTTGTGAACAGTTGCGTGCCGGTGAGCTCGTTGTTTGCCTGCTCGAATTTCGATTCTTGATAATCCTCGGCGTTATAGGCCCTGACCACGCGGAGCCCCGTAAGGTTCTCACGGGTGACGCGGTTCATGTTGTCGATAAGCGTCTGCATTTTCTTGAACCTCGGTATAACAAATACCATGAGGATCCCGATCATAACGATCAGAATTGCCACTGCCACGCCGGTTGCCAGCGTCCATTCATAGCCTTTTCCGGCTATCTTTGTAATCGCCCAAACCGCCGTGATCGGAGCTTTTACGATAAGCTGCATGCCCATTGCTATCAGCATTTGAACCTGTGTTATGTCGTTGGTGGAGCGGGTGATAAGGCTGTCGGTGGAAAAACGGTTGATTTCTTCCATTGAGAAGGACTCCACCTTATTAAAGAGCAGGCTGCGCAGCCGCCTTGAAAACCTCGCGCCTATCATGGCGGCAAAATACCCGACGATGATTGCGGCGGTCAAGCTGCCAATGGTGCAAAGGAGCATCATACCCCCGGCAAGCCATATGTCTCCCATCGCGCTGCCGGGGGTCTGCACCAGCGTTGTAATCTCGGCCATGTATTCCGGCGATTTCAAATCCAGCCAGACCTGCGACACGATAAACCCCAAACTTGCGAGCGCCATCAGCCACTCTTTGGGTTTGAGGTACTTAAAAATTCTGAGCATATTTAGATTTACCCCATCGAAAGTATAACAATGTGTCCCGAAATATAACTCCAGCTTTTTATTATGTGAATTGGAGCACCAAAGTAGATATTTATCAAGGCGTTTAGAGCCAAAGCCCTGTTAATAAGTTGATCATTTGTACGCTTATTTCGAAAACGGACTACTCACCTTTACGATTTACGTTCAATTCCTTGCCCGATACTCCTCTAAAGAAATGTCAAAATCTTTCCTCCAAGGTAATATTATGTTACGCAATCGGGGCATATCGTACAGCCAACGTACATTGCCATCAACGAGTTTCATCTTCTCGCCATAAATTCTGACCGATTCTAAATGTTCAAGAGCCTTGAGAAAATTCACGTCGTCCAGAACACCGCAATTACATATATGCAGCTCTGTTAAAAATCGCAATTTCCCGATTACATCCCAGTCCGCTATTTTCTTGCAGCAATTAATATCCAGCATTTCAATAGTTTGACATTCTTGAATAGAAGCAATCGTTTCAAGTTTCAACAGATGGCTGAAGTTTAATTTCTTCAAAGCCTTCAGCTCGCGCAGGCCGTCAATACTGGTTGGGCTTGACTGACGAATCCACAAGCTTTCAAGCCTAACTAAATTCTGTATACTCTCAACCGCATAATTGTCCATCTTAAAAATCTGAAGCTTCTTAATACTGTTACATCCGAATATACCGGAGAATGATTTGCCATACCATACATACAAATCTTCAAGCATGGATAATTTTGTGAAGTCATATGGACGTTTGAGTTTGCAATGCAGCTTCAATCGTTTAAGATTTGGGGCGCAGTCTAAGACATCCAATGAATCAATTTCATGAAAGTGCATAAGGTCCAGGGTCAACAATCCATTATTCAAACCAGCCACAATATCAGAAGCCAAGTGATAGTATTCGTTCATTTTTTTGTCATTGGCGGAGGTTGGGTTTTTGGTGAACGAAAGCCCGTTGATACGGTGTTCTTCAATAAAGCGCTTCTGCCGATCAATATTCTCATCTAAATTCAAAATGAAAAACCGTACTTCCGTCTCAAACTCATTTGACCGTTTATAGTAATAATCTTCTCCCATGTAGTAATCGTCATTGTTCGTCATGTTTCATCCCGCCTTTGAAAATACAACTACTGCAAACCTGTCCCTGTCGTCGTTGCTCGCCGCGCTCGCGACTAATCTTACTATTCTGAATATTCATATCTTATCTTCAAGTCATGGTGCCAACTATATGGAATGCGGTTTTCTTTTTGCAGTCTGCCTAATACAATACCCGGCGCAATGGCAATCATATTAGAAAAGTACAGTATCTCTGTTTTATTAAAGTTTTTTCTTCCGATAAAATCATCGTACTTTTCGGAAGGAATTAATGCGCTTTGTGCGAAGTTGTCTGCCTCATTCTCGTTACTATCGTCATCTTTATTGTCGGTAATATGTCCGCATATTATATGACCCAACTCGTGAAAAAGGCTAAACCAAAACATATCTGCATATTTCCCTCGTACCGTCAAACCAAGCACTATATAGTTACCATCGGCAAATGTAGCTCCATGAATGAAGGAACCCTTTATGTGCGGCAAAAAAACAAGCGCTATACCGCACCGGGCAAGAATATCTGCAAGTTTATCGCAAAACACTTCGGGATTAAGTGTTGTCATCGCCCTTATTTGAGGCAATGATTCTTTCAAGAGCTTGATATTTATGGGGTCTGTACGTATTGACCTTGCTTCTATTCGAGCCTTTTGCGCCCAAACTGCCTTTGCATAATCACTCTTATTATTTGCCCCCGCCGTCCTGTAGGCGATGCCAAATATCTGCATTTTTTCCAATACACCAAGGTTGGCAACTTCAAAAAACCTTCTTAGGTTGTGTACTTTTTCTGTTTGTTTGCGAACAGGTTGAAGCCAACCTAGTTTTACACATTCCGAATACGGCATTTTTGAGGCAATGACCTCATCGT
>Ga0099364_10005241_pt1 | contig 19340 bp, 14 predicted proteins | sample TergutTh196P3_FD_73070 | JGI IMG/M metagenome (GOLD analysis project Ga0099364, IMG submission 73070) | Microcerotermes parvus P3 segment gut microbial communities from Pointe-Noire, Republic of the Congo - Th196 P3 | ecosystem: Host-associated > Arthropoda: Insects > Digestive system > Gut ...
AATACAAGAACTGCTGGCGACGGCAGTGTACAAAATGCCAAATAGAAAATTCAATGAGTAAAGAGACAAAAAACAATAACGCAACAACTTCAGATGTCAAACAAATCAGACTTTACTGTCCCACCGGACGGTGAGACTTGCCCTTTAAAACACGTTCACAACAGAAATAAAAAAATGCACTTCGCAATAATTGGTATTGTTGTTGCCTTGATTATATCTTTGCTAAGCGGATTCCGTCGCCTACCACGTTTTCGGTTTTCCTTGCGGCGGGATGACTTCGACATTTTCGCCGGACTGTTGAATGACAAACATGCCTTGTTTCAGAGCAAAGTTCCGCACTTCTGCCCTTACGACTCCGCCACCGACTGCCGCAATAAACCGACGCTTGTCCCCTCTGCTATCAGCATCCAAGCGGAATTCTCGCAACCGTTCGGCATGCTCTCTGATATCATCGACTGAAAGGTTGGTTTTAACTTCGACAAGCAGAGCGTACTCCCCATTTTCCAAGAATAAATCAATTTCTCGTTCGATGCCGAGTTCCTTGTTGTTGAATTCCAAATGACGGCTGCAACGATTGAACTGATAGCCCTGCGTTTGAAACAATCGGATAATCCCGCCTTCAACCATCGACTCGATAATTTCGCCAATTCGATTGCCGAGCGCAGCAATCTTTCTGTTCGTTTCCTTTTGCGAGACGGCAATCTGCTTGTTTGTTTCCTTTTGCGAGAGGCGAAGTTCGGCGATTTGTTCCCGTGTTTCGGCGAACATTGCCCGTAACTCTTCGAAAGTGGGTACTTGTGCGGCTGACATTTTTATAGGCAACTTGATTCCAGATGCTCTCATGCTATCGAATTCACTCTGCCACTGCAAGCCCTACCTTCCAGCCGCTCCGTAACCCGGGTCGTGGCGTTCGGAAGGGCAATCGCAAAGTTTTGATCCATCGCCGCCAACGCCTCTTTTGCAATCTCGGCATTGTCCATTTCGATAGGATTTCCTTCTGAATCAATACCGACGGGAGAGCGTCCGACCGGATAGTACAGGGCAGTTCGGCTGCCGACGCATCTGAGCCGTATCTACCGATACGGGCTCTGTTTGTTCATGGAACTTTGGACCGCCTCCGCCGCACTGCTGTTCCGGGTTTCTGTCCCGCCGCTTGCAAATGCGGTGCAAAAACGTTATACTCGTTTCCGTTATGAAAAGGATTATTGCCATTTTCACTGCCCTTGCAATTTTGATGCAGGCGGCGGTAGCCGAGCAGGAAATCAAGATCGAAGAAGATGTAAGTCAGTACATCATTCCCCATAAAGAAAGATCGTTCGACTTCAAAACGGTCGCCAAAGGAATGGTGCTCGGACATCGGTTCGTCTTGAAAAATCCCTTCCAAGAACCGATGCACATCGCCAGTGTTACGGCAAGTTGTACCTGTACAACGGTTGACTTCGACGAAAAAGACGAAACAAAGACCACATTGAACACTTACGAAGAAGCCGTTATTCCCATTCGGCTTCGCGGGGATATTTCTGAAGGACCCCAAAACGCCACCCTAACGGTTATCATCGACCGCCCCAAACGCATCGAAATACAACTCAATGTACGCGCTGAAATCCGCGCCGACTTGAGGATTGCTCCGAACAACTTTATCGACTTCGGAAACATAGAATTAGGACGAGGACAATCCCGGACGCTGACCGTGACATACACAGGTTCCAATGCCCAATGGCGGCTCGTCGATGTCCAATGCGATAATGAATTTATCCACACGGAAATTACAAGCGACCCCGAACGAATCGGTGTGAAAACTTTCAGGGTCAGGGTGTCCCTTGATCAAACTGCCCCCAATGGGAACATCAACAGCCGCTTGATTTTGATAAGCAACGATTCGGCATCCCGCCGGGAAATCCCTGTTCCCCTCCGGGCAACGGTGGGGACGGTTATTACCGTTAGTCCGCCCAACGTGTTTTTAGGAATGTTGCCTCCGGGAGAGCCGTCGCCGAAGAAAAATGCGTTTCTTACTGGGACGAAACCCTTCCGTATCACGACAATAGAGTGCGATAATCCGGCGGTGGAAATTGTGTCTCATAACGTAGCGTCCCGGACAGAACCCGATGCTCCGTCGCGGATACATTCCCTATTGATTTCGTACCGTAATCCGGCAGAGGGGGAAGGTTCTCCGCAAGACAACGGCGAGATGCGGGCAGAAGTTCAGATCACAACGGACCTTCCCGGTCTTACGGCAACGTTTCACGTAACGGCAAGCGTTCGGGAAAACGAAACGGCGACCAGCGAGGAGAACACAACGGTTAATCAGTAATATTTGCCGGTTGGGGCAATGCTGTGCCTACCTCTTCGACACGACAGCCGGTTCCCGCTCTTCTCCTTCTGTCAGAATTGAACCATTCCCGAGGGATGTGTCAGTTTCATTCCCAGTTGATCCATTATGAACGCCCAGATGTCGGTCGACTCGTCGATCACCTTGGAAATCGGCTTGCCCGCTCCATGTCCCGCCTTCGTTTCAATGCGGATATAGACCGGATTTAATACACCGTGATTACGCTGCGCTTCCTGCATTGCCGCTGTGAACTTGAAGGAATGCGCCGGCACCACTCGATCATCGTGATCCGAAGTCGTTACCAATACCGCAGGATAATTCACGACCGGCTTGATATTGTGCAGCGGCGAATAACCCAGCAAATACTCAAACATTTCCTCGCTCTCTTCGCTCGTACCATAGTCGGTCGCCCAAGCCCAGCCGATGGTGAACTTGTGATAACGCAGCATATCCAGCACTCCCACCGCCGGAAGTGCCGCCTTGAACAAATCAGGACGCTGCAAAATCACTGCGCCGACGAGCAATCCGCCATTGGAACCGCCTTGACACGCCAGTTTCTCCGGCGAAGTATATTTCTCCGCAATGAGAAACTCCGCCGCCGCGATGAAGTCGTCGAATACATTCTGCTTTTGCAACTTCGTGCCGGACTTGTGCCACGTTTCGCCATACTCTCCGCCGCCCCGCAAAACAGCGTGAGCATAGATTCCTCCTTGTTCAAGAAAAGGAATCCTAAATGCTGAAAAGGAAGGACGAACACTGATATTGAATCCGCCGTAACCGTACAACAGCGTCGGATTGTTGCCGTCCTTCCGCAAGCCCTTTTTGTAAGTCAAAAAGATGGGAACCTTCTTGCCGTCGGAATTTTCGTACCACACCCGCTCAGTGATATAATCATCCTTTTTGAAATTGATTTCCGAAGGGAAAAATTCCTCCCGCTCTCCCGTGTCAATGTTGCACCGATAAATTACCGTCGGATAAGTGTACGACGTGAACGATTGAAAATAGACATCGGAATCCTTTTCGCCAGAGAAGCCGGTCATACCGAGCGTCGGCAGTTCGATCTCTCGGATTCGTTGCCCCGACCTGTCATAGACAAAGGCTTCGTGAGCGGCATCTTTCAGATAGGTTACGATAAACTTTCCGCCGATACAGGAAACGCTGGACAAGAGTGAATCGGACTCTGGTATCACATCGACCCAATGTTCCGGCGTTGGATTGGCAGGATCAAACCGCACGAGACGTTTGTTTGGGGCATCGCGGTCGGTCAGGAGATAAATCGAATCGTCCAAAACGGCAACGGCATTTTGTTCTGAACGGAAATCGGTCACGACGGGAATTAGAACGCCCCCGTTAGCCGCATCGCTTGCGATGCGCTGCAAATACAACGAATTACCATACGTCGATTCGCTTTCCGAAACGAAAAGAAACTGTTGATCACGGTCTGTCGATGCCCGAAGATTACGCAGCGGATTTTCTTTGTCTTCCCGAAAGAGTATATTGTCGGCTTGCTCTGTACCGAGACTGTGATAATAGATTTTGTGGAATTCATTCTTCGCTGTTAGTTTGTCCCCTTCCGGCTCATCGTAACAGCTATAAAAGAATCCGTTAGCGTGCCAAGCAATACCGGAGAACTTTACCCATTCAATATGATCAGGAAGAACTTCGCCGGTTGCAATGTCCAATACAAAAATTTCGTTCCAATCGGAGCCGCTTCGGGCGATGGAATAGGCAAGATATTTTCCGTCTTTGGAGACCGATGTCGTTTGCAGAGCGACGGTTCCGTCTTCGGAGAGTTTGTTCGGATCGAGTAGCGCTTGCGGTTCTGCATCCGGTGTGTCGAGAACATAAAGCACGGACTGGTTTTGGAGTCCATCGTTTTTAAAGTAGAAGAGTCTGCCTGAACGTATCCAGGGAGTGCCGTATCGGGGATGATCGACCAGTTCGGTGAGCCGTGTTCGCAGGTCGTCCCGAAATGTAATCGTGTCGAGATAAGCATTGGTCAATTCGTTTTGTGCTTCGATCCAATTTTGGAGTTCCGGCGAGTCGGCTTCCATCCATCGGTAGGGATCGGCGACGGTGGTGCCGAAGTAGTCGTCCTTTTGGTCGGACTTTTGTGCCGGGGGGTAGTCGAATGGTTGGGCGAACGTTGCCGTGATAAGGCAGCACACGATAATGGCGGAGAGGAACAATAGAGCGAATGTTTTTTGCATAGTGGTTTTCATTCTAGCAGATTTTAGGAGTGTTGCAAATTGCCAAAATTGCCGACTTCGATCTATTGATCGGCACAACGGCGATTGACCAGAGTTGTTTGGAAACTGCTGTAACTGTCATTCCGGCTTGCGCCGGAATGACAATGTTATGAAACAGGTCTAATTTCTTGGTGTTCTTGGTGTCTTTGTGCGAGAATAAATCTTTACTAATCCACACGGATCAGTTGGTCGATGACAGTTTTCGCCTTTTCCCAATCCGCTCGGTTTTGATGGTACGTTTCCCGACCGAGTTCGGTAAGCGTGTAGTATCTTCTCCTCGCACCGGTATTTTCGTCACCCCAATAAGATCGGATCATTCGGGCGTTTTCCAAGCGTCGGAAGGCGGAGTAGAGGGTCGCTTCCTTCAATTCGTATCGTCCGCCGGTCTTTTCTTGGATCGCCTTGTTGATTTCGTAGCCGTAGGAATCGTGCGGCATTAGTTGTGCCAGTATGATCGTTTCGGTATGACCACGAATCAAATCAGAGGTAATCAGCATTGCTTCCTCACCGCTTGGATGGAATTTTTTCATTGACCGGAAGCATTACACCACACAATACATCACATGGAAAGGTATCTCGACAAAAAATTGTTTTTCTGAGCCGGGAACGAAAATGGCACACTCACGACTGCCGGGTGAGCATTTGCAGAATCATTGCGTCAAACGGAACCGCCGTGGAAGTAATCATGCAATTCAAACCATTGTCGATGCCGTAACGTCTTATTTCGTCAAGGAATGACGCAAACTTTTGTTTGTACCGGCGCAGCATGCTTTCGCTGACCGTAACTTCGAGATCGCCGCCGCTCTCGACATCCTGCAAATGCAGATCGCCTAGCAACACCGGCTCGGCTTCCCGTCTGTCGTGAATTTGAATGATGTGCGGCTCGTAGTTTCGATATCGCAAGATATCCAGTCCCGGCTTGAAACCGTTCGGGTCGTAAAAGTCGCCGACGACGACCACCAGACCGGGATACTGTTTCTGCAACACAAATTCTCTCATCGATGTTGCCAAGTCGGTCGTGTTGCCAACCGTTTCGAGTGTTTCCAAGAACTGGATCAACTTCAAAATGTGCTGCTTTCCGCGGGTCGGCGGAAATATCTGATACAACTTATCGGCAAAAGCGGCGATACAAATCCGGTCGAGATCGGCAAGGGCAACGTAAGCGAGAGCGGCGGTAACTTTCCGGGCATAGTCGAATTTGTTCGGAGTTCCAGCCGCCATACTTTTGGAACAATCGAGAAGAAAATAGATGTGCAAATCTTTTTCCTCTTCAAATCGGCGGATCAGTGTGCTGCCGAATCGGGCATAGACATTCCAATCGAGGTAGCGCAGGTCGTCGCCGAAGTTGTAATTTCGGTGGTCGGCGAAGACGATACCGCTTCCCAATTGCCGGGCGCGTCTATTGGCAAGGAGTTGTCCTTGAAAAATGCGCCGGGAAGTGAGCGACAGAAACTCCAATTTTTTGAGAAAAGCGGAATCGAACATTAGGGGACATTGTACCTAGAAGAGCGGCGGGACGTAAGTCCCCGGTCGGCTTCCTCTGAAAGATAACGCACCAGAAACGCGCTTTGCGGCTCAAACGCAAGCGTTTTAGCCAGTCCGTCGACACATTTGCCTCATGAGGTAGGTTGCCGACCGCCGGGCGGCAACGTGCGCCAAAAAAATTACTTGGCCGCACTGGCACCCGGGGATTGCGCTGCGCTCCATCCCCGGCTCTTTAGTCGGCTATCGCCGACGCAACCGCCACGGCGGTCGTTGGTGTTTTAGCCGGGTCGATTATTCCGCTCCAGCAGCAATCGGTTCATCGATTCCAATTCCCGTTGCAAACCGAAATGCACCAAGAGCGATACAATCATCTGACGACGCTCCGGCTCCGCCGTAGGATTCAATGCCAATTCCAATGCCAACGCCTTCGCCTCTTCCCGACGGTCCAGTTCCAAATACAACTTCGCTAACAAAATGCGGGAATCCGTCTTGTCCCGAAGACCACGCAACCGGCTCTCCAAGATCGGAATGACCGTTTCCGTCCGGCTCTGTCTTTGAAGCGTTCTGACCGTCGCCTCCAAGAGAAACACATCCGCCGTCAACCGCCGTGAGTTTTGCAAAAACGCCGGATTCTGTAAAATCCGCTGCGCGATCTTTGCCGCATTCTCCTTTTGCAAGTCTCCCGCCGCATTCATTTTATAAAACAACTCCGTCATGAGCCGATGATCAGAAACCGACAGCACCAAGTGATCCAATATCCGCTGCGCTTCCTCTTCGCGTTGAAAATGTTGCAACACCGTCGCCAGATGGAGCATATCTCTTTCCAAAAGGCGAAAGTTCAATAACCGATTCGCCGCTTCGTTGCCGCGCCGCAATAGAGCCGAGTCCGGTCTTCCATGCTTAACTGCCAGACCGGCAATGATCCACTCTCGCACCGGCAAGTCTCCCGAAGAGGGTAACTCCATCGAATCAAGCACCGAGACGGCTTCATCAAACCGCGATAGCCGAACATAGAGCAGTGCCAATGCCGTCTTTTCGGGAAGAGCGAGCGAGCGGTTCTCTTGGTCGGTCTCCAATTTTTGAACGAGCCGCAACAGTTCCGTATCGGACCCCGGCTCCGTCGGCTGTGTTTCCAACTGCAACAGGTCGCCGAGCACCGCCGAAACGTGATGACTCCAAGTTCGGTTAGAGGGAACACTGCTCCGCCCTCTGTTTTCTAAAACTTGCGCAAACTGTGCCGTATAACTGCCCGAAATCGGGACGAATCGACCGTCATCGTTTCGGATTCCAGCGGACTTCGCCTTCGTATCCAATGCCCGGCGGAGCAAAAGGATGCGGCAAAACAATTCATCGACCGCCGAGAAATCGCCGGTCATGCCGGGATTCTGGAGCAGCGGATAAATGATCGTGCGCTCTACCGGTCGGTCGCCCTGCAACTCCGACCGGTATCGAATCAGCGAAAATTTCGGTGCCGCCGACAAGGAAAAAGCCGGGAGCAAATCCGCCGGTTCCAATTTTAATTCATCGAGTATCTGAAACGCAAACTCGGCGATCTGTTGCAGTGACCTGTCCAATTCGACAATCTGGGTCATCTGGTCGGAATTCAATACCTGCTGTTGACTGGGATAGAGGGAATCGGCACCGAAAAATTGCCGGGCTAACCGTCCTTGCTGCGACGTAGAGGGGACTTGAAGATAGTTCCAAATCTGTTGCGTGGATAGCCGAAACAACGCTTGCTCCGACGGCGTGAAAATATCATAACGCTGGAGCCGCCGCACACTGCCGCTCATATCCTGAAACAGAAATTCACAAAATGTCCGCTTGTCCTCTCTATCGGTCAAGAGGGGCAACAAATCGGTAACACTGCTTTGGAACCGCCGGAGTTGTCCTTCGAGGGAATCGTACTCCGACAGCGCACGAAACAATATCAAATTCTCATCCACCGGATTCGTGAATTCGTAAATATCCTTTGCCTGCCAAAGCGGCTGCTGGTGAGCGATTTTTGGGAGCGACGATTCCAACGCCTTTGCGTCCTCTTCCCGATTCTGCGCACGCAGAATCCAGAGGAGCGTATTGTAGGCAACGAGATTACCCTGCATCTTGGGCTGGGGGTTTTCGACGAACTCCGACCAGATCGAGAGAATACGTTCCGTCTTTTGCGCAAGCGTTAGAGGGCTGCTGCGCTGACTCGCTTCGTGGTCCATTGACGAGCGTCGCACGAGATAGGCGGCTATATCAAGAATTCGGCTCCGGTCTTCGGCGGAAAGGGGGGGAATCTGGTGTGTCCGGCAAAGAGTGTCCAGTATCTCGACCAATTTAGCGGCAAGTTGCGTGTCCGAAGATAAAACCGTCTTGAACCGCTCGGCAACGAGTTCGTTGATACATTCCGTTAGGAGAATCTGAAAGAGGGCGGGTTGCCAATCGGCAGTGCCGCCGAGAGCCGATTTGCGCACAATTTGCCAAATCGTCCGCTGACAAACTCGTTCGTCAACGTGTGCTTTCAAGACACCCGCCGGAAATATCTGGTACTGTTCGTCTAGTGTGAACAAGTCCAGCAACCAAACTTCCAAGCGAAGCCGATCCATCAAAACGTCATACTGTTCGGAATCGGCAGGCAACATCGTCCGCAATTCCTCGATGGCGGCGGGAAAGGGACGCGTCCCCGCCGGTCTGCCGGTTGCCGTCCGTTCCCTGTAAAATGCTTCGCGGAGCAGCAAACCCAGCGTGAGGAATCGGGCATCGTGAAACGACCGTATTCCGTAAAACTCTTCGGGCAACTTTTCCTCGGCAAGTCCCGTGTCGTGTCGTTCAGGATAGAACAAGACCGGCAAAAATTGATTCTGGAATATCAGCGCAGCATTCAACTCCGCCGGAGCGCATGCGGTAAAAACGAAGGAGTGATGATAATGCGATGCCGTCGTCTGCACCGGGGAAGGATCATCATATCGCTTCGACCGGAATTCGAGGATTAACTCCCTGATCGGCTCGTTTTGATACGTTTTGATCAAAATCCGCCGAAAACCGACTGCCCAATGTTCCGATTCGTGGATGTCTAAAAAGTCGAGCACCTGCAAGACGATATCGTGTTGTTCCCGGCGGATCATCATATCGATCAAATCGAGCCGGTCTTGCCAGTTTCCCTGCCGAAGGATTTGGTCGAAGAACAATCGGCGGACTTGTGCCGTGTCCTCTAGTTTATCGTAAAGATAAAAGAGATGATTATGCTCTCTCAAGTCGGCGGATTTTTGACAGAGCATCTCCTGATAGCGGACGGCGGCGGCGAAGTCGTCCTGTCGTTCCGTAACGGCAACGAGTTCACGAAGCACCCATTGCTCTGCCCAGTCGGACTCGCTCTTGCTGTCGTCCGGCAGGTCGAGCAGAATTTCCAACACGTCTTGGGCTTCTTCATGCTCTCCCCGGACGGTGTACGCCCTGGCGAGGGCTTGCATAGAGACCCGGCGATGATCGTAATGCCGACTCAACTGTTGCAGTTGCTCGATCAATTCGTCGTCTCTGCCGAGCGTGTTGTATTCGGTTGCTAACATTTCGATAGCCGACAACTTGGCGGAGGGATGGTCGAGACGTTCGTAAAGCCGCCATAGTAATTCAATCGCCTCTTCATGCCGATCCGACTCGGCAAGCGTTTGCGCAAGAATCCGCAGAACATCGGTATTACCCGGCTCTAAAATCAATGCTTGCTGTAAGAGTTTGACCGCCTCATCTTGACGCTGGGCACCCAAAAACAGGTCGGCAACGAACCGAAGGCGTTCTGCATTTTCCGTGCCGCGCCCTAGTAGATTCTGACTCGATTCGAGAGCCTGCGGCAGTTCGCCGCGCTGAATGTGAATAGCGATGATCCGTTTCCAATGTTCGCCGCTCCGGGCTGGATCGTCTTGGGTCAATTTCTGATACAACGCGATTGCCTTACTAGGGTTGCCGCTTTGCTCGTACAACTCCGCCGCAAAACGGAGAAGAGGCAAAGACGCAGGGGCAGTTTCCATTGCCTTTTCGACCGCCGTAACTGCCGCCGTGAAATTCCCCTCCGCTTGATAAAGCATCGCAAGGTGCCAGAGCGAACGCATTGAAGGACTCACTGGGGGACTAACGTCCCGCCGCTCTTGCGCGCTTGCCTGTACAATTTTAAGAGCCTCGACCGTTTTTTGCTCCGTTTTCAACAGTTGGACGGTCTGCTGTAAAAAGAGGACAAATTGCTCATCTTCCGTAATGTTTCGTTCCGCTGCGCTGTAGAGTTTTGCAATTTCAAGAAAACTTTCCGGCGTGTTTTGCCGCAGCAATGCTTCAAAGTACCGGTATTGCAGCGACCAATTCTTCGGGGCGGCTTGCACCGCTTCCTCTAATTTTTGAGCCGCTTCGTTAATGTATCCGAGCGTAAGGAGCAACTGCCCGGACTCCGCTTTGAATGTCCAACCTCCCGTCGGCGAAAGCGTCTCCAAGACCATCCCCTTGATGTGGTGCCGATGATAAAACATCGCCAAATGTTCCCGATAGGAAAAATCACTCTGTCGAAGCGACATCGCTTTTTTGTAGAGTTGTTCCGCCTCGTCAAAAAACTTATTTCGGGAAAAGAGGTCGGCAACCAGTACGGCGGCGACCGGATCATTCGGAGCGGCTTCGGCAATTCGCCGCCAAATCTTTGCGGCTTCGGCTCGCCGGTCGGCTTCGGACCCGCTGGGACTTTTCAACGCCAGCGTTCCCCAGCGAATCAGATAATCGGTCTGTGCCGGGGTGATGGTGTCAATCGCTTGAAATTGTTCAATCGCTCCGCCGATGTTGCCCTGCTCGACGAAAAGATCGATCAATGTCAACCGGAGAGGAATGTTGGACGGCGAAACTTTGATCGTGTCGAGCAAGAGTGTTTCCGCCTCCGCCTGTCTGCCGGTTCGTTGAAGCGTTCGGACAAGCCGAAGAAGCGAGGCGGTATCGTTGGGTTCCTTGTCGATTCGTTTTTGATAAAACTCGATCTGCCCTCGAGGATCACGCGCCCTGTCGAAAATCCGGTCGATCCGGTTACGCACGGCATCGGCAAGATAACTTTCGGAATCCAATGAACCGAGCAGCGAATCGAGGTCGTTCAGTGCCGGTTCATCATTTCCCAGCCGGAGCATAATGTCGATGGCGGCGAGCGAAATACGGACTCGTTCGGCATGATCGTCGGTCATCGTCAACAATCGGCGGTACTGGCGGAGTGCGTCGTCTAGTCTGCCTTCGTACTCCATCGTTTCGGCAACCTGCACGAGAATATCGGGATCGTTAGGAAAGAGAGCGGCGAGTTGGTTCCATGCATCGAGTGATTTCTGCGGATCGCCGAACCGGGTATAAGCAAGGGCGAGCGTTTGCAAGACGGTGCGCAGGTCGTTCCGGTTGGGAGTTCCTTGTAGGCGTTCGCGTGCTTGTTCCAGGGCGGCAACCGCTTCGTGAAAGCGGCGTTGGTTGAGCAGCAGTTCGCCGAGATAGAGCATTGCCAGATGGTTGTTCGGTTCAAGATCGGCGGCGGTTTGAAAGGCGTGAGCGGCTTCCTCGGTTTTATTCCGGCGTTCGGCAACGAGCCCGTAGAGAATCCATGTTCCCGGTTCGTCCGGTCGATTTTGCGTTGCCGTTTGACAGTCTTGATAGAGGAGCAGACTTTGTCCGGTATCGACGTAATGTCCATAGACCCGGTCGAACGAAGCACCTCGTTTGGGGGATTTAACGAGTATTTCTTTATAGCGTTCGATGATCCGTTGTTCTGCGTCGTCGGCGAGACAGACGGCGGCGGAAAGGATGAAAAGAAGACAAAAAATGGAGCGTAACATGGATATTATTATAGCATACCGGTTATGCAACCGTAAGAGAGCGCAACAAAAGCCGAGAGCGCGGCAACGCGGAGCGGCTGGTTGCAACGAACAGTTAGAAATGCGGCGAAAGACTGCAAAATTTCTCCAAGAGAGAAAAAGAGGATTGAGGATATTGCATGGTCAACCGATCAAGAATTTCCCCTGCGTGAAACTCGTCTCTGCACAGTCCGAAGAAGGCGGTGCCGCTGCCGCTCATTTGAACGGCAAGGCAACCCGCTTGCAACAGTTGATTTTTGAGTTTACCAAAACGATGCCATAACTTTTGGGCAGGAACTTCCAATCGGTTAAATAAATGTTCTCCAATGGCTTGCACATCTCCGTTGGACAAGGCGGCAAGCAAAGTAACCGGCTGGCGGTATTGTCCGTCGTGAAGCGGCATACATTCGGCGTAAACGTCGGCAGTCGATAATCCCTCAGGCGGTTTAAGCAAAACGAACCAGAGTGGCGGCGTTGCCGGAAGCGGTTGGATTTGCTCCCCTCGCCCTGCGCTAATCGTCGGCGTATCATGAAAGAAGATGGGACAGTCGCTGCCGAGTTCGGCGGCGATCGGAAGCAGATCGGCATCGGGAACGTCGAGGTTCCAAGTCCGGCACGCCAATCGGAGTGCAGCGGCGGCATCGCTGGAACCCCCCCCTAAACCGGCTTGACTCGGTATCCGCTTGGTCAGTGTGATGGATGCTCCATGATGAACGTTAAAACGTTGCTGAATAAGTTTCGCCGCTCTAACGACGAGGTTCGTTTCGTCCATCGGAACATCCTCTCCGCCGCCGATACATTGGAATTGAATCAGTGGTTCATCCGTCCGCTCGAACGAGATGGTATCAAAGAACCGAATCGGCAAAGCAACCGAAACGATTTCGTGAAAGTGATCGTTCCGCTTGCCCAGCACTTCAAAAAAAAGGTTGATTTTAGCGGGCGTTTCGGCAATCCAACCCGATTCTGTGGAGTGTAAAAACATCTGACTGTGAACCGGAGTACCGGCACTGAACTGTTTATTATACCGTGAATGGCATGAAATTTTCCGGCGAAAGCAACGTACAGTATAACGTTATACGTCGGAATTGAATACGAACGTTTTTTTGCTATACTTGCTCTGTATGTTCACAATAGTTCTCGGTACAAACAATCGCAAAAAGGGAATCGAACTCGCAGAATTGCTCGCTCCGTATCACGTCGAAGTACGGACGCTTGCCGACTTCGATCAAAAATTGGACGTGGTCGAAGACGGACAAACCTTTCTCGATAACGCCCGAAAGAAAGCAGTCGAACAGGCACAATTCTTAAATGCCTGGGTCGTCGGCGAAGACAGCGGTTTATGCGTCGATGCACTAGGCGGTGCGCCGGGGGTCTATTCAGCCCGTTTTGCGGCACCGACCGAATCGGGCAATGCATCCGATGAGGACAACAATCGTCTGCTTTTGGAAAAATTGGCAAGTGTTCCTTTGGAAAAACGGACGGCACACTATGTTTGTGCGGCGGTCCTTGCCGACCCGTCGGGAACGGTGCTTGGAGAAACCGAAGGGCGATGCCGGGGTCGGATCCTCTTTGAACATTCCGGTGAAGGAGGCTTCGGTTACGATCCGCTCTTTGAGGTGATCGAGTATCATCAAACGTTCGGTACGCTTCCTCCCGTTGTGAAGCGGGTCATCAGCCACCGCGCCCGGACGATGAGGAAATTGATACCGGTCATCATTGATTGTAGCACCAAATAATCTTGCCGCCGGAAAATTTAGCCAGCACTCCGGTTAATCCGGTCGCTGCGCTCTGTTCCCGGCTTTCATGTCTTGCTTGTTATTTTTCGGCGGAAGCCTAAAGATTATGACTCTGTTGGGCTAATGTTTGTTCAATTCTTTGCACCGTTTCGGCAATCGCACTGTCTTCGCCGATCTGCTGGTCAATCTTGCGTTGCGCCGAAATGACCGAACTATGCGAGTGGTTGCCGAAGTACAAACCGATCTCGGAGAGAGCCGACCGCGTGTACTTCCGGGCAAGCCACATCGCCAGCCTTCGCGGAGTCGCAATCTGCTTCACTCGACTCTTGGAACGCAAAGTCTCCTCCGAAATGCCGAACGTATCACAGACGATCTTTCCAATGTCCGGCAGACGGACATCGCGCCGGTTCAACCGAAGTAAATCGCTCAACGCTTCCTCTGCTGTAGAAATTGTGATCAGTTGACCATGCGTCAGATAGACCGCGTGAAGACGATTGAGTGCTCCCGAAATCTGCCGGGCATGCACACCAAACCGAGAAGCAATCAATCGGCACACACCTGCCTCCATCGGCAAATCCCGCTGCACCGCCATGTTTTGGCAGATTCGCAGTGTCAATTCCCGCTCCGGTAATTCGATGCCGCATACCATGCCCGATTCCAAGCGGCACAGCAATTCGTTCCGCAACGGCAAATCTTTCAGCGGACGGTCTCCCGTAAAAACGAGTTGGACGTTTTGACTTTGCAATGTATCGAGAACCTGAAGAAATTCCGTCTGCGTAACATCTGCTCGAGCCAAGAATTGAATATCGTCGATCAAGAGATGGGAAATACCTTTGAATCTGCTGCGAAAACTGTGATTTCGATCAGGAATCGAACCGGAGCGAATTGTTTCGACAAAAGAGGAAAGAAATTGTTCTGCCGTCATATACATCGGCGAGCGGCGTGAAGAACTTTTTTTGACTGCCGACCAGATTCCTTCGAGCAGATGAGTTTTGCCGATGCTGGTTGGTCCAAAGATGTAAATCGGATTGATCTGCCCCGGATGATGGATCGCTAGATCGGCGGCACGGTATGCCAGCCGATTCGACATTCCTTCAAAAAACGTATCTAAAGACGCAAATCGGCGACCGGCTTTTTCTCCGAATTTTTCATGTCCCTGTTGCGGAGTGTTCTGCTGCGGTTGTTTGAATAATGATCCGAGCGGCGAAGTGTGCGATTCTTGAATGGGCTTGGGAATGGAAGGAAATACCGCCGGTTTTTTGTCCTCGTTTCTTTGAGCCGGATTGACCATGAAGTCGATGGGCACATATCTGCCGAAAATTGCCAGTACCGCCTGATCAATTTCCTGCTTGCAGTGCCGACGGATCGAATTGATGGCGAAATTATTGCGGACGTAAAACGTAACTTTTTCCGCGCTGCTGTCGCACTGTGTGTCTTGCCCAAACCAGAGGTCGAAACGTTTTTCCCCTATTTTTTCGGCAATCAAAGCCAGAATGGGAGAAGCGGAATGCTCCTGTACAACTTCCGTAATCGCAGGTACGTAATCCGTTACTGTAAACATGGGGGAGATAGGGAAAATATAGGGGAGAGGAGTAAGACTGAAAAATCAATTAGCAGGCTGAACCATTACCGGCGATTCGATTCTTTCAGCCTCCTGCCTCTCGAATGTATGTGAGGGATTTTACCCGCTATAAAAAAAAAGTCAAACCGTCGTCAACGGCAAATAGATGATTACATAAGTTACGGCGACGGGCATCGTTGTAAGTCTTGCACTTTTTAGCAATTCGGACGATGGGATTTGTCTTACTTTTTTTTATTATTTTTTTTGAAGCGTTGGATAGGAGGGGAAAACTTGTCGCCGGATTTACAAAATGCCAGACTACTTTTTCAACACTCGACGTAACGGCGTTTTAGTCAACAACTTAGGAGTGGGGATTAACAGGAGTTAGAATAACAACATTCTATATTCTACTGCCCTGGCGGAAAAATGTTAACGCTGAACAAACAGAGCCCGTATCGGTAAGATACGGCTCCGGTGCTTCCGCACCGGGCTCTGTTCTGGGCTCTGTGCACTTTTATCCGCCGGGACAGTATAGTGCCAAAAGGTTTTACAGGGGAAATGAACGTTCCTTTACCGCTTGCCTATTTTTTTCGGATGTGTAAAATTGCGGTAATGTTCTGTAGCCCTTTCAAAAATTAACATGCACAATTTTACGTTTCACAATCCCACAAAAATCGTCTTCGGTCAAGGTACCCTCGACAAGATCGGTGCCGAAGCAATCCCTTACGGTAAAAAGGCTCTGTACATTTACGGCAAAGGTTCTATCAAGAAAAACGGGGTCTATGATGCAACCACTGCCTCATTGAAATCGGCGGGAATAGAATTGATCGAATTCGGCGGTGTTAAAGCCAATCCCGTACTCTCGCACACCCACGAAGGCATCGCGTTGACGAAGCGGGAAAAAGTTGATATGATCGTTGCCGTCGGCGGCGGAAGCGTGATCGATGAAGCCAAAGCCATTGCCGCTGGTGCCATCATAGAAAACGATATTTGGGAATTCTATACCAGAAAGTATAAACTGCAAGGAGCGTTGCCGCTGCTTGCAGTGTTGACTTTGGCTGCGACGGGTACCGAAATGAACGGCGGAACCGTCATCACGAATGAGAAAACTCAGGAAAAACTAGGACAAAGCGATCCGTGGCTCTTTCCAAAAGCATCCATAATGGATCCGACGACACTGTTAACGGTGTCTGCCGATCAGATTGCCAATGGTGCCGTCGATGCCGTTACGCATCTCTTGGAAAGTTATTTCACGCAAGAGGATAAGTACACACCGATTCAAGACCGCTATGTCGAAGGCATTGTCCGAACGATTACGGAAATCGCCGAAACACAGCAGAAAAATCCGAACGATCTCGATGCCCGGGCGACGTTCATGTGGGCGGCGACGCTGGCGTGGAACGGCTTGGCACCAGCGGGAGTCGGCAAATGGTCAACGCCGAACCATCTGATCGGACACAGTATGAGTGCTCTTCACGATACGGCACACGGAGCGTCGCTGTCGATTTCGCTCTCCGGTTGGATGCCTTGGTATATGGATCAAGACGGCAGAGCAGATCGGCTTGCGCAACTGGGCAGGGCAGTCTTTGATGTTTCAACTGCCGAAGAGACGATTGATGCGTTCCGTTCTTGGTTCCGCTCAATTGGCAGCCCAACGACGTTGGCGGATATTGGTGTGGACGATGCCGGTTTAGTTAAGGTTGCGGAAAACATCGGTCACTGTTCGCCGCTTTGGGGCTTGCCGGAATACACGGCGGCGTTTTGTGAGGCGATCCTGCGTCGTTGTGCATAAATAAAAAACATCAACCTTATTTTCCACAACAAAATGAGGTAAATGAGGTTAGACTCTTGCGATGCTCGATGCTACTGAGGTTGTTTTGTTTATGTTAATGAGGTTTTTTGAAGCAGATGTGGGCGATGTGGCAAGTGCGGCAACTCAATCGAATGGCAAGCATCTGTGCCGTCCGATACTCAGAGCAATGGAAAAACTATTGGAAAACCGCAAAATAATATGCCAACAAAAGATTAACGCACCCCGGGTTCAGGGTGCAGTATCCTCTTGACAGTCCGAATTTCCTATTGTATAACTCCCCTGTTGCCTCGACAAAAATGTTGCGAATCAAAAAACATGACTCATAGAATACTCGTCGGCATTGTATTAGCCCATCTTGTTTCTCCTTGTTGGATCAGTGCCCAAACCGGCATGAACACGGATCTGCCCTTGATATTTCAGACGGGCTTTGAACCCACAACACAGATCGTTCCCAGACAACCTCCTCGATTCGCTGGCAAGGATGAAACGTTGAAAGAAAAGAATGATTGGGAAGCAGACATCAACAGGTTTGCCAGGAGTCATCTCATTAATTTTACCGGCGGCGAGGAGTCCCAAAGGTTTGCGAGAATCATTCCCGAGCCGGGAAACCCCAATAATCATGTCATGCATTTTCAGATCAACGAAGGTTGGCTGAACGGACGTTCGCGGCTGGCGAGGGTTCAAACCGATTTATACGGAATCCAAACGGGCTTGAAAGAGTTCTATCAAACGGTAAGAATCTATCTGCCCGAAGACATGAAAGAGGTCGGAAAGTATCCGCAGGCGATTCACTGGCTGTCGATCCTGGAAATATGGAACAACATCACATGGAGTCAATCCGTCCCTCACGGATTCAGAGTAACATTGGGCATGGGAAAGACCGTCAGAGGAGAAAGCGATCTGATTTTCATCCTCGATGCCCAGGATTGCGAACTATTCGAGAACGGCAGACAACGATATACCACGATTTGGAGCGAGAGAAACCAAAACATCAAAGTTCCTATGGAAGAATGGTTCACCTTGCATTACTATTTCAAGGAGGGCAATGCAGAAATCGGCAGATTCATTGTTGCCGTCGAAACAAAAAACGAGGGAAAACGAACGGTTTTTGACGTTACGAACTATACGCATAATACACAAGACCCGGCACCGGACGGAGTTACCGAGTTTAATCCTTTCAAGTTCTATACTTCCAAGGACTTGGCTGACTTTATGAAGGAACGAGGAAAATCGTTGCAAATTTACTGGGACGATTTTAAGTTATACGGTCGATGACGGTGCCGTCAACGTTTCAATCATCGCCGAACAATGAGTGAAACGGACTAGGTTGGGGCGGCGGTTGCGGTCGGGGCGCGGCAGGCGGAGAGGGTGTAGGCGGCGGCAGATTCTCCTGCGGCGGACGGGGCGGTTGCGCCCGCCGGTACGATTCAAAATAACCTTGAGCCGCTGAAGGAACCTGCACGGTTACTCGATTCAATACCGGCTCTTTGGTGTTCACCTCACGTCTTCGCCAGCGGTCTGCCTCGGCACGAGACAACGAATAAAATGTTACTTCTACAGCAGACGGCGCACTTTTACGATCCAAACTCGACCATTGATCGTGCCATGAACCGCCGTCAAAATACCGGAATTGTCCGCTCACAATTTCCATAGCGTTGTTCGTTGCCCCTTCTACCGATTTCAGGGCGGCATAGTCCCTTTCCCGGCGAAGGAGTCCGAGCGCCGGATCAAATTCGTAAAAAATCGTTCTCAATTCTGAGGATTCGGTAGTCCGCCAAGAGTAATCCGAAATGTCTATCCGCAATTGTGTGGACGTGCCGCTCACGCCGAAGTGCCGAATAGTTTCGTCCCCAACGATCTTGTTCAATTGTTCCGTATCCTGAATGGTTGACCGGAAATCATCGCTTAAGATTTTCGTCCAATTCCGAACGATCCGCTGTTGATCCGAGCGTTGCAGTCTTAGTGTTTCTGTACGTGAAAGGAAGATCATAGCATTCCACACGATGCCCAGCAGTACGATGAGTGCAGCCGAAGCCAACAGTATTTCCAAGAGAGTAAACCCCCGCCGCATAATTGCTCCGTTTTGTGAATGTCCCTGTCTGCAAGAAATACAATATACCGTAAACGGGAGTAAAATGCTCTATTACCTGACCGAATCCCAGCAAGTGCTGTTTTCTTTCCGTTAGTGCGGCATCTATCAAAATCCGCCGCATTTGATAGAATGGACACCAAATGCACGGCTCATCTTTCCAAACCTTTCGTTGGAAAAGACGGCGGTTGTCTCATTCAAAGAAGAGACGGCAGCGGAAAAATTACGGATTCACATTGCTGGAAAT
>Ga0099364_10005242_pt1 | contig 19339 bp, 16 predicted proteins | sample TergutTh196P3_FD_73070 | JGI IMG/M metagenome (GOLD analysis project Ga0099364, IMG submission 73070) | Microcerotermes parvus P3 segment gut microbial communities from Pointe-Noire, Republic of the Congo - Th196 P3 | ecosystem: Host-associated > Arthropoda: Insects > Digestive system > Gut ...
AGCTTACAGAACGATTGTTACTGTCTGTTCCATTCCAAACGACAGAATGACTTCCCATATTATAAGAGCCATCTACAAGAGTTCTAACTAGCTGCCCTCTTATATTGTGAATTTGCACTCTAACATCTTCAGTTCGTGCCATTTTAAATACAATAGTTGTAGAAGGGTTAAATGGGTTCGGATAAACGCTCACTAATGATGAAGAATCTATAGGATTTACAACATCAAAATTTGAAGTAGGTGGGTCATTTGTTTGAACATCACAAAACGTTCGTTCATCTAGCTGTGTGATTGTATTTAAATCTACATTAGAAAATCTGGAGTCATTTAGAAGTTGTTCCATAACAACAAATTCGTTGTAGATTTGAAAATCAAATTTCGCTTTATTAACAAGTGTAAAATCGAATGTAATAAAGTCATAATCACTAAAGAGGGCATCGAAGTCTATCACTGCCCCAAAAGTAACTAGAAGCTGCCCATCAAACCACCCGTTCAGAAGCCTAGCGACTTCAAATCTCGGGTCTGTTTTCAATATTTTTTGAAAATCTGTTGGATAGATAACTGTGTCATCAAACGAGAAAAAGCGTAGCCCTGATTCAGGCCAAATCGCTGGCACGTTGCTACCTTGCAAACCATATTCAGCATAGCTAGCGATAATTTCAGCCTCATCGTAATCATCGTTTAGCTTAATTACTAGTTGTCTTGGTCTTGGATTCCATTCATTGTAATGTGTTCTAGGAACAGTTCGTGTATCGTTTTGAAAGAGCTCTCCTAATTCATCGATACTTATCAGGTTGGGATTGAATACCAAGTAAGCACCTGTGCAACAAGGGTCTTGCCAAAAAAAGCCGTACCAGAACATTATTTCTACCTGGTATTGTTGGTAGTCTTGTAAGAACTCGTTTACCTCTTCATATGAACTTTCGCAGTTCAATGTTGTAAAACCTACACGAATGACTTGTGCCATTCCTTCTTGAGCTGATAATGTTAAAACACAGAATAGTGCCAAACACACCAGTACGATAGTTTTAATAAGTTTCATGGTTTTTTACCTCCTTAATCTCATTTTTCATTTGCTCGCTTGAAAAATAAGTTCTTTGCTTGTTCGTCCTCGCACAATTAAAACATACAGGATCTGTACGGAACGCATTTATTCGTTCCTAGTTCTCAACGGGATCTGTACGGAACGCATTTATTCGTTCCTAGTTCTCAACGGGATCTGTACGGAATGCATTTATTCGTTCCTATTTCCGTATGGAACACTACAGAACAATTTATGTTTGTACATATTTCACTTTTAAATCTTTTGTAGCTTTAACGTCATCAACTCTTCTCACTGGTGTATTATACGGTGCGTTCTTAATAATTTCTGGATTAATTTCGCATTCTTCGTTTATTTCTAGCATTGTTTTCACAAATTCATCAAGAGCTTGTTTACTTTCTGTTTCTGTGGGTTCTATCATCATAGCTTCGTTTACTATCAGCGGAAAATAAATCGTAGGTGCATGAAATCCTTTGTCAAGCAATCTTTTAGCTATATCTAATGTTTTAATGCCTTTATCTTTATGTTTTACTCCACTTGCTACAAACTCGTGCATACAATAGGTTTGATTGTGAGGCACTAAATAAGTGTCTTCAAGTTTTTTTCTTAAATAGTTAGCGTTGATTATAGCGTTTTCAGCAACTTCGCGTAAACCCTTAGCTCCTAAGGTTTTTATATAAATCCATGCTTTTACATTAGTTGCAAAATTACCATAAAATGAATGAACTTTTCCTATGGATGTTTCTTGATTTGAATAATCTAAGTAGTATTTATCAGAATAAGATACCATAGGATAGGGTAGAAACTTTACTAATTTTTTGCAAACAGATACCGGACCTGAACCCGGACCACCGCCACCATGAGGTGTAGCTAATGTTTTATGAGTGTTGTAATGCATTACATCAAAACCCAAGTCACCGGGACGAACAATCCCCATTAAAGCGTTCATATTAGCACCATCCATGTACATAAGTCCATCCACTTTATGTATAATATCTGCTATTTCTAATATATTTTCATCAAAGATCCCAAGAGTGTTAGGGTTAGTTAGCATAAAACCTGCTACATTATCGTTTACAATGGCTTTTAAGGCATCAATATCAACCATACCTTTTGAATTTGATTTAATTTCAACAACCTTCATACCCATGTGTGTTACGGTTGCAGGATTGGTTCCATGTGCAGAATCAGGAAGTATAATTATTTTTTTATTAGTGTTTCCTTTTGATTCGTGATATGTCTTAATTATTTTTATACCAGTAAGTTCACCATGAGCTCCCGCAACAGGTTGTAAGGTTGTTGCACACATACCTGCAATTTCTGTTAGGTAGTTTTGAAGTTCATACATAATCTGCAAAGCACCTTGTACAGTTTCTATAGGTTGATTTGGATGAAGTTCACTTAATAAATTGCTGGAAACTATGGCTTCGTGAAGTTGTGGATTGTATTTCATTGTGCATGAACCAAGAGGGTAAAACCCTTTCTCAATACAGTGATTCAAATGAGACAGAGCTATGAAATGCCGCATCACATCAAGTTCGCTTACCTCTGGGAGATTTAACTCTGATTTACGAAGATATTTGTTATCTATAAGCTCTTCTATATTTAGGTTTACTTCAGATTTTGGAAGATTGTAACCTTTGCGATTGGGTATTGATTTCTCAAATATTGGCTTTTCCATTAATGCTCCTTTTTAAGTTTAAAACTAAATTATCGATTTCTTGTTTTGTTTTTGTCTCACTTACCGCTATTAACAGTAAAGAACGGTCTTCTATAGGAATCCCTGCGAATATATTATTCTTACTCAAATTATTGATCAATTCAGTAGGACTCATTTGCGTTTTTATTGCAAATTCTTTAAAGAAAGGTTTGTTGTAAGCAATAGATAGACCTTCTATTTTATTTATTTCATTTGCTAAATAATGTGAATTTTTCATCGATAATTCAGCGATTTCCCGTAATCCATTTTTGCCAAGTAAACACATGTAAATTGTTGCTGCAAGACAGCATAAAGCTTCATTTGAACATATATTAGAGGTTGCTTTATCACGTCTTATATGTTGTTCACGTGCTTGTAAGGTAAGACAATAAGCACGGTCACCATTAGCATCAACAGTTTCACCAACTATTCTACCCGGTAAATTTCTTGCTAGGTCAAGTTTACATGCCAAAAAACCGAACAAAGGTCCACCATAATATGGTTTATTTCCAAGTGCTTGCCCTTCACCTGTAACAATATCAGCATTGTATTCAGATGGTGCATTTAAAATGGCAAGAGATATAGGGTCATTTACTGTTATAAAAAGAGCTTTAGGAGATTTTCTAACCAGCTTTTCTATTTCAAAACAATCTTCTATTATACCATAATAATTTGGTGATTGTATTACTACACAGCTAGTTTTGTCATCAATCACTGTTGATAAATAGTCGATATCAGTGCTGCCTTCTTGAGCTGGTACAGTTATTAGTTCGATACCAGCATCTTCTGTATAAACCTTTATTACGTTGAGATATAATGGGTTTATAGTATCTGAAACTATTGCTTTCGTAAGTTTGTTTTTTCTGCATGACATAAGTATAGCCTCTGCAGTTGCACTAGCTCCATCATACATTCCCGCATTAGATATATCCATTCCTGTTAGTTCGCATATTAAACTCTGATATTCAAAAATCCACTGAAGAGTGCCTTGAGAAACTTCAGCTTGATATGGAGTGTATGTGGTTAGGAACTCAGGACGTGAAATAATATGATCGACTACAGCTGGAACAAAATGATCATAAACTCCTCCACCTAAAAATGAATTAACACTTTTAATGTCTGTGTTTTTAGATAAAATTGTTCCAACTAATCTTTTAATCTCTATTTCTGAAAGCGGTTCTCCTATGTCTAAATGTTTTTTTAACAATAAGTTCTGCGGAATGTTTGATAATAATTCTTCAAAAGATTTTACTCCAATGAAATCTAACATTTCTTTTCTGTCTTGATCAGTGTTAGCTATGTAAGCCATTTAGCCTCCGTGTTTTTATATTAATTCTTCGATTTGTATTTTTTCGTTAAGGTTTTGTTCTTCAAGTAGTTCCATTTCTTTTAATGCAGAATTTATCAATTCAAACCTTTCTTTGTAAGGTATAAATGCTGATTTATAACCATTTATTATTAGATTTTTTATTTCTCTATAAGATAAACCTAATTCATTTATGCCAAGCATAAATTCGTCTGTTATAGTTGTATCAGAGATCATTCTATTGTCGGTGTTTATGGTTATGCGAAGTCCAAAATCTAAGTAAAAAATCAATGGGTGACTTTTTATACTTGGCACTGCTTTAGTATGAAAATTACTTTTTATACAGATTTCAAGGGGAATTCTATGGTCGTTTACGTAATTTAATAAATCACCATCTTCTAAAAGACGAGTTCCGTGTCCTATCCTATGCGTTCCACATTTGTGAAGCGCTTGAGCTATACTCTTCGGTCCATATGCTTCCCCTGCATGAATGGTTATGTTAAGATTGTTCTTCAAAGCTAAATCAAAGGCTTCTTTATGGTGAGATGCAGGGTTACTAAACTCAGCACCAGCCAAATCAAAACCAATAACACCTTTGTTTTTATATGCTATTGCAAGTTCTGCTAATTTAACTGAATTTGAAGGATCCATATTCCGAATACCACATATGATTACACCTGTTCTTATTTTATATTTCTTTTCAGCGTCTTTAAGACCAGCTATTACAGCATCAGAAATCTGAGCCAGACGCAATCCTTTATCGGTATGTAAAATTGGTGAATATCTTACTTCCATATAACGTATGTTTTCGTTAGCAGCATCTTCTGCAAGCTCGTAAGCTGCACGATATAGTGCTGATTCTTCTTGCAGTACTGATAGTGTAATAGTAAAGCCACGCAAATATTCTTCTAAACTTTTAGTAGATTCGGTGCAAGATACAATGTTTTTTAGTTCAGCTTCATTTTTTGCAGGAAGTTTTACATTCTGTTTACGCGCTAAATCAAATATAGTGCTATAACGCATAGAACCATCAAGGTGAACATGAAGGTCGGTTTTAGGGAGTTGGTGAATAAATTCACGTGTTAATGCTTCGTTTTTCATAAAAATATCCTTTCATAGTTATTTATATATAACTATCTCATTTATGGGTTTGCGGTTTTTAGAACCAGCTACTAAGCTGATTAACCTAGAATATAAATTTTTGGATTTTGGATAGCCAAAAGGACTTAAACCTACTATTCGATAATGATCAGGTAAATCTATTAATTTTTTTAGACTGGTTTCATCAAATGCAGCTATCCAGCAAGAACCTATCCCATGATTCCAGCCTGCTAACATCATTTGTTGAAATGATATTGCTACATCTACAAGATAATAGTCTTGTTTGTTAAACTTTAATGAGGATTTTACATCTCCACAAGCTAATATTAACACAGGAGCTTCTTTTATAAACAAATTCGGAAGTGAAACTATACTATGTAAAGCTATCTTTTTAATTAACTCGTTATTAGTTACTACAATATAACGCCAAGGTTGTCTGTTCTGAGCAGACGGTGCTATACGCCCAGCTTCTAATATTTCATCCAATATTTCAGGTGCAATGGGTGCTTTACTATAGTTTCTACAACTATGCCTTAATTTTATCAATTCTGAATATTCCATGAAACACATTGTTTTTTTTATGTCTTTTTTGTCAATAAAAAAATCAAGATTTATGTTGGGAACGTATTCATTTCTTTATGGAACGCATTTATTCGTTCCGTACAGGCAACTCCCCCCTACCCCCCTCAGAGAGGGGGGCAGGGGGGAGTAGGAACGAATAAATGCGTTCTGTACAGAATTTGTTGCGTTCCGTACATTAATTTCAAAATTTATTAAAAAAAACTTGACAGATTTTCGTAAAAATAAATGCTATCCTTTAGTATGAGAAAATTTTTGTTTATAATTTTAGTTATTTTTACTATATCTTGTTCTGATAACCTTTTCTGGTTCAGAAAGAACCCAAATAAAATTAGGGTAGAAGGAAGAGTTGTTGAAACTTATTACTCAAACAGTGTCATCTTTTCTGTTGTCCCTCTAAACAATGTAAGACTTAGACTTGGAGAAAGTTTTATTACTGAAACAGATGAACTAGGGCGATATCGTTTTGACATGTATAAAGACGGAATTTATTATTTATTTGCTGAAAAAAATAATTACAAAACCAAATCTATGAGGCTAGACTTAATAAATGGACCATATACAGGAAGAGACTTTCATCTGGAAAGAGATGATGAAGATTCTCCGGGTTGGTTAAGTTTTCCTGCAACTTCAGACGGTGGAAGAACCATTATCACCGCAGATGGTTTATCTGTTTATTCTCTTGGCAGGGAAGAAGTATATGCAATTAAAACTATCACTTTATCGAAGAATAAAACATATAGATTTTATGTTAATTTGAGAAAAGATCCTAGTACACAACTTATCTATTTTGCCGTTCAACCACAAATACCCGGACATCCATGGATTACAGAAACTACTAATTTAGATAAATGGCAAAATATTGTTGTAACTTGTAGTATTAACATAGATAATCAAGATATAGAAACTGTTGATGTTACATTAAAAGTTGGCGTCTCAGGTGGCACTGATTACCCTATCGGATATTTTAGAGAAATAAGGGTTGAATAATAATTAATAATATTTAAGGAGGGAGTCCATGACTGAAAAACTAAAACTAGGTTGCGTAGTGTTAGAACGTAACGTAGAAAAGAAAGTTCAAACCACAATTAACAAACTTTGTTTAGAAGTTAAGGTTTTCAGCTACAAAACATTTGAAACTTTGATGGTCAATATCAATAAAGACCATATTGATTACATATTTGTTGATATTGATTCAAATCGCGAAAACTTATTACATTTTCTTAAAATATTACAAGATGAGTTTCCGCATGTGATAAGAGTCCTAGTAATCGATTTACTTACTGATGAATTGGTTCTTATGGCTAACAACCTTGTTCATTTAATGCTTGAAAAGAAATATCTTGAAGAAACTTTAAGAAAATTATTTATTAAAGCAGAAAAATTAAGAAGATTACTGAAAAATCAAGACTTAATTAAAATGATTAATTCTTTTAACAATTTGGTTGTTTTAAAACAACAGCATATTGAACTGTTACAATATATGAACAAACATGACAGCTCAAACAAAGAAATTAGCAGAATTATTGAGAAAAACATTGTGCTTAGTACAAAAATATTGCAAGTTGCTAATATGGCAATCTTTACTACTACTGAAAGAATTAAAACCGTGTCAAATGCTGTGGTTTTTTTAGGACTTGACATTATAAGGGCTTTAATCATTAATATGCAGGTGTTTAGCTTTGATTCTGGAAAAGGAAATATTTTCAGGCATCTAGCTTTACTAGAATGTCATTGTCAGAATATCGCAGAGTATTCCAAAATTGTCGCTGCAGCTTTCAATGCAACAGGAGTTATTCAGAATCATTGTTTTACAGCGGGTTTATTACACGATATAGGTAAACTAGTTATGATGGATAAAGTACATAATTGGGATAATATACAAAAATTATCTTATGTGAATGACCTCATTATTTGGAAGGCAGAAGAAGCGTTTTTAGGAACCACACACGCACATGTAGGTGCTTATTTTCTTGGAATTTGGAATTTCCCAGATGAAATTGTTGAAGCTGTAGCTTTTCATCATGACCCAAGCGCAAGTGAAACTGATACTATTTCTTGTCTTACTTTTGTGCATATTGCGGAAGCTATGCTTAAAAATAATGTTGTTTCTACATTAGAGGAGTTTGAAAGACAACTTGACATGGATTATCTTAATAGACTAGGTATTAGACAACAAACTATTGATTTTTATAAGTCTTATCTTGGACTTGACGAGCCTCACAAACGAATAGAACTTGCTGAAGATTCTGGAACACGATCCGGACATGTAAAAATTGAAGTTTTAGATGATAATGGATAGTTAAGAAAAGGAGATAAATTTGAAACTTAGAATATTTAGCGGAATAAAACCGACTGGCGATTTACATATCGGCAATTATTTAGGTGCCCTTAAAAGCTGGTTATCATTACAAAATGATAATGATTGCATATATAGCATAGTAGATTTACACGCAATGACAACAGAATACAGTCCAGATGAACTACGTAAAAACGTGTTTAAAATAGCTTGTAATTACTTAGCTTGTGGTTTAGATCCCAACAAATCTATTTTAATGGTACAATCTGCTGTAAAATATCATGCTGAATTATGTTGGATATTAAGCTGCCTTACCCCGATTAGCTGGCTTGAAAGAGTACCTACTTTCAAAGAAAAAGCACAAACACAAACAGAAAATATTAATACAGGATTGCTTGCTTATCCTGTTTTACAGGCTGCGGACATCATACTTTATAAAGCAGAAGCTGTACCTGTGGGTGAAGACCAGTTACCACACATTGAGTTAGCAAGAGAAATTTTAAGAAGATTTAATAGTCGTTTTGGAGAAACATTTCCTGAAATAAAAGGAATTGTAGGACAAGGTGCACGCGTAAAAGGGCTTGATGGTACAGAGAAAATGGGCAAATCTTTAGATAACTGCATTTATTTATATGAAGATAGTGACACTATATGGAGAAAACTTTCTAAAGCAGTTACTGATACTGCCAGAATTAAAAAAACAGATGTTGGTAATCCAGAAGTATGCAATATTTATAGCTTACACAAACTTTTCTCGTCTAATATTGAGTTAAGTGAAGTAGAAAACGGATGTAAAAACGCAGAGATTGGATGCCTTCAATGCAAACGCATATTGGCAAATAACATAACTAATGAACTAGAACCAATTAGATGTAAATATAATGAACTTATGAATAAATCAGACTATGTGTACGATATTTTGAATGATGGAAATAAAAAAGCTAATTCTATTGCTGCTGAGGTGATGGATGAAGTATATAGAAGGATTGGGGTAATGTAGGGAACGCATTTATTCGTTCCTAATTCCATATGGATCCCGACCGAACTAGGAACGAATAAATGCGTTCCCTACAGAATTGGGTGCGTTCCGTACAGGCAAAATGGGATCCCGACCGAACTAGGAACGAATAAATGCGTTCCCCACATAAAAAAATATTAATATGAAATTATTATTAGAAAAATTTGAAAATTTTGGACAGACCAATTTATATTTAAAGAAGAATGCAAGAATACTAATTGGTATATCAGGTGGTGCTGACTCTGTAGCCTTAACTCTTTTATTTAAGGAGTTTCAAAAAAAATATTCATTATTTTTGTTAGCAGCCCATGTAAATTACCATCTTCGTGGTGAAGAATCAAATAAAGACGAGATGTTTGTGAAAAAAATATGTTATAAAGAGAATATACCATTGTACATTCTGCAAGCAACAATAGATAAAGGCATGAGTTTACAAAAAGAGGCAAGAGATATCAGATTGAATTATTTCTTAAAGTTAAAAAAATATTACAAACTTGATTATATTGCATTAGGGCATCATTATGAAGATCAAACTGAAACTATATTACATAGATTTTTACGTGGTTCCGGTTTTTCAGGGCTATGTGGTATAAAACCGGTTAAAGATAGCATTATACACCCGCTTTTACCATTTAATAAAAAGATTCTTTTAGAATATCTAAACACAAAAAACGAAGAACATCGCGTTGATCAATCAAATTTTACCAATAATTATACAAGAAACAAAATTAGGAACGACTTAATTCCTATATTAAAAAAAGATTTCAATCCAAATATTGAACAAAAATTAACAGAATATGCTGAGTTATTTCTCTTGTCTGACAACTACTTCAATATGCAAGCAAAAAAAATTATTAAAAAGACTTTGTTACTAAAATCATCAAGCGATGTTATATTTGATGTAACTGAAATAAAAAAGATACATCCAATCTTACTGTATTATGTGCTTCGTGAAGCATGGACATTACTTACCAATACAGAAAAAGACTTCTACAATGTTCATTTCCAGCACATACTTTCGATTTTAGAGGTAGAGAATGGATATAAAGAGATAATGTTGCCAGAGAATATTATAGTCATGAAAGATTATAAAAACTTGATATTTAGGAAATTGGATAATTTTATTTCAAGCGATAAAGAAGTAGAGAAAGAAATCACTTCTATTCGTAATGTCTTCTCTTTTAATGAGAGTAGAATTCATATGCAAAGGTTAAAATTTGCACCAGATTTGTATAATAATGAGATAAAGGAAGCGAAAACAGGCGATATTGCAATGATAGATTTAGACATGATAAATTTCCCTGTAAAAGTAAGATACAGAAAAGATGGTGATAGATTTATACCTTTCGGTATGAAAGGATTTAAAAAATTAAAAAATTTTTTTATTGACGAAAAAGTGCCTTTAAAAGAAAGAGACAACGTTGTGATTTTTTGTGATGATGAAAAAATATTTTGGGTTTCAGGTTTCAGAATCGACCAAAGAGTTGCTGTAACTAATAATACCAAGAATGTGTTATGTATAAAAATAGAGAAAACTGATACAATGGGGAAGAGGAAAGCCATTGTAAAGAATTGATAAACAGAGGAGCGAATGGATTCAATGAACATTAATCTTTCAGCGGTTCTTTTCGATGAAAGAGATTTAAAAAACAAAATTAGTGAATTAGGAATAAATATTTCTAAACAATATGAAGACAAAACACCGATTTTAATCTGTGTTTTGAAAGGTGCTGTGGTTTTTCTTGCTGATTTAATGAGGCATATTACTGTACCTGTTGAAGTTGATTTTCTGGCAATTTCTAGTTATGGAGCATTTACAGAGTCTTCCGGTATGGTAAAATTAAAGAAAGACATTATTTCTGACATTAAAGATAGACATGTGATTATTATTGAAGATATTGTAGATACAGGGCTAAGTTTGCATTATCTTATTAATCATCTGAAGAGTTATAACCCTGCAAGCATAGCAACATGCGTACTATTAAGCAAACCAGAAGCACGCAAAATAGACGTTGCTATTGATTTTTTAGGGTTTGAGATTGAAAATGACTTTGTTGTGGGGTATGGATTGGATTGCAATGAAAGATACAGAAATCTGCCTTATATAGGTATTCTAAAGAAGGAGGCTTATTCGTGAACACAAAAAAAACTAATAACAAAAAACAAACTGGTCCAATAAAACCAACTACAAAAAAGCCACAACCAATATTTTTTTGGATAATTTTGATAATATTCGCTGTTGTTTTATACAACACGTTTATGAACCAAAAACCGAAAATAACTTATGTAAATTATAGTGATTTTTTAAACATGGTTGAAGAAAATAGAGTGCTTAGTGTTACTTTCGAAAACCAAGATTTAAAATTTACAGATAGCAGAAATGAAAACTACTCAACACACATGCCGTTTGCCGACCCAGAACTTGTTCGCAACTTAAACCAAAAAAATATTGGTATTAACTCTCAAAAACCTTCCAGATTCTGGATGACTATTATTGGTTGGTTGCCTTTCTTACTATTAATAGGTTTCTGGTTATATTTTATGAAATCTATGCACGGCGGAGGAAATAATAAAGCTTTTTCTTTTGGGAAAAGCAGGGCAAGATTGTTTGCGGGCGGAAAAACAAAGGTTACTTTCCAAGACGTAGCTGGTGTTGCTGAAGCAAAAGAAGAATTACAAGAAATTGTAGAATATTTAAAATCGCCTGATAAATTTAAGAAATTAGGCGGTAGAATTCCGCGTGGTGTCTTATTATTAGGGCGTCCCGGTACGGGAAAAACTCTTCTAGCAAAAGCAGTTGCCGGCGAAGCAGGTGTCCCCTTCTTCAGTATAAGCGGTTCTGATTTTGTTGAGATGTTTGTTGGGGTTGGTGCTTCAAGAGTCCGTGACTTATTCGATAACGCAAAACGTAACGCACCTTGTATTGCTTTTATTGACGAAATTGACGCTGTTGGTCGGTCAAGGGGAGCAGGACTCGGAGGTGGACATGACGAACGCGAACAAACTTTAAATCAACTTTTAGTAGAAATGGACGGATTTGAACAAAATGATTCGTTAATTATTATTGCAGCAACAAATAGACCTGATGTTCTTGATCCAGCTTTACTAAGACCCGGTCGTTTTGATAGACAAGTGATTGTTGATTTACCCGATATTACAGGTAGAAATGAAATATTAAAAGTTCACTCCGCAAAATTACCTTTATCAACTGATGTCAATTTGATGATTGTAGCAAGAAGTACACCCGGTTTTAGTGGCGCAGACCTTGCAAACCTGTGTAACGAAGCCGCATTAATTGCCGCCAGAAAAGACAAAACAAGCATTGAAATGATTGATTTTGACGAAGCTAGAGATAAAGTTATGCTAGGGAAGGAACGCAGAAGTAAAACCATTGAAGATGAAGAAAAACGTGGAATCGCATATCATGAAGTTGGACACGTTTTATGTTCAATTTTTCAGGATAAAACAGATTCTATTCATAAAGTCACTATAATTCCTAGAGGATTTACAGGTGGTGCCACTCATTCACTTGTTAATGACAAAATGAATTATTCTAAAACCTATTTACAACAGATTTTAGTTACCTTTATGGGAGGGAGATGTGCTGAAGAAATTGTTTTTTCTGAACTAACAACAGGAGCAGGAAATGATATTCACCGAGCTACTGATTTAGCCAAGAAAATGGTTTGTCATTGGGGAATGAGTGAAAAAGTAGGACCAATGACTGTTGGCGGCGAAGAAAAACAAGTGTTTTTAGGAAAAGATTTTGTGCAACATGATTCTTTAAGCGAAGCAACAGCTCAGCTTGTTGATAATGAAATCAGGAACATTATCCTTACTGCACATGATAAAGCATTACAAATATTGACAGAACATAGAAATATTATGGAAAAAATGGCTAATGTATTACTAGAAAAAGAAACCCTTAATCTGGATGAAATATACGATATTGTTCGTGAAGAAATTGACGAAAAACACAAAGCATTTATTGAAAATAAATACTTAAAAGCTTGCGAAATGAAAATTGATACTTCTACTGGAAATATCAACAATATTAATTCTGGGGAGTAATAAATGACGATGCACGGGACAACAATTATTGCAGTTAGAAAAGATGAAAAGATTGCTATTGGTGGAGATGGACAAGTAACTTTAGGAGACACTATATTTAAAGCTAAAAGTCAGAAAATTAGAACTTTATATAACGGCGACGTGTTAGCAGGATTCGCTGGAGCTACTGCCGATGCTTTTACTTTATTCGAAAGATTTGAAGCAAAACTTAAAGAGTTCAAAGGAAATTTAAAACGAGCAGCTGTTGAACTTGCAAAAGAATGGCGTTCTGACAAGTATTTAAGACGACTTGAAGCCATGATAATTGCTGTAAACAAAGATGACTTGTTTATAATAAGCGGCACCGGTGACGTTATAGAGCCAGATGACAATATAGCTGTGATAGGTTCTGGTGGAGCATATGCACTATCAGCGGCAAGAGCAATGGTTAAACATTCTAATTTGAATGCTTTCCAGATTGTTGAGGAATCTTTAAAAATTACAGCTGATATTTGTATTTATACAAATCATAACAGAACTATTTTGGAGAAATAAATGGACGATATTATTCAAAAACTACGCAAAAAAAACATGCAAGCGTTATCAAAACTTACACCGATTAACGTTGTGGCGAACTTAGATAAATATATCATTGGACAAGAAAAAGCAAAAAGAGCAGTTGCTATTGCATTACGGAATAGATGGCGTAGACACCAAGTAAACAAGTCTATGCAAGAAGAGATTATCCCGAACAATATAATTTTGATTGGTCCAACAGGAGTAGGGAAAACTGAAATTGCAAGAAGGCTAGCACACCTTACAAATTCACCATTTATTAAAGTAGAAGCCTCGAAATTTACCGAAGTTGGATATGTGGGACGTGATGTGGAATCTATGGTTAGAGAACTTATGGATTTTTCTTTCAATCAAGTTCGTAGCGAACTGTATAAAGTATTTGAAGATAAAGCATATGATTCAGCTATTGAAAAAGTCTTAGATATCTTGATTTCAAGACCATACAAAAATGACGACCCTGAAAAACAAGAAAAAGAAGAACGTTATCAAAGAAGCCGCGAAAAAATGAAAATTAAACTTTTATCCGGATTAATTGACGAAAGACATATTAAAATTCCAGTTGATGAAGCGGTGCCACAGCAAATTGAATTTTTCTCGCCTTTAGGCTTGGAAAACATCGATATTCAATTTTCTGAAATTATTTCAAATTTTATACCACCAAGAAGAGAAAGAACTAAAGAAGTGACGGTTAAACAAGCCATTGAACATTTCTGTGAAGTTGAAATTAACAAACTTATTAGCAGAGATAAAATCGTGGAAGAGGCTAAATATAGAGTCGAAAATAACGGGATTATTTTTATTGACGAAATTGATAAAATTGCTTCCTTAGATAAAAAAAGCAATTCTGATGTTTCTAAATCAGGAGTTCAAAGAGACTTATTACCGATTGTGGAAGGCTCAAATGTGCCAACAAAATACGGTATGATTAACACTACGCACATTTTGTTCATTGCTGCTGGTGCTTTTCATACTGCAAAACCTTCAGACCTTATTCCTGAACTACAAGGTAGATTTCCTATTAGAGTAGAGCTTAATAGCCTTACAAAAGATGATTTTACAAAAATTCTTGTTATTCCTAAAAACGCTCTCACTAAGCAATATGTTGCTATTTTTAAGACGGAAAAGGTTGACCTTGAATTTGCTGATGACGCTATTGAAGAGATTGCTAGTTTTGCAGCAATAGCAAATGAAAAGATGGAAGATATTGGTGCTAGAAGATTGCAAACTATTGTAAATGCAATACTTGATGATTATCTATACGATATGCCAAAATCTAGCATAAAACATGTTGTAATAACTAAAAAGATGATTATTGATAAGGTTACTCCTCTTATTGAAGATGAAGACCTTTCAAAGTATATTTTGTAATGAATAAACCACATATTTTTGAACTTGAACCTAGTGAATTAATAGAAATATTATCACATATTTGCGATAAAACATATAAAATAAAGCAAATATTGCGGTGGATATATTTGCATTACACTATAGATATGGCAAAAATGACAGATCTATCAGTAGAATTAAGGGAAAAGTTATCTTCGCAGTTCGATTGTTCTTTACCTGAAATTGTAAATATTGCTGAAAGTTCTGATAAAAGCATAAAGTTTTTACTTAAATTACGTGATTCATCACTGATAGAAATGGTGGTTATTCCTACAGAGAAAAAGAATACAATATGTATTTCTACACAAGTTGGTTGTGCAAGGAACTGCTCTTTCTGTGCTACTGCTAAACTAAGGTTTAAACGCAACTTATCAATAGATGAACTATTTGCTCAAATATTTTTAGGGGTTAATCATTTAAAAAATGAGAAAATATCCAATATTGTTCTAATGGGAATGGGAGAACCTTTAGATAATTATGATACTGTTGTAAAGTTTATTAAAATAATTACTTCAAATGATGCTTTTGATTTCAGTGCTAGAAAGATTACAATTTCAACTTGTGGTATTACTCCAAAGATTCTCTCATTAGCAGAACTTAATACCAAATTTAAACTGGCGATATCTTTAAATTCGGCAATTAATAAAAAACGTACCCAACTAATGCCAATTAATGAGATTTATAATCTTAGTGAACTAAAAAAAGCTGTCATGTATTTTAGAAGAAATTCAAGTTTTAGGGTTACATTTGAGTACATTATGATTAAAGATTTTAATATGGCTAAAGAGGATATTATCGCATTAAAAAAATTTTGCAGTGATATTTCATGTAAAATTAATCTGATAAAATGGAATTATGTACCCGGTATTGCATGGAAAAGTCCTTCTGAAGAAGAAATTAATATTTTTGTTGAAGATTTAAAATCGTTACCTGTTGCCATAACATACAGAAGAAGTAGGGGAGAGGACATTGGTGGAGCTTGCGGGCAACTATCAGGACAATTTATATGAACATTAGTTACTTAAAAACTTGGGTTGATCAGATTAATAAATTGTTACCTATGAAAGTATTATGTGATAATAATTTAATATTTCAGAGTTTTGACAAAAAATCTATGCAATTGATAATTTATGAAACGTTTGTTTGCTTTGAAGAAATACAAAACTACGATTTGGGAAAGGATTGTAATGATATAAAAGATAATATCTTCGGAGGAAGTAAATCCATTAATTTAAAAAAATCCATTATTACTAACATTCATTTATTAAATAACGATAAAATATTGCAGTTTGACATTATTAACAGAAATATCTATAACGAAGAACAGCTTTATTGCATAATTATTGAGCTTATACCTAGATTTCATAATGTTATATTATGTAAGTGTTTACAAGATAAGAACATTATTATTTCTGCAAAAAAGCATATTTCATTAATGGATAATCATACAAGACAGATTTTACCGGGTGCTGAATATCGATTCCCAGAAACGAATTATATACACAAAGAATCTGAAATTGTATTTCCAATTAATCTAAATGGTGATATTTTCAATAATATAAATGATTATTTTGTTAGTTATTATCATAATGTTATTCTGCAAAAACAAATCGATTCTTTAAAAAATAGTTTCATTAAATCTATTGAAAAAGATTTGATTAAGAATAATTCAAAGCTTGATAAACAATTATTAGAACTTAATGATGCTAACAAAGCACCATACTGGCTGGAATGTGTTGAGCTTTTAAAAATAAATTTAAATAATATAAATTTAGGTATGGAAAAGATTACGGTTATTGATTTTTATAATAATTCTTCTTTGCGTGAAATTCAACTAAACCCAAAGTTATCTCCACATAAAAATCTTAATTTCTATGTAAAAAAATATAGAAAAGCTGTTACTGGCTTAAAAATTATTGAAAAAAACATTGAGAAAACAAAACAAGAAATAGATTTTTTAGAGTCAAAAAAGGAGATTATTCTCAATGAAAATGATATATTAACCTTAAAAAACCTTAAAAAAGATAATTTTAATGATATTAACAATATTAAAAAAGATAAAAAGCTATTTAGATATGTTATTATTAACAACGACTGGGAAATTAATATTGGTAGATCCAGTAAAGAAAATGATTTGCTTACCTGCAAAACGGCAAAACCAGAGGACTGGTGGTTTCATTCAAGAATTTATCAAGGTACTCATGTTGTGTTAAGAAATAAAAACAAAAAGCAAATTACAGATGATTTAGTTGTGCTATGTTCAGGGATTGCAGCTTTCTACAGTAAAGCTAAAAATAGTAGTAACGTGCCTGTGGACTACACGCAGATAAAATATGTAAGAAAACCGAAGGGTTCACCCCCCGGATTTGTTGTATATAAGAACCAGAAAACAATTTTTGTTAATCCGTCAGCACCACCTGTACGGAACGAATAAATCCGTTCCCTACAAAAAATATTAGGAGGCTATCATGTCAGAAAGCTTACTTTACACATACTTACTATTCCCACTATTAATAATAGTTGCACGTGTTGCAGATGTATCATTGGGAACACTTAGAATAATTCTTTTTACAAAAGGATATAAAACATTAGCACCTATAATTGGTTTTTTTGAAGTGTTTATATGGATATTGGTAGCTAAACAAATTATCACTGATGTTCCAAACATCCGCGATCTTGCAAGTTTATTAGCTTATGTAGCATACGCCACTGGATATGCTTTGGGTACCTATGCAGGAATTGCGTTTGATAAAAGACTTTCATTGGGTAAAGTATTAGTTCGTGTTTTTGTTACAAAAGACAACACAGAACTTGAAATCGATTTAAGAAAACATAAATTTGGCGTTACAAGCGTTGATGCTCAGGGAAAAGACGGACAAGTAAAAATTCTTTTTATTGTTACAAATAGAACAGAATTAGACAATTGTATCGAGATGATTAATTCTCACATTCCATCTGCTTTCTTTACTATCGAAAACGTACAAACTGTGAAAGCAGGTTATTTTTCTGAGTTTGGAAATCGGAGCACGGCAGACAGACTTACAAGCCTTGTATTGCCCGTTAAACGAAAATAATTTATATTTTGGAGGAACTATGAAAAAAACTTTAGTACTTATCTTAGCTTTATTTACATTGACGCTAATAACTATAAGTTGTATAACAACATATGGTGAGGACGACATTACAACAATTCAAATCAAAAACATGACAAATGTAGTTTTTGATTCTTTGAGAATACGCGAGGTTGGAACTACAAGCTGGGTAACGCGTAATGAAACTTTTGGAACAGAAACTGTATCTGTTTATTTCTACACTCCTCTTGACGTAAATAAAAGATATGAAATTCAACTAAGATCAAATCTTGAAATTTCTGCTACTAAAACAAATGTTTTGTTAGCAGAAAACGGAATCGTAACTTTTAATGTTTCTGATTTCGATGATGATCAAAGAAATGAAATAACTACTTTTCATATACTTAATGACACTGGAGTAGATTTTTCCGAAATTCTTATTGGAATTTCTGGTACTTCTAGTTGGATTGTTAGCAGAACTATACCTATGAATAACGGAACTATTACAACTATTTCAAATATTGACCCACCACTTAAAAGATTGAACTTGTACAATGTACAAGTAATTAGAAATGAACTTGGATTCATTACGGCTACAAAAAGCCACATTTTGCTTTCACATAATGGGGTTGTTAGATTTGAAAAAGATGATCTGGATTTATAAACCCCTATTCTGTAGGGAACGCCCTATTCTGTAGGGAACGCAACAAATTATGTAGGGAACGCATTTATTCGTTCCGAGTTCAGTTGGGATCCCATTTATGACTCCCCTCCTAATAGTCATACCTTACACATCTCGGAGAGATGTGACTTTTTATAGAAAACGATTACCACCACATCTCCCACCCCGAAGGGGCGGGACGTTTAATAGAATATGACATACACCAATTTTACCCACCCTGAAAGGGTGGGTCGATTACTGTAATGAGGTTCATCGCTTTTCGTCCCACCCTTTCAGGGTGGGATTTGGTGTTACATTTTGTTTTCTACTAAACTTCACATCTCTTCGAGATGTATAATGAATGACTTTTCGTAGTGGACTCCTACAGGATGCAGAATTGGTGTGTGTATTCGTTCCGTGCAGATGGAATTAGGAACGAATAAATGAGGGCACTCTAAAAAGTAAATTTAATATAAAATCATACCTTACACATGCCGTAGGTATGTGAGGCTCGGTAGAAACAAATACACCCACCAAATCTGCATCCCGTA
>Ga0099364_10005243_pt1 | contig 19338 bp, 16 predicted proteins | sample TergutTh196P3_FD_73070 | JGI IMG/M metagenome (GOLD analysis project Ga0099364, IMG submission 73070) | Microcerotermes parvus P3 segment gut microbial communities from Pointe-Noire, Republic of the Congo - Th196 P3 | ecosystem: Host-associated > Arthropoda: Insects > Digestive system > Gut ...
TTAATCTGAAACGCGGCGAAAACCCACGGGCGAACACAGTTCGCCCCTACATTGAAAAAGAATACAAACAACAGAAAAATTTACGCACCCCTACAGAAAAAATTTTCAACACCATAAGAATATTGCACAACGTAGGGGCGAACTGTGTTCGCCCGCACCCCCCCTCACAACCGCCGAAAACCCACGAAACATGGCGCGATGTTTTGTAGGGAACGGTTCGTAACCGTTCCGCATGTCTCGGCGATTTATAGGACGGAACGGTTAAGAACCGTTCCCTGCATTAAAATGCCACCAAAACATTTTCACAACAGGAAAACGGCAATCGGGGCGTGCATACCCACGGACGCGCAATGCGCGCCCCTACATTGAAAAAACACACAATCATGAAAATATTAAACCACCTACAAAATTTCATATACGGCGCAATCTTCGGCATGGCAATTGTCATACCGGGGTTTTCGGGCAGTACCATGATGGTGGTGCTGGGTTGTTACGACAAGGTCTGTGCGGCGTTTGCGTTGGATTTTAAGTTTATACGGCGCAATTTGGGATTTTTGTTCCCGTTTGGGATTGGCGTGGTGGTCGGGATTTTCGGGCTGTTTTCGGTTATGGCGTGGCTGTTGGAGAATCATGCCGTGCCGACTTGTATGTTCTTTATGGGGCTGATTGCGGGGAGTTTTTCTGTTATTTCAAAGGAATTGCCGAGTGTTCGGGAAAGGCAGTTGAAGGCTTACCATGTGTTGTTGGGAGTGGCGGCGTTGGCGGCTGTGGTTTTGATGATTTTTGCACAGGATAGCATGGTTGACGACACCGCAGTCGCTATTACCAATCCGCTGTGGCTGTTTGTGTGCGGGTTTGCGGCGGCGGCGGCGATGATTATCCCGGGGATTTCGGGGGCGTTTGTGTTGGTAATGCTCGGCGCGTATCAGACGATTGCGGAGGCGGCGAGTTTCGGCGGGCTGAATTTCGCAGTGCTTGTTCCTGCGGGAATCGGCGTAATTGCGGGGTTGGTGTTGGGGGCGAGGGCGATAAGGTATCTACTCGCGAAATACCGCAAGGGCGTCTATTGCGTAATCGCTGGGTTGGTGGTCGGGTCGTTTTATGTGATATTTATGATGATTGTTAATGAGATTTATTTTGATTTGTCGTTGGTAATGGGGACGGTGGCGTTCGCGATTGGCGTTGGCGCATCGTATTTTGCGGGGGCTGTTAAAAATTAACGAACCGCTGATGTAGGGGCGGGTTTCCATGCCCGCCCGCGAACGACATCGTAATTTAGACGGTCGGGCATGGAAGCCCGACCCTACAAAATGACATGAAAGGCACCCGCCCGCAATCCCCCGAAACATGCCGCGGTGTTATGTAGGGACGACCGCCCCCGGTCGTCCGTTTGAAAACATCATGAACAGGAAATGTCGGACGACCGAGGGCGGTCGTCCCTACAATAAAATTTACAAACAACATTAAAACAGAAAGGTATCAAAAACATGAATTACAAGTGGGACAAAAAATACCTATACTGGGGCGTTACGGCTTTTTGCGTGATTGCGGGGAGTATGCTTTTTTATACCTTCTTGACCGACATCAGCGGCGTTCTGCGGACCGCAAGCAGAGGTCTGCGCCTGTTCACGCCGGTTATTTACGGGTTTGTGTTCGCGTATATTCTTGCGCCTGTGATGAATTATTTTGAGAAGAAATGGTTCCGTGCGCTGTTCTTTAAGTTGGACAAGAAACGTGTTGCCAAAAACGCCGCTAAATCTGTAACCAAAACGGCTGAACAAGCCGCCAAAAGTAATCTGCGGATTATAAAAATCTCGCGTGTTCTCGGAGTGCTGATGACGGTGATTGCGGCGGGGGCGGTCTTGATTGGGATTGTGAGTGCGGTACTCCCCGAAGTGTTGTCGTCAATCACTACGCTGATTAACAATACGCCGATTTATATTGCGCGGATTCAAAGCTGGGACTTGGGGTTTTTGGAGCTGTTGCCGGAAGACTGGCAGGCGGCGGTCTACGACTTTGTGCAAAACCTGCCCGCGAAGACTACACAGTGGCTCGAGACCGAGGTCATGCCGCAGATGACGAACATTGTCGGCAGTGTCACGAGCGGCATTTGGAATACGATTAGCGCGCTCATGAATATATTGCTCGGTTTGATTATCAGCGTGTATCTGCTGTATGATAAAGAGCTTTTCGCGGCACAGAGCAAGAAGACTTTGTATGGCTTGCTGAAAGCTAACACGGCGAACCTTGTGATTAATAATGCGCGGGATATTCACAGGAAATTCGGCGGGTTTATCACCGGGAAACTGCTCGATTCGGCGATTATCGGGGCGTTGGCGTTCGTAATCTTCACGATTTTCGACATGCCTTTCACGGTGCTAATCAGCGTGATTGTCGGCGTGTCAAACGTAGTACCGTTCTTTGGGCCGTTTATCGGCGCGGCGGTCTGTGCGCCGCTGATTCTGATTGAAGACCCGATGAAATGCGTGTACTTTCTCATAATAGCGTTCATCTTGCAACAGTTCGACGGCAACTGGCTCGGCCCGAAAATTCTGGGGGACAGTACGGGTTTGTCGAGCTTTTGGGTCATTTTTGCAATCGTTGTGGGCGGGCGCATGTTTGGGTTTATCGGGTTGCTAATCGGTATACCGATTTTCTCGTTCGTCTACGCGATATTCAAAACGCGGGTGTCTAATGCGTTGGCAAAAAAAGAGCTGCCCACCGACAGCAATTTCTACCGAGACGTCTCGCATTTGAATGTCGATACAGGGGAGTTTGTTAAGATTGATGAGACTAAAAAGGGTAGGGTTAAGAAGGGGAAGAAGAAGGGGGTTTTTGGGAGGGTTTTTTCTAAGAAGAAATAAATTTTTATGTTTGTGTAGGGCGGGGGCTCTGCTCCCGCCGTCCCCCGCGAATTGCAGACTCCCACCGCCCCCCGCAGATTGCAGACGGCAGGAGCAGAGCCCCTGCCCTACAGAAAAATTTTCAACCGTATAAAAACATTATTGAACGTAGGGGCGAACTGTGTTCGCCCGTGGGTTTTCGGCGGTCGTGGGGATTTTCGGACGACCTGAGGGTTGCCCCGAATAATCGGGGCGGTCGTCCCTACAATAAAATTTTTAACGGCAGAAAATACGGCGAACAAGGCGTTTGCCACACACGGGCGAACACAGTTCGCCCCTACGTTGAAAAAACATACAAACAACAGAAAAATTTTTGCACAATTGTCCATTGTCCATTATCAATTGTCAATTGTCCGTCAATACATCTCAAACGCGTTCGGCGGCAAATCCTCCCCATAAGCCACCCGCATTGCTATTCGGGCGAGGCGTTCGCCTATGTCGCGCTTGTTTAGGGGGTGGAGGTCATTATGTTCGCCGAGGTCGTAGGCTAAGGCTAAGCCTGTGTTTGGGAGGGTTAGGCAGAGTTTTTGTTGTTCGCGCAAATCGTCCCAGTTTGGGCCGCCGTCCCAGTGGGTTAGTTGGGTTTGTATGAAGGGCAAATCTGCACAGTTACGCAATTTTCGCCAGCCTTCAATCATCGCGGTGAGTTTTTCGGCGTAGCGGGCGGGGTTGCCCGCGTCAGACTCGCCTTGATACCAGATTACGCCCCGAATTGCGTAATCCGCGAGTGGCATAATCATGCCGTTGAATAAGCCTGTTGGTTTGTATTGGAAAAAGGTCTGCGGTTTTTGCGGCTCGTAAACTGCACCACGGCGGCGTTTCCAGTCGCCGCCTATGTTTATGGTGCTTTGATTGGTGGCGATGAAGTAGTTTTTGCCGGGTGTAAAACCCCCGCCTGTGTCGCCGAAACATAGTAATCTTATTGCAATAGTAAGTTTATCGCTCGGGAGCGTGAAGTTGTACTCGCGTGGGGGGTAGCGATAGTAAGTCGCGCCGAGCTTTTCGCCGTTTATGTACACCTCGTCCATGTCGATACAAGTGCCGAGGAAGATTATCGCCGACTTACCCCAAAGCGTTTCGGGAATGTCGATAGTTTTCCTGTACCAAATTGCGCCCGCACCGCCCTGAACGGGCTTGCAGAGCGGGATTGTCTCCCACTCACCGGACGAATCATCGTAATCTGCACCCGCCCACCTTTCCTTTAAGCCGAGGTCGGCGGCGGCGAGTTGCTTGTGATAATCGGCGGTGTAAATTTCGTAGTCTTGCAGGGTTTTTTGTATTAATTCAGTGTCTTTGCAGGTGTCGGCCTCTGCCAAATCGTCGGGGAAATTTTTCAGCATATCGCGGTCCATCCAAGCGGCAACGGGCGTACCGCCGACCGCGCTTGCAATCAGCCCGACCGGGATTTTGTATTTCGCGGTGAGATACTTCGCGAAGAAATACCCTGCCGCCGTGAAATTCGGGGCGGTGTCGGGGGTGAAAGTCTCCCAAGCGCAACTTTGCATGTTTTCGGGGGGAATTGCTCCGTTGAAGTCGTAGACTTGCGGGACTTTCAGTTGGCGTATCAGCGGGTTGCTCGCCGTCATTTCGTCGGGGTAATTGTGGGCGGTTCGGTTCAGGCAAAGCTCCATGTTCGACTGGCCCGTGCAGAGCCAGACGTCGCCGATTAGTATGTTGTGAATTGCACAAGTCTCACCGCCCGAAGCGATTTGCATGTCGGCGGGGGTTGAATTGGCGGGGAATCTGCCCAAATTGCAGAGCCAGTTGCCGCCGTCGTCGGAGGTCGCGGTGTATTCCTTGCCGCAGAAACTGATGGTGACGGCGGTTGTGGGTTCGGCCAACCCGAAAATCTTGATGTCAACGTCGCGTTGGAAAACCAAATTATCTGAGAAAAAGGGTGGGAGTTTAATCATAATGTTATCCTCGTTTTAATTTATTTAATCACATCTTAACATTTTTATTTGTGAATGTCAACAGGTGCGGGGATTTTTAACTGATAGGAAATACACGGCGGGCAAAAAAATACGGGCGAACACAGTTCGCCCCTACACTGAAAAACAATACAGGCAACAGGGAAATTAAATAAAATTACGCACAACCATAAAAATGTAGGGGCGCGCAGTGCGCGCCCGCACCCCACGGAAACGCCGTAAAACCCACGGGCGCGCAATGTGCGCCCCTACAGTAAAAATTTTCAACCACAGGAAAATATTGCACAACGTAGGGGCGAACTGTGTTCGCCCGCAAAAATCCACAGGAACGTGGAAAACCCAAAACAACAGAAAGGCCAAAAAACCATGAAAATTTCAACCCTATTCCAAAAAAACAAAACAATCCTCTCCTTCGAGGTCTTCCCGCCGAAAATTGACAGCCCGATTGAGTCGGTTTATAACTCGCTTGGTGAAATGGCGGGGCTTGAACCTGCGTTCATCAGCGTGACTTATAGTGCGGGGGGGACGGGCAATTCGGGGGATTCTACGATTGAGTTGGCTTCTTATGTCAAGAATAATTTGAAAATCGAGACGGCGGCGCATCTTACTTGTCTTAATTCGAGCGGGGCCGATATTGCGGCAATTCTCGCTCAATTGTCCGAGCATAATATTGAGAATATACTTGCACTGCGTGGCGACCGCAACGCCGATACGCCCGCTGTGAATGATTTCAGTTACGCTTGTGATTTAGTGAAATTCATCAAGGAAAAAAGCCCGAATTTCGCGGTAATGGGCGCGTGTTGCCCTGAGGGACACCCCGAATCTGCGGACTTGATTAGTGACATTAAAAACTTGAAGAAGAAAGTTGAGGCGGGGGCAGAAGTGCTGATTTCGCAGATGTTTTTCGACAACCAAAAATTCTACGACTTCCGCGAAATGCTCCGCCTCGCAGATATTAACATACCTGTATCTGCCGGGATTATGCCTGTGACAAATAAGCGGCAATTTGAGCGCATGATAATTTTGTCGGGGGCAAGCCTGCCCGCAAAGTTTACCAAAACTTTCGCTCGGTTTGAGAATAAGCCGGAGGCTTTGGCGGACGCGGGGGTGGCGTATGCGATTGACCAGATTGTGGATTTAATCGGCAGCGGGGTCAGCGGAATCCACCTCTACACCATGAATAAGCCCGCAGTTGCGCGGAAGATTATGGAGAGTGTGAGGTCGTTGTTGTGAGCAAGATTAAGCGAATTAAACCCGAAGTTTTTATGATAATCGGGTTGGTTCTTAACATACAAATTCCGTTCTTTTTTGTTTCGGTAACCACCATGTGGAATCCGTTGCTGAACGCGATTATTCTCGCAATACTGGCTTTTTTAATTATTCCGAGCCGTATTATTCGTGTGGCTACTGCGATTTATGGGGCGACTGCGGTGGGGTTTTCGGTGTTTGTGTTTTTAGTTAACCGAGAAATTTTTAGCCCTTCTGAAAAATTTGTGAGTGCTGTTGTTTTTGTGCTTTTTATTTCGACAATTCTGCTTTTTTGGGCATATGTGCTTGGGTACAGCAGGGTGTCTTACCCGACGATTCTAAAAGTAAATGCTTTTCTGAACACTGTAGGGCTGTTGTTTTGGGGGATTAATACGTTTTCGGTAGACGACCAGTATTATGCGTTCTTGTATTTCTTTGCTATGTCGGCGTATACGATTGCGTTTTTGATTTTTTATGTGGCGTTGTTGGTTAGTCGGAGGTATTTGAGGGAGTTTGATAGGGGGGTGTGTCGTGAAGAAACTTAGGTGTATTAAGCCCGAATTTTTTATTATTTTCGGCATAATTTTCAGCACGAATATTCCGCTCTCGTTAATAACTACGGTGGTTTATTGGGCTTTGCCTGAATTTATGCACGCTCTTGCCGCTTCCGTTGTACTCCGAACTGTAACGGGTATCTTATGGAAGCCGTTGGTGAATGCGGCAATTCTTACGGTGTTGGCGTTTTTAATTATGCCGAGCCGTATTATTCGTGTGGCTACTGCGATTTATGCGGCGGTTGCGGTGATTTTTACGGTGCTTGTGTTTTTGTACGCCCGAGAAATTTTTATCCCCTCCGAGAATATTGCAAGCGTTGCCGTCCTTGTTCTTATGGTTGCAAGCATCGGGCTTTTTTGGGCTTATGTTCGTGCATACAGCAGGGTATCTTACCCGACGGCTTTGAGGGTAAACGCGGTGCTGAACACTATTGGGCTGTTGTTTTGGGGGTTGGCTGCGTTTTGGGTGTATGATAGCGACGAGCGGTATATATTTTTGTACTTCTTTACTATGTCGGCGTTTTCGATTGCGTTTTTGATTTTTTATGTGGCGTTGTTGAAAAGTCGGGGGTATTTGAGGGAGTTTGATAAAAAGGAGCGGGATTCGTCATCAATAATAACTTAAACATCGACAAGTACAAGCGGCTGTTGTCGGACGTAGGGACGCCATACATGGCGTCCGTGAGAACCTGCAACCGTACTGTTTTTTCGGACGCGATATATCGCGTCCCTACAATAAATTATGACACTACTTTAGACGATTGCGAAACTCACGGACGCGCATCGCTTGCGAAGTAATGCTGCGCCCCTACATATGGCGATTTGGTTTTGTGGTTCGTCTACATATTGCAGGGGCGGGCATTGCCCGTCCGCTAAACGGCGAGTTTTGCGACCGGCTAATACCACCTAAAAAGGAGCGGGGGTCATCAACATTAACAACAACTTAAATATCGACAAGTACAAGCGGCTGTTGTCGGAGAAAGTTACGCCGCGGTATGTTACGGCGCAGTGCGAAATTGGCGCAGTGTTTTTGCAGGGCGCGGATATAAATGCTCACTTGAAAGGTTGCAAGCAAGTGCTGGTTTTTGCTGTGACACTGGGACTGCAAGTCGATGAGCTGATTAGGAGCGCGGAGGTATCCGATATGGCGGGGGCGGTGATTCTTGACCGCTTTGCAAGCGATTTTGCCGAACAGTTGTGCGACCAAGTGCAGGCCGAACTCGCCGCAAAACATGGCGAATTAACCACAAGATTTAGCCCCGGCTACGGCGATTTTCCCTTGGCGGCACAGCATGATATTTTGAAATTGCTGAATGCGGGGAAGGCGATTGGGTTGTTTGCGACGGATTCGGGGGTTTTGATTCCGGGGAAGTCGGTGACGGCGGTGGTTGGGATAATTAATAATGAATAGTGAATAATGAATAATTGTGGTGTCGCTCCGCGACGGATTTCCGACTGAATAGGTTACAACGCTACAATATTTTCTGCGCCCATATATCTACACACGACCGCCGAAGACCCACGACCGCCGAAGACCCACGGACGCGCAATGCGCGCCCCTACAAAAATATCATCAACCGTAAAATTCCCCGAAACGTGGCGCGGCGTAAGCCGGGCGGCGGAGCCGCGCATATGCGGACGACCGCGCACGGTCGTCCCGCAAACAAGGCGTGCGACAACCACGGGCGAACGGAGTTCGCCCCTACACAGATGTCCTCGTAGACGGGAACATGAACGCGAAGCCCACTCAGAATACCACGACCCCTGCACTCCCACAACCTCATATGCACAGGTAATCCGCGCAAACCTAACCGTAGGCAATACGCCTGTTGATTAGCACCATTGTACGCCGGACGGTCTCGACCGGCCAGCGTGCAATGTAGCCGGTCGCGGCGCGTGAGCGACTGTGTTTTGGTTACTTTTGCACAAGCAAAAGTGACAGCCCCCGTTGCGGAGCGCAGCTCCGCGCAATGCGCGGCGAAGCCGCGTTGTTTGTGCGGCGGAGCCGCACCGATTGCGTGGCAACGCCACGCCGTTATGCGGAGCGTAGCTCCGCCGTTAAAAAACCGGAAACATTTAATAAAGGAGCAAACCCATGAAATTCAAAGAATTACTACGCACCAAAAAAATTATATTCGCCGACGGCGCGCAGGGTACCGAACTGCGGCGATTGTCGAAAGAGAAGGTCGAGTCGCCGCATTTGCTGAATTTTTCCGCGCCGGAATTAGTAAAAAAAGTAATGAAATCTTACGCCGAGGCGGGCGCGGATTTTGTCTGCGCGAATACGTTCAGCATTAACCGTTTTAATGTGCGGGACGTTGAGGGGGAGATTGCACAGGCTTTGGGGATTGCTAAAGCCGCTCTGTGTGGGACTCCGGCGTTGGTTGCGTTGGACGTTACGACTACGGGGAGGCTGTTGGAACCGTCGGGGTTGCTGAAATTTGAGGAGGCTTACGAGGTCTACAAAGAAATCGTGACGGCGGGCGAAAAACATGGCGCGGATTTGGTGATAATCGAGACTATGAGCGACTTGTACGAGACTAAGGCGGCGGTTTTGGCGGTCAAAGAAAACACGAATTTGCCCGTGATTTGCAGCATGACGTTTGAAAAGCACGGCAGGTCTTTCACAGGCACGCCGATTAGCTGCATGGCGGCGGGTTTGGAGGGGCTGCTTTGTCGGGATAGCGACGTTTTGGGGGTCAATTGCTCGCTTGGGCCTGTGGAGTTGCGCGGGTTGGTGCGGGAGTTGCTCGATTGCACCGACTTTCCCGTTATGCTCAAGCCTAATGCGGGTTTGCCCGACCCTGAGACCGGTGAATTTCCGCTTTCGGCGGACGAGTTTGCGGCGGAAATGGCGGGGTTTGCGGAGATGGGCGTGAAGATTTTGGGCGGGTGCTGTGGGACTACGCCGGAATTTATTCGCAAACTGCGTGATAATGCAGAAATGAGAATGCAGAATGCAGAAATAAGTAGAATTAAAGCGGCTTCAACGGTTGTTTGCGGTAGTACAATTTCGGTTGATTTGGGTTTACCGGGTGTGAAAATAATCGGCGAGCGGATAAATCCAACGGGCAAAAAGCTGATGAAACAGGCACTTTTGGACAACGATATGAGTTATATTCAGCGGCAGGCGGCCCTGCAGATTAATGCGGGGGCGGCGATACTTGACGTCAATGTCGGGGCGGTGGGGGTTGACGAGGTGGCAATACTTCCGCGGGCTGTCAAGGCCGTTCAGGCCGTTACGGGCGCGCCGTTGCAGATTGACACCGCGAACCCCGCGGCCCTCGAAGCCGCCTTGCGGGTCGTCTGCGGCAAGGCGATTGTCAACTCGGTAAACGGTGACGAGGAAAGCCTTAAATCGGTTTTGCCGCTTGTCAAAAAATATGGCGCGGCGGTGGTCGGGCTGACGCTTGATAAGTCGGGTATACCCGATACGGCCGAGGGGCGTTTTGCACTTGCGGAGAAAATTCTGAACCGTGCAATTGCCCATGGCATAAGGCGTGAGGACGTTTTCATCGACTGCCTTACCTTGACTGCGGGGGCGGAGCAGGGGAGCGCGAAAACAACACTGAAAGCGGTTGCAATGGTCAAGGAAAGGCTGGGGCTGAAAACCGTTTTGGGGGTATCAAACGTCTCGTTTGGTCTGCCCGAACGCGGGATTATTAACAGGACTTTTTTGGCTTTGGCACTGCAAAACGGCTTGGATATGCCGATTCTGAATCCCGCCGATAGGGACATGATGGATACCGTGCGTGCCTTTGATTTACTGAGCGGTTCTGATGTGAACGCGGCGTGCTTTATACGCACGGCAAAATCCGCTGAATCTGTACAAATTAACGCGCAAACTGCCGAAATTACTCTGGAGTATGCAATACAAAACGGCTTGAAGACCGAAGCGGTGGAAATTACGAAAACGCTGATTGCAAGCGGATTGGCGGGGCTTGACATAATTAACACCAAGTTAATCCCGGCTCTTGACAAAACGGGTGCGGATTTTGAAAAAGGTAACGTTTTCTTACCTCAATTGATGCTGACGGCGGAAACGGCTTCGGCGTGTTTTGAGGTCGTGAAGGAAACTTTTTCGCAGACGGAAATTCAAGACGACCGGAAAATTATTCTCGCGACGGTCAAGGGCGATATTCACGACATCGGCAAAAATATTGTCAAAACCTTGCTTGAGAGCTATGGTTTTCGGGTGATTGACCTTGGGCGGGACGTGCCGCCGGAGGTGATTCTTGCGGAGGCGCGGCGGCAGAATGTGCGGTTGGTGGGGCTGAGTGCGTTGATGACGCCGACGCTGCCCGCTATGGAGGAGACGACGCGGCTGTTGAAGGCCGAGCTTGGCGATGGTTGTAAGGTTATGGTGGGCGGGGCGGTGCTGACGGCGGATTATGCGGCGAAGATTGGGGCGGATTTTTATGGGGGGGATGCTAAGAGTGCGGTTGCGTTCGCTTCGCGAACAATTGACAATTGATAATTGATAATGGACAATTGGCGGGAAATTTGCGGACGACCGGGGCGGTCGTCCCTACGTGGGAATTTTTCAACCACAGGGAAATGTTGTTGAATGTAGGGGCGCGCATTGCGCGTCCGTAAACCCACGCAATCGCGGGAAATTCCCCCGAAACATGGCGCGGTGCAAGCCCGGCGGCTCGCGCACGAGCCGCGCATATGTGGGACGACCGCGCACGGTCGTCCCACATACAGGGCGTGACACCCACGGGCGAACGGAGTTCGCCTCTACACAGATGCACCCATAGACGGCAACATGAACGCGAAGCCCTCTAATCGGGAACATTGAAAAAATCACCACGACCAAAAATTCCGCGACCTTTCACCGAGATGTACGCAATACGAAAAACCGCCCGCCTTTCTCGGCAAAGCACGACTGTATCGGCGGGTTTTCGTGTTAAGACACCCTGCGAGTATCGTGCTGCCCGCATGGGCCACGTTTCTTTGGTTCGTTTCTTTGCGTGGGCAAAGAAATGAACGTCCCCCGTTATGCGGAGCTGTGCTCCGCCGCAAACCCGCACGACCGTGCATGTCCGCGGCAACGCCGAAAATTCACGGACGACCGAGGGCGGTCGTCCCTACCTGAAAATTTTCAACCACAGGAAATCTTATCAAAAAAACACTTGCAATCTCAAATAAAACATGATATAATAAATTATATAACAGCGATTTCAAAAACCACCAACAAATCTTTAAGGAGGATTTACATAATGGACAACAATTTTAATGGCATTAATAATGACGAGCAGGCGCGCCAAAATACCGGCGATGTGACGCGGAAGCAGGAGGATTTTTTGCAGGCTGTGCAGGCTTCGCATGCGGAAATTCAGAACCAAGTTCACAGTCAAATGCAGGGCGGTTCTGCGGGACTTCAAAGTCAGATGCAGGGCAATTCGGCGGGTCTTCAAAGTCAGATGCAGGGCGGTTCTGCGGAGATTCAAGGTCAAGTGCAGGGTAATTCGGCTGTGCCTGTGTATCCGAATAGCCAGTTGCCGGGGTTTGCTGAAGATTCCGAGATTGTGCGGAATGACAGTGTCGGCGGGTTTGGGGATTATGCTGTTTCTGCAAGTGGCGAATCGGCTAAAAAAAGCGCGTTGCCTTTCTTGGTTTTGGGGGCGGTGCTGGCGTTGCTGACTGCGGCGATTGCGGGGGTTACGTGGTTCTTTTTGAACAACGGCTCGTCTTATGAGCGGGCGGAGCGCAATGCGTTTTCGGCGTTGTCGAGTGAGCTTGGTAGTCTTAGTGACCGCGTTGTGGCCAATTCTTCGACCGATATTAAACTTAGCGTTATGCCCGCGAGTGGATTGTTTGATACCCTCGGTAGTTTCGGCATGGGCGGCTTGGACATCGACGCGTTGACCTTGGAAATTGAGGCGATTGTTGAGAATGGCGATTATTTTAACAAGCTTGCGGCGGGACTTAGCAATAGCAGTGCAGATGTGTCGTTGTCGTTCTTGATATGGCAGTTGGGCGAGCAGATAATCATGCAGTTGCCGGAATTGTCGGAGTATTACATAACCATTGACGGTGTTGATGATTTAATGGGCAACATGGGTGGAATGTCGGCAATGTCGAGTGTCGCGAGTAATCCTTATGCAATGTTCGACAAAATCGACCAAAAACAATTGCAGAAAACCCTTGACCGAATCGCCGATAAGTACTTTGAATTAACCGCGGACGCCCCGAAAGTCGAGGGCGTGACGGTGACAGCGGGCGATTTGAGCAAGACCGCCGATATGTATATTGTGGACTTTACCGAGATTCTCCTCATGGAATTAGTGCGGGAGGGCTTGTTGGCGGTGCTTGATAATGCTAATATTATGTCGGTGATTGACGAATATTTGCAGGAGTATTATGACAGCATGGACGAGATGCACAAGGACGCGCTCGAGAATTATGGCGAGTGGTACAGCGATTGGTATCTTGTCGAGAAGAAGACCGCCGCCGAGCAAATCCGCGAGTTGATTGCCGAGGTGGACGAGAGCTTTGCAAATGAGGATTTTGACGACGAAGTCAGTTTCACCATGGAAGTCTATGTCAGCGGTAAGGACGTGGTTAAGCGGGTGATAAATTTTGATGACGAGATTAAATTCAGCTATGCCAATTTAAGGAGCGGCAGGAATTACGCATGTGAGGTTGAGGCGGTCGTTTTCGGGTACAGCGAGACTGTTACTTTCAATTACACCGATACAGGGGTCAAGGGCAGCAGCCATGCGCGTTCGGCTGAGTTGCGGAGTGAACCGCTTCACTCGGGCGGCTCGGACTTTGTGATTACCTACAGCGATACAGGCGAGACCGCGAGGAACGGCGCAGTGTCGGGCGATATTAAAGTAATTATCTCGGATAACTCGTTTACCAATTACACCGCAAATTTGAAGTACAGCGATATAATTTTCACCGACAGCGGATTATTCGGGGGCAGTGCGGAATTAAATATTGCAAATATTGGCCTTGTCGCGATAATTAATTCAACCATTTCGGGCAATACTCAAACTACAGAGGGTAGTTTGTCGGTGCTTGGAATTGACATGGTGAGCTTTGAATTGGTGGTGAATGTCAATACGGGCAAGGCGATTGACCGACCTGCGCTTAATTCTGCAAACTCGATTGGCGTTACTGATTACGAGGATATAATACGGCTTGGCGAGATTTTCGGGGAGGCGGGGGCCGCGCTTGAGGCGATGTTTGATAGCTTGGGATTCGGCGGGCTTGGCGGCATGTCGCCGTTTTCCGGGGGGACTGATTGGGATTACGAGGACGAGTGGGATTGGGATTTTGAGGACGAGTGGACTGTTGAGGATTGGGATTCGGAGTATGATTTTGACACGAGACATTTCGGCAACGCCTACGAAGATTTCCTGAACAGCAGTTGGGCAAATATCGGCTTTGAAAACATGACCGACGAGGATTGGCGGGACTTTTTCGCCGCAATGTACGGCGATTGGCTCGATTACGAAGGGAATTTTGAGGACTTGCTATCCGAATTGTACGCCCAGCTTGAATACTACAAGGATTTATACGAGACATGGGCGAATGTGGACATTGAGAACATGACGACCGAGGAATTGGCGCAGTTCATTGCCGAAATGTATGGCGAGTTGGCTGATTTTGATTATTACAATAGCGATGATTGGGACTACGATGATTGGAATAATTTCGACTACGAGGCCGCCTCGCTTGCAATTTTCAAGGGCTTGTGGCAGGTCGTTATAGGTGACGACTGGAGCGAGTTCGCGTGGGCTGAGATGATTGCGGAGTACGATGTGTCTTGGTTTGACGCGGAAGACTGGCTCAGTGCTTGGGCGGAATACGGCTTTGATGTAGCCGAGGTTTTCTACGCCATTGAGGCCGCACTCGACGACTACTACTACCAAGACCTCTTTGATGTCGCTTTTGACGATTGGCAGAATACCGACTGGCAGGAGTTTTGGCGTGGGGTGTTTGAGTGGGCGGGGGTTAGTGTTTAGGGGTTACGGTCGCCGACAAATCCCCCGAAACGCGGCGCGGTGTTTTGTAGGGAACGGTTCGTAACCGTTCCGCAAAGTTTCTGCGAGTTTATATTTCGCACAGATTTGCGCGGTTTTATCAACGGAACGGTTATGAACCGTTCCCTACAATAAAATTTTGGGCAACAGAAAACGCCGCACACACCGCCGTAATTTATCGGTCGGGCATGGAAGCCCGACCCTACAATGTGCGTACACGAAACGCCGTAAAATCCCTGTATGTAGGGGCGAACTCCGTTCGCCCGTTGTGTCAAACCCACTGCGTTATAATTAAGGAGCGTGAAATTATGGACGATTCAATTGTAATCCGCGAAAGACAAAAGTATCACCTTGGTGTGTTGCTGAAACTTAAAAAGCGCAATGTCGGAGTGGTCATTATCGGCTTGCAAGATGAAATCGAGAATGCCGTAATGGTTATGGAACAGGAAGATGTCGCCTTTGTTGAGAAGATTGTGGGGATATCGGCGTTATAATTAAAGGAGGTTTTATCATGGCAAATTCAATTGAAATCCGCGAAAGACACAAGTATCACCTTGGTGTGCTGTTGGAAATCAAAAAGTTGAACGCCAACATAGACGTTGGCGGCTTGCAAGAAAATATCAAGAAAGCCGTAATGGTTATGGAACAGGAAGATGTCGCCTTTGTTGAGAAGATTGTGGGGATATCGGCGTTGTAAGGGAGCGTGAAAATATGGATTACGATATGAAAGTACTGCTGTCGTTGTTGGCGCAAGCCATAGCGCGAACCGAAACGGTCGAGGAGGCCTATTCGATTATTGCCAATGCGGCAAATGTCGAGGGTCTGCTAATCCCTGCTTACAAAGAAATGAGAGACAAGATTCAAGAAATGAGAAAAGGAAATTAAACATTGCAGTATCCAGAGAATATCCGCAACTTCTGCATTGTCGCGCATATCGACCATGGTAAGTCTACACTTGCCGATAGGCTGTTGGAGCTTACTCAAACGGTTGCCAAGCGCGATATGGCAGAACAGCTCTTAGACAACATGGACTTGGAGCGCGAACGCGGCATCACGATTAAAGCCCGCGCCGTCCGCATGAATTACAAAAGCGAAGACGGCGCGGATTATATCTTAAACCTAATCGACACCCCCGGGCATGTTGATTTCAGCTATGAGGTCAGCCGTTCGCTCAATGCTTGCGAGGGGGCTGTCTTGATTGTCGATGCGTCACAGGGGATTGAGGCGCAGACGCTTGCGAACGCTTATCTTGCGGTCGAGGCCGACTTGGAACTTGTCCCTGTTGTCAACAAAATCGACCTGCCCGCCGCCGACCCGCAAGCCGCCAAAGACGACATTGAGAACGTCATAGGTATACCCGCGCAGGACGCGCCGTGTATCTCCGCTAAGAATGGGGTTAATGTGCGGGAGGTTTTGGAGCAGGTGATTAAGCTTGTGCCGCCGCCTGAGGGGGACGTTGAAAAGCCGTTCAAGGCGTTGATTTTTGATAGCTATTATGATATGTATAAGGGCGTGATTATTTATATTCGTGTCAAAGAGGGGATAATCGGCGTTGGCGAAAAAATTAAGATGATGGCGACGGGCGCGGAGTTTCAGATTGTGGAAATTGGGTACATGGGCGCGACGGGATTGGTGCAAGCGAAAGAACTTCGAGCGGGCGAGGTCGGGTTTATTGCCGCGGCTATAAAGTCAATCAGCGACATCGGTGTCGGCGATACCGTGACGAGCGCGGAGACCCCTGCTACGGAGGCTTTGCCCGGTTACAGACCCGTACTGCCTATGGTGTTCAGCGGAATCTACCCCGCAGACGGCGCGAAGTATAACGACTTGAAAGACGCGCTCGAAAAACTGCGCTTGAATGACGCGGCGTTGATTTTTGAACCGGAGACTTCTAATGCGTTGGGGTTTGGGTTCAGGTGCGGTTTTTTGGGGTTGCTCCATATGGAGATAATTGAGGAGCGGTTGGAGCGGGAGTATAACCTTGATTTGATTACCACTGCGCCGTCGGTTATCTACAAAATTGAGATGACTAATGGCGAGGAATTGACCATTGACAACCCCGCGAATTATCCGAATCCGAGCGAAATCGCACAGGCTTTTGAGCCTGTGACCGAGGCGCACATAATTGCGCCGTCCGAGTATATCGGGGCGATAATGGAAATCAGCATTGAGCGGCGCGGTGTATTCAAAGACATGAAATATCTCGACGAAAAGCGGGTGGATTTGCATTTTGTACTGCCGCTGAATGAAATTGTGTATGATTTTTTCGACTTGTTAAAGTCTAAAACTCGCGGTTACGCCAGCTTCGACTACGAAATCAGCGGCTTTGAGCCGTCGAAGTTAGTCAAGTTGGATTTGCTGTTGAATGGCGAGGTGGTGGACGCGCTGTCGTTTATCGTGCATGTGGACAAGGCGCAATCTCGCGGCAGGCGCATTGTCGAAAAGCTCAAGGAAAATATCCCGCGCCAGTTGTTTGAAGTCCCTGTGCAAGCGGCAATCGGCGGCAAAATAATTGCCCGCGAAACTGTTAAGGCTATGCGTAAGGACGTGCTTGCGAAGTGTTATGGCGGGGATATAACGCGGAAGAAAAAGCTGCTCGAGAAGCAGAAAGAGGGCAAGAAGAAGATGCGGCAGTTGGGGTCGGTGGAGGTGCCGCCGGAGGCGTTTATGGCTGTTCTTAAATTGGATACGTGATTTGTAGGGGCGCGCAGTGCGCGCCCGTAATCCCACTTAGGAGGTGAATATAATGGCATACGAAACTAAGGTAATATTGACATTGTTGGCGGAGCAGGCGGCGAAAGCAAAAACCACCAAAGAAACCTACAACGCCATTCGCAGGGCGGCAAACGTAGAGGGTCTTCAATTACCCCCATACGAGGAATACCAAAAAGAACTGCAAGAAAACGAATAGTAGGGCAGGGGCTCTGCCCCTGCCGTCTAAAACCGTGCCTTGCAAACGGCAGGAGCAGGAGCCTCGGGTCTGAACTGCGGTTCAGCCCCTGCCCTACATAAAAATATTACTCGACATCTTCATCGTTTCTTGGTAAAACTTTGGGCTTTTTGTCATAAATGGCTTCGCTTAAAACCCTTTTTGTCAAAAGCTCAATGCCCTCAAAATCTTTCTTCTCGCACATGCGTTCAATCGCGGTGAAAAGCCCGACTATTTCTATTCTGTTCATCTTAAACCTCCTATTGATTGGAATGTATCAATTATATTATATAATATATATCGGAACTTGTCAAATAAAATTTTCAGCAAAGGAGCAATGCACATGACCGGCCTATACATACACATACCATTCTGCCTGCAAAAATGCCCCTACTGCGATTTTTACTCGGTCGCTTATGACAACTCCGCCGCTTATGCTTATGCAGATGCGGTTATTCGCAATGTGTTGCACTATAATGAACGGTACGACACGATTTATTTCGGCGGGGGGACGCCGTCTGCGGCGTGGTGGGACGTTTGTCGGATTATGGGGAAACTGCGGTTTTCCGAATTGACCGAGATTACGGTCGAGGCGAACCCCGATACCCTGACGCGGGATTCGCTGTCGGCTATGCGGAGCAGCGGGGTTAATCGGCTGTCGGTCGGGGTGCAGTCGTTCTCGAATGCAGAGCTCGGTGCAATCGGGCGCAGTCATACCTCGGAAGACGCCCAGAACGCCATTAGATTTGCGCGGGAGAGCGGGTTCGAGAACATCTCGGTTGACCTCATGCTCGGTATACCCCACCAAACCCCCGCCAGTGTTCGCAGGAGCATAAAGGTCTTGAGCGGGCTGGATATAACCCATGTGTCGGCGTATATGCTGAAGCTTGAAGACGGGCGGTCGCTTGCAAAAATGGCAGGTATACCCGACGAAAACATGACGGCGCAGATTTACTTGGCGGCGGCCGACGCACTGGAAAAATGCGGGTTTGTGCAGTATGAGGTCAGCAATTTCGCTATCCCGAGTTTCGAGTGCCGCCACAATCTCAAATACTGGAAAAGCCACGAGTACCTCGGAATCGGCGCGGCGAGCCATTCGTACTTTGGCGACGAGAGGTTTTGCGTGGCGAGCGATGTCGATGAGTTCGTTAATTCGGCCGTGCAGAACGTCGTCTCAATCGACAAAGAGCCTGTCGGGTTCGCCGATTATGCCATGCTGAAACTCCGATTGACCGAGGGTTTGAGCTTTGCCGAGTGCGCCAAATTCGGGGTTAAGAAACTCGATATGCTTAAAAGATGCAAGTTGGTGCCGCCGGATTACTTGAAGATTTCGACTGAGGGCGTGGCGATAACGCGGGAGGGGTTCTTGGTGTCGAATCAGATTATTGGGAAGTTGACGAGCAAGCCCATTGAACAGGTAATAAGGAATAATGAATAATTTTGGTGTCGCTTGTCGCTAAAGCGACGCGACGGTTTTCTGATTGAATAATTTATAACTTCACATCAAACATCTTCGGGAGCTAACTGCGAGTCAGTTCCCGAAGATGTTTATTACAGTTTGGAAACAAAGCGATTACAATTCGGATATTCGCTTGACAATGCTGTTCATGGCGGGATATAATGTCAGCAAGGGTGGCAAATATTTCCGCGATTTCCAAAATATTCAAATATTTTGCAACCTTTGAGTGTCGAGCTTTGTTTTACAATTAAACAGCTAAATTAGACGATTGCGAAACTCACGGACGCGCAGTGCGCGCCCCTACATATGGCGATTTG
>Ga0099364_10005244_pt1 | contig 19338 bp, 9 predicted proteins | sample TergutTh196P3_FD_73070 | JGI IMG/M metagenome (GOLD analysis project Ga0099364, IMG submission 73070) | Microcerotermes parvus P3 segment gut microbial communities from Pointe-Noire, Republic of the Congo - Th196 P3 | ecosystem: Host-associated > Arthropoda: Insects > Digestive system > Gut ...
GTAAACTCGGTTGCATTTATTGAAGCCGTTGCATTATTGTTGGCATTGGGTATGCTTTGACCAACGCCCGTGAGCGAAGGATTGTTGCTGACAGTCCATGAGTAAATAATATTGGTTAACTCCGCAGGGTTTATCTCTGTGTTTACTTCAAACTTTTTTGCTTCAAACAGTTGTCTCGAGCAAACCGAATCATTGTGAAAGGCGCTGAATGACAGGTTGTCGATGGTATTGACCAATACCGGTCGTTGCAGGGCGGTGAGCCTTACCATCTCTGTTTCGCCTTCGCATCCGTCCATGTAAGGGGTTATATATATTTCGGATATTCTGTTAGCGCCCTCATTGGCTACCGGCAATTGTATTCCCGTCCAGCCGTCGCTATTGTCTATCGTGCTCACTAACATCCATTTTTCAACTTCTTCTTCGTGCAGTTCTGTTGTTGGCAACTGTGGCACATCTGTGAAAAGCGCCTGTTGCACGGAGGGGTCAAACCGTTTGCCATAGTTTTCGTCTTGTCCGATGTTGTTGTGATGTTGCCACGAAAACCGGAAATAATGCGGGTCTGTGCCGTCGGTCTTAACATTGTGCAATACCGGTAAAACATTTGCAAAAGTACTTGTTATCTCGTTTTGCCGCCCAAACAGGACACTATTGGCGTCCTGATTAAATTCTCCCTCGGGCAAAGACGAGCAGACAGCCTGGTGGCGAACAGAATTTGGGAACGATGCAGTTATTCCGGCGCTATTGCGAATGACGGGGCGCGGTTTTACCACTATTTCAAAAGTGTTTCGGGCAGTACACAGTTCTGCTACGGCGTCTATTGTAACGGTCGCCCGTACGTTTCGCGCCTGCGTATTGTCGGCGGTAGTAAACTGTGTAATAACGTATTTTTCGAACTCGTCGTCCACTTCGTCGGGTATTCTCACTACCGGTCTATTTGTCTGCGTTGTAGGGCTGAAACCAACGTCTTCGCCGGTAATGCTCCAGATGTAAAAAACATCGCTCACCTCGCTCCAAAACTCCGTATGGTCTAATCCGTCTTCGCCACGCTCTGAAACCCATTCATTAGAACAGTAAGGCTCTGCTTGCGCAACAGTGATTAACGGCGTGGGGTTCACTTTGATGTCATAATCCATGGGCTCGCTGATACAGCCCTCTACTTCGGCTCTAACGGTTATAACGCCTCTGTCATAAGACGGATAGTTTGTTGTTTTGTTGCCAACGGCTGTGAGCGTAAAGTTTTGTATCGGAGTTCCAGTAGTCAACGGACCTTGCGGACTGTTGGGATTTGATGTATCGGCGCCAATTTCATTTATGCCCGGATTGGGATGCATATCATCGGAGTTGGCATTGTCTGCGCTTGTCCAACTGTAAGTGGCAGCCTGCGCAACGTTGTCAAGGTCGGTGATTGCGCGGTTGGTTATCCATGTTTGGAATATTTCGTTGTGACAAAGTTCGAAAGTACCTTGCGGCGTTACTCCGGGCAGTATAGCCGGCGCAGCAAGCATAGGCTGCGGCTTAACATATATCATGAATCGCATTGCAGCGCTGTTGCAACCTCTGTATGAGGAATTTACGGTCACTAACCGTTCGTTGCGTGTTGATGTAAAATTAGGGTCAGGCTGTATTTCGGCTTCTGTGTGGGCGTCTACTTCGCCAGAGCCAAGTTCCGAATTAGACCAGGTATACAAAAACTTGCCAAACTCGGGAGGACCCGGAGCATTAGCCGGATTTGCGAACTTATACCATCTGTCGTCGGTGAAGAGCGTCTCTACCAACTCTACATGACAGACATGCCAATCTTCCTCCTGCGCTATGACGGGGACGCCCTTAAATTCTATTTCGCGAGTGATAGCGGTGGGCACTCCGCACGGGCTCTTGATGAAAAACACAAACGTATAGAAGCCGGGCTGGGTCACTTCAAAAGTCAGACGGTGGACATCTGAAGTGCTTACCGAATCGAGCAGAAGCCAGCCATTAGCGTTTAACGGAAAATGGGGATTAGTTACCTGTCCTTGCGGCGTAGTCCATATATCGCCGCTACCCGCGATTATATTTGCTGGGTCTACTAATCTTCTGACATTATTTTTTGTTACGGCAATCACAGTTCCGGTTGTTGTAGGGGCATTTCCGCCGTTGAATCCCCATGGCTCGGGTTCTCTTTCTTTCGGTTGACGATACGAGCCGGGTATGAACGCCCACATTCCTGTTTCCCATCTGCGCATAAAGCCGCCAATGTTTGGTTGCTCAACTAATTGCGGTTGCACTACGCCACCCACCATGCCCGATGAAAGTCCTTCAAGCACAATTGTCAGGTCGCACACTTCGTTGGGCAACCCTGTGCTTGCGCAGGTGTAAGGCATTATTTCGCCGTCATCGGGGGTGGTGCCAAACGACACGCTTACGGGCGTGGCGCATACCGCTCCCGGACAATAGTCGTTAGTGCCTGTAACAGCCATCACCCAGCGTAACTCGCGCGTGCCGTAGAAGCCCGGAGAAACGCTTACCTCTATTTCATGGGTATTGACGGTGCCGAGTGAAATGTAAGTGTCATAAACAGCTGATGCTACATCAACACCCGTCAATGGTCTCCATTTATTGACGCGTCCCTGGTTGTCAAGCGTGCCAAACTCGGGACAGACGGCAAAATGACTTGTCAGGCTTTCATCGTATATTTCCCATCTGCCTGTTTCTCCCGCTACGGCTGCATCGCCGCGTAGAGGAATAGTGATAGCGCACATGGCAATATCGGTGATAGCAGTGGTAGGTTTCAATGTGCGTATTTCAAAGGTCTTTCTGTCTACTATTTCTCCTTCGCATCGCAGCGCGTTCGGCGCCGTACCCACCGATTGATACACCGACGTCAGTGTTATGATTGTCAGCGGATTATCGGCGTACTCGTGCAAGTCGGCAGCGCTAATTATGAAAGTGTTGTTGGCAGTGGTTCGGGCTAATACACGGCGGTCGGGCTCCGAAGCATCCATGGCGTTGGTACGGTAGGTGAACTCAAATGTGCCGCCCGTAGCAGAAGTATTAGGGTCGGTGGTGAAGAGAACCGCTACATCGCGGGTATCAGACTTGTCGCAAACCTGCTGAAACACAGGCGTATCGAAAAATCGTGCTTTAACGTTATCACGAATAGTGATGTTATTGGCGTTGGCAGTAGGGTTGTTTATTATTCCGGCGCAATCGCCGCAGGTAGACTGACGCACGCCGGTAATAACCAAATAATATGTACCCGGACGGTCGGCAACAACAGACCCAAAATCAGCCGGATTGATAGTGATTAAATGGTTATTGACCGTTCCGTTATCAATACCTTCGATGGTGGTGGTTATTGGTCCGTGAACTGTTGGGTTGGTATCGGCAACGCCACCTTTTCGCAACACCCACGTGACCTGCCACGGGCAATTTGCAAATCCGGTGACGCTAATACGAAAATTAACTCCGGTGGTGTTATCGTTGCATATTGTTCTGTTTTGCATCTCGCCGTTGAGGGCTGTGGGCATTGCAGAGCCTACCTGCGCTGTGGGGCGCGGCACCACAGTGTGGGTTGTTTGTATTGTTGCAGAAGGGCAACGCCCCGCATTGCCGGTGGCTGTATTTGCAGTGCCGGTTAAATTTAATGCATATTCCGTGTACACAGAAATAGTAGCCGACCGCCCCAGATGCCAATTGGTAACGGATTTGAGGACATCGTCTGCAACAGTGGTTCTGGAGAGAGAGGTTTGGCTATTTGTTGTTACATTATTCGCTGTAAATGGATTTTGCCCGTTTGCTGTGGTTGTAGCTACTGTCCATCTGTTTTCAAGGCTTCTTGAAATAGTCGAAGACGCCGGAACGCTTGTATACAATGATTGTCCCAGTAAATCCACTGTCGCCGGAGAGTTTATTGTCCACGTGTGAGAGGTTCCCGGGCATAGATACTGCACATACGGCTGTGCCGGCGATGAATTGAACGACGGGTTTAATGCTGCGCGCCTTCTTACCTGATGCCAGTTTCTTATTCTTGAAAAGTCGCCGGTAGGTCTGGCAAATGTTCCCCATGCTTCATTTCCGGCGCTTGGGTTGTAATCCGAAAAACAACCGGTAGCATTGTCTGTCACCCTTGATATCGAATAGTTTGTCACTGTTCCTGTGGGGTTTGGCATTGTTGCATTTCCAGCAGGAAGATTAACAGTGCGTGAGAACGATGTATTGTTGGATACGCTTGTATTAGTAGCGGGCGCACTGGCTCCTGTGTTGGCAAAGGCAACGGTGAAGGTCGATGTATTAAGCCCCCTGACATTCTGTATTTCAAAAGATGCAGTACTTGTTGAGGCGCATACCTCCTGATTGCCTATCAATTGAGCCGTTGGCAACGGATTGACAATAATTGTGAAAGTCGTAGAATTAGAAGGGCACATTGTGCAGGTACTGCCAGTATTGGGATATGAATTTCGACAAGTTCTGGTGTTGGTTAATCCGGTTGTATTTGAAATATTTGCATGTACGTTTCTAAATCTGCGATGCACTCTTATAGTAACAGTTTGAGCGCCTGTGTTAGTGCCCGGTCGTGTGTTTGGGTTAATATTTATGCTTATTTGCGCCGATTGTCCACGCGCGTCCTCACCCGTAGTTGGAGTTATGGTTATGCCGCTAACGGAAGTAGTTTGTTCCCAGATATACTCTGTTTCGCGTCCCAAAGGGGTATTAGCAATATTGTCAATGGTTTGCCGGGTCAAGTTTAATGTAAATCTTTCGCCGTCGCACACCACAATGTTGTTAGCCGAATTTGTTATATTTCCATTTCCCATGAATGTAGAGGTCGTCGGCACTGTGATAGTTCCTCTCACGGGCGCTGCGTTAATATCTTCGAGTATTATCCATTCCATTCTTGACGGTTCCGATTCGCAAGTTATTCCGGTTGTGGCAGCCGCTTCGTATGTCACCCAGAATACGTATCTTCCGGGTGTTGCCGAGTTTATCCTGTGTGCCGCATTAGTCGGGCTTGTTGCCGGATTGAAGGTTGCGCCCGTAAATATTACATCAGAATGGTTTAGGGAGCCATCGGCTCCGGTACCGGTAAATTTACTACTTTTAATTATATTTCCTGAGGCGTCAGACCTGTACCATCTGTACGTTCCTCCGGTGGGGTAGTTCGGGGAGTGCGAGCCTGTGTTTATAGAGCCTCTGTTGGAGTGCATACCATAGGTGCCCGTGCCTGATACTGTAACTTCCAGGTAATTCGGAGAATTAGAATATGCCGACGAGTTGCAAAATGTCCATATCTGCGGCGTGGGCGCTACTGGTAGCGCCACTGCTCTTATTTGCGCTGTTGCTGTGCTTGGCGCATTAAGCGGCGAGGGCAGGTCGCGGGCATTACATTCGTTATGACTTTCCAAGGTCACCTGATATGTTTGATTTGCGCTCGTTCCGGTGCCATGAATATTTGTGTTTTGGCTATGGGTTATATTTACAGTGGGCTGCACGTGGCTTAAAATCTGCGGCGTGCCGGCTGAAATAGTAGTTGTATGCTGATAAACATTGCTTTGCGAAGCTAAGTTTGTCATTCCGGTTATTGTGCCGTCTGTGCCGTATCTGTATCGTATTTCTCTGGGCATTGAGTTTGCGCTTCCCACAGTGTTGTTTCCGTTACAGGTCAGATTGGAACGGTCAATAAATGAAGCATTAATAGGATATCCGGCACACACCAAATATACATTGTCCGGTATGTTATTATTGTTTAGTTGTGTTGTGTTTGTATTATGCAATCGCATCTGTCCTCCCAAAGTTGCATTGTCGTCTCTGCCCCAAACGGATATTGGAATAGTACGCGTTGGCATTGCTTCTTCGAATGAGTTGCCGTTGTTTGGCGTAAATAATACTCGTATTTCTATCGCGTATCCGCATGTTGCCGGGAATCCGGGATATGATGCCGGTTTTGTCACTTGGCGATGCCAAAGTCGCGATGCCGTGCCGGCTCCACTGCCGGCTCCGGTCAATGCATTTACCGGAACAGATACCGCATTCCCGTTGGTGGCGGTCAGAGATTGCGAAAAATCGGTACTCTCATATTGGTTTTGTGTGCCATCGCCCCAGCGAACGTAAACCCTAAAGTTTGGCGCATAATCTGTGATGTGCAGAGGTATTGCAAACCATAAGTCAAGAGTAGGAGTATAATTAGGTCCACAATAAGGCAGCGGCGTATTGCGGAGATGAGAAATATCAACAACAGAGGCGTTAGCAGCATTGCCAGTATTATCGGGTACACGCTGGGCATCCACTACCTGCCCCCACACCACAAGCATCGCCGCTATCATCATCCATTTGGTTGTTTTTGGCATTGCGCAATTTTGTCTTCCCGTCCTGGGGTTTTCCAAAATGTCGCCCTCGCGCTTGATATGTCTACTATTCCACCACATTTTCCTTTTTACATACAATAAAAAAATTACAAAGATATAAAAAATTTTTTAAAAAATAATGAAAATTCTAAAAAATTCATCTATATATACGAAAAAAGTCTAAAAATGTTGCGATAAAGTTAATATAATTGCAGATTTTTGCATAATTTACGGACTTTTTTACTTCATCGCCTTCATTCTTGCTATTATTTCGTCGCCTAATTCTGATTTCCGCCTGATGTGGTCTAATACTTCCTGCACGAAGGCATTTTTTTCAAATTCGCCGCGCACCTGTTCGAAGTCAAGGTTACGGTCATATTCGCTGCCGTCTACGCCGAAACCGATTTTTGAGCTTAATGCAAACTCCTTGCGGGCGTCGTCATACAACATCCTATCGAGCGTTACTACGCTGTTCTTCCACATTTCCACAATGCGTATCACGTCGCGCGAGGTAAATTCATCAATCTTTTTGCCGAAGCGCTCCTGCATTTTTTCTATAGCCCAGGTCCATTCGTAAGTATAATAATTGCGGTGCATATTTTTAAACGCGCCGGCGATTTCGTCTAATGTGCTGATGCTTCCGTTGTCGATATCCTGCAGCAACTGTTCTACTTCGCTTTTGGGCGCTATAAGTCCGGCAATATCAAGCCATTCGCCGGTTCCTATTGGCGTGTCGGGACGCAGTCGGGCTTGTATGGCTGCATCGTTCGCGAAATGGGTCGTTTCGAGACGTTTTATCAGGGAGTTGCCCAGAAATTTTATTATCGCCGTCTCGTAAAGCATCAGTCCATGTTGCAGCGAGGCGGGTTTGATTTTTGCGCTCTGGTAGGAATAAAATTCAGATGTCTCGCCCGAAATTTTCTGCAATTGATTCAGCAACTCGAGCGCTTTCATCATGCGATGTATCGTAAAGGGGCTTAACAGATTGAAATTGACGCTGTCTAACTTGTTTGGGTCTGTGCGTTTGTCGCGCTTAGGCCATTTTTGGGCGTCGCGTATTGTTCCCACGCTGTGCAGGTTAGCGCCCGGCATTAGCACGCTGTCGTCGCCGCTCTCAAGCAAGTATGAAAAAGGCATGTCGGAGGTGTCGGGATGCTTGTAATGGCGCCCCGTAACTAATGTGAACGGTCCTATTTTTGCGGGCCACAGGATATAAGAGTCGCTGGCAGTTTTTGAGCCGCGCTCTACAATTCCCTGATGTATAGGTCCTAATTTATACATGTGGTTGCTTTGGTTTGAGCCGCTGCCAGCGTTGAGAAACGAAAAATATCCGGCTATCAGCAAGGTCGACTTGTGGTGCGAAACAGTGTAAGGACCAGCGAAGATTGCGCAGGCTTCGCCGTGCATACCCTGACAATTGGCAAAGAATAGCGAATGTTCGGCTGAATACTGTTTGCCCAGCACGCAGCCCTGCCCCACGAAAGTGTTGGAAATCACCGTTCCGTCTGTAACCACCGAGCCGGTAGACACTATAAAATGCTCGGCTATGACGCCGGGACCGAAATATGTTGGCGCTTCGGCGTTGCTGTTTATTGTTCCGTCGTTGAGACGATAAATGCCTTCTAAACAGGCGTGAGCGCCAATACGAACATTGCGAAGCGTGCGGCAGTTGGTCAGATGCGCATGTCGGGCAACCGTACCCATACCCGACGATACCGACCGGGCATAGTCGTTTATCATGGCTGTTATCTTGTCGATTACAGATGGTCTGTGACGATAAAGGGCGAGTATGTATGCCAACTGCGCCGACAAATGGTCGTAGATAAGCAGTTCGCGACCGCCGGTTTCGTTGAGTACGCGAACATTGGTAGCGTTGCCGAAATAGTTTATGCCATCGACGGCAAGTAAGTCTACGTTTTCTATAACTACGTCATCTTCAATGATATAGTTGGCGATATAGTTGCGTATTTGTCCGATGTAGACGTTATCTCCTATTATACAGTTATGTATGGTAGCATTGAAAATTCCCGTATGTTTTTTTACGCCGCCAAAAAATGTTACTTCCTTATCGAAAACGCCTATACGTATACTCCCCGAAAAATTGCTGTTGCGAATATATTCGGGGCTAAAATTTTGGGCGACTTCTATGTTGTTCCAATCGTCGCAACGACAAACCTGTTCTGTTAGGATTTTGATTTCCGGCTCTGTTAATTTCCTGAAGTTCATATTATTATCTATCAAATTACCTTTTCAAATATTTTTTGCAAAAATAGCAAAAAAAAACAGAATCAGAAAGAAAAATTTTCGAACTCAAAAAAAAAATTTGTTTAAAAATAAATTTTTTATTATTTTTGCAAAAAATTTAGTCATTTAATAACACATATATTATGGTTTACTTATTTACTTCGGAATATGTTTCCGAAGGACATCCCGACAAGGTAGCCGACCAGATTTCTGATGCGCTTGTAGACGAGTTCCTGCGTCGCGATGCAGAATCAAAAATAGCCTGCGAAACTTTGGTAACTACAGGGCTGACAGTTCTCAGCGGCGAAGTAAAAACACGCGGATACATAGACGTACAGCATATTGCCCGCGATGTTATCAAAGATATTGGCTACACAAAAGGCGAATACATGTTCGAGAGTAATTCGTGTGGGGTCATTTCAGCTATTCACGAGCAGTCGCCCGACATTAATCAGGGCGTGGTTCGCGAAAAAGAAGAAGACCAGGGCGCTGGCGACCAGGGCATGATGTTTGGTTACGCCTGCCGCGACACCGACGAATACATGCCGTTAGCCCTGATGCTCTCCCGCAGGTTGCTGACCACTTTGACGGCTATCCGCAGAGAAGGCAAACAGATGCTGTATCTGCGTCCCGATTCAAAATCGCAGGTTACAGTGGAGTACGAAAGTAACGGACAACCTAAAAGGGTACACACCATCGTTGTATCTACCCAGCACGACGATTTCGACGAGGAAAAGAAAATGCTGGCTGTCATTCGCCAAGACGTAAAGGACATACTTATACCGCGCGTAGTCAATGAGTTGCCGGAACGTATACGAAAATATTTCGACGACAATTATATTCTGCATGTCAATCCTACCGGCAAGTTCGTAATAGGTGGTCCTCATGGCGACACGGGTCTTACAGGGCGCAAAATCATCGTTGATACCTACGGCGGCAAGGGCGCTCACGGTGGCGGCGCATTTTCAGGAAAAGATTCCTCGAAAGTAGACCGCTCGGCAGCATACGCAACCAGACATATAGCCAAAAACCTCGTAGCAGCGGGAATAGCAGATGAAATACTTGTGCAGGTGGCTTATGCTATAGGCGTGGCGAAACCGGTAGGCTTGTTCGTTAATACGTACGGAACATCGCGCGTAAATGAATCTGACGGAGAAATAGCAGAAAAAATAGAAAAAATATTCGACATGCGTCCCTACAGTATCGTAAAACGGTTTGGACTAAAAAATCCTATTTTCAGAGATACGGTAAAGTACGGACATTTCGGGAACGAACCATATACCAAAGAAATAACTACATATTATAATAATGTAAAAAGCGTTAAGCAAGTTGAGTTCTTTGGATGGGAAAAACTTGATTATGTGGATATTATCAAGAAGGAATTTGGTGTGTAAAAATGTCAAAAAAAAATATTTCGGCAATTTTCATAAAAAAGTTTGCATATTTCATTTTTTATTCCGACCTTTGCCGCCCGAAAATTGAAATAATTATATAGTAATGTCAAAGATTTGTCAAATAACAGGAAAGAGTGTGATGACAGGCAATAACGTGTCTCACTCTAACAGACGAACAAAGAGAAAGTATTATCCTAACCTGTTCGTTAAGAGGTTCTTCGTTCCCGAAGATAATAGCTGGGTAACTCTAAAGGTTTCCGCAGCCGGCTTGCGGAACATCAACAAGAACGGAATTACGGCTTCGCTCAACGAGGCTATTGATAAAGGTTTTATAAAATAAAAATCAGTAAAGATGGCAAAAAAAGGAAAGGGTAAAGATGTTCGCATACAGGTAATAATGGAATGTACCGAGCACAAAGAGAGTGGTTTGGCAGGGACGTCGCGGTATGTCACTACCAAGAACAAGAAGAACACCACCGAGCGGTTGGAACGTCGCAAGTACAACCCGATTTTGAAGAGAGTAACAGTTCATAAAGAAATTAAATAACAGGAGGATAGGACATGGCAAAGAAAGCAGTTGCTACGCTCAGGCAAAAAGGAGCTACCAAAGGAATGGCTAAGGTTATAAAGATGGTAAAATCTGAAAAGACCGGAGCTTATGCCTTTGTGGAAGACGTAGTTAGCGTTGAGAACGCGGAAGAGTTTTTTAGAGGATAAGGTCTTGTTTTGAACAGCTTGCTTGAACAACATATTCTGATAATCAGCCGTGAGCTTGCCTTAGGAGAGCAGCAGGTCCGCAACACTTTGGAACTGTTGGCTGAGGGCGCGAGCATCCCCTTCATCAGTCGCTACCGTAAGGAAGCCACCGGCAGTTTGGACGAAACGCAGGTAGCAGCTATCAAGAGCCGCTACGAGCGGTTGCTCGAATTGGACAAACGCCGCGAGACCGTTATAAAAACTATTTCGGAGCAGGGAAAATTGACCGACGAGCTACGAAGGCAAATAGAAGCTGCAGAAAGCATGACGGCGCTCGAAGATATTTATCTTCCCTACAAGCCCAAACGCAAGACGCGCGCCTCAAAAGCCCGTGAACGCGGATTGGAGCCCTTGGCGTTGCAGTTGTTGCGGCAGGTTGATAACGACGTCGAAACCCTTGCTGAAAAGTACGTCAGCGACGAGGTTCCCAACGCTGAAGATGCCCTGCAGGGCGCGCGCGACATCATCGCCGAAATGATGAACGAGGACGCCAAGACGCGCGATACCGTGCGACGCTTGTTTACTCGGGAGGCGTTAATTATTTCTAAAGTAGTAAAAAACAAGGAAACAGACGGAGAAAAATACCGCGACTACTTTGATTTTTCCGAGCCTCTCAACCGTTGTCCTTCGCACCGGCTGCTCGCCATGCTGCGCGGACAGGACGAGGCGTTTCTGCGAATCTCTATCGAGCCCGATGAGCAAAAGGCTCTTAACATAATCAACAAAAACTTTGTGAAGGGCGCCAATGCCGCGTCAAAACAAGTAGAAGAGGCTGTTAAGGACGGCTACAGGCGTTTGCTGGCGCCATCAATGGAAACAGAAGCACAAGCTGCGGCAAAAGAACGCGCCGACGAAGAGGCTATCAGAGTGTTTGCCGACAACCTCAGGCAATTGCTACTTGCGTCGCCGTTAGGGCAAAAGAACGTGCTGGCTGTAGACCCGGGCTTCAGTTCCGGCTGTAAGTTAGTATGTTTGGATGCTCAGGGAAATTTGCGTCACAACGAAACCATTTATCCGCACAAGCCACAGAGCGAAATAGTTGATTCCAAGCGCAAAATCATGCACTTGGTCAGCGCCCACAAAATTGAGGCTATCGCTATAGGCAACGGAACGGCAAGTCGCGAGACCGAGCGCTTCATTCAAAGCATGGCGTTCGACCGTAAGATACAGGTATTTATCGTCAACGAAAGTGGCGCTTCCATCTATTCGGCATCCGCAGTAGCACGCGAAGAATTTCCGCAATATGATGTTACGGTGCGCGGCGCAGTGTCTATTGGCAGGCGACTGATGGACCCGTTAGCAGAATTAGTAAAAATAGACCCTAAATCAATAGGCGTGGGGCAATATCAGCACGATGTAGACCAAAACAAACTCAAACATGGCTTGGATACAGTAGTTGAAAGCTGCGTGAACCTCGTGGGCGTGAACTTGAACACAGCAAGCAAGCACCTGTTGGTCTATGTCTCCGGATTAGGTCCGCAGTTAGCGCAAAATATCATCGACTATCGCAAAGAGAACGGTCCATTTCTGTCGCGCAAGTCATTAAAAAAAGTTCCCCGCATGGGCGACAAAACGTTCGAGCAGTGTGCGGGCTTCCTGCGCATACCCGACGCCGAAAATCCTTTGGACAACAGCGCCGTGCATCCCGAAAGTTACTGCATAATAGAACGTATGGCAACTGACCTGAACGCCACTGTTGCAGACCTGCTGAAAGTTGCAGAGCTGCGCCAACAAATAAAGCCCGAAAAATACGTAACCGACACGGTTGGTTTGCCCACGCTGAACGATATTATGAAAGAACTGGCAAAACCCGGATTAGACCCGCGCTCGCAGGCAAAAGTATTTGAATTTGCGCAAGACGTGCGTCGCGTAGAAGACTTGCAAGAGGGAATGGAGTTGCCGGGAATAGTAACAAACATCACCAACTTCGGATGTTTTGTAGACGTAGGCGTCAAACAGGACGGACTTGTACATATTTCGCAATTAGCGGACAAGTTCGTAAAACATCCGTCTGAAGTAGTAAAACTAAACCAACACGTTAAGGTTAAGGTAGTAGAAGTAGATGTGAAAAGAAACAGAATAGCTTTTACGATGAAAGTTTGACAAAAAATAACAGGAAAGGGTAGAGTGAAAAATGGTAGATTATACTGGTAAAGACATAATTACGTTAGAATTTCCGGAGAATATACGTCGCCGTCCGGGAATGTATATTGGCAAATTGGGCGATGGCTCGGCGTCAGATGACGGCGTGTATATACTTGTAAAAGAAACGCTTGACAATTCCATAGACGAATATATGATGGGCTATGGAAAACATGTAGAACTGACCGTAGACGAAAACAGACAGATTTCAATACGCGACTACGGACGCGGCATACCACTGACAAAACTGCAGGACGTGGCGTCAAAGTTGCATACGGGAGCGAAATTTGATTCGGGAGCCTTCAAAAAATCGGTAGGATTGAACGGCGTGGGCGTAAAAGCGGTGAACGCACTGTCAAACAATTTTCAAATACAGTCGTTTCGCGACGGACGCACAAAATCGGTCGTCTTCAACAAAGGACTGCTTGTAAATGACGACCCCGAAGGCGATACCGACCAGCCCAACGGAACATTGACACGCTTCACTCCCGACGAGGAATTGTTCGGCGATTTTCAGATATTGCCCGAATATGTTGAAAAATTGTTGAAGAACTATACGTTCCTGAATACCGGACTTGCCTTGCATTACAACGGCGTAAAATACGAATCGCGCAAGGGTTTACTTGATTTGCTCGACTACAACATGAACGCCGCCGGCAAGTACCCGCCAATACACCTTAAGGGCGACGACATTGAAATAGCTATATGCCATGGCGACGAAAGCCGCGAGGAATACTACAGTTTTGCCAACGGTCAGTTTACCCCCCAGGGCGGTACGCATCAGCAGGCTTTTCGCGAGGCATACGTGAAGACTATACGCGAATTTTGCAAAAAAGAATACGACGCCGCCGACATACGCTCTTCAATAATCGCCGCCGTGAGTATAAGGCTGCACGAGCCAACGTTCGAATCGCAAACGAAAATTAAACTCGGCTCTAAAGAAATGGCGCCCGGCAGCGAACTGACCGTAAACAAGTTTATAGGCGATTTTGTGAAGCGCGAATTAGACAACTACTTGCATCGCCATCCCGATACTGCCAACGCCATAAAAGAAAAAATTGAAGAATCGGAAAAGGAACGCAAGGCGATGTCGGGCATAAAAAAATTAGCCAAAGAGCGCGCCAAAAAAGCAAACCTGCATAATCCCAAGTTGCGCGACTGCCGCATACATTTTACCGACAACAAAAACGAACAATTCCTCGAAACCACGCTTTTCATCACTGAAGGCGATTCTGCCAGCGGCTCTATCACTAAATCCCGCGATGCAAATACGCAAGCCGTCTTCAGCCTTCGCGGAAAACCGCAAAATACTTTCGGAATGAAAAAAAGCGTGGTATACGACAATGTAGAGTTCAACCTCCTGCAAGCTGCGTTAGACATAGAAGACGATATAGATAACCTGCGCTACAACCGCGTGGTAATTGCCACCGACGCCGATGTGGACGGTATGCACATACGCTTGTTGCTCATCACGTTCTTTTTGCAGTTCTTCCCCGACCTTATCCGAAAGGGACATCTGTATATTCTGCAAACGCCCCTGTTTCGCGTGCGTAACAAAAAAGACACCCACTATTGTTATTCGGATGAAGAAAAAAATAAAATCCTGAAAAAATTAGGTGCTAACGCCGAAATAACACGTTTTAAAGGTCTGGGAGAAATCTCGCCTAATGAATTTGCCGGTTTTATCGGAAAAAACATAAGGTTAGACCCCGTAAACCTCAGCAAAAAAGATATGATACAGGAGTTGCTGACCTTCTACATGGGAAAAAATACCCCTGACCGTCAAAACTTTATAATAAAAAACCTTAGGATAGAGGAAGAGGTTTGAGAGTGAAGAAATAAATTCTCAGGTAGTATGAAATCAAAAATCGTCAATTGTTTATTGTTGCCGCTACTTTCATTAGTTTGCGTTGTGGCTTTTGCCCAAGACTATGCCTCTCATGTAGACCCTTTTATAGGTACCGACCGCAGCGATGCACCAACGCTTTGGGGTCAATACGGGGGAACTTATCCGGGTGCGGTGGCGCCGTGGGGCATGGTGCAGTTAACGCCCGAAACACGCACAGTATGGGAAAAAGGTTATTTCCACAGCGATAGCATTATTTGTTACTTCACCTGCACGGGTCACAACAGCGGATATCCGCAAGGCTCGCACGGTAGCGTTCAGGTTGTGTTTGGCGCAGCGCCACACATTAAAAGAGCAGAACAGGCGCGTCCCGGATATTATTCTGTAACGTTTGCCGACAATTCGCAGGTCGAAATGACCACTACCACCCGCACCGGCATGTTTCGTTACAAGCCGCAGAGCAACCGAACAGCAGTAACCATCGCCGACGCCGGAGCCTTCCAACTGTCGGGCGATACAGTCTTTACAGAACGATACAGCGGCATATTTGTGTTCAGTCAATCATGGACAAACAGCTCCATCGACGGACAAACGCTGATATTGGAATTTGAGCGATATAGCGGAAACGAACTGCTTGTGAAGGCAGCATTTTCGATGGTCGATTTTGACGGCAGCCGTAAAAACATGAACAGCGAAAACCGTGACTGGAACTTTGACCGCATAAGAGAAGAGACGTATCGGGCATGGAACGAAGAGTTAAGCGTTGTGACGGTCAAATCTGACAACAAAGCTGATATGACAAAGTTTTATACTGCCCTCTACCACTCGTTTCTTGTTCCCTACATAGTCTCAGATGTAGACGGTCGTTATCGGGGCGCCGACCGACAGGTTCACGCAACGGACGGCTCAACGGTCTATGGACGCTTTTCGCCGTGGGATACCTTCCGCAGCCTGCATCCTTTGCTGTGTATCCTAAAACCGCAACGGCAAAATGATATGATTTTGTCTATGCTCAACATATACGACCAGCGCGGATATTTGCCATATACGCCTATGACGGGCTATCATTCAATACCAATAATAGCAGACAGTTATCTCAAAGGCATAACAGGGTTTGACACCCAAAAAGCTTATCGCGCAATGAAAAAATTCTTGTCGGGAACTGAAATACCGCGCCCGGACACATACCGGTATATAAACGACGGTTTTTTGAACGATTCAATAGAGGAATCGGTATCAGTAACATTGGATTATGCGTATAATGACTGGGTATTATCTGTTTTTGCAGAAAAGACGGGTCAAACACAAGATGCAGCAATGTTCAGGCAACGCTCGTTGAACTATCGCAACATGTTCGATGTCCAAACAGCGTTCATGTTGCCGCGCAATGTTTCGGGCTTCGTACGCAATCCGGGCGAAATGGGCTACAAAGAAGCAAATAAGTGGACTGCTACATGGTTTGTGCCACACAACGTGCAAGACCTCATAAATCTTTTTGGAGGCGATAATCATTTTGCTACGCGCTTGCACGAAGCAATGCAATATCACGTAGTTTTCGACAACGAGCCCGTACTCCATTATCCCTACCTGTTCAGTTATGCCGGACGCCACGACCTCACTTGTTATTGGGTTAATCATATTCGCGAAAACTGCTACACTGTTACCCCCGGCGGCATTCCGGGCAATGATGACTTAGGCTCCATGTCAAGTTGGTTTGTTTTCAGCGCAATGGGTTTTTTTCCGGTATCCCCCGGACGTGACCAGTACGTGCTGGCTACGCCGTTGTTTGAAGAAATCGTTATACGTCAGGAAAATAACATGAATTTTAAGATAATAACCGACCCTGACATCATCGGTTCCTCATTTTCGGAACTAAAATTTAACGGACAGCCTTATTTTAATTCATATATCACACACGGTCGAATTGTTGCCGGCGGCTCATTTTCTTTTTCATCCTCAGCTAATGCCAACGTTATTTTTCATCCTCCGGCATCACTAACAGTTGGAAAACCTGAATTTCAGGTGAAAACAGCCCGACCGTCAAACCGTAGAGTAATGCCGCATCAGGAAACATACATGCGTTTCACAGTAGTCAATACAGGCGAAACCGGCGTATTTCCGGCAACAGTAAAAAGAGATGATAACATAGTTGGCGAAAAAAGAGTATTAGTGGAAAAAGGTGCAACAGTTACAGATTCTATTGCTTTTAGATTGTACCACAGGGGAAAACACCGGTTGAACATAGAGCAACTTCAAATGCCGGTATCAGTGTCGCGGTCTGCAAGACAACAACCGGCATTAGCTTGCAACAGATTTACAGCCGACGTGGTAGTAGTTAAAAAGGGCGAGCCGGTAAATGTTATGATGGAATTTCAGAATATTTCGGAAAGAACTGTTTCCCAAATAGTTGGATTGTATGAAAATGGGGTGAAGGCAAGTGATTTGATATGCAACTTGTCGCCCGGCGAAACTGTTACCATTACAAAATCTCTTACTATTGACCGTCTCGGTTTCCATACCCTGTCTGTTTTGAACAAAACACTGAAGGTAAGGGTATACGAGCATCCAAAGGAATCTTGTGTTCTGAAAATTGATATGAATAGCTCTCACGAAAATATTCTTTGGGATGTTTCGGGTTTTGAAAATCATGGTACGGTAGTTGGTCAGGCAAAATGGGGCGATAGCGAGGCCGGCAGGGCATTGCAGATTGACGCCAACTCGTATGTCAGTTTTCCGATGTCAGAAAGTTTGAACATCACCGGAGCCACGTTAACCATGTCTGCGTGGATATATCCTACGAAAAGTACGCGTGGCTACATTGATTTTTTCACTAAGGGCGACTATATTGTATTTCAGACAGACGGCGGTCAGTTATCTTTCTTTGCGGGAGGCTGGGGACGCGGAAAATGCAGCATAGCCCTGCCCGACAACTGGCTAAATAACTGGCATCACGTGGCGGGAGTATGCACCGGACAGGAAATAATATTGTATTTGAACGGAAAAGAGCAACAAAGAGTTCCGGTTGAAGGAAACATCAACCCCACAGAAATACCGTGGAACCTTGGACGCAATGCAGAAATGCCATATACACGACGATTTGAAGGAATGTTTGGCGACGTGCAAATATACAAGGAGGCGCTGTCCGAGCAGGATATTGAGGAACTCTATAATAAGTTCAAATCGAAATGAATACTTGAAAAAATTGAAAAAAAACTGTTGATAACTTTTTTTGAGAAATAGTTGTTTTTTCAAAAAACAGTTCGTATCTTTGCCGCGTCGATAATTTTGTCAATAGAGCATGTCAATATGTTTGAAAAATGAGGCTCCCGCCAAGGCGGGGAAACGGAAAACCGGCAAATATGCAGTGGAAAGCGGAAGAAGGAAACTGCATACCGACGGGCAGAGGTTCTATTGGCGTATGTGTAACCCTGAAATCTGAAGCAAAAAATGGATAATATCAATGATAAACAGTCAATTACGCCAGAAAGTGTGTTGGAAGCAGTGAGGGAGATGTTTGCGACATCACGGGCGGAGTTTGACCAAAGTCTTAAAAAATCGCGCGAAGAGTTTGATTTAAAAAACCAAGCCCTACAAGAAAAGTTAGATAAATTGAGCGACAGCGTGAGGCAGACCAACAAACAATTAGGCGGAATGTGCAACAGTAACGGCGATGCGGCGCAAGGGTTTTTCTATAACTCCTTAAACAAAAAGAAAGCATTGTTTGGCGAAAAGTTCGACCTCGTTATAGAACAAGAAAGCAGAAAATCAATTGTGGGCTTTGAGGCTGAATACGACATAATTATGTTCAACGGATGCTCTATTTGCATAGTTGAGGTTAAGTACAAAGCCAGCGAGGACGATATACAGAGCGTGTTGCGAAAAATAGTAACGTTCAGAAAAAATTTTCCCGAGCATAATGAAAAAAAAATATACCTCGCATTAGCTGGCATGTCATTCCACAAAAACACAGAAAATCTGTGCAAAAACAACGGAATAGCAGTAATAAAGCAGGTAGGAGATACGATAGAAGTGTATGATGAAAACCTGAAAACGTTTTAAGTAGATAGATAAAATAATGTGTAACCACCTTTAATTAATGTATAAGAAAATGGCATAAAAATCAGCATATAAGATACATACGAAAAGTAGCAGTTTAATTACTTTGTTCTTGCTCATCAAATTTTTCCAATTGTAACTCGGTTTCGGGTTACGCTATCAAGAACAGGTTAGCAAACGTCGCAATTGCGGCGTGGTGTGGTTTGTTGGACTCGATAGGTGTGGAAACCTGATATTCAAACAGGTAGTTTTTACGCTATTCTTTTTTTGAGGGACAGAATAGAAAAAAAAACGAAAAAAATCAAAAAATATTTGTTTTGTATAAAAAAAAGATTTATCTTTGCAGCGTCAATTTTAATGGATGATTGTATTGTAAATGTCAATGAAAACAAGGATTTCAGCAGATTTGGGACTGCAAGACACACCGAAGAAGGTGTGCCATTTGTCTTGTGCACCTACTCGAAAAGGGCATACAATCATGATTTTGGGATACATCTTTTCGGCGCTTCAAATTTTTTCTGACAAAAAAGTAAAAAAAATTGAATATTGTTCAAACTTTGGCACGATTTTTGCAGAGAGA
>Ga0099364_10005245_pt1 | contig 19336 bp, 8 predicted proteins | sample TergutTh196P3_FD_73070 | JGI IMG/M metagenome (GOLD analysis project Ga0099364, IMG submission 73070) | Microcerotermes parvus P3 segment gut microbial communities from Pointe-Noire, Republic of the Congo - Th196 P3 | ecosystem: Host-associated > Arthropoda: Insects > Digestive system > Gut ...
GTGAGGATGAGAAATGGGTGTTTCGACATAATTGTAGTTGCAAAATGTGCCGTATAAACAAAAGCCGAAATGGATCGCAGCGCAATGACGGAGCACCTGAAAATCCACATTCATTTTTAATACGCACTAGATCGTATTAAAAATGGGTTTGGACAACATTCCCGTCACCCCCGCGCAGGCGGGGGCCTAGAGAACAGATGTTCACATCTTCTTTAATTGCAAAAGTTTATGGTGATGAAGCAAACTCAATTTCGTCTGGAGTCTAGGCCCCCGCTTGCGCGGGGGTAACAGAAATTTTGTCCAGACCGATTTTTAATACGCTCTAATGGGACAAACAACGGGACGTCCGCAATTCTAAAAAAACTAAATTTAACGTAACATTTCAGCCGAGTGTGTTTTTGGTTTGTTTTTTTGACGCGAACCACGCTAAATTTCGCAAAACAATACGAAAAGACGAATTTTAGTGTTGTTTCGCGAAGGTTCGTGTGGTTCGCGTCAAAAATCGATGGCTACATACGGCTGAAGTATTACAATTTAACACGTCTCTAGTATCCGCACAATCAGGCATTCGTCGCTGAAAATATTCAAAAGGTAGGTTCCTCGGACATCAGGCAGAGTTCACTATCCCTCCTCTCGCCGCAGTTTTTTTTTCGATTTCCAAGGAGGGTGGGCGAACGAGAAAAGAGTTAACAGGATCACTGCCGCTCCGAACAATCCCGATGGGTGAATTATCCAGATTCCCGCTCCGAGAGCCAATCCGCCAAAATGTGGAAAACGTCGAAAAATTTCCTGAACTTTTGAATTCCACAAGACAAAGGGAATGACGACCAAAGGAATCACCCGGAACCAAAAATCGAATGGAAATCGTTGCATAAACCGATGCGAATCCGGTAGCGTTTCCAGGCTCAATTCTTTAAGCTGACCTTCACAGAGACCAAAAAGGTGTGTTGTACGTCCTGTCAGGGAATCTCCCCAGAGTACCAGCGAGTTTGTCGGCAGTGGAAAAGCACGTTCGGAGTCTTGTTGCCGATAGGTGTAGCCAAGGCGGACCAACGCCTGCCTTTCCAGGAGTTGCATCGCGGTGAGAGCCTTTTGGGGACCAACAATCGGTTCGATGGCGGCTCTCAATGATCGTTTTGCGGGATCAACCGCTGTCAATACAGAGGCAGATTCTTCGGTTTCCGTGGTGGTGAGTTCTCCAATCTGGAACTCGGTCATCTTTTTAATACTCCACCATTCTCTGGCCCAGTGGGAGGTCCATCGTTCTACTTCGGCGGTCTTGTCCGGTAACGGTGTGGGAACAGATTCAAGAACGGTCAAAAGGTTACTCAATCGAGCCAAATTCAGGCGGAGTTGGGTGGCGGTCGCCCCCATTCCAGCGATGGGACGTCCAATTCCCACTTCATCGATTCCATCAAGCGAATCGTTTTCCGACAGTTCCCGACGAACAGTGACCGCCATGCGCGGCAAACAGCTGTTTGCCGTCGATTCAAACGACAGCGTCCAAAGCGTTTCACGGACCTCAATACCTTCCAAATAGGGTATTGGAAGGTTCAAGACCGAGCCGACACTGCCGAGACGGTCGAACAAGGTTTCCATTGAACTGTTTGTTTCCGGGGGCAACTCTCCCTTAAAAATCACCACAATTCTTTGTGGATAGTCGTCGGTCCACAGATCAATTCTCCAACGCAGTTCAGAAAGTCTCGTCCCTTTCGATGCAATTCCGGCGCAGACCACTTGGACGATCTCAAAATTCTCCGGCAGCCGCAAAACGAAACCGTCATGTCCACGCCCCTGGATGTCGATTGTTGCGGTTCCGTAAATTCTACCGTTGTTCCTGATGAACAATCCGACATCATACAGTGTTGCCTGGGGGCGATTGTTTTGTGAGGCAATGGAGACGGTGGCGTTTTCGCCCGACACTTTAAGAAACAAGCGAACAGCGGTCTGCGGCACGCTGGTTGTTTCATTTTTCTTCCCATCGTTGGTTCTGTTTTCAAGTAGGGCTTCGACTTTCTCAGCAACTTCCTTCGTTAATGCCTCGTCGAGCGGTGTCAGCATCTTCCAATCCCAAACGAATACTTCCCGATTCCATTCCGTTGGTAGAATCACATATTGCGTGATTTCCGATTGATCCTTATTTTCCTGATTGATCGAAACATTCGGAAACGCGACGGTGTTTCCGGTGAAATTATACGGTGCCTGAATTTGAAACCGCTGTTGACCGCTCAATGGGCGATTCGGCAAAAGAACCAACTGCGAGAGTCCCTGTTTCCTTTCCAATTTCCACGGAATCGTCGGCTCGATGTGCGTCGGGGAACCGCATTGATCGTCCCAATGAAGCCGTATGGTTTCCAATTCGCCGTCTGAAATATCCCAGTCGAAATCGGTCGTCAATTCCCATCCGTCACCGGATCGGGAGGGCAACATCGTGGTGATTTGGCAGCCGCGAACAACCGGCTCGTTCAGAACAATCGTCCATGTCGGTAACCGGCGTGAAAAATTGAGTTGCTCGGCAAGTTCCCATTTCCCCGTCGCCATCGGATCGGTCGTCGACTTCCATGTGTCGTGGAGGGCGGCGTCGGCAAACTCCGTCGGTGGTTCCAGCGGCATTTCGCCGGGTTGCCCGCCGGTGATGGTCGGCCTGTCAACAATCACCGAACGTGATCGGAACAGGTTCAATAACTGTTCTTCATAGAGAACATCTTCGAACAAGATCAAGGGAATTCCGGCTTCACGCCGCCTTGCTCCATCTTGACCAAGGGGGTTCGTTGGAAATCGCCCACTAATCACCAGGAGATACTCGCCGAGTAACGCCCGTTTGGAGAACAATATGTATTCGTTAAGTTTTACGCCATCGATTGTACGGACGTGTTTCGACTTCACCCAGCGAGTCTCGGTAATACTGTCCCGGGCATCTCTTACGTCGATGGACTCGATGTCGAGGCATTCGGGAGCGAGAAAGGTCTGTTGGAACACTTCACCCGTCGTGGAAAACTGCGCCGTAACGTTTAACACGGCCTCAGTGTAGTCGAAGAGAACGGCATGGTTGAGACGCAGCGTCGGTAGACGTTTTTTGGTCCGAATCGGCAAAGTCCAGGACGGATCTGTCTTTGTCAAATCATAAGTGATGAGGGGACGATCTTCCGTGATGGGAAGGCTGTTTGTTGGTTTCGATGCCTGTGAGATGTTTCTCGCTCCCCCCATAATTTCTTCAAGAATCGATTCGAATCCGACGGCTCTCGGAGCTTCGGGAAGATCGAATTCGATGGCAGAATCCCTTGAGACGGCCAGCATCGACTGCGAAATCTTTGTCTGAAAGGCGGATATCTGGGGCAGTCGAACGTGTCCGATACCGGAAAAATCTTTGAGGACGAAATCTGCTTCGACGGTCAAAAAACCGGAGACAGGCGACTTAAACGTTAGTCGAGTGACTTCGCATCGAGGAGTCGTCAGCGAGTCCGGTCCGGTCGCAATGAAAGCGGACTCGACCTGTTCGATGGAAGCCTCGGAGCACTTGAATTGGCCTGAGAGTTGCCAACGCGGGTCGGTCTGCAATTGAATTTGGCGAATTTTTCCGCCGTCGATTCGATAACGAAAAACCGTGCGCAATTCCACGGCATCCACCGGACCGGATCGGACGCGGAGTCGAAAAAGTTGATCGACTTCGACCGCAACCCGATCATTTCGGCCCGGTTCATCCAACCAAGAAAATGTGAGTTTTTCAGATGGTCCTATTTCCGCCGTCGTCGTCGTCGGCATCGCGATGGAATGGGGAGTGACGGTTCCATGACTGTCATGAATCGTGACCGGTGGTGCATCCGGCGGAACGGTCAATCGGAACAGCGCATTGGGAACCTTGGGAATATCCAATGAAACGCGACGGGTGTTGTCCCGACTGATCGTAGATGGCATCAATGTCAATTCCAGCCGATGCACGCCTTTCTCTTGGTTGTCGACGTTGAAAACAAGTGAATTGTCGGCTTGACCGGACGGTTGAATCGGCATATTGTCCCATTTTGCACCGTCCGGCGGAATCGGAAGATTCGGAAATCGGATCGTCGCGCTTTCCGTATCCAACGAAATTTCATAGACGGCCTTAAGACTGGCAAGATCAAGACTTTGTGTTGTGGGATTGTAGGCGAGAGATCCCAGATATGTGGCACTGTTGATACTCCAAAGTTGCGGTGATCGCGGTTTAACGACCTGTAATTGGCGTTGCATTAAACGCAAAAACTCATCCGTCAACCAAATGTCGTCGTCGACGATACGTCCTTGGTCGTCGATCGGGAAAAAGACCCGATAGGGCTCCACACGTTCCTGTTGGGACTTTTTCCCCGTAATTTCGTGTTCCGTTGGCGTCGTTTCAGCAATGACATCACTCTTGAAAAACACGATCAGAGTGAAAAACAACACGCCATAAAAAAGAAGCCCCGACGTTGAACCCCGTCGGCGTCTCCCGTTTTCGGAGGGTGAATTTCTCTTTGATTTTTTCTCGTCCAAAGATGATGGGGAACTCTCGTGAACAAAAGGGCCCGGATTGATTTCAAAGTCTCGAATATCACTCGGCGATTCGCGGAGCGTCAGTGCCGTACTCCCTTGTTGTGCCGTGGTTCTTTCACGGAGCCGACGTCCTGGTTTCGTGGAAACTCGTCGTCGAACCAGGGCGAATCCGAGAGAAACGAGTGCTCCGAGGAACGCGCCGCTTGGAATACTGCGAAAACAAGGAGACACCGCTCTTGTAACGACTTCGAAAACGATTAGAAGGAGAAACAGTAAAATCGGAGACGAAAACGGTTTCCTCCAAGTCAGCACAATGGCGGTCAGGAACGCAAGCCAGTAATAGGACGCCAAGGTTTTTCGATGGACGATGTAAAGTGGGGAGGCAAACTCGTCTCGTGACATTTCAAAGGCATTCCAATTGGGAGTGATGGTGGCCAATCGAATGATTTGCGGTGAAATCGACCACGGCGAAAGCGGCGTCGGCGCATCATTGGCCCACTGTTCCAAATCGCTCCATCGGGGAGGACCGGTTTGTAGCGTAGGTGATGGCGATTTACTCAACGACGAATTGGTCGCATCTTCCATCGCTAGCGTAAAGGGAAGGAATCGAACGCCGTTGTCAATGTGTTCGGAATACGGAATAGTGTTAATTGCCGCAGAAAGAAAAGACGTAATGTAAAACACCACTTCGAACTCACCATTTTGGTTCTTCCATGGACAAACGAGCAGAACGAGGCCAGCGCGTTTAAAGGCGTCGGCTCCGCATGTTTCAGCGTTTGCGGAATTCAAGGGAACAACCGGCGTCGATGGAAACACGTCCAAAGCCGCAATGGCCCGGCGATCCATTCTGACAGTAACCCGGACCGGTCCACGCCCACTACGGCGAAGAACTTGAAATTCCTCTCCCGGTTCAGAGGTTAACAATTCGGCAAGGAGACGTTCGTCGTTCAACAGCGTTCCCCAAGTCGGAGTTTTTTGTTCGGAAACAGCATTTACCGGTCGGGATTCAGACATCGGCGATGTTATTACAATATCGGGAGCGCCGGAGAGGATCGTTTTCGTTTCGAATTCGGTCAATCCACGACCGATCCAGGTAAAGAAGAGTTTCGATGCCGCAACAGCCTGTTCACGACGTTGCCGTTTTGTCAAGAGAAGATTCCAGTCATCATGAGAAAACGGATTGAATGGTCCCGTCGTGAAACGACCGTCCAAAGCTTGCAGAGTCAAAGAAAATTTCAACGATTCCCGGTTTGTTTTCGGATAGACATCATATTCCGGGGGAAGCCACGACGTCCAGTTTCCAGATAACACGGGAATGTCAACCGCAGGATACCGAGGATACAGTTTTCGCTGGCGTGTCAGAGGTTTGTCCTTGAACGAATATTCGAGTGAAACAGAAATGAATCGTTTTCCCTCCGGCAACGTAATTCCAAGAATATTTGCCTTTCCGGTGGTTCCGTTTTCTTGGGTCCAGAGAGTATTGACATCGTCAATCCAAACAGCCAAAACGTTTTCCGCTAAGACACCGTCGGGAAGCGTGATTCGCAGAACATCTTTTCCTCGATTCTCGATAAGAAAGTGGGCCGTGTTGCGTACGACACCTTCCGCTTCGAACTGCGAGTCGAGCCGCAGGGCCCAAGCCCAAGCGGCGGCGGGAACGTCCTGCGAGTTACGGGGAATGAGGAATAGCGGCGGTTCCGCCGAAAAAATCGCCTCCTCATACGGATCGTAGCGAAAAGCAGCGAGAATGGTTTGGTAGCGATTCCAGTCCGGTGCGGCAATCGGGATTGAAGTCAATCGATGGTTGACAATCTGGTAAAAGGATTCTCGTGGAGACTCGATAACCATCTCCGCTTTCTGCGACGATGCGAGCGGAAAATACGCCAGAGGAATCGGAGGAGCATGCACTTGGGCCGATCGGGAAACGGGAATCGTTGCAGTTGCTCGAATCTCGAACGGATGGGATTGAGGAGCGGAAAGACGAAGCTCCCAGGTTTCGCCCCGTTGAAGTTCGTTCAGCTGACGTTTTTGACCGAGCGGAGGGAAAAGTTCTTCGATTTCCGTCGGGAAAAGCTTTCGGGCTTGAAGTGGACCAGACGATTCGTCGCCTGTATCCCAATACCACGATTCCGGAGTTCCAGCGGTAAAGTGAACGTATAGGCGTTCAACCACCGAATCGGTTGGTTGGCAAAGAAAACGAAATTGGGGAATTATTGCGTCTTCCTTGAGAAGTACGTTTGCCGTGATTTCCACGGAATAGCTTGGTTTGAGCGGCTCCAAACTGACACGAATACCCTGCGTCAGCGAGTCGAGTGAAAACACCGTTCCGAACGGCGGTTCAGCGAATCGGGCGCGAAGTCGATAATCGAGCGGATTCCGAACATCCGGAGTAACGTTCGTCGGTGCAACGTACTTGAATTGGTACGGTGCTTCCGAATTCAATGCGATAAAATGCTGTTCGTTCTTCTTTCGTTCCCGCGCGAGAGGAATCAGTCCCGTCAATGGGAACTCCTGTTGCGAGGCAGCCGGATAAAAACGACCACTGATTTGCAGACGAATCCCTTCTCTCGGACGCAAGGGGCGTTTAAGGATGATCGTCAAAATTTTGTCTTTCGGTGTTACTGTGGCATCGTCTGCTTCTTTTTCGTCGAGAATATCCCAAGATCGAATGTCGTCCCCGGAAAGACTCTTGACAGAATAGATGGTCCAACGGTCCGTGACCGGAAAGTCAAGCGTATACAGGTCACCTTCGCTTAGTGAGACGTCGAGAGTCATATCCCCTTTGATTTCGCTGTTTCCCCATAAAATCTGCGTTGCGTCCTCGATGGTTGTTTCCGACGAAAAATAGTCCACCTCGATGGCCAGTTGTGAGTCGGCATCGAAATATTGGAATGCGAAAACCTCTTGTTCGGTTTGGTCCACCGTCAGAACCGGAGTTACTTGCATTGCCCGGTTCGCCAGAAGTTTGTTTGCCAACAACGGACGTTGCACAACGACCATGGCGTGGGTTTCCTGCCAAAAAACGTTGGCGGACAGAATCCGAACGCGTGGCAATTCCCAAAGACGATCCATCGAAAGCGGAGACTGGGCAGTAATCGACAGTTCCCGTTGGTCGTTCTTTTCAACATCAGAGAGATCAATCAGAATCCGCCAGTCGGCGGCGTCACCTTCGGACAGAGAGAGCGAGTAGGAAACCGGCTGATCTCCGTAAAAAACTCCTGTCGGTTGGAGCGGCCCCTCCAATTCGAGCTGCAACTCGTTGATCGACGGGTCTGCTTTGTCGAAATAGATTCGGTTGGTTATTATCATGCCTTGCGGTGAAAGGCTGTAAAGAACCAGTTGCCGAGCGGCGGTTTTCAGTGAGGTGTCGTGGTGTTTGTCGAACGACAAGGAAACAGTCGCTTTGGAGTTGCCGCCGAGCAGAATACGCCAACGTCGGGTGTCTTCCGTTCGCGCGTCCTCGTCTTCTAAAATGATTCCGACGGGTGAAGACGGAACCATCGACAGCGGTAAATCGAGTTGGATTTCCACGCTCAGACAACGCGGCAATTGGAAGTCGAACAGAAGCGGTCCCTGTTTGTCAACGGTCCCTCGGAGAGACCATTGAAATCGAACCCGATTGGTTTTTGCCTGCCGAAATTCCGCTTCGGGAACGGCGAGACAGAATTCGCCCGTCGATGTTTGCGAGATTGCCGCCTCGGTTCCTTCTTCGAGTTTCGGCGACGAAATCCAGATACCGAGCGGCGTGAGTGGAAAACGCCGGTATTCCGCTTTTCTGGAATCCTCGGTTTCCAGTGGTGGACTGTCGCGAAAGTCGAAGAACCCTCGTCCATCAACCAGTTGCCGACCTTCCAATCGTGCTTGGAGGACAACACGGACTAAGGCGTCATCGTCCGGCAATTCCGCGAAGTTTTCGAGCTGGCTGACCCAGTCCTCGAAAAGCGACCGACTATAAGGAAGATAGTTTCCTTCGCCGAAAGGCCAAAGATCAAAATGCTTGATGGGAGCCAAGCAACGCCTGTACCACAACGACGTGCCGTTAGTGGAAGGTGTTTGCGTGCCACCGACGCTCGCCCAAAGGGCCACAAAAAGGATCGTCCCGACGAGGGACAGTCGTAACGTCAATCGGTACATTAGCTCTCTAATTTTTTGCCACCGATTCTTCTTTTTTTGAACCGGATTCATCGATGATGACGGAGTAGACCTCTGAGAATTGCGATTCGTCGTCCGGAGTTCGCCAGGCCGGACGTTGCGGAACAACTTTCCAGCGGTCACCACGATTGAGAATTCGATACACGTAACCCGCTCCGAGGGCGAGACACACGCCGATCGCCGCAGCTTGAAGTGCGAGAAGCACGGGTACCGGTTGATACAGGAGCGTTGCCGTCAAGGCAATACCGAGACCAAGTAACGCCCCCGCGTAACGGCAACGGGGAAAGTAAATCAACGCAAGACCAATCAGCAACGAGATGCCGCTGGATGCCAACACAATCCATGAGCGGTTCAAAACGTAAAAAGAGACCTTTGGCGTGGGATGAAGGCTACTGAAAAGGTATTGACTTGCATCGGTCGATGGCGTGTTCGTCGGATCCCCGGAAAATCCGACGAGTTCTATGCGTAGCGACGGGACGCGTCCCCAAAAAAGGCCATTCCAACGCCAATCGTATTCCGATGCCCAGTCTGCCGGAAGACCAACAAGATGACGATTCGGCGGAAGAACCAGCTGCCAATAGACGCAACGAACGACCGTTCCCGACTCGAAATGAGGGAGTTCCATATGAACGAGCCCATGGGGGAGGGCTTCCGAAAGTTGATACAGGACATCCAAAACGAGTGGACGCAGCTGCTGTTCCGGTGTCAGGGAAACGACAAGGTCCCCTCCGACAGAGAGCCGTGCCGATGCAGGCGAGTTGTCAAGCAGTACTCGGATTCCCTTGCCGATGGAAGGTGGCAACTTCAATGTGATTGATTCATGGTCGCTTGTTAGCTGACAAACGAGGCGGTCCATTCGAACACGATCCGTCAACCAAGTTTGAATCCAGGCTTTTTCGACGATGGTTGTTCCGTGTGTTTCACGCTCTTTGAGAGAAATCAGCAACCGAATATCGTCTTGAAGTTGCGCGGAGGAAAACCCAACCGTTTGAAGCTGGCGGCGTGAAACGAGCCCCCCCGGAGAGGAAACGTCCATCGGCTTCCATAAACCATCGTTGTCCCCATGCGGCTCAATATGAAAACCACCGGGAACGGACAAATAAACGCTGAAATCGGAAACGTCCGCTTCAACGGGACGAACAAGCGGAATCGAACAGGTTGCCCCCGAAAGATTGTGGTCGACGGAGACCGAAGGGATCGAATAACGTACTGTCAGGGGGATTTTCCCGATCATTGCTTCCGGGAGGGCGATGCGTTTTTTTCGCCAGTGGTCCTGTGATTCTTCGTCGGCGTCCATCGGCATGTCGCGGGTTTCCAAAATTTTGTCACCAAGAGAAACACTCCATTGACCGGTCTCGTCGACCGACTTGGGAACGAACAGGACGAGTCTGTCGACCGGCTCGTGGGCGACGACATACACCAGGTTTGCCGAAACTTGGTTTTCCGGTTCAAAAAGAAGGATGTTGGTCTGAACAGCAACGGAAATCGCCTGCCGATGATAGAGAATATCGGCGACAAAGATGGGCGATGCCGACTCCGTCTGATAAACCAGCGGGTCCTGTTGACGCGGCGGAATATCGATTCGGATCGGCAAAGTTCGCCGTCCTTTTCGGGCAAGGCCGATAGTTCGCCGGGACAACTCAGCATCCGTTTTCGCTACGATGGTTGCTGTTTCGGTATCGATAGGAACTAATTCAACATTGTCATCCGGCACAATGACGACGGATGCCGGTTCAATCCAGTCGGCGACGGGTTCCGGCAAACGAACGATCAGACGTTGTTTTGTTTCATCAAGGGAAATCGTTTGGAAGGCCGTCAAATCAACCTCGAAGGAGCCGTCAGACGGTGCCTGCAACGGCAACGTTAAAAAATTGCTGTTTTCGTCTTTGCGGACGCCCTTGTCGTCGATGATGTCGCCCGGTCCGATGTCGATCAAGAGCCAATCAGGAAACGTGAGCCGCAGTTTATCCGTCTTGGAACCGAGAACGGCGTAGGAGAACCTTGCAGTCAGGAAAAGTTGCCCTTTCTTGACTCGAATCTGATATTCCGGCTTGACGTTGATCCGTGTTTGTGGAAGAACGATTTGGGTGCGAAGGAGAAACGGTTGCATGGAAAACTCGAATCGGGCGTCGATTCCTTCCTGAATCGGGGAGGCAGGAAGCTCCACTCGACGAAGACCACGAATAGGTTTCCAATTCGGTCGCATTTCAGCAGGAATTCCCACGGAAAGCGTGCCAGCCTGGCGCTCCGCCCCGATAACTTCAAAGCCGCCGAGGTCCCGAAACTCACTCACTTTATTGGCCGAAACCGCCTGTACGGCTCGAAATCGAACGGTTTGGGAATCCGCCTTTCGAGCAAACCGAACTTCATAGACGGTGGAATCGGAGTCCAATACAACCTCGGAATCCTTTTCGAGCGAGGATTCCTCTTTAGATAAATCATGCAAAGTGTACTCGTTTTCCGACGCAACCGACTCCGTGCCATTTCGAACTAAGACAACGTCTTTGGGAAACCGGAGAAATACACGATCAAAAGCAACCGGGCTACTAATCGGAAAAACGACATCATACAGTGTCGCTTGACTTTCCAATTGGACGATGATGGCGGCGTCCTGCAAATTCAGAACCGGTCGATCTACCGGACGATCGGTTTGTCCACGGCTCCAAGAGATGTCAAAATTCGACCTGAGACCGCGAACGGTAAAAAGCGTTGTCTGGCCATCGTCGGGGAAAAATGTATCAAGCAATGCCCCTTGAGAAACCGTTGCCGTCGCACCGCCCATCGGAACCGAAAGAAGAAATTGGGAACTGAGCGCCTTCGGAAAAGAAATCGTCAATCGACGATCTTCTTCACCGAGTCGTGCTAGTGGAAACCAGAGTTTGAGTGTCAATTCGTGACGCTGTTCCGCGACTTCTCCTTGTGGACGCCGTCGTCCCGATGCCGTTTCAGAGGATACTTTTTTCGGTTCGGTTTCCGCTTCGGCTTCCATGCTTGAAGGATGCTCCGCCGATTCTTCAAGAATACTCGATTCCTTCTTGACTCGTTCCCGATGCCTAATCAAGCCAACATACTGCCCATCTTGAGAATCAACGATCAGATCGAATACGCCGGGCCCCGTATATTGGAATGGCAACGACGGTTCCACGCCAGTCCGACTGGAAATGTCATCGTTTGAAAAGGGAAGTATGCCCTCCTTTAGTCCCAACGGAACTCGGACCATCTGGTCATGAGGCGCCGAGACCACGAAATGAAGTTCCGCTTCGACACGATTGCCGACGACGTTTCCCCGAGCGGTAATCTGCTGAATCGTGAAGGGCGGAACAATATCCTGCTCATTGCGGAGAACAAAGGCGTGAAACTTGTCGATTTCTTCCAACGGCCATCGACCGGGCAACGTAAGAACTCTTTTACCCGTTTCTTCGTCAACAAGGACGACGGCATCCAACGGGGCTTGCTGGAGAAGAGCGACCGCCGTTTTCCCCGTCGCAATCATCTCCGGTGACTCCGCAACCTGTCCCCAAACACTGCTCGAAACGAGGCAGATGTGGAGCAGAACACCAAGGAACAAGGAGAACCGGTGAAAAAACAGCATAAAAACACGGCAATTGGAAAAATTTTCCGTACAGACAGACCCTCGTAATTATAATCGAAAGGGCGCGTTTGTTGAATAAGGGAAAGAAGGAAAAACTGCCGAATCCGTCGATTGTGACACCGAATTCACCGGTCGTTCTATTTTTTACGCCAAATGAGATTGTCGTTGATACCGAGTCGTGTCTGAACGGCGGCAATTTCTGCCTTGAATCGTTTGGCATCCACCGGATACCCGGCGGTCGGCTTCAAATCGGGAAGATGAGAATGCCAAAAGGCGTTGAAATTGTGCATCGAGACTTCCCGAAGATATTTTGAGAACATCGACGCCAACGCAACGGGAAGTTGCGATTCGCCTTTCGACTGAAAACGAAATTCCAAGTTTTTTGACCGATAAACGCTGAGAGGACGACTTTCCTGCTCGACGTGAAAAAAATCGTCGGGAAAGAAGCGAGTCAGAAGATCAAGATACCGATTCCGTCCCCCATGCTTGTCGCAAAAAACAACCCCATTTAGCCGGTACTCCGGCTCTTCGATAAAAATCTCCCGAACAATCTCCAACGTCGCCTCGGAAAGCAATGTTCCCTTCGAGCCGCAAGCGTCCAACCGTTGATTAAAATCGGTAACGCCGAGAATCAGACTACGGACTCGGAGCAACCGGACGCCAAAGGATTCGAGCGTCGAAAGAAAAACACTGGCGAGTTTGTGTACCAACCTCCAGTCGGTATCCGCGATGCCCCCCTTGAAAAAATCGTCTTGCCAACAAGGGTCGTCGGTGTCCATTCTGGGGGACACCCTTGTCTTGTCCACCGAGAGAAAGGCTGTCCAGACGCCGAGTTCCAACAGGCTTAGCGAACCGCCGCTGTGATAGAGTTTTTTCGAGTCGGCGATGTCGATCCCCTCATTTCGCAAGGTCTCGCCGAGTTGGGACAGATCGCCCCCCCGCGGCACAGACCAAACGGTTGCCGAAACAACGAGTGGTCCAAGGTTCGGACCGTAACCGGCTTCATCGGTGCCGATAAGGATCATGAAGAGTGAAGGAGAAAGCACTTGTCTTTCTATACTCTACTCACTTTCTTATCTCGTTTCAACAAGTTCGACCGGTTTTTGGGTTCGTGCTCTTCTTCGGCGTTTGGGTTCAATCCATTCCCGGGTCATTTGTTCGAAAACTTCCGGTGACTCGTAGCGGACGACCCCGCCGCTTTCCGCCATCGGACCAATCAGCCCCTTGAATATGGGCCGTCCGCGCAAACTCATGTCCGAACTGCAATCCTCGATGCCGACCTGAATGTGTCGACGAAGGATTTCCTCCTCGGTCATATAATCCCGAATGCGATACTCTCCCTCAGCTTCCCGCGTGACGACTCGATAAATGTGCCGCTTCATAGGAAATTTTCTCCCTATCGAGTTTCCGCGGCCTCCTTTCCTGTTGTTGAAGACGAGGTCCTCTCGTCTTGGTCCATGTTGTGTGCGGTAGGTAGGTCAGTCTCTCCGTAACCGACGCGATTTTCGGAGAAAATCACCTACCCGACTGATCGTCTTTCCATCGTCGCCTTCCCAAACAATATTCCGATTGCTGAACCAGTCGGAAAAATACGCAGAAACGTTCCCACCCGCTCTTTCGGTGCCGTAAAATTCCGATATACTAAACGTGTGACATGAGGAAGGTGGGCTTTGCCCACCGCTCCTTATCTATCACGCTTCCCTATACCCCGTGCCCCTTGCTATGTCTCGAAAGAAGAACTCTTCCTCTCCGCCGCCAGCCTCGATATCGAAGTCAGAAAAGTCCGAATCACTGGGCGGCTTCCGTTCGTTCCGCGAGCTGATCGAATCTCTGGCGATTGCCCTTGTGCTAGCGTTTATGTTCAAGGCGTTTGCGGCGGAAGCCTATGTGATTCCGACCGGTTCTATGGCCACAACCCTGATGGGACAGCACAAGGACGTCGAATGCGCCCAGTGCGGTTTCCCGTTCCAAATCAATGCCAGTAAGGAGTCCAACGCCGGTGCCGAAAGTCCGGATGATCGTAGAGAACCACAAAAGGTTCTCGCCGGAACCTGCCCACAGTGTCGATACACGATGTACGTCGGGGACAACAATCCAGAGAATAAGATACACCTTACCTACAACGGTGACCGGATTTTCGTCAACAAATGCTGCTTCAATTTCCGCAAACCGACTCGTTGGAACGTCACGGTTTTCCGTTATCCCGGTCGACCACAGGTCAATTACATCAAACGGCTCGTCGGCGTGGAAAACGAAACGCTCCGTATCCGACACGGTGATATTTTCGTGAAAAAGGACGGCGAAAGCGAGTTCACCATCCAGCGTAAACCGTTTAAGGTACTCCAGACGATGTTACGCCCCGTCGACGACAACGATTATGTACAACCGGAACTCCACAAAATCGGTTGGCCGACACGATGGTTTTTCGACGACGATCTGGCGTGGACCGTTTCCGAAGGTATGAAAGCCTTTCATTCACCGAAGACCGACGACGGAACGACGACGTGGTTGATCTACCGTAATATCGTACCCTCTTCGGAGGATTGGCGGCATCTCTCGCAAAGCAAATTGCCACTGTATGGACGCAACAAGAATCCACAGTTAATCACCGATTTCGTCGGTTACAATTCTGAAATCGACACCAGAGATTTGACCATTCGACGCGAAGTGGAAGGGCGAACGGATGTTTTTTGTATCCAATCGACCGCCAATATGGGCGTCAACTGGGTCGGTGATCTTGCCGTCTCTTGTTCACTCCGCGCCGAGGACGCAACGGGAACCGTTCACCTCCGACTCGTCAAGGGCGGGAGGACCTTTTTATGTTCGATCAACATTGCCGATGGAGCGGCGACGCTTTGGATTCCCGGCGTCGAGGAATTTCCCATCGCCGTTGCCCAAACGCCGTTTCGGCCCGGCAACACCAACAATGTCTTTTTCTGCAACATCGACGAAGAATTACGTCTGGTGGTCAACGGCAAAGAGATTGATTTCGGCGAGGAAGGCCGGTACGACAAGTTGGCCGACGATCTTTCCGGTCCTTTGGCGAGAAATCGACCGCCGACCAAACTCGACTTGGAGCCGGTTGCCGTCGGAATTCAGGGAGCGGTCGTCGAGGTGCGGCATTTGAAGGTTCTGCGGGATATTTATTACATTGCCGGTGAAGTCGGCGACCGTACTTCGAATTCAATTTGCGATCTTATAGACTCACCGTTTAACCCCTATTCAGAAACGAGAATCAACGAGGTCTTGTCGGATTCGAACCAATGGACAGACTTCGGCAAGACGCGGACGCGGGAATTCAAACTCGAAAAAAACCAATACCTGATGTTCGGCGACAACAGTGCTTGCAGCAAAGACAGTCGGCTTTGGACAAGTGACGGTATTCCGTATTTCGTCGACCGGGACTTCCTGATCGGCGAAGCGGTTTTCGTCTATTGGCCGCACGGACACCGAATTCCAGGCACCCGCCTCGCCTTAATCCCCAACTTTACCAAAATGCGTTTTATCCGTTAGGAGGCTCCGGCTCTTGTGTTCCCGGCAGTATTAGAGCGTACTAAGAATTGGTTCGGACAAAATTCCCGTCACCCCGCGAAGGTGGGGGTCTAGAGGACAGATGTTCACATCTTCTCTAATTGCAAAAGTTTATGGTAATGAAACAAACTCAATGACGTCTAGAGTCTAGACCCCCGCCTGCGTGGGGGTGACGATAAAAAGTCCAAAACCATTTTTAATACGCTCTAGCCGTCAAGGTCGAGGGTTTGACCGACTTTTCCGGACAAGTTGCGTACCTTTTGTCCGCCTTCCTGTTGACGCTGTCGTTGTTGCGACCATTGCCAAGCTTGGCGCCCGTCGGCATCGCGGTCGCCGGAGGTCGCTTCGCTCTCTTTGTCGTCGCCGCTAAGTCCTTGAGCCTCAACTGCTTTCATTTGACTGTCGACCTTGCGATCATGTGCCCGGGCGTCGGCAGCCAAGCGATCCACGGAACCACTGTTCCGCTCCGCCATGTGCGTGCCGGCAAGACTTGCCGCCAACGGACTGAAATTACCAATACTCATCGGAATACCTCCCGAAAAGAAAAGTGGAAACGATGAATTCCCGAATCCATCGACGGACAACTATACCGTAAATTTCCGCAGAATGCAAGAAAAGAATCCGCGAAACTTGTGGGCGATGTACCACCGCAGCTCTTTCTTCTCGTTTGCGTGACGGGCCCTGTGGTCTTTGCGTTGGGCGTTTTCAAGGACGCGTTTCGTCGACGATTTCCCAGAGCAGCTCAGGAACGTTCCGAGGACGTCGGACGGTCAGTTCGAGTTTGTATCCTTCGGCGGCGAGCAAATACGATGTGTTTTCCTCGTTCTCGAACTTTTGGTAAAACGGAATGCCGAGCGGTGCCAAGGAAGTCTCTGTCGCCGGCGGCAAGAGGTCCCAGTCGACGAATTTTTCCCATTGGCTTGCCGCGCCTTTGGGCGTTAATTGGACGCCGACATTCAGCGGACGATCAGGAACAAACGATAACGTAAATTCTTTCCGCGAAGGAAGAAACTTGCCGGTCAAGTCGGCTGTGCCGAGCGATGGCGTGGACGTGGAAATCGTCAGGTCGATAAAAACTTCGCCTTTTTCCTGCCCACCGGAGAAGACGAGCCGTCGATGAAAATCGTGGTCAATTGCCTTGTCCGATTCATACAACGCCGAAACGATAACAATCTCCAGCGGAACTCGGTCAATGTAATTTCGGCAAGCGATGAATGCTTTGCGGATGTCCTGTTTAAGCGATTCCTTGCGTGTTTCGCCATTGGTTCCCGAAGCGGTATCGCTACGGACGACGGACTCCGTAATATCCCGAAATGCGGCTTCCAGACGCACACAAAGTTCCACGAGAATTTGCGCCGGCGGCGTGGTTGCATCCCAGTGAATGGCGAGTTCCTGCCGCAGTTCGCCGAGCAGTTGTTGCCGATACGCCATCCAATAGTCTTTGAGCATCTCGTCCAGAACTCGCGGTTGCCGCTTCGATATGTCGGTCAAACTGTTCAAGAGAATTCCGTAACGTTCCAAGCGATCCGGTGCCGGGTCCTTTGCGAAGCGGTCGCGAACCGTCTCGACAGCGCGGTTCCAAAGTTCTATATCGGCAAGGTCGTCATCGGTCGCCGGTTGACCACCTTCTTCGAGTTTGTTCAGCCTTTTCATCAGGAGAAACAGCGACCGATTGAGCGACCGGGCTTCTGTTTCCGTGAATTCGCCGGACGCGTCGAAGAGCGGAGCAAGGTCGATTCTTTCCGCCGGTGCCACCAATCTGATCGGCAGATGCAGGATCGGAGCGAGCCGGTTCCGAAGGTCATTCAACGTTTGCCGAATGGTCGGCGACGTAAAACCCAAGTACGGAATCCCAAGGATTAAAACCATGCATAGAATGAAAAAAGCAATGAGTCCCAAGGAGTGGCGATGGTCTTTCCTCCGGAATTGAGCGGTAAGTTCGACCAGTTTGCGGACGCTTCCCATAACACCGAGTGATTCTCCGGTCTGTGATTCTTCGGCGATCGAGACCAAGTGAAAAACGTGTTCCTTCCAAACGAGCATCGGCGGAAAATGGTTGCGCAAGGTTTTGGAATACGTGTCGGTCAGATAGTCACCGACTTGCTCGATCCACTCTTCGACAAGGCGAACCTGTTCAGGTGACCAGCGGTCACGGTGTGTCAAAACGAAGACGATGGGGAGCAACCGATTTTGCCGTGTTGCCAGGACGTGATCAATCAGTTGTTTGGCTCGGAGCCGTTCGTCGGCAAAATGTTTGGCCGTACAGACGCTAGGGTCGAAGAAAAAAATCAGGCCATCGGCGTTGGTCGTCTGTCGGACGCCGACGGCGCCCACGATAAAACTCGCAGTGTCGATCTTGATATCGAGGTTTTCCAGTGCCGCCGTATCGTCTGCGACCATAAAATCGGCAAGACGCGAACCCACCGGAACCGGCAAATTGTTTTTCCGAACAAGTTGCCGAAAGAATCGGACCGTGTCCGCTCCACTTACTCCGCATACACCGATTCGAATGCGAGAAACGCCCATAGCATGGTCGAATTCGTAAAAAGCTGTGTGAACAAGGTCATTTTACGATTTCGGGCAAAAAAAAACAACACCTCCAAAAGCCGGCCCGTACAGCAAGAGAAAAACAAAACGGATGCCCACATCTTATTCAATTGCAAAGGTTTATGGCGATAAAAAATTCAACTACGTCTAGGTCCCCACCTTCGCGGGGATGACGACAAGTAATTTTTTGTCGTTTGAAAAAACTTTCCAAGGGAACAAGGTTGACGATACGAAATTCGAGCGGACCCCCAGTGCGGCGTAAACGCTACCTCGTTACATCCGCCGAATCTTCGTCCGTGCCGACCGGTTCCTGCACCTGCTCCGTCGCAGGCAGGAATAGATCGTCACGTACATATTCGTCGACAATACCGCGAACATAATCACGAAAACTATCGTGTATGGAATTGCGAATAGGATCAACCGCTCTCGCCTTGACCTGGATGTAAGCACCAATGCTCGCCATAAGCAAAGCAATCACCAACAAGGCATTGAAAACGATTCGCTTCCATCCCTTGCCGACGGCATCGCCGATGTACGACCGCCGATTGTTCAATATCAAGAACAACAAGTACGCAATCGGCAGCATTGTCAAACAAACGGCAGACGCGGCAACGGGGAACCAAAACGGCAGTTGGAAAACCACGCCGAGAATTCCAATCGACGGTGTTAAGGCAAACAATCGGAATCGCCACGTCGTCGGTTCCAATTTGAACATTTCGTTCATTACGAAACCGCAGCAAGTCATGTGAGCACTGATCGCTCCGAAGGTCATTCCGATCAAGCCGCCGCAGAAGATAATCGTGGCGACTTGCTGCGAAATGAAGCCGCCTTCCAATGCCGCCGCCGCCTGTAACGGACTAATGCCGGTTTTGACGGTATCGCTTCCGTCGTAAATTCCAGAGACGGTCATTCCAATCATAATGAGCGACGTTATCACGGTGAAAGGAATGAACATCGTCATTGCGAGGTCCCATTTGGCAAGCGTTTTGTGCTCCGTTCACCAATTCTTTT
>Ga0099364_10005246_pt1 | contig 19328 bp, 21 predicted proteins | sample TergutTh196P3_FD_73070 | JGI IMG/M metagenome (GOLD analysis project Ga0099364, IMG submission 73070) | Microcerotermes parvus P3 segment gut microbial communities from Pointe-Noire, Republic of the Congo - Th196 P3 | ecosystem: Host-associated > Arthropoda: Insects > Digestive system > Gut ...
CATGTATTTTGCCAGCTCATCCCCGAAGTATTCAAAGTAATAATTAGAATCTGTCTATAATGTAGACACATTATAGACAGACGCCCTTAAAAACTGCATTTTCGTAGCCTTTAGGCGAGAAAATGAAAGGCTGTCCATAAAGTAACCGACTTTATGGACAGACACTAATTAGTTGTACATTAAAAGAGTCTTACATGAATCCTCCTCTTTACTAATATTGAAACAAAAATGACCGACATCCGCCAAGTACTGGCAACCAACATGAAAAAATACCGCAAGATGCAGGGCATTTCCCAGGCAAAACTCGCGGATAAAATAAATTCCGCAACAAGTTATATCGCGATGATAGAAATCGGCAGAAAATTTCCCTCGCCTGGAATGTTGGAACGAATAGCCCAGGCATTGAATGTCGATACACCCGACCTTTTTACAACCCGAAATATCACATATACAACCCAAGGCAATGTTTCCGTAGAACGCCTATTCCAGGACCTTCTTGGCGATTTTCAACAATTTGAAAAAACAGTCGCCGGCAGACTGGAAAACTGGCAGCAGAATTAAGGTTGCTCAGAAATATGATATGTTAGAACAGCCTCTATATTAAAAAATTTTAAAGACGCCGCTTTATCTCTTCTACCGAAAGCCCCTGATCAAGCAATTCAATGAACCTCTGTCGCTCTTTTTTTTCACCTTCCCGAAGCCCTTCTTCACGAGCATAGTCAAGAGCAGAAGCGCGATCTATTCTGTTTTTAATATCAGCCATCTTACGCACATACTTTATATAATCACGACTCACCTTCTTTACTGTCTGTTCTGCTTGCATGATCCCTTCCTCCTTCTCGCATAATTGAGCTATCAAACTTGCCGCCCTCTTCTCGTGCCGATACTTTAAGTATATACACCATTCTTCCTCTACGGTCAAGTTTTCTATACCAATACTGCCGTCCAGTACGCTTCTTAAACGCTTTTCCAGCTTGGGCAGTTCATAAAAAATAATCTCGCTTGTTTCACTCAGCCTGTCATGGTCTATTTCCTCCTGGTAAAAATAGCGGCGGGCAAACCTGTCTCTGCCTGGAAACAACTCAAAATTGAGAAAAAAAACTTGGTACACACGTTTTAGGTTTTTATAATGCCCCCCCTTTGGCAGTTGGCCTGCCAAAAGCATAGCAGTGTAGAATTCGGCTCTTTTTCTCAAGTCGTCGTTTGACTTACTTGTTTGCATTTCTAGGTCTGCGGTTTCGCCGTCATTAAAGGTAACGTGTACGTCAAGCCTGGGGGATTTCCCGCCCAAATAAGACGGAGTTAGCTCATTGTTTATGACCTGTACAGAAGAGACTTTCCTTCGGGTGCAGGCGGAAAGCAGACTCCGCAATGCTTCCTGAGAGTCATCCGATTTTGAACTGAGCATGATTTTGAAAACCACATCATCCAAAAGATTAAGCGGTTTGCCTTGATTTTCTTTGGCAAGCCTTTTTAGTTCCCGCGCCCATCTGGGCCGGTTTAAAAAATTGAAAATATTCATACCATATATACTGCACGCATATGTGTGACGCTTTCCTTTCGCAGAATTTTTTTTGAAATTTATGAAAAAGCAGCTTTAGCGCTTAATAGCTTGCAAATTTGGACAGTTTGACATAGAATTATAGTATGCCATACAATGTTAATAATTGTAGAACAATTTTCAGATTAATAATGGTTTTATGCCTGTTTTTTGTTATAAAACCCAGTTTCGCGAAAAAACAGCAAGAAATAATACCCGTTGAGCATGGTATTGGCGGAGGAACCTATACCGGAGAGATTATTTCCGAAGATGCCGGAGCAGAACCTGAATATATTATGGTTCTCGCCTCTCTTGAAACTGTTATACATGAGCCAGAATCGTTATCCAGATCACGTACCCTGCTTTATGATACTCACATAGTAAGACAGGGCGAGAATATCAGCACACTCGCGTTCAACCTGGGACTTAATCAAGGTACTATTATTTCTGTAAATAAAATAACAAACACCCGTCTTCTACAGGTAGGAAGAGTTTTAAAAATACCTAATCAGGATGGTATATTACACACAGTCAGAAGCGGAGATACTCTTGACACTCTAGCTCGAAGATACAATGCCGAGCCGGAAGATATCAAATTGGCAAATGAGTTGTTTTCCGACAGAATCAGGGCCGGAACAGACCTTTTTATTCCCGGAGCGCAGCTTGACTGGATCAGACTCCAGGAAATAAACGGCGATTTGTTTATTTGGCCTGTAAATGGCGCAGTAACTTCTCCCTATGGTTACAGGAGAGACCCCTTTAACCCCAATCGCCGCCAGTTTCATTCCGGTATTGATATCAGAGGGAGTACAGGAACTCCAGTCAGAGCGGCAATGTCAGGCCGGATCAGCAGGGTAGGGTATGACAGAGTTTTAGGGAACTATGTTATTATCAACCACCATTCAGGTTACCGCACCTTGTACGGCCACTTGAGTGTAATAAGGACAAGAACAGGCGCTTATGTTGGCACAGCAGAGCGTATAGGAGACGTTGGAAGTTCCGGTCTAAGTACAGGACCGCACCTGCATTTTACTGTTTACAGAAACGGAGTTACAGTCAACCCCCGCCCGTTAATGAGATAAGATTAAGGGGCGTTAGCTATTTCGGGATTAACTCCCAGCCTCTTTAACTGATCTTCTTCTTCTTTCTGGGCGCTGTATTCATAACGCAGTTGATTAGCCTTTACATAAGAGTTTTTCACCGCAGATAATTCAGGCTTAATCCCCTTTATTTTTTCGCGATCCTTAGGGTCTACATGTGTTTTAAAGTAATCATCCAGCGCGCCCAGAGTTTTATGAAGTTCCTGGACTTCTCTGATGTTTTTTTCCAGATAACCCATAATCTGTTCTTCCGTCATGGCAGACAGCTTTTGGTAGGCCGGCCCTCGGACAAAACTCGTTAAAATCTTGGATTTTCTAGCCAATTCATCCCGAAACAAGTGAAAATTTACCCTTTCTTTTACCGGCACATCCCTGGCCAGGTCCATATATTCAACATTATAGATAACATCTTCCGGTTCCGCGTTTGTAATTTGCCTGATTAATTCCTTAAGCGCCTCAAAAAAGGATTTTTTATGACTTTCCATTACCGTTTGGTTTTCATCAAGTTTTGATATAATTTCGTTCAGTGATGTTGAAGCGCCGCCAATTACCTGAATACCGTCCAGCAGGATGTTTTTGAAATTTATGGCAGCCTTTGCCGCTTTTGGCTTATCCTTCGGTAACCTTAGAGAGTTTAATATCGCATCTTTCAGGTCAGTCCCGATTTTTGAATAATCTTCCTTTATAATTTCTTCTATTAATTCTTTATAAAACGGCGATCCCGGCATTGCCGCCTGCTTTTTTTTCTTGATATTTTCCAGATTAGCGTCACTTTCTGACATATCATGTGTTATTTTTTGCCGGACTTCAAGCTTATAACATTCCCTGTAGTAGGCGCTCAGATTCTTCAGAATATTCATAACCGATGTCGTTGTTTTTGATAACCTTGATTGTCCTTCGGCCACAATACTAAGCGTTATCCCGTCAACGCCGACTTTGGCGCTCATTGTCAGTTCGGCAACAGCCTTAGTCATTATCGACTGGCTGTCCGGCGTCAGACTTACCCAATCAATATAGCGTACAAGCCCCACAATCCGTTTTATCCGGTCAAGATTAAGGAAATCTATGCCTAATTGATAAAAATTTACCAAAAAGTCCAGTTGATTATCAAAGTTTGAAAGCCTTATAGACAACTGTTCTATACGTTTCGCTTCGTTAAAGGAGCTTGTTTCCGGCACTTCCAACTCGCTGATCTTTGTTTCTTGCTTGTAAGGGTCTTCATCTATCAGTTTTTTCTTTAGATAGATGTTATATAGCGATACAAATGAAGTTTGGAATGTTCTTAGCTCATCCTTGAGCCTTCCCATTTCTTCCCTTTCCAGCCAGTCTTTCCGATCAATAAGAGTTTGCTGCAGTACATCAATATAACTAGATTGTGTTTGTTCATTTTCAGCCATAATATAAGTATTATACATATATTTTTAAAATTCAATTGTTTCAGAAATTCAATTGAGTTTTTAGGGAAAATACCTGAAAAATCCCGATATTTTGCTTTTTCTTTGATCTAAAGTAATGCAACAGAGCATATCCGCGCCATATATGAGTAATAGGAGTGAGAAATGAAATTATTAACTCAAAGATTGATGTGTCTGTTGATTGTGTCCTTGTATTTTACCGGCTGCGGGGATATTTTTTCTTCCAGATACTTCCTAACGCTGCCACAAGCGCCGGAACCCTGGATATACCTGATGGACGAGCCTAATTGGCGTCTGGAATGGCTGGACAAAGGCGGACAAAGGCAAATTGCCGACATTTTGCCCGGACAAAATATAGAAATTGAGTTTCCGGTAACCTGGACAAATCCCGTTACCGCGTGGCCGTATTGGCCGGCATATAATTTACCTCCCGGGCTTTTTAAGCCAGCCGGCGCCCTGTTTCCGTTTGATGTTTCCGGAGAATACCTTCGTTTAAGCTGGGAAGCCGGGCCGGATACAGTCTTTTATTGGGAACTTGCTCTTGCCTATAAATATGACGATGTGAAAATACCGGCAAATTTTGACTGGTCAAGGTTCCGGGAACTTTTTAAAGGCGAAATATTGAACGAAGCAGTACGCGAAGACCCCTGGCTTATTGGCTGGCGTTCTGTTGCCGAAAGAACCGTTGATTCAAACTTTGACCGCCGCCGTCTTGTTCCACAGGCTGTTGAATCCGTGGTTATTCCGCTTGACCTCTTGCAAAAGGCCAATGGCCCCTGGTTTGGGGGCTCACCCTTTGCCGAACCGCTGTTTTTTGTGGACGTTGACTCCGCAGTTTTCCCTGTTCGTTCCGGCGTTAATGTGTGGATTTCTGCCGGTGGAATACTGCGCTGTACCAACCAAACCTGGGTATTTACCGCCTGGGAGTAACCGCAAATTTCAGTTTTAACAGGAAAAGTCGGAATTCGCGTCTTAACACAGTGAAGTCGTTTTTTAATTATTTGAATAAGGTGAGTAATTTACTTTTTTGCTTTGTAAATTTTCAGCAAAATCTTCGACTGTTCCAACAAACAATCCTTTAACGTTTGGTCGATAGTATTATAAATTTCTAATATCTTTTCTAATCTCATATCTTTAGGCTGGGGATCAAACATTTCCCCCTTTCCCGTCACGATCCAATCAAGATTAACGTTAAATTTAGACGAAATAAGCTGTAAAATCCGGTCGTTAGGTTCCCTATTTCCGTATTCAACTTGTCCGTAGACACTGTGACTGTAATGAATTTCCTTTGAAAAATCCCTAATTGACAGCTTAAAATGTTTTCTGACCTGTTTTAAACGGTCGTGGATACTCATACCGTCTCATTATATGGTAAAAAAAGTCTGATTTCAATACACCGTATGAGTGTTACCACTACATACCGTTTTCCAATTCACCTGTGTGGCTGTCAATAACAGCAGAAACAGTTGCTCGTACAGTTTTATTAATAGATTTTGCCAGGGCCTTTTCAAGATCAGTTATAACTGCATTTTGAAAGTTTTTTAGATTTTTTGCCTTAAAAGGAGGAGGAGAAAATAATTCCAAACTGTCTATTTCCAATGCTAACGCCAACCTTTCCAGCATTTCAAGGCTTGGAAATTTTCGTTCCAGTTCTATCATAGCAATATATTGTGTAGATGCCGCCGCTTTTTCTGCCAATTTAGCTTGGGATAAACCAAGCCTGCGTCGGTTTTGTTTAATATTTAATGCCAGTAATTGCTTAAGATTTGTCATGACCTTACTTTCTTATTTTATTGATCATAAAAATAAATAAAGACTTGACATATTGCCTGAAAGTTGCTAATATATTTATAATTGTCTAATAGTTGATATTTATCATTATGAAGGAATTCATTAAAGGAGTATTGTATGTTTAAGAGGTGAAGTGTATCCCCGGTCCCCGGTGACAGTCACCCATTTTGGGTATTTACCGTCTGCAAGAGTTTTGTGTCAGGAACTAAGGTATTCTTTACAAACTTTTTCTACTGTCATTCTAAAGGAATTAGCCGCTTCGGCAGTTGAGACATTAAGAGCCAGAGTCATATCCTTTGCAAAACGTTTCATTTTTTCGGCTTCAAGCTCATTTTGTGTGGAAATAGCAGGAATGATCGGCAGAAACAACTCAAAAACTTCAATATCAAGTACATTTGCGAGTTTTACCAGAGTTAACGGGGTAACCCACCCCTTTCCGGTTTCAACTGCTGATAGATAATTGGCAGAAATTTCAATTTTCTCTGAAAGAAAAAGTTGGCTCCAACCCCTTCTATTCCGGTATTTTTTGATATTTTCGGCTAAAACAGCCCTTAATTCCTTATCTTCCATAAGACATAAATTAACGACTTCTATTCTACTTATATAGAATTATCTTTAAACAAAGTAATACTTGTACTTGACAATTCCATATTATGGATATATCCTGCTAATAATTATGGTTTATCACCAAAAACGGGAGATCGCCCCGGTGCCGGATACAAGATTTTAACTATTGATATGGAGTATTGTATGTATAAGAAAAAGACGTTAGGTTTCATGGCCATTGCCATGATAATTGTGGCTTTTGCCCTTGCCCTTACGCTGGGCGCTTGCGAGGAAGAGCAGGAGCAGGAGCCTGAACCGGAAAAGGTAGCGACTCCTGTTGCCAATCCGCCGGGCGGAGCCTACACCGGCGCCCAGCTTGTAGCGCTGACCAGCGATACAGAAGGGGCGGTTATTTATTACACCACGGACGGAAGTACGCCCACTTCAAACAGTTCTTTGTATTCAGGCACCATTGCCGTCAGCGCAGGTTCAACAACTTTAAGGGCTGTTGCTGTGAAAAGTGGCATGGATAACAGCGATATACTGACAGCTACATACAATATTACCAATCCCGATATGGGGCCGCTGACAGAAGTAAGATGGCTGGAGATACTGCAGGGCATTGAAGCCAGCAGCACTTTTAACGGCACGCTCGATCTTACCGGTTACACCCGCTCTGACAGCGCAACCGGAGGCGGCCTACGCTCCAATGGTACCTTCGACCCGGTAAGCAATACCCTTATAGGAAAGAGTAAGATTGTGTCCCTAATACTGCCCAACTCGGCAACCGGAATAGCGGACGGCACAAGCGCTTCCCCTACATTCAGATACTTTACAAACCTTGAAACATTCAGCGGGGAATTGCTCTCCAGCATAGGCAGCTATGCCTTTGCCGGATGTACGAAGCTTGCCATTTCAGAACTGCCGGCATGGCTTACATCCATAGGCGAGGGAGCTTTCCTGGGCTGTACAAGCCTTGCACAGGCAGTGGTGCCTGCGGGGATTACATCTATGAACAGCAGCGTCTTCAGCGGCTGTACAGGCCTAACCTATGTTACGCTGCCTGCGGAACTTGCTTCCATTGGCAGCAGCGCATTTCAAGACTGCCCAAACATTGAACTGGTTACTATCTACAGGGCAACGCCGCCTACATTGGGGTTTAATGCCTTCAGCGCCGCCCCGGGTTTAATCAGGGTTCCGACAGACAGCGTTGCGGCGTATAGGGAGGCTTCCGGGTGGAGTTTGTATTCAGACAGGATTATCGCTATGGGTTCGATACCTGTCATTACAATTACTACCCAACCGGCATCAAGAGATACAGCACAGGGAAGCAGCGTCAGCCTTTCCGTGGCAGCCAGCGTTACGCAGGGCATGACGCCCAACTACCAATGGTACAGCAACACTTCAAACAGCAGTACCGGCGGGACTGCCATAAACGGCGCGACAAACGCAAGTTACACGATACCAACAACTCTTACTGCAGGGACGTATTACTACTACTGTGAGGTTAGAGCTATCGGGGCGGTAACTGTCCGTTCCAGCGTGGCGGCGGTTAATGTATATGCAATCACAATCAATACCCAGCCAGCCGCAACGACAAATGTAGCACGGGGAAATATAAGCGGCAGCTTGTCTGTGGCAGCTTCCGTTACGCCAAGTACGGCACTAAGTTATCAGTGGTACAGTAATACTTCAAACAGCAGCACCGGCGGGACTGCCATAAGCGGTGCGACAAGCGCGAGCTACACGATTTCCACAAACCTTACGGCGGGGACGTATTACTATTTCTGCGAGGTCAGTGTGGCTGGGGCAACTTCTGTCCGTTCCAATGTAGCAACAGTCAATGTATATGGTATTACAATCAATACCCAGCCAACCGCTACAACAAATGTAGCGCCAGGGAGCATAAGCGGCAGCCTTTCTGTTGCGGCTACCGTTACGCCAAGCGCAACGCTGAGCTACCAGTGGTACAGTAACACAACAAACAGCAGTACTGGCGGAACTGCCATAAGTGGAGCGACGAGTACAAGCTACACGATTCCCACAACTCTTACGATCGGGACATATTATTATTTCTGCGAAGTCAGTGCAACCGGAGCAATGGCTGTCCGTTCCAGCGTAGCAAGAGTCAATGTAGCTCCTGTTATTACAATCAACACCCAGCCAACGGCAACGACAGGTGTATTCCACGGAAGCATAAGCGGCAGCCTTTCAGTGTCAGCTACCGTTACGCCAAGTACTACGCTCAATTACCAGTGGTATAGTAACACTTCAAACAGCAGTATTGGCGGAACTGCCATAAGCGGTGCGACAAGCGCAAGTTACACGATTCCCACGAACCTTATGGATGGGGCGTATTATTATTTCTGTGAGGTCAGTGCGGTCGGGGCAACGTCTGTTCGTTCCAATGTGGCGATGGTTGTAGTGTCGGTACCGATAACTTATGAAATGGTGTGGATCCCCGATGGCAGTTTTGAACTTGGCAGGAACCTTGGAACCGGCGGCGGCTGGGATGAAACCCCGGTATCCACAGTAACGCTTACCGGTTTTCACATGGGTATATATCAGGTAACGCAGGCACAGTATCAGGCGGTTATGGGGACAACTCCCAGTTGGTTTTCATCATCAAACTCAAACCCTCCTGTGTTTCCCTTTTGGTTTTCATCAAACCTTGCGGATGAGGAAGTGCAGGGAAGGCGGCCTGTTGAGATGGTAAGCTGGTATGATGCGATAGTTTTCTGCAACCGGTTGAGCATACAGGAGGGACTTACTCCTGCGTATAGTATGTCTGGCAGTACCAATCCTGATAACTGGGGAAGCGTACCAGAGTGGGAAATGGATGCGGGATGGGATGCTGTAACAATAGTATCCGGTTCCACTGGCTACCGCTTGCCGACCGAGGCACAGTGGGAATATGCGGCGAAGGGCGGGAACGGTTCTCCCGGGAATTTTACGTATTCAGGGAGCAATGATCCTGATGCGGTAGGGTGGTATAGCGCTAACAGCAATTGGATAACTCATGAGGTAGGACTGAAGCAGGCAAACGGGCTTGGGTTGTATGACATGAGTGGGAATGTATGGGAATGGTGTTGGGACAGGTGGGGTGATTATACCAGTGATGCAAAGACTGATCCCATGGGAGCGGTCTCTGGTACGGGCCGGGTGATACGCGGTGGTGGCTGGGACTACGATGCTTCGGGCATGCGTTCCGCGCTTCGGGACTACTACTACCCGAGCTACGGGAGCAGCAACGTTGGCTTCCGGCTTGTGCGCCCCTGAGTTCGGCCTCCGAAGGACGTGATGCGTAGTACGCCGCCGAGCGCTAAGTAGGCGGTAGCACACGGCCTTCGGTGAATTGTTAAACCGCCGGACGGTTTCGTATGAAGCTAAACCGGCTGTTTATACCTGCCCGTTGGGTGGGAAAAGAAACTCTGCAATGAGGATAAACTACGGAAGGAGTATAAGATGGGTTTTGACAGAGACGGAAAGCCGGATTATGAAACATGGCTGAAAATGAAGGAAAGGGAAGAAGGGAATCGTTCAACTCAACCGTTAGAAAAATTAATTGAAAAAACTGTTGATAATATGTATGAAGAAGTCTATCCAATCGATTCTACAAGGAATAGATTTCGTTAATGAATGCGCTGTTAGCGCATAACTATTTTTGTATGGTGGGCTTTGCCCGCCCCGCCTTACGGCGGAAATAAGGAGGGTTTGATAATGGCATATGGTGTTATTTGTGAAATACATTTTCCTCGTGATGGTTCTGGTACAGGGACAGTTCGTATTGTTGAAAATCCGCCTCCTGCGCATCGTGGAAGATCAACTGACGTAAACTATTATGATGTTACGCATTTTTCTACCCTAGGAGAAGCGAGAGCCAATTTAGAACAACTCAGAAGATCTTACGCTAGTTATCCTGGAATACGTTTTATTTCCTTGTAAAAGTAAAAGGCAGATAACAATGGCGGCGCAAAAACGCCTGACATCATTTTTTGTTCAATTGTGTTAAACCGCCGGACGGTTTCGTATGAGGCAAAACCGGCGGTTTATACCCGCCCGTTTTGCGGCCCACCCATTGGGTGGGAAACCTGCTCTTGAGGGCAGGTAAAGAAAAAAGGCATTTCATAAAGGGATAATTATGAATGATTTAACTGCTAAACTTGCCGAGTGTAATAAAGAGATAGCACTAGAACCAAACAACGCCTCAGCTTATGCAAAACGTGGTGATGTATATCTTGATATGGGTAATCTTGATTCTGCACTCGTTGATTGTAATAAATCAATTACGCTTGACCCGGACAATGCAGACTATTACAATGACCGTGGTTGGATTTATTGGAGAACGGGACAATCAGATAATGCTGTTTCTGATTATAGTAAAGCAATTTCGCTTAATCCCAAAAAAACCAATTATTTTAATAATCGTGGTAGAGTATATATCCGTGTTGGGAAATTAGATGAGGCGATTGCCGATTTTACAAAAGGAATCTTTCTTGACCCAAATAATGCTAATTGTTACCGTAATCGCGGGCTTGCTTATTGCATTTAACCAGAATGATGTTGACGCTTTCAATAGTCGTGCCGATGCATATCGTTTTAAAGAACAATATAATGAGGCTATTTCCGACCATACTAAAGCAATTTTACTTGATTCTGACAATGTATACGCTTATTATCGGCGCGGTGATTTATACCGCCGTACCAGCCAATGGAATCTTGCGCGTGCCGACTTGAATCAAGTTTTGCAACTGGATCCTGATCATGAGCCAGCCAGAGCTAGTTTAAAAGCTGTAGAATCGTCATCAAAATTTCTTTCGGAGGGTTATAAAGTCTTTTCTTGAGGAATGAATACCAAAAAAGGTAACAAGAGCGGAACGCAAGCCACTGACGAGGGCGCACGGTGCTTGATACAGAAAAAGCCAGGCCAAAGCCTGCGTGGATCATTCCAAGCGTCCGTCTAGCCCTTGGCAGGGGATTGCGTTCCGCTCTCGATACCAGTCCTTAGAAAAAAGTCCATTCATTTCTGCTATTTGCTAGTTTGTATGTTCTACGTTCTATTGACAAACCAACAAAAAAGTAGTATTTTAGTAGCATGATTACAAAGACAAAAAAATCTGTTTCTCTCTCCAGTTCTCTGCTAAAGGAGTTATATTCATTTAATAAAAACATCAACATTTCTGAATTTACAGAGACTGCCCTTTATTACTACATAAACGAACTTAAAAGACAGGAACGTATACAAAGGGATATTAAAATCATCAATGCCAATACAAAACGTTTTAATAAAGAAGCGGAAGAAAATCTGGAATTTCAGGATATTTCATGAAACGCGGAGAACTTTACCTTGTCTCTCTTGGTACGAAAACAGATACAAAAAAACAAAGGGTGTATGTTGTTGTCTCAAGACAGGAACTTATTGACAATTCGTATTCTACTCTTATCTGCGCACCGGTGTATACTAATTACGAAGGTTTAAGCACTCAAGTTCCAGTTGGTATTGCAGAGGGTTTAAAACATCCCAGCGCAATTCGTTGCGATGAGTTAATTAGTATTCTAAAATCACGGCTAACCGATTATGTAGGAACCCTTTCGGAAGAAAAACTTAGTGAATTAAAACAGGCCCTTTCCATAGCAGTGGGAATTGATAGTATCTTTCTTTAGGATAATTCCCTAAAGCGAAATCTTTTCTTGCTAAATATACATAGAGTCTGTTTATATAGGATATGTTTACTCCTATTGTTTACCACTTCCTCAGAAGAATTCTTGTTTGATTGACTCCCCGGTGACAGTCACCATATGCGTTTAGGGTTCTTGCAAAACGCAATTAATAAAAGCAAACAGCCTTCAGCACCCCGCCACAACGATTCTCTTCCCGTTTACATTTTCTTCCCTCATGAAAATCTTATCGTCCCATGATTTTTCCAGGTCGCGGTCGAAAATAACGAGCCATCCGGTATCTGAGCCAACTTTGTCCATGTAGGATATTATCTGTTCTAAAGGTTCGGACTGGCTTCTTATGTTCTGTAAGATTTTGAGTTCTATCGGGTATTTATGCCCGTCATAAACCACACACAAGTCGGCCCGTCTTGTGCCTAGAGCCATTTCGCGGATAATTTGCCCGCCGCCGTTTAAGACCCTTTGTAAAAACGCCTGCAAGACCAAATGAGGGGCGGCCTCTTCGTATTCATAGAAATAAGTTCTGGAGGGGTTTTTCCAAATTTCGCTGTTTTCGCGCCAGAACTGCTGGAAGTCTTTTATCAAAAAATCCATGTCCATTTTGCCGTCTTTCAGGTAACGCGGGACAGTGTAATTTTCAAACTCTTTCTCTATTGACCTTTGGGCGCCCCAGTTCAGGGTTCTTATTATCAGTTCTGCGTATATGGGGTTTCCCGGTTCTATCTTGCCGTTATTGTTCCTTATAAGACCTAAGTCCCTCGTGTACTGATAGTCATTAGTGTTTTCATCAACATCACCGCCCAAAATAAGCGGCGTTATAACATTGCGTACATGCGGTTCTTTCAGCCGCTCCTCCATGCTTGTAATATGCGTTCTGCGGTCAAGGACTATCTTTTGTATGGCGAGTTTCGCATGTTCCTGAGTGACGGGTATGGAATAATCTTTTCTGATTATCTTTTCCACACATTCACATGCAATAGCGTTCACAAGCCAGGGCTGCCCTAAGGTCTGCTCAAAGGTATATTCCGTCATCTGTGGCTCAAAAACTTGCCCTGTTTCAGCGGTGTGCTGCGAGTAAAGTTCGACGACTTCCGCTTTCGTGAAATTTCTTAAACTTAAACTTTCTTTTATTATGTTAAACGGACTTACCCCGCCCAGCGATTCTGAGTCAGACCGTATTTGAGCCTTGTAGTCTGTAAGGTTGCGCATCCCTACAAGGGCGATGGAGTGGGGGAACGGTTCATCCGGCCTGCTTACATAACCTTCACGCAATTGCCTTAAAAAGTTAATTAAAGTGCTGTCGCAAAGGCAATCGGCTTCGTCAAAAAAGATAACCAGTGGCTTATCCAACGAGCGGCAATAGTCCACAAGTGAAGTATTCAACACTCCGGTATAATCGTTGTAGTCGACATCTTTCGCGAACCCTTCCGGTAAACCCTGGTTTTTTACGCGGGCCCTTATTTTATTAACTATTAACGGTATTCCCTTTTCAGGCTGTGACACTTCATCCAAAGCCTCCAACGAACAATACAGGGCATAATACTCTCCCGCAGCATTTATTTTACGGGTGAGCGCTTTCAGGAGCGTAGTCTTCCCGCTCTGACGCGCCGCATGGATGACAAAATACTGCTTACCGTTGATAAGTTCCATCAACTCATCGCCGATACCCCGCATTGGGTCGAGCATATAATGATCTCCCGGAACACACGGCCCGGCTACATTGAAAAATTTAGGCATAAACCAAACTCCTCTATCATCATACACGATTTACAGTCACGGCGCAAGGATTGTGAGGAATACCAACTCGAACCGAAGGCTTGCGGTTTCCTAACAAGTCCATTGCAGAAAATGCCTTTTATCCGCTAAAATTAACCATGAAGCGGGTACTATTTTTACCATTGTTGTTTCTTTTCACTCTCCCGTTGTGGGCGCAGGAACAACCCGATTTGATTTCCCTTGTCGGCATGAGGCTGGCGGAATTAATTGAGCGCTTTGGACCGCCTGCAACGGTTCTTGCCGCCAGAGGTAATGAGTTGTGGCAGGACGATGTTATTTTTCAATATGACGAAATGGATTTTTTTATTTACAGAGATCGTGTCTGGCAGGTAAGGGTTGCTTCCGCACATGGTATCAGGGTTGGCGATCCCAGGCAAGCTGTCGTATTGGTTTTGGGGGATGATGTGGAAGACAGGGGAGATTATCTGGTTTCGCCATTGACCGGCAGGGACTGGCCCTTGGCGCTTAGGGTTAACTTTAACAGCGCGGAGCGTGTTTCCGCTATTTTTATTTACCGTCCTGATTACTAAAACTAAAGGGAGTTTACTGTGGCAAAGATATGTCTGTGCCTGACCGCGAAAACAATTGAAAGGAATCTGGAAATTCTCGACAAATACCGCAAGTTTGCGGACTTGGCTGAATTGCGGGTTGACTGCCTTGATCCCGGTGAACGTTTGTTTATACGCCGCTTTCCTGAGATGGCGGGTATGCCCATTATCCTGACAATCAGACGGGATATTGACGGAGGATATTTTACAGGAGGCGAGGGTGCGAGAGTAAAGCTGCTCGCGCAGGGGCTTGCCTATGCCAATGATGATGCCAGATATAATTTTGCCTATGTAGATATAGAGGAAGATTTTGATGTACCAAGTCTTGAAGAAGCAGCCCGTACTTTCGGAACCAGAATTATACGTTCCTGCCACAATATGAATGGAGTTATTGATGATATTCCGGCAAAGATAAAGTCCATGCAGCGTGCCGGAGATGAAATTGTTAAAATGGCAATTGTAGTAAAATCTACCGAAGATGTTCTGCGTGTGTATCAGGCTTCGAAAGCCTGTACTGGTCAGGATAAGATATTTATCTGCATGGGGCATTATGGCATTTATTCCCGAATCCTTGCCGAAAAATTCGGCTCCTTTCTGACTTATTCAAGCGCGTTATCTGAAAACGAAACTCCCGGAGCCTCAGGACAGCTTGATGTACGGGAATTGGCGGAATTGTACCGCTTCCAGAAAATAACAAAAAAAACAAAAATTTTCGGAGTTGCCGGTTATCCGTTAAAAGCCAGTATCAGTCCGTGGTTTTTTAATACGATCTTTGGCTTGGAAAACGCTGACGCTGTGTATGTACCCTTTCCGGCTAACTCTGTCAGCGCTCTTTTGGATATTGCCAAAGAATTGGATGTTCAAGGACTTTCGGTTACAGTTCCTTACAAGGAAGCGGCGCTGCCTTCTCTTGCGGGATCTTCTTTGGCCGTGCAGTCTATTGGCGCGTGCAATACCATCTATCGTTCTTCCAACGGCTGGTTTGGAGAAAACACTGATTGCGCCGGTTTTTCAGATTCGCTTTTGACGTTTCTTGACAAAAAGAATCTTAAGCGGCAAAAGGTTTCCATAATCGGCGCCGGGGGCGCTGCCCGCGCGGTAGCTGCCGAGATATACCGCATGGGGGGTAAGGCTCTTATCTTAAACCGTACTATTAACAAAGCCAGAAATGTCGCGTCACAGTACAATTTTCGCTGGGGAGGGCTGGACAATCAGGGGATAGAACTTATGGCTATGTCAAATTATTCTGATATAATTATTCAGACTACCTCTGTGGGAATGGAAGGATACGATGATGTTGATCCTCTGGAACTCTACACTTTTACGGGAAAAGAAGCAGTGATGGACTTGATATATACGCCGCCAGAGACACCCTTTCTAAAACGTGCTGCGGCGGCAGGCTGCAGGATTATTAATGGGTACGACATGGTTATTCGTCAGGCATGTCTGCAGTATGCCCTTTTTATGGATCGGGAAATTCCACATCAACTTTTATCAAGGATAAATACTTCGGGAGCGGAAACATGGAACAAGATTCGAACAGGTTAATGAAGGAGGCCGCAGGTAAGGCTGTAGTAGACTCTATGGTAAAAAGCGGCATGAAGCTTGGTCTTGGAACCGGCTCTACTGCCATACATGCGGTTTGGCGGGTCGGAGAGCTTTTGGCGCAGGGGGTATTACGGGATATAACCGCCTTCGCTACCAGTTTTCAGACAGAGATTGAATGTGAAAAATTGGGCATTCCTGTTTATACCCTCAATTCAAGGGAACTTTCCGGTGGGCTGGATTTGACCATTGACGGCGCCGATGAAGTTGATCCGCAAAACTTTCTGATTAAGGGCGGCGGCGGCGCTCATTTGATAGAAAAATTAGCCGCGTACGCATCTTCGGCGTTTGCCGTAATTGTCGATGAATCAAAACTTACGGAACGTCTGGGCATGGGGTTTCCTGTTCCGGTAGAGGTTGTTCCCGAAGCCAGGGTACTGGCCGGAAGGGTACTTGAAAAATTTGGCGCAACTGTTATGCTTAGAGAAGCGTTGCGTAAAGCTGGACCTGTCATTACCGAACATGGGAATCTTATTCTTGATATACGTTTTGGCTCTCCCGTAGATCCGGCAATAATGGAAACAGAGCTTAATAAAATTCCGGGCGTAGTAGAAAATGGTTTTTTTACCAGAAAGCCGCCGGTAGTTTTCATTGCCCATTCAGATGGAACAATAGAAACAAGAGGTTCGTTTTAAATTAGCGGCGATATCGCCGTTTTTATAATGAGGGTTAAAAAATGAAAGAAGATGTAAAAGAAATTGCCGCCCGTGTGCGGGTACTCAGGGAAATCGAAGGGATAACTGTCGAGGCTCTGGCAAATGAACTTGGCTTTGCTCCGGCTGATTATATCGCGTGGGAAGCGGGGGAAAAGGATTTCCCAGTCGGTGTGCTGGTAGAGATAGCCAGCCGCTTCAAAGTTGATCTTTCTGAATTGATCAGCGGGGCAGCTTCCAAACTTAAAACTTTCTGCGTTACACGCTCAGGACAAGCGCCGGAAGTTACTCGCCGTCCGATGTACGGATACTGGAATCTGGCTTATAATTTTCACCGGAAAAAAGCGGAACCGTTTCTGGTGGAAGCGGCCTCTGAAACAGAAGACAAACCAATAAGCCTTAACACCCATCCTGGGCAGGAATTTAACTATGTACTGGAGGGGCGGCTGCTGATATCAATCAGCGGCCATGATATTGAACTTGGTCCCGGCGATTGTATATATTATGATTCCGGCGAACCGCACGGAATGAAGGCTATCGGCGGAAAAGCCGCCCGTTTTCTGGCTTTTGTATTTTAATTATTAATAATAGAGGAACAATCAATGAAATTACTTGAAAGGTTTTTACCTAAAACAGAATTTGATTCATACGAGGATTTTTATAAAAATTTTACCATCAATATCCCCCAAAATTTTAATTTTGCCTATGATGTAATTGATGTGCTCGCGCAGGAAAAAGGCAATGAACGCGCTCTGCAATGGTGCGATGAAAAAGGAGCGGACGCATCCTTTACCTACGCCGAAATGAGGGATTATTCGAACAGGGCTGCCAATGTTTTGCGCGAGGCAGGAATAAGCAAGGGCGATACGGTAATGTTGATACTGAAACGCCGTTGGGAATACTGGCCGGTACTGCTGGCGTTACACAAGCTGGGCGCGATTGCTATTCCAGCGACACATCTTCTTACAACCAAGGACATTGTGTACAGATGCAATGCCGCCGACATTAAGGGCATTATCTGTGTAGACGATCTTGATTTAATGCGGCGTATAGAAGAGTCAGCTGCAATCATAAAACAGAGTTCAGAGTCTAACGGAGTATCGCTCCTGCGTTACAAGGCTTTTGTCCGTTCGGTTCATACTCCGCAAGATCAAAATCCGGCGCAGGTTGTGGACAACCCCCTGCTGCCATGGGCAGACCTTAGCTCTCTTATGAAAGAAGCGAGCCATGATTTTCAAAAACCGGATGTGATAAACTCCAACGATGACATTATGCTTCTTTACTTTACATCCGGTACAACCGGAATGCCAAAAATGGTTCGCCACGATTTTACCTATCCATTGGGGCATATCGCTACAGCCAAATACTGGCATAATGTTGTATCAGACGGATTGCACCTAACAGTCGCGGATACTGGCTGGGCAAAGGCTGCCTGGGGTTGCATTTACGGTCAGTGGTTGTGCGGCGCTGGAATATTTGTGTACGACTACGACCGTTTTGTGCCTTCCGCGATGCTGGAAATTATAAGCAAGTACCGCCTTACTAGTTTTTGCGCTCCGCCCACAATATACCGTTTTTTTATAAAGGAAGATCTAAAGAAATACGATTTTTCCGCTCTTAAAACCTGTACTGTAGCGGGCGAGCCTTTGAACCCGGAAATTTTCGATCAATTTCTGGCAGGTACAGGTATTAAATTGCGTGAATGTTACGGGCAAACTGAGCTTACTGTTACTCTTTGTACATGGCCGTGGCTGAAACCTAAGCCGGGATCTATGGGAAAACCTGCTCCCGGTTACGACATCGATCTTGCGCGTGAAGACGGTTCTTCCTGCGATATGGGCGAAGAGGGGCAAATCATTGTCCGCACAGACAAACGCAAGCCCTGGGGAATGTTCGGCGGCTATTACCGTGACGAAGCGCTTACTGCAAGTGTTTGGCATGACGATGTGTACTATACTGGAGATGTGGCGTGGAAAGACGAAGATGGTTATTATTGGTTTGTAGGCCGCAATGATGATGTTATAAAGAGTTCCGGTTACCGTATCGGCCCCTTCGAAGTTGAAAGCGCTCTTCTGGAACATTCTGCGGTACTTGAATGTGCTGTTACCGGCGTTCCTGACGATGACCGGGGGACAGTAGTAAAGGCAACAGTTGTACTTGTAAAAGGGTTTTCTCCTTCGGAAGAGCTTAAAACTGAATTACAGGAACATGTAAAGAAGACAACCGCGCCTTACAAGTATCCACGTATTGTGGAGTTTGCGGAGGAGCTTCCCAAAACTATAAGCGGAAAAATCCGCCGTGTGCAGATAAGGGAAGAAGACGAAGGAAAGTCCGGTCATACGACCGAATAAACGCCGAATAAATATGGAGAAAAAAATGGATGTTTTAAATTTTAAAGAACAATTAACTGAAATTACCGGAGATGGTTACATTGACAGTGAATTATACACCAAGTTTAATGTAAAACGTGGTTTGCGTAACGCAGACGGTACAGGGGTACTAGTCGGACTTACCCGTGTTGGTGAAGTAAATGGTTACATGATTTCCGAGGGCGAAAAGGTTGCCATTCCCGGTAAGCTTATTTACAGAGGAATTGATGTTGAAGATATCGCCGCGGCGAGTACGCAGGACGGACGCTTTCTTTTTGAAGAAACAGTGTACCTTCTGCTCTTTGG
>Ga0099364_10005247_pt1 | contig 19327 bp, 13 predicted proteins | sample TergutTh196P3_FD_73070 | JGI IMG/M metagenome (GOLD analysis project Ga0099364, IMG submission 73070) | Microcerotermes parvus P3 segment gut microbial communities from Pointe-Noire, Republic of the Congo - Th196 P3 | ecosystem: Host-associated > Arthropoda: Insects > Digestive system > Gut ...
AGAGCCTCATAAGCTAAAGGTAAGCAAAATTTCCAGGGCCAAACTGGAAGAAATTGCAAAACAAAAAATGCCCGATCTTACAGCCAACGATCTGGATGGAGGAGCTAAGATTATAGCCGGTACGGCCCGATCCATGGGTGTGGAGGTGGAATCATGAAACGGGGCAAAAAGTACAGGGAAAGCATTAAAAAATACGATATGTCAGCAGCCTTGGATCTTAAAGCTGCCCTTGATACGGTTAAAACACTGGCATATGCAAAATTCGACGAAACGGTGGATATTTCGATAAAACTTAATTTAAAGAAAAGCCAAACTGTCCGTGATACTGTTGTACTTCCCAATCAATTCCGCGGTGAAAAGCAAATTTTGGTATTTTGCAAACCCGAAAAGGAAAAGGAAGCCCAGGATGCTGGGGCAGCATTTATCGGTGCCGATGATCTTATAGATAAAATCAAAGGCGGCTGGACAGAATTTGACGTGGCAGTGGCTACGCCGGATATGATGAAGGATGTAGGAAAACTTGGAATGGTATTGGGACGAAAAGGCCTTATGCCCAATCCCAAAACCGGAACGGTTACCTTTGATCTAAAAGGCGCCCTTGCAGAACTTAAGCGGGGACGGGTAGAATTTCGTGCAGACAAGACCGGAGTAGTGCATTTGGCTGTAGGAAAAGTTTCCATGGACAGCGAAAAGGTTGCCGAAAATATCCGCGTGCTTATTTCAGAGGTAAAGCGAAAAAAACCAGCTGACCTTAAGGGTGAATATATTCGTACCATTTCGGTAGCCTCTACCATGGGCCCCGGTGTATGGGTCACATATAAAGACGAGTCTTAACGAAGGAGTAATACATGGCCATAATTGCCAAGCAAGTACAGAAATATAAAACTAAAGCTGTCGAAGAACTAAAAACAGTATTTAGTAGAAACGAGAAAGCGGCCGTGCAGGGGCCGGACTTTATTTTTGCAGATTACCGGGGTCTTACAGTAGAGCAGATAACTGCATTGCGTAAACAGCTGCGGGGTAAAGAAGCAAGTTTTAAAGTTGTAAAAAACAATTTTGCCAAGCTTGCCTTCGAAGAACTAAAAACGCCGGATTTATCCAGTTATTTAGTAGGACCAACAGCCATAGCCATTGCTTCCCGGGATTCCAATGAAATAGCAAAAATGCTGCTGGATTTTGCTAAAGAAGCGCCGACTCTGAAAGTCAAGGGCGGACTGGTAGGAAACAAGGTCTATACCGGAAAAGAAGTAGAAGCCTTTTCCAAACTGCCGGGCAAGCTGGAACTTATTGCAATGCTTATGTCGGTTATGAACGGCCCTGCCAGAAATCTTACAGCTGCATTAAATGATGTACCTGCCAGATTGGTGCGTACTGTAAAGGCAATTGCCGATAAAAAGGGTGCAAGTGCCGCATAAACGGCATTTGCATATGTAAGTATTAGAACCTTCAGGCTTCGGATGCTGCTGTCCCTGTAGGTTTAAATAAAGCGTTTCGTATGAAGTGCAAATTCTAATCAAGGAGAAGATAATATGGCAGCCACAAAAGAAGAAATTCTGGAAGCAATTGCTTCTATGTCAGTTTTGGAGGTTTCCGAACTGGTCAAAGCCATGGAAGAAAAATTTGGCGTGTCCGCTGCAGCACCGGTTGCAGTTGCGGCAGTTGCAGCGCCTGGGGCTGCGGCTGCGGCTGAAGCAGATGAAGAGCAGACAGAATTTACTGTAATTCTAAAAGCTTTTGATGAATCAAAGAAAATTCCGGTGATCAAGGAAGTCCGTGCAGTTACAGGTCTTGGCCTTAAAGAAGCAAAAGATCTGGTTGAAGGAGCTCCTAAACCGCTTAAGGAAGGCGTCTCGAAGGAAGAGGCAGCTAAAATTAAGGATCAGGTCAGCGCTGCTGGCGGCACAGTGACAATTGAGTAGAATATACTATTTTCCAAGGAATGAGTATTTTTGAAGGATAAAAAAGTCCGTAGTGTTCTTCTCTTCCCAAAAAATCCCGGAAAAGGGTTTACGGGAGAGTAGTGTCTACGGACAATTTTTATCTAATTTTTTTTGAGCGAGGGCGGGAATGGTAAAAAAAAGAAAAGATAATAAAAGATCCAATACCGGAAAAGATATTCGTGATGTATTGGAAATGCCGGACCTGATAGATATTCAGCTATTATCCTACGAACGCTTTCTTCAGCGCTCCAGAGTCAAAGCCGGAGAAGCCCCTCTTATTCAGGGGCTGGAAGAAGTTTTTAGAAATACTTTTCCCATCGAAAGCCCCAATGGGGATATGGTACTGGAATACGAGTATTATACTTTGGACGAAGACCATATTAAGTTTTTAGAAATGGACTGTAAGCAGAAAGGGCTTACCTATTCTGTACCTCTTAAAGCACGAATAAATCTGATCTTCCAGCAAACAGGAGAAATTCGCCAGAAAGACATTTATATGGGTGATATTCCCATAATGAGCGAACGGGGTACTTTTATTATTAACGGAGCAGAACGAGTTGTTGTTTCGCAGATACACCGTTCTCCTGGTGTAATCTTTAGCCACGAAAAGGGAATATTTTCTTCCCGTATTATCCCCTACAGGGGTTCATGGCTGGAATTTGAAATAGACCAAAAACGCGAACTTATCTATGCCAAAATTGACAGAAAAAAACGTATTCTGGGAAGTATCTTTTTAAGGGCTTTAGGCATAAGCACCAGAGAAGAAATAATCCGCTCTTTCTATTCTGTTGAAACAATAAAAATAAAAGACGATAAAAATACAAGGGAAAAAATCGCCGGAAGAATACTGGCATCGCCTGTCTGGGTAAAGGCAAATGCAGAAACCGGCGATACTCCTCTTCCCGACACAATAGTGGAAGGAAAGAAAAGGCTGTATCAAACCGGAGAAAAGATTCACAATGTGGATGAACTGCTTGCCCATAAAGTTTCTTCCATCGAAGTAATTGATTTTGAAAACCCGGCTTCCCTTAACTCACCCATACTGCTTAACTGCTTTGAAAGAGAAGAGATTAAGTTTGTAAAGGCAGATGCATCCCGGGACGAACCATCCAAGGAAGAAGCACTCTCCGATGTCTATTCGGTATTAATGCCCGGAGAATCGATTACTGTAGAAGCCGCGGAAAAAGATATTAACAGCATGTTCTTTGCCAGCCGGCGTTATGATCTTGGCAGGGTTGGCCGCTATAAACTTAATAAAAAGTTTAACTATCCCAAGGCTTTGGAAGAACATACCCTAACCAGACAGGATGTTATAGCAACCATGAAACACCTAATTAAGGTTTTTGTGGGAGATGAAGTAATAGATGATATAGATCATCTGGGGAACCGCCGTATTCGTTCAGTTGGAGAGTTAATGGCTAATGTAATGAAGGTTGCTTTTAGCCGTATGGAAAGAATTGCCAAAGAACGAATGAGCCTAAAAGAAACCGATACAATAAGGCCGCAGGACTTAATTTCAATTAAGCCCATAGTAGCAGCGATTAAGGAATTTTTTGGTTCCAGCCAGCTTTCCCAGTTTATGGATCAGGTAAATCCATTAGCAGAGCTTACCCACAAACGGCGGCTTAATGCTTTGGGTCCAGGCGGTCTTTCCAGGGACAGGGCAGGTTTTGAAGTACGGGATGTTCACTATACTCACTATGGAAGAATGTGTCCCATAGAAACTCCCGAAGGTCCCAATATCGGCCTCATTGTATCTTTGGCAAATTTTACCCGTGTTAACGAATATGGATTCCTCGAAGCTCCCTACCGCAGAGTTGTTAAGGGCAGAGCAGGTTCTGACATTGAATATCTATCCGCCATGGATGAAGATCGTTACTATATTGCGCAAGCTTCGGCAAAACTAAACGATAATGGATCATTTGCAGATGATCAGGTATCCTGCCGCCGCCAGGGAGACTATACCACACGGTCTCCGGAGGACATTCAGTATATGGATGTATCCCCCATGCAGATTATTTCTGTTTCTGCTTCCCTCATTCCTTTCCTGGAACATGATGATGCAAACAGGGCGTTAATGGGCAGTAATATGCAGCGACAGGCTGTACCATTAATCTTTCCCGAAGCGCCGCGGGTAGGAACCGGTATGGAAGGAAAATGCGCTTATGATTCCGGTGTATTGGTTAAAGCCCGCAGGAGCGGTACTGTTCACCGTGTCAGTTCCTGCGAAATAGTAATTAAACCGGACAGCAAAGCAAACCCCGGTCCTCAGACAACTGCCGAGGGGCTGGATCTTTACCGGCTGATAAAATATCAAAGAACAAACCAGGATACCTGCTATAACCAAAGACCTATTGTAAAGCAGGGAGAGAAAATTGTTGCAGGGCAGGTAATTGCCGACGGGCCGGCTACCAGAGACGGCGAACTTGCTTTAGGCCGGAATATACTGGTAGGGTTCATGCCCTGGAATGGCTATAACTACGAAGACTCAATCCTTATTTCTGAACGAGTGGTAAAAGAGGATATGTTTACTTCCATACATATCAAAGAATTTATTACCGAAGTCAGGGAGACCAAGCTTGGACCGGAAAAGATTACCAGGGATATTCCCAATACATCGGAAAAGAGCCTGGATAATCTGGATGCCGAAGGGATCATCATAGTCGGAGCCAAGGTTTGGTCGGGCGATATACTGGTAGGTAAGGTAACACCCAAAAGTGAAACAGAAACCACACCTGAATTCAAGCTGCTTAATTCCATATTCGGCGAAAAGGCCAAGGAAGTAAGGGATTCTTCACTTCGCGTACCCCATGGCATTGACGGAACGGTTATAGACATACAAAGGCTAAAACGATCCGAAGGCGACGATCTAAATCCCGGTGTGGATGAACTGGTAAAAGTCCTTATTGCAACCAAGCGTAAGCTAAGAGAAGGGGATAAAATGGCAGGCCGGCATGGAAACAAGGGCGTAGTAGCCAAGATATTGCCGGAAGAAGACATGCCTTTTATGGAAGACGGAACTCCGCTGGATATTTGTCTGACACCTCTGGGGGTTCCTTCCCGTATGAATATAGGGCAGCTTTTGGAATCGGAACTTGGCTGGGCAGCCAGTACCCTGGATGAATGGTATTCTACTCCGGTTTTTCAATCTCCCTCCACCGAAGACATTGAAGGAAAACTAAAAGAAGCGGGGCTTCCCCTTACCAGCAAAACGAAGCTTAGAGACGGACAGACAGGAGAATATTTTGTTAATCCTGTATTCTGCGGAGTTATTTACTTTCTTAAGCTTCATCATCTTGTTGATGATAAAATGCATGCCCGGTCAACCGGCCCCTATTCACTGGTTACACAGCAGCCCTTGGGCGGTAAGGCTCAATTCGGCGGTCAGCGGCTGGGAGAAATGGAAGTTTGGGCGCTGGAAGCTTATGGAGCAGCCAATACCCTTCAGGAACTCTTAACGATAAAATCAGACGACATGACCGGCCGTTCCAAGGTGTACGAAGCAATTGTAAAGGGAGAACCTTCTACTACTGCGGGAATCCCCGAATCATTTAATGTTTTGGTTCAGGAACTTCGCGGACTGGCGCTGGACATGACCATTTACGATCTTAAAGGCAAGCAGATCCCGCTTACAGAACGGGATGATGAACTTATCAGCAAGTCGGGAAGTAACTTTTAAAACGGGAGAACTTAATGAGGGACATTCAGGATTTTGATTCAATTATGATTAAACTGGCCTCGCCGGATATGATCCGTGCCTGGTCATACGGTGAAGTTAAAAAACCGGAAACGATAAATTATCGTACCCTCAGACCGGAAAAAGATGGTCTTTTTTGCGAACGAATCTTTGGTACAACCAAGGAATGGGAATGCTACTGCGGTAAATTTAAGTCAATCCGTTATAAGGGGGTTATTTGCGACCGCTGCGGCGTAGAAGTAACTCACTTTAAGGTACGCCGGGAACGTATGGGCCATATAGAACTGGCTGCTCCCATTTCCCATATCTGGTACTATCGTTCAGTTCCCAGCCGCATGGGTCTGCTTTTGGATTTAACTTTAGCTGCGCTGCGTTCTGTATTATATTATGAAAAATATGTTGTTATAGAAGCTGGGGATACCGACTTAAAGAAAAATCAGCTTTTATCAGAAGAAGAATATTACGAAGCCCAGGAACGTTATGGCGGTAGTTTTTCTGCCGGTATGGGAGCGGAAGCGGTGCGTACCTTGCTGGAAAATATTAACCTGGACGAAATTGCTGCAGAACTCCGTGCTAAGATGATAGAAAAGGGTGCAAAGAGCAATAAAAGACTTCTAAAGCGCATTGATATTGTAGAAAATTTCCGCAGCTCTTCAAATAAACCTGAGTGGATGATCCTCGATGTAATTCCTGTTATTCCTCCGGATTTACGTCCCATGGTTCAGTTGGACGGCGGTCGTTTTGCCACAAGCGATCTAAACGATCTTTATCGCCGTGTAATTAACCGGAATAATCGTTTAAAACGGCTCCAGACTCTTAATGCTCCGGACATTATCATTCGTAACGAAAAACGTATGCTCCAGGAAGCAGTGGATGCCCTCTTTGACAATTCCAAGAAAAAACGGGTTGTTAAGGGCGCCAGCAACAGGCCGCTTAAATCGATCAGTGATATGCTTAAGGGCAAGCAGGGACGCTTTAGGCAGAACCTTCTTGGCAAGCGGGTAGATTATTCAGGAAGGTCTGTAATTACTGTAGGGCCTGACCTTAAAATGTGGCAATGCGGTCTTCCTACAAAGATGGCCATGGAACTGTTTAAGCCCTTTATTATGAAAAAACTCGTGGACAAGGATGTCGTATATAATATTAAGAAAGCTAAACTCCTTGTAGAACAGGAAACACCGGAAGTTTTTGCAATTCTTGACGAAGTGGTAAAAGAACATCCGGTATTATTAAACAGAGCTCCTACCCTGCACAGACTGGGGATTCAGGCTTTTGAACCGGTATTGGTGGAAGGAAAGGCAATTAAGCTTCATCCTTTGGTATGCCATGCCTTTAATGCGGACTTTGACGGGGATCAAATGGCTGTGCATGTCCCGCTGACACAGGCTGCTCAAATGGAATGCTGGACATTAATGCTTAGCACAAAAAATCTGCTTAATCCTGCTAACGGTAAAACAATTGTGTTTCCCTCCCAGGATATGGTGTTAGGTGTAAACTTTCTTACCAGAATAAAAGCCAAGGCCAAGGGAACAGGCCGCCGTTATACTTCTGCCGAAGAAGCATTAATGGCAGTGGATTTACACGCTTTGGACTGGGAAGCGTTGATAAAAGTAAAATCGCCAAAAAAACTGGTCTGGAAAATGCTGGGAAAGGCAGAGGATCACAATCCCAATGGTTATATCGAAACCACTGTAGGCCGGTTAATATTTAACGAAGAGATGCCTGCCGACATTCCTTATATAAATTACGAGATGAAAGATAAGGAATTACGGGTATTAATAGAACATATTTTCAGCGAAAAAGGTTCCTGGACTACAGTTAAAATGCTCGATGCAATTAAGGCTACAGGGTACAGGTATGCCACTGTTTTTGGCGCAACCATAGGCGTAGACGATATTTTGGTTCCCAAAGAAAAACCAACAATGATAGATGAAGCCAGCAAAAAGGTCGATGATATTCAAAAACAATGGCGGCAGGGTCATATAACCCAGGAAGAACGCTACAACAGGGTTGTGGAAGTATGGTCAAAAACAAACGATGAATTAACCAATATTCTAATGAAGACATTGGAAGCGGACAGGGATGGTTTTAATTCGATCTACATGATGGCCAATTCCGGCGCACGGGGAAGCCGCAACCAGATTCGTCAGCTTGCCGGAATGCGCGGCCTTATGGCCAAGCCCTCCGGAGACATTATTGAGCTTCCTATCAGGTCTAACTTTAAGGAAGGGCTTTCTGTTATAGAATTCTTTATTTCCACAAACGGCGCCCGTAAGGGTCTTGCAGATACTGCTCTTAAAACTGCCGAAGCAGGCTACTTAACACGGCGGCTGGTAGATATTGCCCAGGATGTGGTAGTAAATGAAGATGATTGCGGAACTATTAATGGTATTGATTATTCTGCCATAAAAGACGGCGAAGAGCTGGTGGAACCGCTGCGGGATCGTATTGTAGGACGTTATACTCTGGAAAGGGTTAAACACCCGATTACCGGAGAGCTTATCATCGATGTAAACGAAGATATTACCAGGGAAATTGCTGTCCAAATAGACGCTGCGGGAGTAGAATCGGTCCGGATTAGGACTGTTCTTACCTGCGAAGCAAAGCATGGAGTCTGCCGAAAATGCTATGGCCGTAATTTGGCAACCAACCGTTCAGTGGATATTGGAGAAGCAGTTGGAACCATTGCAGCCCAGTCCATAGGCCAGCCGGGAACCCAGCTTACCATGAGAACATTCCATATAGGCGGTGTTGCTACCAAGGTAAGCGAAGAAAACAGAATTTTCTTTAAGTTTCCCGTATATATCCGGGAAATATTCGGATCCCATGTGGAACTGGAAGACGGACGCAGGCTTTTTACACGCCGCGGTTATGCAGTAATAAACAAGGTAATGCGGGAATACAAACTGGAATCGAAAGATCAGCTTTTGGTAGAAAGCGGTAAACGTATTATCCGGGGAGAGCCATTATACAAACACGGCGCAAAGGAAATTCTTTCGCCGGAAATTGCCTATGCTCTGGTGCTGGAAGGAGAGGGCCGTTCAAAGTCAAATATACTTCTGCTTATAGGGCCGGATCAAAAAATCGAAATCCGCAATGGTTCGGAGTTTTTGGTTAAAAAGGGAGAGCTTGTAGGAGCGGAAAAAACCATCGCCGCTTTTGATCCATTCAGCGATCCTATTATAGCCGAAGCAGGCGGAACTGTTGTTTACGATGATATTATTCCGGGTACCACGGTTAAGGAAGAAGTGGATGAAGATACCGGGAATATTGAAAAAAGGATAACCGAATTCCAATTGGAAAGCAAACAGCCAAAAATATCCATTGTTGACGAAGAAGGAAACGAAGCAGCTTCTTACTTCCTTCCCGGAGGTGCCTATGTATTGGTTGACGAAGGGACAAGGATTAATGCAGGCAGAACAATAGCTAAAACGCTTAAGGAAAGCGCCAAGGCCATGGATATTACTTCGGGATTGCCCCGTGTAAGTGAATTATTCGAAGCCCGTAAACCAAAAAATCCTGCAGTATTGGCTCAGGTAGAAGGAACGGTGTTTTTTAAGGGCATAGTTAAAGGCAAACGGGTTGTCATTGTTCAGGATGCTTTTGGCAGAGAGTATAAACATCTAATCCCAATGACCAAGCGGCTTTTGGTACGTGACGGCGATACTGTAGAAGCAGGAGAACTGCTTTGTAACGGCGCTATTAATCCGCATGACATTCTGCACATTCTGGGAGAAGCAACCCTGCAAAGTTATTTAATGGACGAGATCCAGCAGGTATACCGGCTCCAGGGTGTGTCAATCAACGATAAACATGTAGGGGTAATAATCCGTCAGATGATGCGGAAAGTAGAAATTGTTGCCGTAGGAGATACCCGGTTTATTTTCGGTTCCATGATAGATAAATATAAATTTCATGAAGAAAATTACCGGGTAATCGCTGAGGGAGGCCAGCCTGCAATTGCCCGCCCCATGTTCCAGGGGATAACAAAAGCATCTCTTAATATCGATTCCTTCCTCTCTGCAGCAAGTTTCCAGGAAACCACGCGTGTACTTACTAATGCAGCCATTGCCGGTTCCACAGATGCGCTGCGCGGTCTTAAAGAAAATATTATTATCGGTCATCCCATTCCTGCCGGAACAGGCATGAAACGATACCGGGATATTAAACTTTTTGATGAAGATTCCTACGATCTGGATATACAAATGCAGGAAATTCTGGAACAACGGAAACTTGAAGCTTTGGAAGAAGAAGAGGTTTATGCAGCAGCTGATAAAGTGGAAGAGCCGGAAACAGAAGAAGTAGAAGAATGAATCAATGGAAAAACTTAAGGTACTAATTCCTAAAGGGCGTATTTTTGACAATGTTGTAAGACTCTTTGCAGATGCAGGGTTTCAAATAAACATGACAGACAGAACATACCGCCCACAGGTCGTTTCTGACTGGCTTGATATTAAGATCATGAAACCGCAGAATGTCGGAGAGCTTTTAGAGTTGGGCAGTCATGATGCAGGCTTTACCGGCATAGACTGGATACGGGAGAGCGGCGCCGATGTGGAAGAAGTACTGGACTTGGGTTTTGACAAAGTAAAAATCGTTGCAGCAGTCCCGCAAGTCTTGGATAATGCTGCACTGAAACAGAAAAAGCTTGTTGTTGCCACAGAATATATAAAACTGGCCGGAGACTGGCTTGACAGGCAGGGTTACAAGTACCGTCTGCTTCGTACTTTCGGAGCAACCGAGGTATTTCCTCCCGATGATGCAGATATGATTATAGATAATACTTCTAGCGGACAGACTCTTAAGGTAAACAGTCTTCGAATTGTTGATACCTTAATGGAATCGTCTACCCGCTTTGTTGTTTCAAAAGCTGCTGTCAAGGATAGTAAAAAGAAAAGACAAATAGAAGAACTTGACATGCTGTTCAGGGCTGTATTGGACGGCAGGGAACGGGTAATGCTGGAAATGAATTTTCCAAAGAATTGCTTTGAAGAAGCTGTTGCATCTCTTCCTGCAATGCGCAGCCCTACTGTGTCTCCGCTTTATGGTGACAGGGGTTATGCAGTTAAAATTGCCGTTAAAAAAAGTGATATCCCCGATCTAATTCCCCGTTTAAAAAAACTCGGTGCCGGAGATATTGTCGAATATGATTTGCGTAAAGTAGTTCCATAGCTTAGAGAGGTAAAAATGAGGCAGGCAGAAATTAAGCGGACTACCGGTGAAACAGATATAACAATAAAACTCAATGTAGACGGCAGCGGAAAAGCGTTGCTTGATTATCCAATAGGGTTTATGAAGCACATGTTAATAACCTTTGCCAAACATGGTCTTTTTGATTTGGATATATGTGCAAAAGGGGATTTGGAAGTAGATCAGCATCACCTGGTAGAAGATACAGGTATTGTACTTGGTCAGTGTTTTGCAAAAGCCCTGGGGGACAGAAGAGGCATAAGCCGCTGCGCTTCCTGCCTGTACCCCATGGACGAAACCTTAGCCAGAGCAGCTGTAGATGTTTCTGGCCGCTCTCTTTTGGTTTTTGAAGCCCAGCTTGCCGGTACACCTCTCCTAATGGAACAGGATGCTGATACAGAACGAACGCAGCACTCATTCCAAACCGATACCATAGAAGATTTCTGGCAGGGTTTTGTTACAGCAGCAGCGCTTACCCTGCATCTGGATATAGTCCGGGGCAGAAGTGATCATCATAAGATCGAAGCTCTTTTTAAAGCGGCAGCGCGGGCACTGCGGCAGGCCTGTGAAATAGACCCAAGAGCTGCAGAAATTATTCCTTCTACAAAAGGGATACTTGTATAAATAATTGACAGCTACTAAAATAACTATACCATGGATGTAAAACGAATCATCCCCTGTCTGGATATTGAAAATGGAAGGGTTGTAAAGGGAATACAATTTAAAAATTTGACAGATATGGGAGATCCAATTGAATTAGCCAGGCGTTATTATAATGACGGCGCTGATGAATTGTTTTTTCTTAATATTAATGCAACAAGTGCAAGCCGTACTGTATTTTTGGAGCTAATTTCTAAAATTGCCGGAGACATTACCATCCCAATTTGTATAGGCGGCGGAATATCCAATGTACATGATATGCGAGATATTATAAATGCCGGGGCAACAAAGGTTTCTGTTTGTTCTTCGGCGCTGGAGCGTCCGCAATTACTAAAAGAAATGGCAGAAGCTTACGGAAAAGAATCTGTTGTTATTTCCATAGATGCGGCCAGGGTAAATAAAGCTGCTGATAATACCGCTACAAGTCCTTTATACTGGCATGCTTTTTCCGGCGGCGGCAAAAATGATACAGGAATGGATGCTGTCTGCTGGGCGGTAGATGCAGTTGAGCTGGGTGCCGGAGAAATACTCCTTAATTCCATAGATGCAGATGGTACCGGCAAAGGATATGATCTGGAACTTATTCAGGCCATCCTTGGTGCGGTAGATGTTCCGGTAATTGCATCGGGAGGCGCAGGAAGTCTGGAACAGATTGCAGATGTACTTCTTGGTTCACACAGCTTTAAAGGGGCGGATGCTGCACTGCTTGCTTCATTTCTTCACTCCGGAAAGGCAACTATACCGGATATAAAAAATTATCTTGAATCTAAAGGAATCCTTGTTAGATGGTAATAGCCTCCATTGATCTGCAGGGCGGCAAAGCTGTCCAGCTTAAACAGGGCGCCGAGCTGGTACTGGAGAGGGATAATCCGCAAGAGTTAATAAAAGAATTTGATCGTTATGGCGAAGTAGCTGTGATAGACCTCGATGCCGCCATGGGCAAGGGGAATAATATTGAATTAATTAAAACCCTGCTTGGCAAAGCTGAATGCCGGGTAGGGGGAGGCATTAGAAATACAGAACAGGCAAAAGAGCTTATTAGTCTTGGAGCGCGGAAAATTATTATTGGTTCTTTGGCTTTTCGCAACCCCGAAAAGAAAGGTATAGGTAAAGAAAACGGAGAGTTTGCCCTTAACAAACCATTCCTGGATGCACTGGTAAAAGCTATAGGCAGAGAAAGAATAATCATTGCCGTTGACGCGGCTTTTAGCAGCGACGGTTATGAAATAACCATTGACGGCTGGAAAACTCCCACAGGCCTTCCCCTGGCAGAAACAGCAAAGGAAGCAGCTATTTATGCTTCGGAATTGCTCTTTACCTGCGTAAACCGGGAAGGAACCATGTCCGGGATCGACATGGAGCCGGTAAAACAAATAGTTACTGCGATACAAAATAGTTCTTATGAAACCCGAATCACTGCAGCAGGAGGAGTTACTACTCTTGAAGAAATACAAGCCCTTGCCGCTTTAAACTGCGATGTACAGCTTGGCATGGCTTTGTATACAGGTAAAATTAATTTAGCCGATGCATTTATTTCTTCCCTAAACTGGAAAAAGACGGCAGAGTTTTCCGGAGATCTAATGCCGCTTATTGCACAGTCTTCCGATGGCCAGGTACTAATGACAGGATATACAAACAGGGAAGCACTTAGCGAAACCTTTAAGCGGAGGAAGCTTTGCTTTTACAGCCGGACACAGAATAAACTGTGGATGAAAGGCGAACAATCCGGCAATACCCTGGAGCTTGTACGCCTTCGTGCTGACTGCGACAGGGATGCCCTGCTTGCCGTTGTTGAACCTGCCGGCCCAGTCTGTCATACAGGGGCATGGTCCTGCTTTAGCCTAAACAGACAGTACAGCCTTGAATATCTGCAATCGGTAATAAGAGAACGCTTTAGAAATCCAAAGCCTGGTTCGTATACTGCTACACTGGACGACAAGCTTGTCCGGGAAAAAATTATGGAAGAGGCAGAAGAACTGTGTACAGCAGAAACTCACAATGAAAAAGTCTGGGAAGCAGCAGACCTGTTTTATTTTGCAACAGCCTTAATAACCAGGGAGAATATCTCTATTACAGAAGTCTTAAACGAACTGGATAGACGGCATAAAAAATGAGCAGCTATTGGAATAAGCGGACAAAAAATTTAATTCCATATACACCCGGAGAACAGCCCCAGGACAGAAAATTTATTAAGTTAAATACCAACGAGAATCCCTATCCGCCTTCGCCAAAAGTAATTGCTGCCATCGAAGATGTATTGTCAGGGGATAGCAGTCTATCAAAGGGTGATAGACTAAGGCTCTATCCCGATCCGCTGTGTATGCAATTTCGGGAGGCAATTGCTTCTGTTTATAACATAAAAGTATCTCAGGTTTTTCCCGGCAATGGTTCGGACGAAGTACTTGCCTTTGCCTTTGGAGCATTTTTTGAATCTGAAATACTGTTTCCCGATATTAGCTATAGTTTTTATCCGGTTTATGCAGACCTTTGGGATATACCTTATACAACAATTCCATTGCAAGAAGATTTTTCCATTAACATTGATGCTTATACCAGTGTTTCCAATAGAGGCGGTGTAATACTTCCAAATCCCAATGCTCCCACCGGCTCTGCCCTGCCTGCTTCTTCGCTCCTGCAGCTCGCCATAAAGCTGGAACACAACAACAATGTACTTATCGTTGACGAAGCATATATAGCGTTTGGCGGAGAATCTCTAGTACCCTATCTTAACGATCATCCCAATATACTTATTGTTCATACCCTGTCTAAGTCTCATTGCCTTGCAGGACTCCGTGCAGGTTTTGCAATAGGCAGCGAAGATTTAATACAGGGACTTTTCCGTATACGGGATTCCTTTAATTCCTATACTATGGACGCTCTTGCCATAAGAGGCGGAACAGCGGCAGTTTTGGATAAAGCGTACTACGACCTGATAAATAAAAAAGTAATAAACACAAGAGAAAGAACTGCCGCCGCTCTTTTGGCAATGGGATTTACAATAGTTCCATCGAAAGCAAACTTTTTATTTATTACTTTTCCCGGTATTAAAGGTGAAGCATTGTTTTTAGCCCTGCGTGAACGCGGTATACTGGCACGCCATTTTAACAAAGAGCGTATCTCTGATTATATACGTGTAAGCATAGGAAACGATGAGGATATGGATGTTTTTCTTGCTGCTTGCAGGGAAATAATAGCCGTGATTCATGGAGGCGAACAATGAGCACAACAAACACCAAAATGACGCTTATAAAAGCTATTGGGCTTAGGTTCATACTTGGTATGTTCTTCATCTCTGCGCTTATGGTACTTTTGATATCAGTGTTTGTTAATATTCAAATGAACCGGCATGTGGTCATGATCACAGAATCAACACAGAATCATTTATTGGCAGCAGTCCAGGCAGCATCAGGTTTTTTAAGCGCCGGAGAATTAGATCAATACCATACAATTGAAGACACATATACAGAGGAGTATATGGATCTTAAGAAAATGCTTATTCAATTTGCTGATGAATATCAGGTGCTTTATGTTTATTACTGGCGGCATTACCAGGACGATACAGGGCAGTTTATTATTGATAATGACCTGGACCCGGATGATCAAGTAGGGCCATGGAGTTTGTTTGAAATTGAGGAAATTGCCAGAGAAGCTCTTGCAGGAAACACCGGCGTAACGGATCTGGGTTCTTATACTCCCACCTGGGATGGCCTTATTTCTGCCTATGCTCCTGTATACGACAATGATGGAAATCTCTCCTGCGTTGCCGGCGTGGATATAAGCGATGAATTCATTTTTATCCAGCGCAGGGACTCGCAGACCATGACGATCATTCAGATCATCGCACTCTCTGTATCTTTGATCTTCGGCATTCTTAATATGATGCTCTACCGCCGCAAAGCACGGCAAATCGAAGATGCTCATATTAAGCTCCAATATTTTAATAACAATCTGCGTCGGGCTTTTTCCACTTATTTGTCGGAGGATGTAGTAGAAGAAATTGTCGGCGATCCTACGCGCCTTCAACTTGGAGGAGTAAACCGCTACATGACAGCCATGTTTACCGATGTTAAAAATTTTACAAGCATTGCAGAAGCACTGTCCCCAAAGTATTTGGTTGACCTGTTAAATTACTATCTATCCACCATGAGCGATGTTATTCTGGAACAAAAAGGAACCATTGACAAATATCAGGGAGACGCTATTATCTCCTTTTTTGGCGCACCGCTTGAACTGGAGGATCATGCTCTTAGAGCCTGCGTTGCCGCAATTATTATGAAAAAACTTGAGAAAGAAGTAAACCAATATATTCTTGAAAAAGAACTATGTCATACGCCGCTTTTAACCAGGATTGGAATTAATACAGGTGAAATGGTATTTGGTAATATGGGGACCCAAAAGAAGATGAATTATACAATTATAAGTAATGCAGTAAATCTTGCTGCCCGGCTTGAAGGTATAAACAAGCAATACGGAACTTGGATTTTAGCTTCCGAATCTACAATGCGTGAAACCAAAGAAAAGATTCTTGCAAGGCGCCTGGATCAGATAAGAGTTGCAGGCATTAACCAACCGGTTCTTATTTATGAGCCTCTTGAAATAAAAGAGAACGCTTCAGCAGCTTTAATTAAACAGGTAAATCTTTTTCATAATGCACTTGATTTGTTTACATCCCGCAGATGGAAAGACGCAGAAACACAATTCCGGCAGGTTTTGGAATTATATCCGGACGACGGCCCTTCCATATTCTACCTTGATCGCTGTATGCAATACCTTAAGTCTCCGCCGCCGGACGACTGGGACGGGGTATTCAGCTTTGATACTAAATAGGTCTCATCCAATTATTCTTTCGCGTAATTCGTTGATCACAGATTCCTCATAAAAATTTTCATCCAGTTCTGCAAAACCTTTTTCGCTTAAGAACTTCCGCAGAAAAAAACACAAATTACACTTTGAGGGATATCCATTGCTGCAAGGAGAAAAACCATACTCAAGAGCAAGTTTATACAAAGCAGAAACACCTCCATAATAAAGGGCATCAAAGACAGGGTATTTGTCTTTAGGAATATCGCTTATAACTTCTTCCAATGGAATAAGAATTCCTGTACAACCAGGAGGAATAAAAAAACTGTCTATATCCACATGGAAATGTCCGGTAGACAATAAATTTTTACAGGGAGCATTATCTGTACTAAAAGATTGGGCAGGGTAGAGCGGAGCCTGGAGTTCAATATTTATTGCTCTGCCGCCAAAGCTAATACCATAATGCCTTGCGATTGTATAGACCTTGTTTTCAGGAATAGGATGGGTTTTTTGAGGATCAAGGCCAGATAATGCCGCTAAAAATTCCTGTTTCCAAAGAAAATATCCCATGCCAATCTTATCGCATAGTTTTGCCAAAACTAAAGGCAAGCCATAGGGAATATGTTCGGCATGAAATGGGTCAATGGAAATACAGAGGGTTGTAACTCCCAGCGACAAAAGCTGATGCAGATATTCCTCTGCCTTTGTACTATCATTGGCCCAAAAAGCATTTGTTTCGATATATTCAAGCTCTATGCCTGCACGATCCAGGGCACGAATCATTGCCAGTAAACCATCAAAATTTAGAAAGGGCTCTCCGCCGCCAATATGTACCGAATGGCAGCCGCCTTTGCGAAGTAGGCTACTGATTTTTTCTGCCGTATCTTCGCTTACATACCCTTGTTTTCTTGTTGAAGAACAACTGTAAAGACAATGACGGCAAGCAGCATTGCAGCGGTAATTAACCATTATACCGCCATGGTGTAATATTCCTGTGTTTGCCATGGGATAATTATATCACAACAGAAGGATTTTGCCTGTTTAAAATATGCTTTGTTGTTTCTCCGCCCAAATGTGTGCGAACAAGAGATTCCAGTTCATCCAGGGCTTCTTCCAAAACAGCAAGACGGCTGTTATTTACCATTTCGATAATAATAAAAGCCTTTTTTGTATTTTCTGTGATCATGGTCCGCTGTGCATCACGCCAGTTAAAACAGCGGCAGACAGCGCCCTCGTCGTCCTTATAGACGATCTCTCCGGGGAAGGGCGGATCATTTTCATCCGAACCGATCAAACTAAATGCTTCGTTTCCGTCTGCAATGGTTAATCTAAGATCACCGGCAAACTTATCTATATCCTCGGCCCCGGCGGAAACTCCATGTTTAAGGGAAACAGAATTATAAATATCAACAATAGGGTTAATGGAACCTATAATCTCTCCTTTGGAAACCCGTTTAAGCATTGCTTCGATAGATGCCCTGGCTCCCTTTTTTGTCTTAAACTTGCTGTACGCTTCCCGCCATTCTGCTACAATGGGATTGCTGCTAAGCTGTTCCAAGGGAATATGTTTTATGCTTTCTGCCTGCGCTTTTTGTAAAAGATCTATGAATGTGTCTTTATTATTATATTTGTTATTTATATTATCCGCTGTAAGAACTCCATATACAGAGTCGGGAAAATATTCAAATATCACATCGTGTATTAAAAAATGTTTCATTTATTCACATCATTTTTACGTCAATAGAAAATAACCATACCAGCTGTTTATAAACAGCCGGTATGGTTTACGGTACAGCTTCGCTGGACGGTATAGCTTAGGAAAGAGCCCTGCCCAGGAAAAGACCAAAGATGATGATAATGACAATGGCAGCAGGAGCTATGTATTTTACCGAGAATGACCAGCTATTAGCCAGGCTGAATGGGAACTTGCCATTCTGACGTATTTCGTCAACGCCATTCTTTGTACCCCAGGCCCAGCCTACCAAGAGACACGCTGTTAAAGCATTAATGGGGATAAGCAAGCGGTCGGTAAGGAATTCCATAAAGTCGGCCAATATGGGGTAGCTTATGCCGTTGATATCAAACCATATACCCTTTAAATCAACCGAAGCCTGGGAAATGGTATAGAAAATACCAACTACAAACATAGCCGCAGCCAGGCCTATGGTTGCCTTTTTACGGTCCACATTTTTTTGTTCGGATAGAGCCGCTACACAGCCTTCCAACAGCGACATTGCGGAAGTTAAAGCAGCAAAAAACAGGAGCAGGTAGAACAATACTCCAAAGAATACACCGGCAGGCATATTCTGGAACACTGTAGCAAGAGAAGCAAAAGCAAAACCTCCGCCCTTTCCGGGATCAACACCGGTAGCAAAAACCGCCGGGATGATCATAAATCCTGCAAGGAAGGCGATGATGGTATCCATTCCGCAGATTAACGCGGTATTCTTGGCAAGGTTTTCTTCCTTCTTTACATAAGAACCATAGGTGATCATGATGGCCATACCCAGAGAAAGGGAGAAGAAGGCCTGTCCCAGGGCAACCAATATGGTTTCGCCGCTTACTTTGGAGAAGTCCGGGGTAAGCATATAAATTAGGCCCTCGCCGGCGCCAGGCAGTGTTACAGCACGGATAACAAGGATGACCAGAATGCCTAACAGGGCAGGCATTCCGATTTTGCTGAATTTTTCAATGCCTTTTTCAACTCCCAGGATAATTATGATTACCGTAAGAGCGATAAAAATCAGCGGGAAGATAATAGCACCGGCCCACGGGAAGAAGGTGGTCCCGGCAGCAGCATCATAACCCAGAAGATTATAGAAGTAGAACAGGGGGTTTGCAAAGATTTCTCCGGCTCTGAATATATAGCTGAATATATAATACATAACCCAGCCGCCAACCTGAAAATAATAGGAAAGGATAATAAAGCTGGTTATAACCCCTAAAATACCCCATCCCTTCCATTTGGGACGAAGCTGCGCATATGCGCCGATGGTATCTTTTTTGGTATGCCGTCCTATCATAAGTTCGGTCAGCATGA
>Ga0099364_10005248_pt1 | contig 19325 bp, 20 predicted proteins | sample TergutTh196P3_FD_73070 | JGI IMG/M metagenome (GOLD analysis project Ga0099364, IMG submission 73070) | Microcerotermes parvus P3 segment gut microbial communities from Pointe-Noire, Republic of the Congo - Th196 P3 | ecosystem: Host-associated > Arthropoda: Insects > Digestive system > Gut ...
TAAATTATTTTCTGTTTTTTTATAAACAAAAATCAGGAAGTTGTCAACCCTTGGAGAGCTGACACCGGGGCGCAACCGCGCCTGTTTCTGTTTATGGCCGGAGGGAGAAAACAACGGACGCGCATTGCGCGTCCTGGACTGTCCGAAAATTAACAAACGGTCGGGCGTGGAAGCCCGACCCTACCGTCGTAGGCCGCATTAAAACAGGTTGTTGTAGGGTCGGGCTTCCATGCCCGGCCGTTTGTTATCGAATGTGCCGATTTTCGGACGATCTGGCCCTCATTTATGACGCCCGTTCTGTCCCGGCCTGCGGGAAAAAAAACGGGCGGCATAAATGAGGGCGTCATAAATGACGCCCCTACGGTGACAATATTAAATCTTTTGATTTCAATATGGATTTGCCGTTTTCCCGCCCATGCCGTATATCACCAGAATTTTTATTTCATCGCCCCCAACCAAGCAGCCTCTGTTTAATCTGTTCGATAGTGGCGGTTCCGGTAACGCCCAGTTGCTGAATCGTGATCGATGAAACACATCCGCCGAGTAAAACCGACTCCGGCAAAGTAAGCCCCAACGTGAGGCCAAGTATTGTGCCCGCGCTTGTCGCGTCGCCCGCGCCGACGATATCCAAAGGACCTTCTACCCGAAAAGCGGGAATACGCGCCGTCGTATCGCCTTCGAGAACAAACGCGCCTTTCTCGCCGACAGTGACCACAACCGCCCGGCCGTTTGCGGCAAGGAGTTCACGCGCCCGCCTGAGGATTGAGCTTTCCTCATCGGGGTCTTCGTCCGGCGACGCTCCCGGCAATTCGAACTGGTTGCACTTTATTATGACGTTGCGGTAGTATCCGGTGAAGCCGCGGGAATCCGCGTAGAAAAAAATATCGGAATTGCGCGCCGCCATCTCCGCTATCTCATCGCGAATCCGATCCGTGACCGCGGAGCGGTTTCGTTCCGTAAATTGGTCGGTAATAACGACTCCCTGCGAATCTTCAAGAGCTTTTTTCAGATTCGAAATCAACCGATCTTCAAGTTCTTTTGGCGTTTCTTCGAAATTTCGTATATCGAAGCGGTTCATTTCCGCGTACCCGCCGTCCGATTTACGCATCGGTTTAGTATAGGTATTCGTCAAAAAATTCTCCGAGAGTACCATCAATTCTGTGTCCGCGCCGATCAGCTTCAAACTTTTCAGGAGGTCGTAACCTTCGCCGTCTTCGCCGGCCAGCCCGACGCAGCGGACGCGCGCCCCCAATGATCGCAGGTTATTAACCACAGTTCCGGCCGCGCCGGGGAACATTTTTTTACTGTCAACCTGATACGCGGTCAGCCCCGTTTCTAAAGAGGGTTCGTCACGCGCCGGGTCTATATACAGGTATTTGTCCAGGCAATAATCGCCGAACACGGCGACGGTCCTGCCGCCCGCTTCGTCCAAAACGCCGAGGATATTGTCGATTTGCCGTTTCAAGCCAATCCCTCTTTTCCTTTTTCTTCAAGTTCCCATACGCGCCGCGCTAAATGCGGAAGCGTCAGGCGGTGTTCGCCCTGAACGTAATAGCTTACTCCGCCGTCGGCGACGGTACGAGCCAAAATGGTTTTCCAGGGGCGAAAGTAATAACGGGGATTGCTTTTGGGCGGAGCCTCGCCGACTTTGTCTTTGCCCAGCGGCTGCACGTCAAATACCGCCGTGGTTAAACGCGCGATATTTTCGCCGTTCTGCCTCGCGACGTTCCGAGCCATGGCGAGCGCCTTTAGATAAACCTCCGGTCCCGTCACAGCCGATCCGAAGTTGAGAAAAACGCCGCCTTCCAATTTTGTGACGGTTTGCGTGTAAATAAGGAAATCCGTGTACGAAGCCATGCCCATCGCGGCCCCGTCGCAGTTGGGGTGTTCGTGAATGATGTCGTTGCCGACGCCGATGTGTACGGTGCAGGGAATCCCAAGATGGTAGCCCATCGCCAGTACGCTTTTTTCGCGGTGCGGCAGTCGGTTCTCCCATATGTAACGCCCGATTGATTCACCCCAGCCGAGGCCGTCATTACAGCCCTCGGCAATTATGTCGTTGATTTGTCCGGTTTCGCGCCACAGTCCGAATTGCCCCTCGCTGACATAGCGCGCGACGCTTTCGCAGGTTTTCCCAATAAGCGAGAGTTCAAAATCGTGGATTGACCCTGCCCCGTTTGTGGCGAGATGCGTAAGCTGCCCCCGCTTCATCATCTCTATCATATGCGGACCGCAGCCGGAGCGAATCACATGCGCTCCGTACATCAGCATAATGGCCGCGCCCTCTTTGCTGGCTCTGACGATGTCTTTCGCAAGCGGCTCAAGCCCCGGATCGTCAAACGGCTCCAAAATTTCGTCCAAGTCGATAAATTCATCGATTGAAACGTCGTGAACACGTTCGTCAAGCGGCCTTATATTCAGCTTTGATCGATCAAAGAGCGGATACGGCATTAGCGCGCCTTCTTTCCGACAGAAAATTTATCAGCGTACCGGCTTCGCTGAAATCGGGGATAATTACAGCCGCGCCCGCTTCGAGCAGTCTTTCGCGTTTGCGCCTGTTTACGCCCTTTCCGCGAACCTCGTCGGTTGCAACCCCGACGGAGTAACCGCCGATCTCGGCCACCAGTTCTATCTCTACGTAACCGTCGCCGAAAGAAACTATTTCCGTGCCGTTTAGATTGTTTTCCGATATCATCTGTTTTATTACCGTATCCTTTGAGCATACGGTCATGTCGTCCCGCGCGCCGTATATATGCGCGCCGAAATATCGCTCCAAACCTAAAAGCTTTGCCTCCTCAAACACATCGGCTTCATCGGTCCCGCTCGCCAGATAAAGTATGTAACCCTCTTTTTTGAGCTGCTCCAACAGCTTGATACTGCCCGGAATCAGATATTTTTGCGGATCACAGCCCGCCCGCAATTCTTCAACCCGGTTTTTGATATGGATATCCAAACGGCGCAGGTATTCGGCTTTGTAAACCCCTGGGGCCGTCTTGGGTCCTCCGCGCCGCACAACCTCCTCGTCAAGCTTTATGCATTGGAAGATTGTTTGCTTGCCTGTCAGCCGATCGATAAACATCGTGACGGTTTCCTCGATTGCCTTTATGTCCTCAGCATTAGGGGTTTGTCGCAGAACTTCGATAAAATACGGCGCCATTACGTCCTGCCAGCCTTCGCGAATCAGACTGAGCGTACCGTCAAAATCGAACAGGGCGTAACGAAAGCCGGTGTTTTGATCGGGATATTTTATTATTTCCATACCCCATTCGTCTTCCAGAATCGAACGGATAGCGCATACCATGTTGTGTTCGTACATCATGTGCATGTCCTCAATTTGTTCCATCGAATCGGAAGGGGCAATTATGTAAAAGTCGCTTAGGTCTTTCAGAATGCCTCCGTCGCGCCCCAAAAACCCAACTGTGATAATCCCCATCTCTCTTGCAATTTTTGCCGCCTCGATCAGATTGGGCGAGTTGCCGCTGCCGCTGAAATAAACCAGCACATCTCCCGCCTTGCCTTTCGTTTGCAGCGGTATACTGAAAATTTCATTGTAGGAAAAGTCGTTCGCAAGGCATGTCATAACCGCGTTGGAGTCGCCCAGACATTCGATATCAAAACCGGCGCGGTTGTGCGCGCGGCAGCCCTTGGTAAAATCATTGGCCATATGCGAGGCGGTCGCCAGGCTGCCGCCGTTGCCCGCCGTGAAAATTCTTGCGCGTCTTTTTTTTGCTTCCAGCAGAGCGCGCGCTATCCGCGATAACGCCTGCCAATCCGATTTTTTCGCAGCCGAAAGAACGTCGGTTGCGTACTGTTCTATTTTTGTATTTATCTGCACGATATCCACGGCTTCCCTCCTAAAATCAAACTTAATGATATAGTTACGCTTTATGATATCAACGCGTAGCGTTGTGGTTTTTTCCAAATCAATATGCGAAGCATATTGATTTGGAATTAGAATTAAACATCATTGCTTTTCCGAACGCCTCCCATAATTCAGGGCGCTTCTCCATCGCGCGCCCGCCTATGGCCCTGATGACGCGCTCGTCGTCGCGCATCTGTTCCTTGAGGCTGCCGGGGCTGTCGAAACGTATTTCATCACGTACGTATTCGATGATAAAGACCGCTATCTCCCGCCCATACAAATCGCCGCTGAAATCCAGCAAATTGACCTCGAAGCGTATTCCCTCCACGTCGTCAAATGTCGGATTCAATCCGACGTTGGCGGCTCCTATGTACCACTCGCCCATCGCGAGTACGAGCGTCGCGTAAACGCCATGCCTCAAGGAGATTTTCTCACTGCGTATGCGGAGATTCGCGGTTGGATATCCAAGATTGCGGCCTCTCTCACTGCCATGAATAACATCGCTCACGCAGAAGAACGGATACCCCTGCATCTCCCAGGCGCGCGGCATATCCCCAACCGCGACGGCTTCGCGTATAGCGGTGCTTGAGATGACATTGCCCCCGGCGTCCCGCAGGAGCGGAATCGCGTCGAATTTCCAGCCCCGCGCGCGGGATTCGCGCGCGAGCAATTCCGCGGTCCCTGCGCGTTCCCTTCCGAACCTGAATTTCTCGCCCACAACGAGGCCGGTTATCCCCAACTCACCTGAGATATAATCAAGGAACTGTATCGGCGTCATTTGAGAAACTTCTTTTGTAAAAGCCAGCCTGATTGAAGTCGGGACGTTGAAAAATTTTTCCAGAATCAAGCGTTCCCTGATTGTGAAAAGAGATTTGAATTTCGGGGAAATCAATAACGCTTCGGGAGGATGCTCAAAAGTGATAATGCCCCAGTTGGCCGCCGATTCATCGGCGCGAGCTTTCGCGATGCGAAGAAGCGTCTGATGGCCCTTGTGAAAACCGTCAAAAGCCCCTATCGCCGCAATCAACGCGGATTCCCTGATAAAGAATCAATTCTTTCGATATTTATCCGCGGCTTTATCATGGTAATACCGGATAGGCTCAAATCGCCGATTGTTATTAACGAACTGCCGGCTGCCAGAATTGTTGAGAACGGGCAATATTCGCCCGATGTTTCCCGTTTTGCCCGCGCCAAAGGAATTTCCCTGCCTGCCGAGAGGACCCGTTCATCTTCCTCGCCTATCGTATAGCGCGGCAGAAAGCGCCCCAAAAAATCTATCGGAAGAATTGCCCCCTCTATTTCGCCGCGATTATCGAAACCATTTTCCACAAAGAGCGAGCAACTCTCCGTGAAGGGACCAATGGCCTCGCGCCGAAGCGAGGCAATATGCGCGCCGCATCCAAGGCGGCGGCCTATATCCCGCGCTAAAGCTCTTATATATGTGCCCTTGCCGCAATGTATCAACAGTTCGACCTCGCGGTTCTCCGAGGGGCCTCCCACGCGGCGGATACTCTCGATAAAAACGGGCCGCGGCTTTATATCGGGGACTCCTCCCGAACGGAAAATTTCGTGAGCGCGCCTGCCTCCCACATGGACCGCCGAAACCTCTGGGGGTATCTGCGTACGCCAGCCCATAAAAGACGGGAGCGCCGCGTCCACATCTTCGCCGGTCACGTTTCCCGCGTCGCCGAAAATGGTCGGTTCGCCGGAGTAATCGCAGGTCGTGGTTTCCGCGCCGAGCTTTATAACCGCTCTGTATGTCTTTGGCATCTGCATGACGAATGAACTCAGCCTTGTGGCTCCGCCGAGCAGCAATACGAGAACGCCGCGCGCCGTGGAATCCAGCGTGCCGCCGTGACCCGTTTTCACTCCCCGCCCCAGAACGCGCTTTATCTGTTCAACACAGCCGGAGCTGCGCATTCCAACAGGTTTATTGATCGGCAAAAAACCTTGAAACATGGCCGTACATCTCTTCGCGAAGTAATAATATAGCCTCGGAGATCGGAGCTTGTATGATACAGCCGGAGGCCAGGTCATGCCCTCCGCCGCCGAAAACATTCGCTATCTCACGCACGTTGAACGGGGAACAGGCCCGCAAGGATACGCGAACGCGCGTTCCGTTCATGTCGGCAAATTCGCTGCATAAAGCCGCCATTCTGACGCCCTTGATACGCAGCAGCAGATTTGCCAGATTTTCGGTGTTTTCCCGCGTAGTTTCGGTTTCGGCAAAATCATCTTTAGTGAGCCAGAAAATGGCGCATTCTCCCCCGGAAAACACGCTGGTCCGAATCAGCGCGCGCCCCCATAACTTGAGTATTTTCGCTGAAAGGTTGGAGTTAAGTTTCTGGGTGATTTTATCCGGCGAGGCTCCCGCTTTCAGCAGGGTTATCGCGCATTTATGGCTTTCAAGCGTGGTTGAGGCGAAACTGAATCCCCCGTTATCCGAGATTACCGCGGCATACAGGGCCTCAGCCTCGTCCGTCCTTATGCCCCACGGCGACGAAGCCATCAGCCTTGTAACCATCTCTCCGGTGGCGGAAGCCGTTGGATCAATCCAGTTTATGTCGCCGTACAACTCATTGTCGGCGTGATGATCAATATTGACTAAAGGGCAGGAAAATCTGTGTTCGAGTAATTCTTGATAAGTGCGGCCTGCCGTGCAGGCGTCAAGGCATATTATTACGCCGTCCCTGCCCGGAAAATCCTCAGGCAGCTGTTTCATTGAATAAAATTCCAGGCCCAATGTCAAAAAAGAATATTTTTCGGGGCAAGGGTCCGGACAAACCAACATCACGTGTTTTCGCAATCTCATACCCAGGCGGGTCAGCGCAACGGCGCACCCCAAAGTGTCCCCGTCGGGATTTTCGTGGGAGAGTATCATCCACGAGGGAGAGTCCGTCATAAGTTTTAGAATTTTATCCTTAATCGCTTTATTTTTTTCCATGCGAGTCTTCTTTAATTACTCTGTCTATCAGCTCTTCGATGTCCCTCGCCTTTTTCTCTGAATCGTCATAGATAAAATGCAGTTCCGGTATCTGCTTTATGTGCATCTCGCGTCCCAAAAATCCCCTTATCTTGCCGGAGGACGCCTCTAAAGCCTTTCCTGTTTCATCAATTTTGTCATCTTTCAGCAATGTATAATAAACCTTTGCGTGGCTCAAATCACGCGAACAGTCAACCTGAGTCAGCACCACGCCGCTCAATGCCTCAATTTTGAGCCTGTTCGCCAAAATATCGGCAATAAGCCTCAAAAATTCCCGATTAAGCCTTTCGATCCTAAAAGTCACCATAAGCGAATACCTCGTGTTCCATATCGGTTATCAAAAACCCGCCGCCGTCCCCGGCGCGATCGACAAACGAACATAACTGCTCAACTCTGGACGCGACCTCATTATGTGAAGAACCCACGCAACAGGCGGCAATGTCGGCCCTGTTCCAAATGGCGTCCGGGCCCAAGTCCGAACAGGAGGCGTTGAAATGTTTTTTAATCCTTTCACACAGAGATCTGACGACCTGCCGTCTGTCCTTCAGGTTTCCGGCGCCAGGTATCTCGATCGATACCTTCACGACGCCAAGCCACGGTTTCATATATTGAGAGTTTTCTTCTCCGACAGTATTTCGTATGCCTCTACCGTATCACCCTCCCTGAAATCCTGAAATCCTGAGAAGCTGAAACCGCACTCGTTACCCGCCGCTATTTCGCGAACGTCCTCCTTGAAATGCCTAAGACTCGACAACGAACCGTCCCAGATAACCACGCCGTCCCGAACAACTCTGACCTTCGTGCTGCGCTTTATGTTGCCCTCCTGCACGAAAGATCCGGCAATCTTTCCGATCTTGGGAACTTTAAAAATCGCGCGAATCTCGGCCTGCCCCACTATCTCCTCACGCAGAATCGGCGCAAGCATTCCTTCCAGCGCCGCTCTTATATCCTCCTGCATGTCATAGATAACTCTATACAGACGAATCTGGACGTTCTCCGACTCGCTCAGTTTTTTGGCATTGGCGTCCGGCCTCACGTTGAAACCTATGATAATCGCGTTCGACACCGACGCGAGCGTGACGTCGGAACCTGATATCCGCCCGACGCCCCCATGGAGAATGTTGATCCTGACCTCGTCGGAACTCATCTTCATCAGCGTCGATTGAAACGCCTCAAGCGAACCCTGAACATCACACTTCAAAATGACATTTAACTGCGGCGTATCGCTAGCCTGCATTTGGTCATACAATTCTTCCAGAGAGAGCGCCGCGCGCCCTTGTCCCGACACTTCCCTGCGAGCGGAAATGGAGGATACTCCCCTTGCCTCGCGCTCTGAGGAGATTATCCGGAAAATCTCACCCGGCGCCGGCACGGACTCAAGCCCCAATATCTCGATTGGCGTACTTGGTCCGGCGGCGTCTATTGTCCGCCCCTTATCGTCGAGCATAGCCCTTATCTTGCCCCATGCCGTATCCGTGGCTATTATATTGCCGCGGCGCAATGTTCCCTGCTGAACTATCACTGTAGCCACCGGGCCCTTGCCCTTATCCAGATTGGCTTCCACCACGACCCCGGTGGACGGCACCGTATCGGACGCTTTTAGCTCGCCCATCTCCGCCAGCAGCAAAACCATGTCCAGAAGCGTATCCATGCCCTGCCCTGTTTTGGCGGACATCTCGACCATGATCGTATCTCCGCCCCACTCCTCCGGCACAAGGCCGTAGTCCGACAACTGCTGGCGCACCCGTTCGGGATTTGAGTCAGGTTTATCGATCTTGTTTATTGCGGCGATAATTGGGACTCCCGCCGCCTTTGCGTGGTTCATGGCCTCCAAAGTCTGGGGTTTTACCCCGTCATCAGCCGCCACGACAAGGACTGCAATATCGGTGACGCCCGCTCCGCGGGCCCTCATGGCCGTAAAAGCCTCGTGCCCCGGAGTATCGAGAAACACAATATTGTGGCCGTTGTAATCGACTTTATAAGCTCCGATATGCTGGGTTATCCCCCCCGCTTCGCCCTCTGTCACCCTTGTTTTGCGTATATAATCGAGCAGAGTCGTCTTTCCGTGGTCCACGTGCCCCATCACGGTGACGATCGGCGAGCGGGGTTTTGCGTCCTCGGCTTGAGTGAGCGGAGCCTTGCGTCTGATTTCCGGCTTTTTATCCGTTCCCTTTTTTTCCTCTTTTTTTTCGGATTTTGTTTTTGCGGCAGGCTCGCCGCCGGCAGGCGTCAAGGGTTCCGGCGGAACGCCATACTTTATCATGCAGTTAAAAGCCACGCCGATTACTGTGAGGGCGTCTTCGGAAGGAACAGTGTTGGCCGGTATCATAAAGCCCTCTTCGATCAAAATTTTTACTAAATCGGCCGGAGCGCGTCCCAATTTTTTGGCAATATCGCCTACCGTTGACTTTTCATCGATAAAAATCTCACTCATTGCCTCGGACGGTTCCTCTTTTTTTGGTGCGGCGCTGTCCGAATGCCCTTCCGAAACGCCTGTTCCAACAATGTAGTTCTCCACGATCTGAGCGGTTTCCATATCAAGGGTACTCGAGTGCGACTTAAACTCAATCTTGAGTTCCTTCAATATATCCAACAGCTCGGGATTCGTCCGTCCCAGAAGTTTAGCAAGTTCATAAATCCTGATTTTGCTCATCCGTTCAACGTCCCCCCTATCAGCAATTCTTTCAATTTTTTCACAAAGCCGCTTCCGCTTGGAAGGGCAACAATTTGAGCGTTCATTACGCCGACGGCTGCTCCGAGTGATTCACGGGAAAAGCTCTCCACAACCAGCGTTTCACAATTTGAAGACGTCGCTTTACGCATGACGTTCGGCGAACAGTCGGCGGACACGATAATAAAAAGTTCGTTCCCGCCCCTCATCGCCGCAAATACTTTATCCTGCCCCACCATCAGGGCGCGGGCTCTGCGAGCCATTCCCAGCAGTGAAAGGGCTTGCTGTCCGGCTTCACTGCCCTGATGCATTCCTCTGGGCGCCGCATAGCGGCTCAATCATGGCGTATAATTCGTTCCCCACAGGATGCTTGAGCGCCCGCGACAGGGCTTTCTTCTTAATTGCCGCGCGCAAACACTCGGGATCGTGGCATATATACGCGCCCCTGCCCTGCATTCGCCCGGTGGAATCTATAGCAATCACGCCGTCCGCTCCCCTGACGACGCGAACCATCTCGCTTTTAGGGCGTTCGGCCCTGCAACCGACGCACATTCGGACTCTCCCCCGTGTTTTCGTCATTCCTTTGGCAGATCCTCCCACAGAGATTCCCCTGTGCTCTTTATTATATCGTCGAACAGATCGTGCAGGGTAGGCAGGCGTTCCGGCTCAACAACCTTTATGTCGATCTTCCAGCCTGTGAGGCGCGCGGCAAGACGAACATTCTGCCCGGCTTTGCCTATAGCCAAAGATAACTGATCCTGCCTCACGTACACCCTGAGCGCGTTCTCCTGTTCCAGAACCGGTTCTATCTTCGCGACCCTTGCCGGAGATAAAGCGTTGCGCACAAACTGCATCGGATCATCGCTCCAGATGATCACGTCTATCCGTTCCCCGCCAAGTTCGTCGCTTATTGATTTTATCCTGGTTCCCGCGTTTCCCACGCATGCTCCCACGGGGTCGACGTTCATGTCGAGCGACCTCACCGCCACCTTGGCCCTTGCTCCCGCCTCTCTCACTATTGATTTTATCTCGACCGTGCCCTCCAATATCTCTGGAACTTCGAGTTCTAAAAGCCTTTTGAGCAGCCCCGGATGCGTCCGGGACACTATTATGCGCGGTCCCCTGGTGGTCTTTCGGACGTCCAGCAGCAGAAATTTCCTTCTCTCGCCCGGCAGGTACGCCTCGCTCGATATTCTTTCCTCTTTAGGCATGAGAGCGTCCGTTCTGTCGTTCACCCTGACCAGTATCTGGTCGCCTTCCGCTTTAAAAATGGAACCCAGAACCATATCCCCTATGTGGTCCGCGAACTCGTTGAATATAATCTGGCGCTCGGCGTCTTTAAGACGCTGTATGATGACCTGCCTTGCCGTTTGGGCGGCGATGCGCCCGAAGTTTTCGGGGTTGACCTCCACGTATGCAAAATCGCCTATTTCGAGATCCCCGTGCCCCTGTTCCCGTGCCTGGGTCACTGTCATTTCCGAGTCCGGATTCGTCACTTCCTCCACAATCTGGTATTTCTCGGCAAGGGAGATTTGGCCGTTAGCGAGTCCTAGATGAACCTCCACAACCTGATTGCCGTTTTTATATTTTTTATAGGCGGAGGCCATGGCCGCCTCCAGACTGGACGCTATGATATCTATCGGCAGGCCCTTTTCAGTTTCGATCTGCTTTAGAGCCTTTATGAAATCCTTTCCGAGCTGCATTGAATTCCCTCCTCAAAATTTGGAAAAATTATCTCAGAAAACAATGTTACCCTTGGTAATATCCTCGAATTTTAACGCGACTTCCTCGCCGTCTTCCGCGCGCAGCGTTATGACGCCTTTTTCGCACGACAGTATCACGCCGCTCAATTTTCCGCGCCCTCTGACGCGCAGGCTTACTTTGCTGCCGGCGAACCTGGCGTAGTGTTCCTCTGTGTAAAGCGGACGCTCAATGCCGGGAGAGCTGACTTCAATAAAATATTTACCCTTGAATAATTTAGTCCCCTCGCTCTCCGCGCGGTCGATATATTCCGAAACCGAACGCGACACCTGCTCGCAGTCTTTATGAACAATCCCCTCTGGGGAGTCGATGAATATTCGCAATACAACTCTTCCGGGGTTTGATATTAAATCCACGCCGACACACTCATAACCGGCCTCATCCACAATGGCGGAAATATTTTTTTTCAGGTTCGCCGATTTTGTCGTCATGCAAATCATCCATCCACGTATCCGTTTTATCGTTCGCCGCAACACACGGAACTATTATTAAAAAACGAAGAGTGGGAAAGCCCACTCTTCACAGAAGTTCCGTGCAGATTGTAAAGCATTATAGCATCTAATGCTCAAAAGACAATTATTTTTGCAGCACACTTCGACTACATTTTATTATGAGGCAATACGGGTTGACGAATTGGTTGTTGAAGACCAACTATATTATTGACGTTTACGTGATAACGCACGGATTATGGCGTATGTTCATGCGGCGTTATAGTTCGTATAATTTTTGAGAATCCATCGCAGTATTTGCAGAAGCTATACTTCGATCGATCTTTACGCAAAAGTTCCCGTATTTTGTAATATTCATTCGAATTCCAAATTTCCTCAAGTGTATTTTCGCCGCAATTGCCCAAACCCAAGTTAGTTTCGGCAAACAATGGAAAACAGCACGGAGCAATGACTCCATCAGGCAAAATTACCATATGTGTGAAAGGTTCTAAACAGGGTTCATGTATCGCTACTTTAGCAGATTTATTTGGAGCGTATCCGTTTCGGTTACTCAGAACTTCGTTTACATAGCGATATTGTATGTCTATTGTCAAATGGTGGAATTCATCAGTTTTTCCCTTAACATACCCGATAATTTCTCGAATATTTTCATGCAGTTGCATTCTATCCGAATAATTATTTATATTTATCTCATTCAAAAACGGAGCGATTTTCCTGAATTTTTCAAGAGTCATCAGTGTCCCATTCGTAACTAAATAAATGTTGGAGGCTGGCAAATTTTCACGAACATAATGTGTCCATTCGATAATGCGGGTATCCATAAAAGGTTCATTGTTCGCGTTCATAACTATTCTTCCCTTATAATTCCAAGAAATTAACTGCTCAACAATAGAATGGAATAAATCCTCGGTCATTTGTTTAAACGGACGTTTTTCATCGTTTATATTGCAGGGACAGAAAGCACAGGTACCGTTGCATCTGTTGATTGTTTCAATGGAAACTAAAAAAGGATGTAAGACTGGTTTATCATTATTTAGGAAGCAGTCAATATAATTCATGGTTGCTTTACGCCTTAAAAGAAACATTGCTTTTGTATACGCCCAACTCGCCAACCGGGGCACGACTTTTCGTGCCGTCCACCCGATTCGCCCGCCAAACGATTGAATTTTAATCGCCATTATATCTTTCCTCCAATCAGCCATGAGCACATATAAAATAAACGGGCCTCCATAAAGGAAGCCCGCCGAAAATTGCCCGGATCTAAAAAATTTGTCGTGCCGTTAGTGGAATTTACTTTCGAGATCGAATATAGAAAACGCCCGTAGAGCGTAGGGCGTAGGGCGTAGGGCGTAGGGCGTAGGATTATGCACGATATTTTATGTTTGTCAAGGGATGAATTAAACAAAAAATTACCTCTTATTTTAATTTCACTTAATTTTAAAAGAAGATATTTATCCTCGCAACCTGAATACTGATATATTATATCATTTAGGGACGAAAAATACGTCCCGTTTCCTTTGGTACTTTAGCTTATGCGGACATTTTTGCCGACCCGACGAGCGACAGGTTACTCAAACCTAAACATCAATGCCTCTAAAAAATGGGAATGCACTGAGCCACCTCCATGAGAAAATATGCCGCCATTTAATTCCTGAAATCAGAAATTTGACCGCGCTACACACATGAGCAAAAAATGCCGCTACCAACAAAAACACAAAGGGAACAAATGGGTGGAAATATCGGCTTAGCGGCAAGAATATAATGCATAAAAGCAAGCCATACAGCACAAAAAGTAAACAAAGAAGAGCAGATTGACGCTTTTGTTTTATAAAGCACATTAATACAACACTCGCTAAGGCTAACCATAATAGGCGAACTTGAATGTTATTGAAAGTAGATGCATGTATTTCAAGAAGTTGTAATGACCACCATACATTTTTTAAAGTATCTCGCGGTTTTTTAATTAAGTAGGTCTCAAGAAATGATTGTCTATCTGTTTGCCACCAGTATTGAATCCTACGACGTGCGTATTCCCCCATCCTGCGCATCTGATGATGTTGTGCATTTTCTTCGCCCACAATAAGAAAAGGAGCCCATGAGAACGATGCTAATTCTATAACCGGATAATCATCACCATGAAAGGTTCCCGCCAATAAAACAACTCCGGAACTGCTAGTTGCCGCAACAAAATCACCTGTTATAAGATAATTACGTACCCACCAAGGCATAAGCAGCGCAAGTAGTATTGCAACTGATGCCCCCCCCCGTACTATAAGTTTCTTAATTGGAAATCGTTTAGCAAAATAGTATCCAGTAAAAAGAATCGGCATAAGCGCTATCGTGCTTCTAAACATAAAACCAGCATACCAAAATAGCAGTATCATTAATAAATCGGCATCGCTTTTTGTATCACAATATTTTATTGCGTACCAAATAAACCAAAGCATCAATGTAATAAAAGGCGTTTCTGTTAAAATTAAATTATCTGCCAACACTGCAGGAGGCCACAGTGCCCACATTGCTGTTGCAATCAGCGCTGTGGTTGCTCCGAATAGTTTCTTTCCAACTTTATATAGCCCTACCATGCCAAAACAGCCAATAAGTATAAATACGAAGCGTGTCCATAAAATAGCACTTTGGGTGTATCCATATATTTTGAACAACAAAGCAAGCAACAACTGTATTCCCGGCATAATCAACATAGTTTGCTCCATCGGCCCCGGATGCCCAAAAGAATAGGTTAGCTGACCCGTTTTCAAAAGATTTATAGCCCCTTGGATATAACCCTCATCATCAGACGCTAACGACAAGCTATTCCCATAACCATGCAAAACGAGGACTCTAAAAGCAAATCCCAGCAAAATCACAACGGTTGCTATATGGTTGGGCGTTATGCTATACCGTTCCGGTTCATGATTAAGATATGCCAGCAATTTTTTATGCATTTCAAAACCTCAACCTCTCTTCATCTAAAAATAACATCCATATCGAATACCCTAACAAATGAGTTTCGTTGTTGTTCAGTCGGTAATATTCGCAACAAAATTTTATATGAGTGTGCAGTGGGATAAATAGGCGCTTCAAGCGAATAGATCCGCGCGAACCTCCTGTCGGTATTAGTTCCAAGGCGGCTAAATCGCGCTATTCGAGTCTGAATGTTTTCAATAACACCAGCATCTTGAATTATACCCGATTCATCAAATTGCAGAATTGATGCCCATATATTCAAATCAAGTATAGTGTTCAAACCAAAATCAAATTGAAGCCGCCTTGCGCCCTCTGGAATTTGCTCCCGCCCATCAAAAGAATCTGACGGCGGTAAAGAGACTGTATTATCAAAAAGCTGTAAAAAAATATGGTTTTCTTCTGCCCAATGAACGGTAAGTGAATTTGCTGCCTTTTCGATAGGGGTCTCAAGATGAAAAGACATCCAAGGATAGTCGGTTGTATTTGCAAAGTACCGATTGTAATAAACAGGATTTTCAATCGTTAAGGTAATATAAATGGACAGTGTTATACCAAATATTAACGAAACAGCCCCTACACAAAAAAGCAATCTATTTTGCTTGATGCAGTTGATAATTTTACTCATATGAAACCTCCGGTCAATACATAGTTAGTCACTACTGAATGACTATGCCTCAACGTTTATGAATTTCCCTATACTCAACATCTCCCGAAAAAAAATTCAAAACCAGTCGCGAGCAAATACAAAATCAGCGGACCTTCCATACAGGAAGTCCGCTGATAAATTGTTCATATCTAAAAATTTCGAAGCGCCAGCAGTTGAATTTACATTTGAGTATACAAGAGACAACACCAAGCCCGTAGCCCGTAGCCCGTAGCCCGTAGCCCGTAGCCCGTAGCCCGTAGCCCGTAGCCCGTAGGATTATATGCGGCTTGCTGCGTTTGTCAAGTGATATTTTATACAAAATAACACTTCTTTCTTTAATTTTTAAAGAGCTATTTCGTCACAACTGAAGTATCCCGCTATGGCATCTATATTGACATAGAGAATCTTCGATCAAACCGAATCATGGTTCTTATGATATTCAGTTAATAAAATTGAGCGAAAATAAAAGCGCAAAAAAGAACCTTGTCTAGGTTCATCAGGTTCAGCAACATTATTGAAAGGGCAAAGTGCTGATTGAAATCATCAAGGTATATTTGTTTGTCACGTTTTCTATACATCCTAACCTCTAAAGTGCAAGGTTTTCGAATTTGAGCTCTTTCGCACTTTTCCCCTGCACTTATTCTACATCAAAAATCGCATAATTGATGATTATTATTGCCTCATTTCAGTAGTCACCAGTTACGCCAAACTTTCCTTTGAAAACACGAAGCATTTTATATCTTTAGGCAGTATTTTTAACAAAGGTACTCCCGCAAAAATAAAGAAAGATACTATTTTGGCGATAAACGGATTGATTTTCCCAATTCCTTGAACCCTTTCATGTATGGATGAAAAATTCAAGTCCAAGGTTTCAAGGCTAAACACCTTATTAAGTGTAAACCCATTATTCTTGGCGGATAACACAATTGATTTATGTGAATAGTAGTGGAGATGCGGAGATTCCGTCTCAAATTGCCAGAGTCTGGTCAATGATTGTTTTCTTCCGATCAGAGATATGAATCTCGCAATTTTGAAAAAAGAATCACTAGACATAGGCAAATTTATTATTAATATTCCATTGTCCTTTAGTAATGTGTTACAGTCTCTGTATAGTTGACAAGCATCGCTTATATGCTCCCGTACATCATTAAAAATAATGAAGTCAAATGATAAAGATAATACATTCACATCAAGACAATCAGGAAAAATTCCGTTATAAACTGTATATTCTGGAGACAGTGATTTCTCATAATTTATAATTATTGGTTCAACACCCGTCATGCGGTAGCCTCTTGCGGAACCCATTTTTAAGAACCAGCCTAACGCAGACCCAACCTCAAGACCTGATGCGCCAGGAGTTAGATATTTTTCTACAACATTCAGAATAGTCGTATAATTCTTCATTCTTAATTTTTCAAGGGAATATTCGTAACTTTCGTATACGTTATGATTTTGCAGTGTGTCCATGTTTGATTTAGCAAAATAATGGTTACAGTTTTTACAAAAATGGATGTCGTAACCGCCTAAAAAAGTTGTTTCCCCTGTATCACGTTCACAAAGCGGACATTTCATATTTCTCGCCCCTTTACGTTAGCAATAAACACAATCCTTAACAAACATGGCGACTGTTGTCAGTGTTATTATTATTTCTTTCCTTTTTTTCCTCCAATTCCCGCATCCTTCTTTCCAAGAGGGAGTTTTGCTGAACAAGAATTTTAATTTTTTCGGATTGCTTAGAAACAATGGATGTTAAAGATAAAACAATCGTGGCGATAAACCCCATTATTAAGGAAAAAACCGCATTTGAAAGTAATGCAAACCCTAACAGATGCATTATCCCATATAATAAGTTGGGGAATATGCAAACAATCAACATGGATATGGCAAAAAATATCCATAAAAGTGAATACTCTAAGGATAAGGAGTTTTTTTTCAAGTAACGCACGACTAAACAGAAAAACAATATTATCCCAACGATAAAAAATATTTGTATGCCGAGGTACTCCATCAATGTTACATCCTTTCTGCTGCCACAATACGAGCCAACAGAATAGCTAAAGAAACCTTTATCATATAATAAACTGCCCTAATAGAACTTGTACCTTCTTTGCGTTCGTGCATAACAACCTGGATTTCTTCAATTTTTGCATTTCGTAGAGCCGCAACCACTAAAGCCTCTGGTTCGGGGTAGTCCTGTGCATAATTTTTAGCAAAAATAGTGATATACTTGCGATTAACAGCGCGGAAGCCGCTTGTTACGTCTAATACTTTCAAGCCTGAACAAAATTGGATTAGCTTGCTTAGAAAATTTATGCCCATCCTGCGCATCCCAGTTGATTGGAAACCTTGTTTATCTTTGAACCGTGAACCTATTACAATGTCAGCTCCCCGCACAATCGGCAATAATAATTTTTCTATATAAGAGGGGTCATGCTGTCCATCGCCATCCAACTGAACAGCCACATCGTAGCCTCTTGTATAGGCATATAAATACCCTGCTTGAACACATCCGCCAATGCCAAGATTCGCACATAAATCCAAATAACTAAAACCGTTATTAATGCAGACCTCCAGCGTGGTATCAATTGAACAATCATTTACAATAATATAATCCAACTGGAAACAAATGTTTGTTGTTATGTCGCCGCTTGCTGAAATTGACCGGCGTAATTCTTCTATTTGTTGAACAACATTGCTTATGTTCTTTTCCTCGTTATAACACGGAATAATAACAAGCACATTAAACATATCCCTTACCTCTTTCTGAAATGTTTATGTTTAGGCTCGCCCTATCGGTCTGTGTTCGACTCCATAAAAATATCCAAATGATATAAAGTATCTGGAGAAGGAAGAGTCCCCTGAGTCCGCCAACCTCTTTTCCCGTAGATAGTGTCGTCACAAGATATTAGCCAAAAGAGCAATACAACAAACAAAATTATGCCTTTTTATATTCATACTTAAAAATTCACCAAGCACACATAAAATCAGCGAACCTCCATACAGGAAGTTCGCTGAAAAAATTGTTCGGATCTAAAAAATTTACCGTGTCGAGAGTTGGATTTACATTCGAGAACGCAAGAGACAACACCAAGCCGTAGCCCGTAGCCCGTAGCCCGTAGCCCGTAGCCCGTAGCCCGTAGCCCGTAGCCCGTAGCCCGTAGCCCGTAGCCCGTAGGATTATGTCCATATGCCTCAATTTGTCAAGTGGTATTTTAAACAAAAAAACCTATTCTCCTTAATATTTAATTTATTTAATTTGTGACGACACTATCTAGTATTTAATTCTACATTTTATAAAAGTATACCACGTTTTTTTGTTTGCTTCCTATTTTTTGCTTTTTACCCAACTCGTTGTACAATTTTTTTTGTAATTTATAACAATTGTTGCTGTTTGGAGAAGAAAATTTTGAAGAGCATCCAATATCCTCAGTTCATCCGACGGTGTTGAAAGGCAAACTATACAAAGTGTTTGCTCTTGTAACTAATCTTGAGTGGTCAGCGGTGGAAATAGTAAGATGGCATAGGAAGCGTTGCGACAAGAGCGAGGAATTACATCGAATACTGAAGGATGAGTTGGCCGGTGCCCATGTGGTGACAAAAGCATTGGGGGCAAATGTTGTTTGGTGGCAGATAACGGTGCTTGCATTCAACATAATTACGCTGATAAAAAGGAACTGTCTGCCGGCGGAATACCATAGGAGCCGTCCGAAGAAGTTGCGATACTGGCTTTTTTCGCAGGCATCTCGTTTGTGTAGTCACGCCAGGAAGATAACGATAACGTTTTATCGTTCAGCGCAGGCAAAATTGTTCGCGACGGCATGGAACAGGTTGAAAGTTTTTACCGGTACAGGTGGAATGATGTGTAGTAAAGGTAAGGCCAATAAGCAAAATCAGCGCGGTGCGTATAAGCAATGCGCAAGTTGGCTTTTGTCAAAAAAACAGTGATATTATTAACTCTCCACTCTCAATTCTCAACTCCCCCGCGG
>Ga0099364_10005249_pt1 | contig 19324 bp, 15 predicted proteins | sample TergutTh196P3_FD_73070 | JGI IMG/M metagenome (GOLD analysis project Ga0099364, IMG submission 73070) | Microcerotermes parvus P3 segment gut microbial communities from Pointe-Noire, Republic of the Congo - Th196 P3 | ecosystem: Host-associated > Arthropoda: Insects > Digestive system > Gut ...
GTTAATTGGCAACCCAGAGACTTGGAAGGGCGGTGGGTTTATCAAAAATATCCAGATATGCCGCATCCTCGCTGGTCGGCGGCTTCGGTTTTGATCCGAGACTTGTTGCGTCATGGTGAACGTCACCCTTGTGATCGTATTTTTATCATAGGCGGACGGAATCGAGACGGTCTAGTGAAAGAAGTAGATGTGTTTAATTTGTCTACTAATCAATGGGAAACGGACTGGAAAGGTTTAGATCAGGGAGAACTGGAAAATTATTCTCCGTCGGGCAATGCCAATGGTAGTAGTGGCGTAACTCTTATTGTTCAAGGTGGTGAACCCGGCCCAACAGGGCCTCAAGGCCCCCGGGGATTGCAAGGCGAACGTGGGTTGCCTGGGGAACCTGGCCCAGTAGGCCCTGCAGGCCCGCCGGGTGCTGTCATTACTATTGACGGCGAAGAAGTGATTGTAGTCGGCCCGCCGGGTAGAGATGGAGTCGACGGCAAAGATGGTAGAGATGGCCGAGATGGAATTGATGGCGCACAAGGGCCGCCTGGTCAACCCGGAGCGATTGTTACGGTAGAAGGAAATGAAATTTTTCTCACTGGCCCGCCTGGGCCTGCCGGTTTGGATGGAAAAGATGGAATCGATGGGTTGCCTGGGGAACCTGGCCCAGTAGGCCCTGCAGGCCCGCCAGGTGCTGTCATCACTATTGACGGCGAAGAAGTGATTGTAGTCGGCCCGCCAGGTAGGGATGGAGTCGACGGCAAAGATGGTAGAGATGGCCGAGATGGAATTGATGGCGCACAAGGGCCGCCTGGTCCCGCAGGCCCGCCAGGTATAACTGGACATCAAGGGCCTACAGGCGATGTAGGCCCCCAAGGCCCGCCTGGGGAAATTTTTCCTGATGCTCCCGTTGATAACAAACAATATGCCAGACAAAATAATCAATGGACGGAAATAGAGATATCTGATTGCAATGGCGAAAATATTCAAACTGCAACGAATGAGCGGTTGGGAATTGCTGTTGGACAAGATAATAATTCGATTGATAGTTGGCATAAAGTTAAAGCCAATGAAGGAAAACTGTCTGTCAATAAAATGCAGGCTGAAATAGTAATGGACATTAAAGATGATGCTGCCATTCGCCGTGTAAATGTACTAGCAGAAGACCATTGTATTGTAGGAAAAAATATAAATGGTATCATAGAATTACCTATTCGGCATGTAGAAAAAGAGCCAGAGCATTTTGCCAATGGAACAATTTATCTTATCAATGAAAATGAAGTTGATTTAGAAAGCCAGCACAGATGTTGTATTCCGATGAGTAGATCGCAAGAAAATGCTCTTATTGCAAGATTAAGATTAAGAAATTTTTTGCCCCAGGATGCTGATACAACAAATAACGACGATTGTTGCCATTGTGTCCCTATGACTGAAGATGAAATAAATGCCCTTATTTCACGATTGTTAAAAAAATGACCACCAATACTTTTGTAGATATTGATAATTTAGAGCGAGTGCTGTCTCCGTTTTTGGAGCATACAGGGATTCTGTTAAATGATACAAAAACTGAAGTTGATTTGATACGCAGTCTTGTAGATAATCTTGTTTTTATACATGACGTTGACTACAACGATATAAATGGAGATGTTACATTTGTTTTTTCTGACAATAGCACTCTAACTATTAACATTTTTTCTGATAATTTAGCAAAAGACATTTCGTACGATAGTTCTACAAAATCTCTAATTGTTACAAAACAAGATGGAACAGAATTGAAAATCGATGTTATTGATTTGGTAGATATGTATCTTGGTTCTAATGGTTCGCATATTCAGATAGTCATTGGCCACAATAACACTATTCAAGCGACATTAAAATCAGGGACAATCAGCGAAAATGAATTAACGACTTCATTAAAAAATAAAATAAATAATGCACAAGACAAACTCAACCGCACCGTAACCGGCAACGATAACGCAACGGGAGCGATAACCGATACCGGCAATAACTTGTCTATACCGATGCCCGTAACCGTCGCAGCACCATCGGCGAGTTCTACGCAGATTACGGCAGGAACACGCACTTTACGGGCGACATTGAAGATATTGATTGACAATATTGCAAATTTGTTTAGTAGAGTCGGCACGGCGGAAACACAGGTAAACTTAAAAGCCAACATTGCAAGTCCGGCACTCACCGGCACGCCCACTGTCCCGACTCCATCGGCAAACACAAATAATACTCAAATAGCAACGACCGCATTTGTACATAATGTTGCTGGGCAATCAGCCTCTTCAGAAATATCGACAGCCAACATTAAGAGTAATTGGAGCAGTGCGACTGGTCTGATTAGTGGGCGACGATTTAGGGAAGGGCTAGACGGCAATAAGGATTTCATTCAAAGCATACAAGTAAACAGAGACGAAACGATCCTTAATCTAAACGTCGACCTGTATAATGATTATTCATTTGAATATAGAACCGGAACTTGGGTGTTTGAAATAAAAAACAATCATGTGCTGCAAAACTTTCCTTGGGACTTTGGCAATAAGGATAACGTGGCCTGTATGCTAACACAAGTCCATCACGTATTTGAAGATAGAACTTATTCGCAATCAGGTTATTCAGAAACTTGGCCTGCTGGTGTTGCATTAAAACAAACGCTTGTTCGGCTTGGTTCAGTAAACGGTACATCAACTGGCGATGACAAAGGCACATGGGAGCGATATGTTATACGGCAAGGTTCGCCTTCAAGCGGAGGAACATATCACTATTTTTCTGATTGGAATAGATTAGACAACAAAGCCGACGTGAATCACGACCATTGGGCATGGTTGCCAGCGACTACTAATTCTGACACGACGACTACGACACCGTTAGTTGGAACTAATACAATACAGTCAATACTGCAAACTATCTGGAATAAAATCAGGTCTGTTGTGAACGCTCTTGCCGGAAAAGAAAACACGATAGCGGCTGGCACTACTGCACAATACTGGCGTGGCGACAAAACATGGCAAACATTTCCCACTATTCCCGCCGCCGCTGGCAATGGAACGCTGACGATTCAACGGCATGGCGTTTCCGCAGGAACGTTTGCGGCGAACCAGAGCGCCAACACGACAATAAACATCATTGCTCCGACATGGGCAGAAGTAACCGGAAAGCCAACGACGTTTGATCCGACATCGCACGCATCTACTGCTACAACCTTCGGCCAGGGTTCGCCTGCTAATTACGGCCATCTAAAACAAACTGCAACGGCAAGAACAGCGGCGGCAACGTCGGATTCCCACTCCCTCGGCACCAGTTTCGGGCAATATGCTCTGTCCGTGACTCACATGGGAACCCAAAATAGTATAAACCTTAATAACTTTACCGCAAATGGCGATTTTTTATTCTACAATGTAACGACACGAACAAACTTTCCAACATTGCCGAGCGGTGCTAATACAAGCAATCCGAGTTTCTACTTGGAAGTACGGCAACACGCCTATCAATCAAATAATACAAGGCAAAAATTGTCTATGCGTGGTGCAACAGGGAACACATCGTTCAATATGGAATTCACCCGGCAGAATAATCAGGGGACTTGGACACCGTGGGTGCGAATGGCCACCATTGATGATATTCCTAGCGGCACTGTTGGTCTCACATCGCCGACATTTGCTCCAACTTCCGTAGCGTCAACGGCCATAAGCACGAGTATAGTAAACCGAACTCTGCAAGGGCACATAACGCATCTGCACGGGAATGTTACAAATCTAAACAATAGGGTAACATCAGAATATGTCATAAACAATTCGGCGACAACAATAAATTTCAATGATAGAGAACATCTGCATTGCCAAATATCGCCAATTTATACCAATGCGACAATGGTCAACGGCCCCCTGATAGGGAGTAATCCGAATCATATAGCCAGCATAAACTCTCCGGGCAGATATGTGTTTCAGTTCTCATCGAAAGGAATGAACTCGCAAGGATGGTGGATAGGAACTTCTGATCGTCAAATTGTAAAACAGACGCTTGAAGTTTTTGGCGTTTGCGGTGGTCGGGTGACTAGCATATCATTAAGCAGTGGCTATAACATTGCACAGGCTAATACGGATAGTGGACGACCGACCGATTTTAACTTTGATCCCGTAGTGCAGGGTACTTGGGTTAGACACGGTAGGGTTGCGTCGGGTACAGACTCTAGCGGCGATGTTACCTTTCATTTTACAGCCTGGAGAAAATTGCCACAATAACTTCTCTTTATGAAAACATTACTACAAACCTCACATATTCGTTGCCTGCATCTAACAAGGCGGACGGATAGAGTTGACAAGATGCTAACTGCACTACAGCAGTTAGGCGTCGGCGAGGAGTGTGTATTTGAGGCTATTGAAGGATGCGAACACCCAAATAGAGCGATACCGAGCGGTAATTGGTGCTGTGCCCTGTCCAAGTCGGCAGTAATGAGCGAGGCTGTACAATTAAAAAAACCGTTGTTTTTGTTAGAAGATGATATTGTCGTTCGCAATAAAGTTATTGTATCTTATGATAACGGCAAGACTGCGCAAATTCATGATCTGTTTCCATTTGTAGAAGAGTGTTTACAACAGTTGCCGAAAGACTGGAAAATACTTTATTTAGGCTACTACGCTTTAGATGCTTATCCGACAATGAAAAACTATCGGTCTGATTGCCGAGTGCCGATTGGAAAGCATGTAGAAAAACTTGCTAATCCAAACCTCAATCATGCCGTTTTTATAAGAGACATAGATTGCCTTGCTGAATTGTCTTCGCTACTAAAAAAACCTGATTCTTACGACAGAAAACAAGGGCGATATGCTAGTGATTTTGTAATAGCCCACTATTTTGCAAACAAAGATATTCCTATGTATGGCATTACGCCTAATGTTATTTTACAATATAGCGGATATTCCGACACGCTAAAAAAAGAAGTAAACAAACAAGTTAACCCAACAGGAGGATTGCTTTGATTGAAGTAATTAAACACCCGGCACAGCGTCTGTCTATGACGACGAATCAGACGTTTCAGGAATGGTCTGATTTTGTGCAATATAAGAATATGCGGCCTATAGCATTCGGCGATAATACGCCGATTGAACTACGGGAATCGCTGGAGTATGTTTTTCTCTTGCTGATTATGGAGCGGGAATTAACACAGGAAGAGTTTGCCGGTGTGTTGCCGTATCTGGACGAGGCTTTTAAGAAGGCCGAAAAAGATAAAGTAATTCCGCCCGGCGTAGTACAAAAAGTTGCAACGGCTTTTTCTGTACCACAGAGACCGCCGATACCAGATCAGTTCGCGGACGAGATTGAAGACAATGCTGTGATTAAAACTTACCTGCAAGGTCATACCAGTTTTTTGGTAAAAAAAGAACATGTCGAAATGCTGTTCGATATGTCAGATGATGAAGAAATACTAACAGCAAATCAAGTCGAAAATGTCAAAGAATAGATACATATTTGTCCAGTGGACGTGCTACGGCTTTTTTGATTTTATCAGGGGCTATATTCACGTTCATCAGAAGTTTGGTGAAGAGTACCAGGTAATGCCAGTGATACCGGCAATGCATGATTTGTCGAAAGCATTTAGTTGGTCGAATTCAGAACTTGCCGGCGAGTTAGATATTGAATTTCAAAACGTCGGTGCTGGCGGGTTGCCCATAGAAGCGAGGCTCGCTTTGATGCTAAATGAGAAAAAAAACGTTTATCGAATAGGTTGTAACGATAGGCCTGACTTGAGTAACTGTTTCGGATATAAATGGTTATTTACTCCGCAGCCGAAATATGACATACCCAGTACAGATAAAGCAGAAAAACTCGTAAATGAAGAGCCTTATTATTGTATACATGCACGAGTAGGCGATTTAGCAATGACAGGTGCAAAGATGCCTGTTGATTATGTCAGTTTGTATGCAAGACGGATAGATGAAATTGTCGAAAAATTAAACGACTTGCCGATTGTTCTAGTCAGCGACTGCAAGCAACTCGTACAAATATACAGTAAGCGTCTTATTGTTTCGGAAATAACACCAAAGCATACTGGAATGACGGAAAAAGGCTGCAGGATGACTGATGATGAAATAATTGATTTTTTCACGGACATCAAATTGATCAGCAGTGCCGTAAAGGTAATAAGTATATGCAATTTTCCGTGGGGCAGTACAGGTTTTTCACAGATACCGTGTGCTATACGGGGGACACCATATAAAAACATTAGATTATGAATAAAGAAAGTTTAATTTTAATAACAGGGCATACGGGATTATTAGGCAGTGCTATTGTGCGGGAATTACAACGGCAAGGTTTTAATAATCTTATTGTGTGCACACATAACGAAGTAGATTATATTTGTCAAAAGGCAACTGAAGAGTTGTTTGCCGATGTGCGGCCAGATTATGTTTTTCATTGCGCAGCAAAGGTTGGCGGGATCTTTGCGACAAGTAAATATCAAGCCGACTTTTTGTATGAAAATCTAATGATAATGGCTAATGTCATCGAAGCGTCGCATCGGCACAAAGTAAAACGTCTACTTATTCCCGGCAGCGTGTGTGCATTTCCAAAAGATTGTCCAGTGCCGATTAAAGAAGAATATGCAATGACAGGTGCATTTGAGCCAACCTGTGAAGGATACGCAATGGCGAAGATGGCAGGCCAGATGTTAATAAAATACTATAATGAACAGTATGCTACTGATTTTTTAATGGTCAATCTCTGCAATTTATACGGAGAAAATGACTGTTGGGATATTTCACGCAATCACGTCATACCGGCATTGATAGAGCGATTCCATTTTGCAGAAGAAAAACAGGCCGATTCTGTTACACTATTCGGTACAGGACAGGCTAGACGAGAATTTATGCATGCCGACGATGCGGCGGCAGGATGTATAGCATTGATGGGAAATAATTTTGTATCGGCTCATACCTACGGTAGTACAATAAACTTTGGCAGCAATGAGGTGGTCAGTATCAGAGATTTGGCAAATATAATCAAAGACATTGTCGGATACGAAGGTTCAGTTTGTTTCGACGGCGATATATCTAAAGACGGTGCGGCTGAACGGACATTGGATAGTTCGAGGTTAAACCGGTTACTGCGTAAAGATTTAATACCGTTGATATATGGAATTGACAAGGTTTATAGAAGTTATGTAGAAACGTGCTGCTCGCCTGATTTGCCGGAAGGAGAATAACATGCCGATATTGAGCATAAACAATCCTAATCCACAAGCCATTACCATAGGATCTCAACATTTACAAAAAGTAATGTTGGGGGAAAAAATTGTTTGGCAAAAAGGTCATTGGCAACGAACATTTCAAAATTTATTTCTTGAAACAATAGACCATAAAGGAATAAAATTAGTTGCTTCTAATCAAAATGGCGATTTGCGGTTGCCAATGTTCTTTTTCAATGACGATTATCCTCCGAAAAATTTTGATTTTTATCATAAATTAACCTTCATTTCTCCTTTCCGAATGGAAGATGTGATTGTAGATTTAGAATTTGACACAAATTTCCAAGATTTTGAATTAGAGGCTGTTGCTGTAGATTACATACAGGATTTTGAATTAGACACATGTAACACAAAATTTGTACAGGATTTTGAATTTGACACATGTAATACAGAATTTGTACAGGATTTTGAATTTGACACATGTAATACAGAATTTGTACAGGATTTTGAATTTGGAACGAAATTACCTCCATTTGAAACAATAGCACACTCTCTGGAATTGCATACAGTTCGATGGGTACATATTGCGTTTATGCATCTTGAAAGTTCAGCGTTTAAACTTTCCTTTCCTTCACCTGTACTGAACATAAGATTGCCGGTAAATATGATGCCATTTGTGTCTTTTAGTGAACAAACGAATGGCCAACTTACTATTTTGCCATGGCCATTAGGTATGCCAAACAATTTGCCAATTAGCAGCCACTATATTTTTAAAAAACTATACTATGATGCAATATATTACACTTTACGACGAGGCGATTGGTTTCACTCTTTACGTACTGTTCGTGTTTCATTTGAAGTTGCATCACCCAATGTGTTGCATTATAGATCATTTCTTCCTATAAGAAGTTTTTTCAGTATAGACAATTCCGAAGATGTTTATGCTGAAAATGGGATTCAAATAGGATTACATAATCCTAGTGCGGCATACAATCCAACAAATATAGTCATTTATATTGTTCCTCCCGATGGTAGAATAATACAGGATATTCCTCTTGCAAAAGAGTATTCTAGCAAAATTGATGTCACTGTGAATTTACAATTTAGAGATGAAAAGAATATAATAAAAGGTCAAGCAACAAAGACAATACCAATCTTTTGGGATTTAAATGATGACAGAGAATTATAATCTAGAAAATTTTATTCCGGTACAGAATATAAGAATTGCCAATTTGCCTATGCTGTACAATCAAGATACTAACAGAACAGAAATAGCCTTCGGCCAATATGTTGATCTTGAAGCACAAATAATACCGGCAAATGCGGGATGGCCCGATCTTCCATTTAAACAAAGTGATATAGAATGGGAGGTGATCAATCCATCTGATTCATTAGCAGGACTCCAACCCATTGCTCGAATAACAAATGATCCTGCGGGAATACCAAGACGGTTGGAAATAATTCGTCAAGGTAGTTTTACTCTTCGGGCTCGACTGAGAAATGCTCGTGCTATTATTAACAATCCTTTAGAATAAAAACATGTCTAATAATTCACAAAATATAACATTGCAATCGATAGATGATGTTTTGGTTGCAACAAATGATGACGGACATTTGATATATCCGATGTTACATCTAGATCGGCAACCCACACCGAAAGATGCTGAAGGATGGGATCGTGTCCTTATTTTTGTATGCGATGAAAATTCTATGAACATCAAAACAGACCATATAATTTTAACAGAAGATAATAATTATTCTTTTGAATTTGATATTGAAGGAAATAATAATTGGTCTATTATTGATGTTAATGAAAACCTTATTGAGATTGCACAAGAAAATAGGATCGGGAACGGCTCTAAAAGCATTAACATAACCAAGGCTGATACTTTTATTAGTCGTGGAAATTACACAACGTATTTTAATGTTGAAATTTCAGGTCTCAAACAAAGCAGAATAAGAGTCCGAGTAGATATTTACGTCAATATAAATCTTATTGTCAAAGAAAAAGATACGCTAGATGAATTTGGAAAAGGACATACAGAAACACTTGAAGTATTTTTGAGTGCGGAGAATGGATATAAAGTCGATTTAGAAATTATTCGTGATCGAGAATGGATGATAGAGGATGTAGATTACACAAAAATTGCTATTTTACCGTCATTAGAGGGAAATGGAGAAGAATTGCCTAATTTTACAAGTTCTATTTCAGTTTCAAAATTTTCGGATAATACAGCAAAAGAAAAAACAGAATTTCAAATAGTCTCTGGTACAAAAGTTGTTTCTATCGTTGTTCATATAGATGCAATTTTTGTTACAAGGAATTGGGTTAATCCATTATCGGGAGAGTTGGGGGCAACAAAAGAAGGCTATACCCATGTTTACACCGGAGCGATAAATGACGATATTCCTAATCATGAATTGCTTGCAACTTTCTTTTATGAAACATCACACAAAGACATCTTGCCAAATATATTTTTTGAACAACCTGGATTAGCGATTGGCACATGGCAACCGGCTGTGGATATTACTGCAGAAGTAGGAGAGTATTTTTATTTCGAAGACAATGCAATTCGTTATTACTATAAAATAAATATCTATCGTATTTGGAACATAAATAACGGTGGTCATTTTCTGCTACAAACAGCAGGAACTTATAAGCGGCGAATGAAAGTGTGCTTACAACATACTTCAGAAGATATTTTGATGCCTCGTGACATTTTGATTACTATTTTGCCACACTTACATATTGATCATAATGAAAATGCGATAGTTTACACAATAGAAAATATATCTTTAGAAAATCCGCTGAAAAAGGATGTGAATATAGTTGGGCTAGATGAAACATATCTACTCTTATTAAATGAAAATAACAATCACAACAATAATGTGTTTATTATGTCAAATATTCTACTTGATATTATTAACGAAAATCTTGTTGCTGAAAACAACGGAAACACATGGATTTTACACGATAGTTTCTTGAAAATTACAAGAACAAATGGTGGATTAAATCAAATGTGGAGAGATCATGATATTGTTCAAAATGACGAAGAAACACGCATACCGTTTATATCTCAAATAAACAACAGCAATAATGCAGGAGCATCTATCAAGTTAGGATTTGAAAAGCCTAAACTTGCATTGCCGTTATCGGCAAGTACAGAATTCAAAATACTTCCTAAAGAAACAACACGCTATACCGGCGATGAAGATTCAACAGAAACAATTACTATAGACAGTACTGTTCTGGAAGTAAAGGTACAAAACAAACATATTTTAAAAATTATCCCATCCACGATTACATTAGACGAATACAATAATTATACATCTTTCATTTGCATAGAAACTAATGATGATGTGTCATGGTTTATTGATAATATAGATGAAAGGATTACTGTTGATAAAACTGATAGCACAGGTCGTGCATGTGTTATTGTAAAAAAATCGGATACATTTAATCTGAATGAAAATTTTACAAGTATTCCGTTAATTGTTAAATCATCTGTTGAAGATGTAACAATAGAAGATTTTGCTTCTATACATTTAGAAAAATATACTCCCGTCCGTAACGCTATAATTCCAAAAATGGAGTCAAATAACTGCGAAGATACTACAATAGAATATGTCGCAAATTTTCCAAATGTTTCTGAAACACTAATAAATAGTGTTTATAAATCATTCAATCATTCTTTTTCCTCTAGTGGTATAGGTGGCTCTCTTGTAAACCTCAATTCCCTGGTCGAAAACACTTTTAGTCTTAATGAAAATTCTGCAATCGAAATCGCATTTAACCAGCCGCATCGTATTCGTTCATGGTCGCTACAGTCTTTAGGACAAAATGTATATGGGCTAGATATTGATCGATTTGCTTTTACATTAGTTATGCAAGGACAAAAACTAGATGGGACGTGGAAGATGTTAGATATATGCAAAATGCCAAGCAATTTTTACAGTGCCGATACAAAGCAACGAGTTGATAAAATTTTAGACCACAAAGAAATAGTAAACAAAATTCGCATATTTACAGCACTCTCTAACAGCGGCCAAAATGAGTTAATCGGATTGCCGCAAATACAAGTATTTGCCGGTGAGCCTGTTTTGCCTAAAATGATTGCTAATATTCATAATCAGGGCGAAATAACAATCAGATCAAGCGCGAGTACAGGTTATCGTACTTTTGATAAAGAAGTTGGCGGAAATGATTTAGCATCTATTGGCACTAGAAATTGGTATATGAATAATAATCGTAACATATTGGAAGATGTTGCAGAGGGCGGATTTATCCGAGAAGTTTATCAGGGAAATTTTGAATCAAAATCATGGTTAAGTCTAAAAATACCTAGAACACAATTATTAGGATTTTTATACAGTATAGACAATTTGACAGACCGAAATGATGTACATACAAATGCTTCTTATGCGGCATCATTGTATTTTGAAGGACGGTCGGAATATGATGAAAATGCAACAACTTTATCAAGTCAAGCCGGTAATTGGAATAAAATAGGTGGTGGTTTAATGTCTCTGGACAATTGTATCGGTCGAAATAATTTTGAAGTTTCTACTGAAGTTTTAATAAACGAAAAAAATCAAACAAGACTCAATGATTACGCATATACATTAGGATTGCCTATTGTACACAATACATATTTTACCAATTCATGGGATTGGCATATCATTAGATATAATGATACAACAGAAACGTGGTATGATGACGGATTTCGACTTGCACCCTTTTCTGCTGTTGATTGCCATAGCCGAACCACTTTTGAATTGCTCAATGAATATAATCACAGTACGCTAAAAACTATTGCCAAAAGTAGAATATCTTATTTGGATACCACAGATATACCAGATAAAGCAACGATGGTAAATCAAGTTGACCAAAAAAGAGTAATGTATGACGCTCTAACACAAGCATGGGCAGAGGTAGATAACAACGATGCCATTTATAGAATTCAAAATCAAACCTACTATAAAAATCTTCTAGACATGTTGGGGGATATTACAACAATAGAGCAACTGCGATTCACAGTGCAATCAATTATGAACACAGAAAGGATTTCGGTAGATGGATCACCGGTAGTTATGCCGGAAATGCAACTTATTTGGATTGCCGGTTGATACTATTAACAATAATAATGTTCTAACAATAACCTATTTAAAAGCAGAAGATTCAAAAGGAGAATTGTATGATATATTAGGTAAGCATATATTTTTACCGATTTTTGCAGTTGCCAACAATAGAACAGTTTTTCGTTTTTTCGTCGGAAATATACAACATACTAATACAACTAATGTCACATCGCATGCACTTTATCTTGCTATACATGATACACACGAACAAATTAAAATAGAGCATGCTATAATCAACCCTTCGCATACATCTTTTTATGACATTTCTATATTAGGAAATTATACTTCAGCAATAGTATTTTTTGAATTGTATGTTTATTCCGAAAATAATGAAAAAATAGTTTTAAGCAGTGGATATACTAAAGGAACATTATGATCATAACACCACGATCTAGAGAAGTTATTGATATACTTCTAAAAAACGGCAATGATTTTATTCCTATAGATGAAGTATTTTTATACGAGCCTTCTAAAATAGAGACTCCATTCAGATCTAAAATACTATATTGGAAACGCACGCAACCATCAAAAGGGGCGTTGCCTGATGGCGACTGGGATTATGGCAAAGATACTGAAGAGGATAAAGAAACAATCTCACTGCCGGAAATAAACCGTTTTGCAATAGTGCCTGAAATGGTTGCTAATAAAACATTAGAATTTTCAGTGACAGGCAATGAGTATTACAAAGATAATTCTAAACCAGCCTGGCATGCTTTTGATAGGCGGACATATACTAATACTTCTATCGACCATGCGGCTTTTGAACAACCTACCTGGATAGAAATTTCTTTTCCAACCCAACGGCTAGTACAAGGATTTTCTTTACAATTTGAAGAATATGCAGAAACATTGTGGATTGCCGTTGAAGGCAGAAGCAGAAGCACTTCAAATTGGATTAACATTTATGAAAATACAATTACTCCGGTTAATCAAGGTTATTTCGATGCTGTACATAGGCCGACTTGGTGTTCTTCTGTGCGCATATTATTTTTCAGAAAAATGAAAATCCAGTCTTGTCAAATTTATACCTGCTACTCTTTGATTCCTATAACAATGATTTCTAATAGCGCACCAGAAGTGTTGCTAGAAGGATGGGAAAGACAAAATAATTTATTTAGTCTTTTTGCATTACAAAATAAGCCTTATAATATAGGAAGTGCTATTCGACATTATGGTTTAGAAATAAAATTTAATACCAATCTCGTTATTCCGCATTTACACGGATTTGTAATTGGCGGCATTAGCAACTATGATGAGCACACTTGTTACGTAAATAGATTTAATTTATTAGGAAGATATGATAATTCCATGGAGTGGAAGACCATAAAGCAAGTAGAATTCAAGCCTTTTGAACAAAAAACTATTTACATAGATTTAGATGATGCTGTAAATTTTCCTTTTTTATGTATAAGAACAACAAGCCGAACGACAGATAATGTCAATGATGATACGCCCCTTTACCTTGCTCCGATACAATTTTATGGAATGTTAGAAAATGTAGAACACGACATAAAATTGCCTTCTCCCTACGATGGTTATGGAGTGCCTCCTTCACCTTATAACGCCTTTTCTGCCCCCATTGCACAACAATCTAGTAGCATTTATACTGAAACTGATTCTGATAGTTTGGTATTAGCATTAACCAGGGAAAATAACAATGGAGACAACTATGTATAAATCAGCAGTAGGTATTGTCACTTGTAATTCATCTAATTACATTCAAGAATGCATAATTCATAACCATATTGTTGGTTTTGACAGAATAATTATCATGCTTGATAGATGTGAAGACGATACATTCGAAAGAATAAAAGAGTTGCCGGATAGTGTAAGAGACAAAGTTGATGTATTTGAAAATGAACCGCACCGAAAAGACATTGGTTTTCAGCACCGGGCTTACCAAAGTATTTACAATCGGTATAAAAACCGTGTAATGTGGCTGGCAATGTTTGATGACGATGAGTATTTTTATGATAAAGAACGCCGTAAAATAAATGAATTGTTAGCAGATATTCCTTCCGATGTAGGTCAAATTGTATTACCTTGGTTAAAATTTAATCATAATGAACAAATTCTATCTGCTCCGCCTGACGTTACAAGACTCGCCTATTTCACTAATAGAGAGGATCACTCGCAAGTCGAATGCAAATCTATTATCCGACTGAATCAAGTCATTGAAAATAATACTTCAGGCGGTTGGTATTATTGCCATTCTGCTGAAGTATTTGGAAAAACTATTACTTTTGACGGCAAAGAATGCCAGTTGTACACAAATAAATGTCAAATGATACCAAGCCATTATGATACGTGTTTAGTGCATTATTTGACAAATTCAATGGAAGATTATGTCTTAAAATATAAAAAATGGAAAAAGGAAAAGGATGCTCTTAACTTGCCAATGGTTGGAGATTGGTTTGACATTTTTTTACAAAGTGGTCATAATATCAAAGATGAACGGATGTTCATTTATTTAGATGAATTGAAGTATTTACTGCAACAATGCAAAAGACCATAATTGCTCACTGGGTACATAACGGCCTAATGGATTTTATTCGTGGAGTGATTCGCCTCGACCAAGATTTAAGAAATGAATACCAAGTATTGCCTTGTATTCCTCCAGAGAGCAGTTTTTCACGGGTTTTCACATGGTCTAATTCTCATCTAAAAAATGCCATCGATATAGAATTGATGTACGACGATACAGGTGAACCTGATTACGTAAAAAATAAAATCGAGTCGGTGTTACAAGATGAAAAATCAGTTTGCAATGTGTCATGTATTTATGTTCCTAACCTAACGCAGTGTGAACATTATAAATGGTTATTGAGGCCAAAGAAAAAAATTGACTTGCCTAGCAGTAAGAAAGCACAGTCGATTATAAAAGGTGACTATTATTGCATTCATGTTCGTGTTGGATGTCCAGTAGTAGACAAAGAATTACTGCCAAATGACCTATATGATTTCGAAGCACGAATAGACGAAGTTGTGTCTAGTTATAAAGAATTGCCGATTGTTTTAGTAACCGACAATCAAACAATTAAAGAAAGGTACAGAAAAATTTTAAAAGTGTCCGAAACTATACCACGCCACAGCATATTATCTTTGTCCGATGACGAAATTATTGATTTCTTCACGGACATAAAACTAATAAGCGGCGCAGTAGAGACAACAAGTATATGCAATTTCGGCTGGAATAGTACAGGATTTTCACGAATACCATGTGCTATTTATGGCAAACCTTATAAAAACGTTAAACCATGACTTTAATCGATATAAAGAATTTCAAAACAGATTTAGGGACGCTAGGAGAAAAAGGCAATCTTGGCTATCGGGATTACATTGTATCACTTGATAAGAAGTATTTGGATTGGAATGTTTTGGGCATCCATTGCGATTCAGAATTGAACATTCAGGTGAACGAACCGATTATGCTGGCAGGAGGCTTAAATGGAACAGGCATATTTTACGATCGGTCTCCTCGTGTTCGTTTCTTTATAAACGACGTGCCTTTTGGCGAATCAGAAAAACCGCAACAAATGACCGATCATATTGTCCTTGCAACCGGCCAGCATACTCTGCGAACAAAATTGATTGATCCAGCACCCGATATTGCTCTACATTTTCATGTCGAAGGCATTCGAGAAACATTGGCACATACCGTTTGGGCTTATAAAAAATCATCCCAACTTGCAAAAAAAAAAAATACTCTATTTACATCGGCATTTGCATTTGGAAAAAACACCGTATCGAAAACAAAAATTTTTACCAAAAGTGTAGTAAAACATAATATTCCATTTGAATCTTACGATGATAATGAATTTTTTATTTTTTTTATGAACATAAAATTAAAAATTTCCTGAAGAAATTATATGAATGGAAAGAAAAAGGAATAGAGTATGTTTTTTCGCTAGATTCACGTGACATTGTTTTTCGGCATCCTGTCGATATTATCCTCGGTAAATTCAATGCTATGTATGATGGCCGCATTATCATTTCCAAGGATATGGGCGGAGTAGCACATCCTTTGTTCACTCATTGGCTACCTGGTCATTTGCAAAAAATCATAGGCAAGGATTATGAAATCAATACCGGTGTAGTTGCCGGCCATGTTGACGATCTTATTAAAGTTTATTCACATATTATTATTGTACGAGAAAAATACCTACTCGGTATCGCTTGCAATGACATTAGCGAAAAAATCTTTTTGCATCAAAAAGAGCATCCGCCACACGATAGAAAGTTTAGCATAGAAAACGATGATCAAGCATTGCATTTTCTAAACATCATAGAGCATCCAGAATGGTATGCGATTGATGCAAATAAAGTGTTGAGTGCCTTTATTGCCGATTTTCCTGTTCATCCTAAATTATGTGATTCTCCATACAAATTAAATGCAATTTGTTCGGCATCGATCTTGCACGGTTCCCGTCCAGCAACACGTGGGCAATGGGAAAAAATGTGTAAAAAAATATGGTGGCAGGAAGATGAAACAAAACGACAAGACATACCCATTCAAATACCTGCTTTGGAAATTAATGTTACCTACGATTGCAATTTAAAATGTGAGTACTGCGCTCATCTTGGCAAATACATTAAAGGCATTGTGCCACTTGAGGAATTAAAAACTTGGATTGCATCTTGGAAAGAAAAATTATTGCCCTGTGTTGTTCGGATTCTAGGTGGTGAGCCTTTGTTGCATCAAAATTTAGATCAAATTGTCTATGCTGTTCATGATGCTTGGCCGGAAGCATTTCGTTGCATTGTAACTAACGGGTTGATTGAGAGAAATGATAAAACATTTCTGCAAGCGGTAAAAAACACGGCTACTCATATTTTAGTTTCTATACACTACGACGATTTAGACATTCGCAAAACTATTGATGCCAACATTTCGGAATGGCAAAATGCGGGATTACAGGTTAAAAGTAATCTTTTTACAAATTCTTGGCAAAAAATTTATCGTCTTGACGGCACAAAGCCAGTACCGTTTCAAAGCGATCCTAAATCAGCATACGACAGGTGTTGCACTCAACGAAATTGCATAACGCTGTTAGATAATCATTTATACATGTGTCCGCAAGCAGCATTATTTCAATATGCCTACAAAAATAACTATGTCGGCGAGGAATGGAAATTAGCCATGGATTACAAGCCATTGCCGGCTAGTTGCACTTGGCGAGAATTAGCAGCATTTGTTGACAACAAACACGAGCAGGCGATATGCGGCATGTGTCCGAAAGGTTGGATCAATGCAACTCCGGCAGAAAAGGCAGGATTGCTTGAAAGCATGGGAAATAGCATGTGTTTTCCGAAATAGTGGTTAATTCCCGTGTTTTTGGCGTGTTGCCGCACCGCCCGGCGGGGCGTATTCCTTAAACTGCACGGCGTCTTTTTTCAGCGTCTTTTTTCAGCCGGCGTTATCTCGGATGCACAAACTTTGCGGCCGGTGCAGTCGGCTCTTGATAAGATGCCTGGATGATGGAGTTGCCGACGTGCGGTGAGACTAAACGCGGAGCGGGAGGAATCAGCCGGCTTGCCTGATGAGTTTGTGTTGCTCCAAAGAGTCGGCCTTCCGAAAACCCGCTCGAACACGTTTCGCAACCCGATATGCCGATCGCAGAACATGCATCGACGGCTTGACAGCACGGACTCGCATAGCGGACAGCGTCGCGATAAGCCAACACTTCATATCGGTAATCGGTCGAAAGGAGGTTCCCGATCAAAACAAAGGGAGCCGCCGTGATGTCGAGCAATCCTCGTTGCACTAAGAAAGAACCATTACTAATATTGGCGAATGTATCCCGGCAACTGGCGATGGCGGGCCTGCTGAGTCCGTGTCCGCAATTAATGACTCCGCAACTTTCGACTGCCCCGCAAGGATTGTACCCGCCGCCATAGAAGGCTTGGTTGGAAATAAAACCACGTTGCATTCCGAGTTGTTGTCCTGGCGGAGTCACGCATCCCGACAGGCACAGTACCGACAGGAGGCACATCACTATGCTTGTTATATTAAATCGTTTCATGATATTTCTCGCTTATTTATAAGGGAATGTTGTATCGGGAGATCGTTTTTGGGGATGTGTCGAATTCCCTAGACTTTATAATCGGCCAAAGGGGCGTGCATATTTAGAAAAATCGGAATAATCCTCAAATTCTCCCCAAAGCCCCATTTTTATAAAGTACCCACACAAAAGTTATGGACAGTGTTTACAGACAATGGTTGCTGTAAAGGGCGTTGTGAATACCGGTCGCACGGTACCAGGCGACGGATACCGGTCGCATGGATATTTCTAATTTCGTTGTTTAAGCGTCTGCTCTGAGCAGAGTGACCGAGAGTCCTCGTGTCCGCTGGAATGTACCGGGCAGTATTGATGAGTGTCAAAAACGCTCAGCCGTATTGTAGCCGGAGTATTGTAGCCGGGAGAGAGAGTCCCTGTTTATACGGGCGTCTATTGGATTGGGATACCGGCGTATTTGGTCGTGTTATGGGTTACTCTCCTGGTTTCCTCGGTTTCCTCTTTCCGGGTTCGCTGCCTTTTCGTGGAACGCATCTAAAAACAAAACCGTCGCTGCGGCAAAAAGTTCCCGATAAACTTGGATACCCCGGGTAAAAACACTCCGTCGACAAGTTTGCTCCATCCCCGTCATTCTCGCAAAAGCGGGAATCCAGAGAAACAGGTTTAACCCTTTACGTCTCGACTCCCGGCTATGCGGGGCGATTTTTGTCCATAGAAACACGGGAAAGGCTTTAGATTGGAAAGACTAGCCGGGAAAGACGATCGGGCAACAAAAAACTAAAAAACTATGCAAAATGAACGTATTCCCAATCTGTGTTTCCGTTTGTAGTATTATATTCAAACTGTAGTATTAGAGCGAATTCACTTTTGTTTTGGACTCTATAATTTTCCATAACCAGCGTGTTTGTAGTAGTTTTTGCATTCATCGGGCGCAAACACATCGCAAAGATCGCCCAGTCTTTGCCATAGTTCATCCATTGTACGTATC
>Ga0099364_10005250_pt1 | contig 19320 bp, 20 predicted proteins | sample TergutTh196P3_FD_73070 | JGI IMG/M metagenome (GOLD analysis project Ga0099364, IMG submission 73070) | Microcerotermes parvus P3 segment gut microbial communities from Pointe-Noire, Republic of the Congo - Th196 P3 | ecosystem: Host-associated > Arthropoda: Insects > Digestive system > Gut ...
AAGCGGCGTGTTGTGCGTCTAAGTGAGGGAATTCCGGCTACTGACACGGAACTGACCGAACGCGGACGCATAATACGCCGCTTTTAAGGCGGGTCTGAACAGTAACTGCTCATCACATTGCGCTTGTAAATCCGTCTCTTGCGACGACTATATGGTCGTCAAGCCGTATACCCAGCAATTCGCCGGCCTTCTTGATGCATTTGCTGACCTCCCTGTCCTGCTCGCTAACGTCAAGCATCCCGCTTGGGTGGTTATGGCCGATGATGATAGATGCAGCCCTATCCTCTATAGCCGGTGAAAATACCTCCCGCGGATGCACAAGGGAGGACGTCAAAGTACCAATCGTGATCGTCCGGGCTTTTATAAGCCGCCTCGCGCCGTCAAGCGTAAGCATGACAAAGTGCTCCTGCTTCTTCTCTTTGATAAAATCAAATTGCTTTGCTGCTGATTCAGGCGAGTCGATCAGTGGGGCGCTTTGTTTGGTGAACTTCCTGCGCCAGAACTCCAAAGCGGCAAAGACTATCGTAGCCTTGGCATCGCCAATGCCTTTTATTGCTTTGACATCTTCTAAGGTCAGATTATCAGCGCCGATTTTAAGTATCGAGGCATTTAAGCTTTTTGCAATTTGCCTAAAATCGTTATCTTTACCTCCGCTACCGATTACAGCTTGAAGCAGCTCAATGTCGGTCAAAGCCGAAGCGCCTTTTCTGCTAAGTTTCTCGCGCGGTAGTTCATTTTTGTCCAGCATGATCGCACCTCCACTTGCCGCGCATGGCTATATGCTGCATTGTAACTCCGGCAGGCAGCAATGTCACTACACTTTTACATAATCGCCCCATGCCGCCGCTGTGCAGTTTTTCACATTTAAATAGGTGTTATGTAAATAAAAGAGCCGATTCATTGCTGAACGGCTCTTTTGCGCATTACGGATTGTGAATTCAGAACTTGAGTATCGGCTTGATTACGCCCCCTTCGTGGTAATCATGAAGCGCAGTTTCAAGGTCTTTGAAGTCATAGAACTTATTTAGCTTATCGACAGGCAGACGGCCCTCCTTGTAGAATCTAACAAGCTCAGGTATAAAGACTTTTGGATTTGAACAACCCTCGACCGCGCCGGAGATTGTAACGGACGGGTTCATGATTTGCCGTTCCAGTTCAATCGGGATTGCGGCCGGGCCGGTAACGCTGACAAGAACAGCCATACCCTCTCTTGCCATGCAGTCGAGCATCGTGCTTACCACTTGTGGCACGCCTGAGCTCTCAAGCGCATAGTTGACGCCTTTGCCACCGGTGATTTCCATGATGCGGGCTACAGTGTCTTCGTCGCGACCGTGAACAACGTGAGTCGCGCCAAGATCAAGCGCCATATCAAGCCTGGACGGCATGAGGTCCACAGCGATAATCGTGCCGCACCCGGCTATTTTTGCCGCCATGACGCCGGCAAGCCCAACAGTGCCGCAGCCAAAAACAGCTATGCTTGTACCCGGGCGTGGTTTCATGCGGTTGAGTACCGACCCCGCGCCTGTCTGGATACCGCAGCCTAGCGAACAAAGATTGGCGAGTTCCTCGTCGCTGCTGACGTCTAGTTTTACTGTATTGCTCTGGTCAGCAATCGTGTATGTCGCAAACGAGCCCTGCCCAAACATAATACCAATCTCGCCACCGTCTTCACCCCTCATGCGCTTCGTGCCGTCTCGGTAATTGCCGCCGAACAGCATAACAAAGTTTACCTCGCACGCGTAGGGGCGGCCATCTTTGCAGTTGTCGCATTTGCCGCAGCTTGGAAAAGACATGGTTACCCGGTCGCCAACATTGATTTCCGTTACGCCGGCGCCGATTTTCTCGACAATCCCGACGCCTTCATGACCGGCGACATATGGATACTCAATGGGAAGGAACTGCTCTATAACAGCTATATCCGTGTGACAAATGCCGCAAGCTACCATTCTCACCAATACCTCGTTTGCTTTCGGTTCATCCAGCTCAACTGTCTCGAAGTTGAACTTGCCTTTTTCCCGCATTACAGCAGCCGTGATTTTCATTGGACGTCCTCCTTATATTGCATAAAATAATTGCATAAGCACAGGAGCCGAAGCCCCACATTAGTATACTACAAGACCCGCGAGCATTTCAATAGGCTTTTAATATTCCGTTGAATAAGCATAGCAAAAAATATGCAAGTAGCTGTTAAATAAACCGCATCTTGTACTGCGCAAAAGGTGCGAACTTCAATCGCGGGTCATGGTATATTCTGGTAATATTGCCGCTTTTCTGCGTGGTTGCTGCGAAAACGGGGTGTGGGAAAACCTGTGGAGAATGTTGAAAACTATCTGTACTCTACAAAAAGCCACAGGCTCTTGCATTCTTCTAGCACGCATTTTTGCCCCGTATACAGGTGCGGAATTTGTAAAAAAAGTGTAAACTTACATCGTAAATATGGCTAAAATGACAGAATTGTTTTATGGAGTGCATAGGTTACTATGAATATTCATCAGTATTATCCACGTCCACTTATGCATATACGGTTTGTAATAATTTAAACAATGGGGTTGCGCTCACAATATTGGTATGTTATAAAAAAGAATACAATCAAACCGGAGGGATAATAATATGGCCGGACATTCAAAATGGCACAATATCCAGAGGGCAAAAGGGGCGCAGGACGCAAAAAGGGCAAATGCCTTTACAAAGATTGCGCGTGAGATAATCGTGGCAGTCAAGGAAACCGGCAATGGCGACCCCTTGAACAATTCAAGGCTAGCGGCCGCAGTTACGAAAGCCAAAGCAGCTAACATGCCAAACGACAATATAAAAAGGACTATAGAAAAGGCGTTGGGCGCCGGCAATGGAGATAATTATGAACGTGTTACCTACGAAGGCTACGGGCCTGGGGGTGTAGCTGTTATTGTTGAAGCAATGACCGATAACAGAAACAGGACAGCGGCGGAAATCCGCCACCATTTTGACAAATACGGTGGGAATATGGGGACGTCCGGGTGCGTGTCATGGTCATTTCAGCGCAAGGGCGTCATAATCATAGACAACCAAAGCGGGAAACATGATGAGGATAGCGTTCTTACAGACGCGCTTGAAGCCGGCGCAGACGATATTGAAACCGATGGGGATGTGTTTGAAGTATACACCGCCCCTGACGATTTTGCGGTTGTGAGCAGCGCACTCGAGGGCGGCGGATATGCATTTCTCTCAGCTCAGGTAGAAATGATACCGCAGAGTTACATTGCGCTGAGCGATCAGGGAGATATAAAGAATATGGAAAAAATGCTCGACCTAATGGAAGACAACGACGATGTACAAAACGTCTGGCACAACTATGAGAGGGTATAGGTATGACAGTCACTGTTCAGTGCCGGCTAAGATGGCTATTTCGCTACCGCAAAGCGAAACCAAGGACGGTGGAGCGTTCGCTCAGTATAAACAGGATGTTTATCCTGAGCGATTGCGGGAGCAAAATAGCCGTCTGAGCGCAAGGCACGGAACAGTTGCGCATGACACAGCATAAGTATTGCCCATTGGTGCAAGATGTGTTACAATAGCTGATAATATACCGTATAAAGGAGGTTATGGTGTTGCCATACGACTACAATTACAACCAGAACAACAACCAACCCGGAGGTCAGGTAAGCGATTTGTTTCCTACTCTATGGCCAAATCAAGAAGAACTGGACCGCGCCGTTTCTTCGTGCCTTACCCGTGTTTTCCTAAGGATGTTCGCCGCTTTGATTGTGACTGCCCTAGCCGCTTACACTGTCGCAGGTTCCATAAATCTGCAAAGTTTAATTCTCGGCAATATGTTCGTCTTCTACGGGCTGATAATCGCGGAGCTAGGCCTAGTTCTCCTGATTTCCGCAGGAATCAAGAAGCTGTCGTCTACAACGGCAAATGTTCTATTCTTCCTCTATGCAATAATCAACGGACTTACATTGTCTGTGATTTTCCTTGTCTACGAAATCGGTGTGATTTACCACGCGTTCTTTGTCGCCGCGCTTATGTTCGCCGCAATGGCGGTTTACGGCGCTGCCACCCGCAAGGATTTGTCGTCTGTCGGCAGTATTTGCCTCATGGGCCTGTTCGGGATAATAATCGCAAGCATAGCCAACTTCTTCTTCAGGAGTGAAATGCTCGATACCATAGTGTGCTACATAGGCGTTCTCGTTTTTATAGGTCTCACGGCCTACGATACGCAGCGCATTAAGCGGATGCTCAGGGAAGCGAATGCAGACAGCCATGAAGAGGCAATTCAGAAAATCTCCGTCGTTGGCGCGCTTACGCTCTATCTCGACTTTATCAATTTATTCCTGAAAATCCTGCGAATTTTAGGAAGGCGGAGATAAAATGGTAAGTAGCCCCTAACCGCGTTTCTTCTTTCCGGCTTTGAGCATGAACAATATTAATAATGCAGTGTATATGACCAATAATCCCAGCGTAAGCCATGTCATTTCCGCAGAGATTGGCGCTATTGCTATAAGAGCCAGCATTGGAGCGCCGAAAACTATAGCCGTGCCGCTTCCTGTTATCAGATTGTTTGCAGCCGGAGATTTAAACATAGGGTCTACCTCCCTGAGCAGCAGGACGCCGGAACTGATCGTGCCGGTCATCATTCCGTACATTGACAGCAAGCCCTCATAGTAGTAGTTCGGGTAGTTTTTTTTGCATATCCATTGCAGATATATAAGCGTGATTACCATTCCTGAAACGCTCATCAATATGAACGGAAGCCACAACCCCCGCAAATCGCTGATCCTGATAGAACCAATTCCTGCGATAATCATCAAATCAAAAGCAAAACCCGATATACGTGACAACAGGTAGTTGTTCTGGTATTGCCTTGTCATTAACTTGTTCTTGCGGAGCGCTTTCAGCACTGCGCGCAGCAGCAGCGCAATTGCTGAGCCGACTATAAAGTTAAACCCCCATAGCAAGGTCGATATAGTGTTTGATATCTCATTGCCCAAACCGGCAGTGAGTTTGCCGATGCCTGAAATAACAAGATAGCTGAGCAGGTAGACGCCCAACACGAGCGCCATCTGTATACTGAGTCTGTCAATGGACTCGGATATGGGCACTTCGCCTTTATCCTGAAACGTGTCGACACTTACAGAGCCGGACTCGATTTCCACATCTGCCCTTTCCAGTTTGCCTTTTCGGACCAGTATGTTTAAGTAAATGACACCGACGATGCATGCCACAAGATATCCTGATGCAGCTAGCGATAAACCGAAGGAACGACCGCCGGCAAAGCCGAGGGACTCAAATGTGGAGCCAATGTTGTTTGCTTGCCCGGGGCCTTGGCCATAACCCATTGGCAGCAAGATGCCGGATGCTTTGAAAAGATCCGGCATGATGGTATATGCAAACAGAAGCGAAATGATGAGGCCGGCCATGCCCTGTATGGTGTAACAGCTAACAATCAGCGCTCCGCTTTTCGGCGCCGTTAGCCGTTCCAAACCCAAGGACGCTTCGGCATCGGCAATGCGCAAGGAAAGCGCGATAAACCCAAGTGCGATGCCATGATATGTGAGGACTTCAAGCGTTTCAGCAGTCACGACCCCCCAGCCCAATGAACGAATCGCCAGCAGCATAAAGCCTGCAAGGACTGCTGTAGGCATAAGTGTTTTACGTACTAAAGCAAGCTTGCGCCGTAGGAGATTAGCAGCCAGCATTAAGCCCGCAATGACGCCCAACTGAATGATAAAGCTCCATAATGCTGTGTTTGCCGATGAAAAATCCATAAATAACCATCTACTTTCTGTTCTTGATCAGTTGACTAAAGTCAGCTTATCCTTAAGTATGCGGAAAATCTCGTTATACTTCAGAGCGCTGCGCGGTGTATCGCTGAGCACCTCATATGAGTCTCCGTCTCTTAACGAAAATAACAGCGTCATTTGACCGGCAACCGCAATCCTTGTTATCTGCTCAACCGGGAAATCATGCCCCGCGCAATGTAAAGCCTCGCAGCTTATGCTCATTGTTCCGGTCCCGACAGGCTTGCTCTTCGTCGCAGCGCTGACGACAAGCAGCGTTTGCCCTTCATCTTTGCAGATTGGACTGTCGCCGGCGGCGGAGACAATCTCTTTGAGTTTTTCGGACTGCCACCTGCCCCATTCCGTGATTGTGGAAAACGGCAGTGCAGACCCGTTTAGCAGGCCTGTTTCGGTATATTCCGCATTAAGCCCGCAATCGCAGGAGAAATAAAAGCCTTTTGATACGATAGTTCCGATTCTTTCGCACTCGGGGCACAGATAAAGGACTGTTTCTATATTCTCAGCCAGCTTTTTCCCCTTGTATCGGATCAGGTTGGCTTTCTGCCGTTCATACGCGTCTTCAAAAATATCCCGTTCTATGATGCTGTTTATCTGTTGAACAGTCATAGAATTGAGTACTTCGCCTGTATACCTGTTTATGCGCTTGCCGGTCATTTTTCCGCGGCGCGTGTTCTTTGCCCACCGTGGCGATGTGAAATAACCGCCTTCCAAGCGAAATGTAATAAGATCCGCCCCACTAGTCTTGACCAACTTAGCTGTTGAAAGTGAAACCGGCGCGGTCGCCCCTGTAAACGAACGGTCGCCCTCGGCAAACAAACAGACGTTTGCGCCTGATTTCAACCTGTGGAGCATTTCCTTTATAGCGAGTATATCGTTTCTGCTTTTGTTGATGGGGATTGGCTCGAAAAAGAATCTCAATAGTTTTGACTTAAAACCATTTCTGAAGGCGTGTTCGCTCGCTAAAAAATACATGTGGCGTGAGAAGCACATTGCGACCAAAGCAGGGTCAAGATTAGTATTGTGGTTTGATATGAGTATGCTTGGCACATCCGGCCCCTTTTGCTTTTCGAAGCCATATCTCAAAGTACGCTTAATAAGCGGCGCAACTGTATAGCGCAATATGAGGAAAATAAACCTGTGCATCAAATTATGTCTCATTAGGCAGTCTCCACATTGCTTATTGCCCTGCATTCCAAATAATACCTTTTATCCCTTGCATGGCCGACTGAAAAGCTTTTTTTAGGGAATACGCCGCTGCTTGTCACTGTTGCGAACAATTCGGATTTATCCATAGAAGGCAAAACCAGCCCAAGGCATCGTTCCCCCTGCGCGAGCCGTGCGACTGCGTCCGCGTCGTGGATATAATCGACGCGGCAGCCCGTATGGTTTACATACTCGTCAATGAACGTTTGCATATCCGTAAGCATATCTCCGATGCAATCAGATTTGACGCCAATGACTCCGTTTTGCCCGCGCAAAATCCAGCGCAGTTCATAATTGCTGCCGGTCTGCATTGCGTTTGAAAACGCGTCTAAAAGTTCTGTGCAGTCCGTGTCGAATACCGCTCGGTGTATGGCTTCAAAGCTAACAGCGGGGTCATATATGTTGTTAACTTCGAGCAGAGCCTTGCCCGCAGGGTGATTATTCATCTCAGCCGTGCTCAGGTTCCGCTTAATATCCTCCCAATATAACTTGGCCGCAGCCAGCGAGTGATTGCCGTCGCCAATTACCATGAGCGTAGCATTCTTTTTGTGCAGCTCGCGTATAGCCGACATGACTTCATCGGCATCGTCTCCGCTGACGCGCAGCCCCCTGAGATGGCCTCCGCCTTCCATAAGGTCAAAATCATATAAAAGCGGCAAATCACCGGTTCTTTTCGATAATGGCTCGATAACCGTCATATCATTGTCGTCAATAAAAGCTATTATATGCGGAAGCTCCAGACGGGCCGAGCGCCTGATATGGACGCGCGCAGGAAGCCTGTCAAGCACTGTTCCTTCGCTTGCGAGTATTGCGGCGTCGCCGCCTGAAAAATCATACTGATCAAGATCGACCGTACCAACCAAACCGCGCCGTACGCGCCCGTCAGAAAGAGTCCTTTCAGTATAGACAAAGGAGTTGCTGACCTCGCGGAGCAAACCTGCCTCTATGTAGCGATCCATAGAAGCACTGATTGCCTTAACCTCATTATCCATGTCTACTTCGGCAAGATACGCTTCAGGTATGATCATATTGAGAGTCGACGGTTCTGCGCCCACTTTACTGCGGACTCGAGCCCAGTAATCAAACTCGGATGAAAACTGGTCGCAAGCAATAACGCTCCATTTTTCCAACTCAATGCCTGCAGGAAGCAGGATATCAGCAGGGGTAAAGACATCTTTTTTCATATTGAAAGCCACCTCAAAACACTTTCCTAAGCGCGTGTATATAGTCCGGCGTTGTCCCGCAGCAGCCGCCGACAATAATTTTCCGGCGGGAGCTTTGACCGGGCTGCATTGGGTTTGCCGCTCTTAACGTTTCGATCAATTGAGACATCTGGCGGGCAAACGCATCAGGACCGATGCTGTAAATACCGGTCATGCCATCCGGCAAACCGGCATTTGGTTTTATTACAAGAGGAAGATTAGTGGTCAATGCAATACGTTCCGCTGTCGCAAACATTTCAGCGGGTTCGAGCGAGCAGTTGAGTCCAACAGCGGCTGCACCCATAAACTCTGCGGTTTCCACGAAGTCTTCAGGCGTACAACCGATGTACGTTCGTCCCGTTTTATCAAAAGTCATAGTCGCAATAACCGGCAGGCTTGTGTTATCCGTAGCAGCGTTTATCGCAGCCTTTAGCTCGGCAATGTCGCTCATAGTCTCTATGGCAATAAGATCCGCCCCTGCTTTTTCGCCGGCTGCCGCTTGCTGTTTAAAAAGCTCGTAAGCCACGCTGAACTCAAGGTCGCCCATAGGCTCGAGCAGCAATCCTATGGGGCCGATATCGAGAGCGACCCTTGCCGTGCCCCCGCACGCGCGTTTTGCTATCGCAATGCCCGCTGAGATGATGTCTTCCGGCGAATAACCGGTTCCGGACAGCGAATTAGCGTTGGCGCCGAATGTGTTGGAGTATACTATGTCGCTTCCTGCATCCACATACATTCTGTGGACGTTCTCTACAACCTCCGGGGCTGTAATATTCATAATATCAGGCCGGTCACCCGGATTAAGGCCGTTCTTCTGAAGCATTGTGCCCATAGCGCCATCGCAAAAGATATAATCGCCGTATAACTCAAATAGCATAAAAACAACCTCCGGCAGATATACTACAACAGTATAGTCAATAAGTAAAGGAAACATGTTTCAATATTATTGATATTTTTTTAATCATGTGATATCATTAACCCAACCTGTTCCATAAAGGAGGTTAATAACAAGTGGATAAGAGCGTTATAACGATAAGCCGTGAGTATGGCAGCGGCGGCAGGCAAGTTGGCGAGCTTTTGGCAAAGGAGCTGGATATACCGTTCTACGACAGGGAGATAATCCAAATGGCCGCAGAAAAAAGCGGAATGTCAGCCGGCTTCATTGAGAAAAGTGACGAGAGCATACCAAATACATTCTTGCACAATCTCAAGTACTCCGCATATTCCAGTTACGACTCCATATCATACTACGATACTCCGGTCACTGATAAGGTATTTCTCGCGCAGTCGTCTGTGATTAAGGAGCTTGCGGCGCAGGGGAGCTGCGTGATAGTAGGCCGCTGCGCGAGCTATATACTCCGAAACGAATCGCATCTGGTTCGCGTCTTCGTCCGAGGCAAGCTTGAAGACAGGATTCGCCGCGCTGTGGAGCAATACGACTTACCGCAGCAAAATGCCACAGATAGGATCAGGAGAATAGATAAAAGCAGAATAAACTACTACAAATACTACACTAGCCGCCAATGGGGCAATATCGAAAACTATGACATGATCGTCAACACGTCTTTTACCGGCGTTGACGGTGCTGTCGCCGTAATAAAGGCAATGCTGCTTGAAAGGAGCAAAACTTAGCTGCATATGAATAGATTCAAGAAAAACCTGTCATTAATCCTAACAGCTGCCCTCATTATACCGCTTTTCGCCATAGTGACGACAGCGCAAGCAGTCTCGCGAAGCAATGTATGCTACGGCAGCTACATCGGCTCGGGCATACCGGCGGCGCAGATATTCAGAAACAGCGCAAACGCTGTCTTCATGCTTGAGACTTTCGATAACGACGAAGAATCGATCAGAACCGGCAGCGGATTTTTCATATCCGATACCGGCCTTGCCGTCACGAACCTGCATGTTATAGAAAACGCCGCTAGCGCGACAATCACCTTATATGACGGGGAGGTCTACCCCGTGCTTGGCGTTCATGCGGTGAGCGAGGAGTTCAACCTCACAATAATCTCAATCGGCTCCGGTGATGACGATGTGGACGATGACGAAATTGAATGGCAGTATCTCACGCTCGCTGACTCCGACCTTATTGAGACAGGAAACTCCGTCTACGCGATTGGCAGCCCGTTGGGGTATATTAACACAATGACAGCCGGCATAATATCGAACACAAAAAGGGAGGTTGACGGACAGACGCTTATCCAGTTTACCGCGCCGATTTCATTCGGTAGCGGAGGAAGCCCGCTTCTCAATGCGGTGGGGCAGGTTATTGGAGTTTCGTCCAGTTCGTTTTCATATGGACAAAACCTTAACCTCGCCGTACCTATTAACCATATAAAGGCGCTTGAGCCGGGAGAGCTTATACCGCTTGGATTGCTGTTGGGACAACAAGAAACTGATGATGAACCGGCTGATGAAACGGACGATGAACCGGCTGATGAAAAGGACGACGAACCTGCTGACGAAACAGACGATGAACCGAAAGATGAGCCGGGCGATGATGAGTAACTGACGGAATCACAACGGCATCCAAAACCATGTGCATCGCTAAGGTCGCGATGGCGATGCACCCGGTTCGGCTTAGTTGCCAAGTTCAGCCATGTAAGTTTCCTTTGGTTGGACGCCTACGAATCGTTTTGCCTCAATGCCATCCTTAAAAAGTATGACGGTCGGGATGCTGGTAATGTCGTAACGACTTGCAAGCGCTCCCTCGCTGTCGATGTCTACTTTTGCGACGGTCACGCGACCCTCGTATTCTGATGCCAGCTCGTCGATGATGGGCGCGACCATTCTGCAAGGCATGCACCATGCGGCCCAAAAATCTACCAGCACATTACCGCTGACGACGACCTCGTCATAGTTCTCCGTTGTAAGATGTAAAACGCTCATTATTCTTCTCCTTATTATACACTAAACTCCACATACTTATGTGTAATAGCTTTGAACCGGATCATGCGCGGCTCAAGTGAAAGTACAGCGTGCTCCTAGATGCCTGCGGTTTTCAACTCCCTGACATATTCTGAAGCCGACAGGGCTGCAATTTGCCCCTGACCAACGGCTTTGGCGATTTGAAGCGGTGCGCCGACGCAATCTCCTGCGGCAAAAACACCGGGTATATTCGTAGCTCCCGAAAAAGTGGCACGAATGTAGCCGTTTTCTGTCTCAAGTCCTGCCAGAAGCAAGTGTGGCGCGATTTGCTGGCGCAATATGAACACTCCCGAGCATTCGATTTCCTCACCGTCAGCAATGATTGAGGTCACCTTTTTTTCTCCGATTATTCTGATGTCCCGCGTGTCGAGCCGGAAGACGTCGCACCCGATCGAGACGAGGTAATCAGCTTCTTCATGTGCATCCGGCGTGAAACAAGCGACGCAAACCCGTTTTCCGCGATACAGCATACCGTCGCATGTGGCACAGTATGAGACCCCGTGACCCAGCAGTTCTTCTTCACCGGGGAAAAGTGATGTTTGAACGACGCCTGTGGCGAGAATGACAGTCTTAGACGTCAGAACATCGGCGTCACAAGCAAGTTGAAAAGCATCTCCTGACTGCAGTATTGCATTGACCTTTCCGGTAATCAAATCTGTTCCGGCCTCCGTTGAATGTGCCGTCAGCTTGTCGAGCAGCTCCGGGCCGGATATGCTTGGAAATCCGGGATAGTTGTCGACTTTCTGAGCCTTGTAAAGCCCGCTTCCTGTTTTGTCGTTTGATACAACGGCAACACTGTTATTGCGCTGCCTCGCTGTTATGGCAGCAGACAGTCCGGCGGGGCCCCCTCCGACAACGATGATATCAAGCATTTTCATCCCTCCTTGTCTTCCGCTAACTGCTATAGGAAGCTATCATACCACAATATGGTGAAAATGGATAGTGAAATTAAGAAAATAACACTCTCTCGATTTACAAAAACATATGGAGTTGATCACATGGACGAACTGGCAAACAATTTTATACACGCATTTATAGATGAAGACTTAGCGGCGGGCGGGCGATCCGAAGGTATGCGCGTACACACACGGTTTCCGCCGGAGCCGAACGGATACCTGCATATCGGGCATTGCTACGCTCTGAACATCAACTTCAGCACAGCAAAGAAATATGGCGGACTGTGTAATCTCCGTATGGACGACACAAACCCTGCCAAAGAGGAAGAGGAGTTTGTCGAAGCTATAAAAGATGACATCCGCTGGTTGGGCTTTGATTGGGACGATCGCTTTTACTACGGTAGCGATTACTTTCCCGAAACGTACGAGTTTGCAGAAGACCTTATAACAAAAGGCTTGGCCTATGTATGTGAGCTTGATCCGGAGGAGTTCAAGGCGCACAGGGGCACAATAGGCGTGCCTGCGACGTCACCGTGGCGTGACCGCCCTGCGCAGGAGAGCCTCGAACTGTTTAGGCGTATGAAAAACGGCGAATTTGCAGAAGGAAAATACACGCTGCGGGCAAAAATCGACCTTGCCTCAGGTAACTTCAACATGCGCGACCCTGTTCTTTATCGCATACGCCACATAGAACACCACAGGCAGGGCACGAAGTGGTGCATTTTCCCGATGTACGATTTCGCACACCCCATACAAGACGCTCTTGAGGGAATAACCCATTCGCTGTGCTCGCTTGAGTACGAGGATCACCGCCCGCTTTACGACTGGGTCATCAATAACTGCAATGTACCCTCAAAGCCGCGCCAAATCGAATTTGGCCGCCGCAGCCTGGAATATACGCTGACAAGCAAGCGCTACCTGCGCCGTCTTGTCGAGGAGGAGTATGTGGATGGTTGGGACGACCCTCGTCTGCCAACGCTGTGCGGCCTTCGCCGACGCGGGTACACGCCTACCGCATTGCGCAACTTCTTTGGACGTTTAGGGGTAGGTAAGATTTCAAACGTTGTGGAGTTGTCGCTTCTGGAACACTGCCTCCGCGAGGAGCTTAATGAAAAAGCGCCGCGCGCTATGGCGGTGCTGCGCCCGCTGAAATTAGTTATAACAAACTATCCGGAGGGTGAGGGTGAGGTATTTGCAATAGAAAACAATCCCGAGGACGAAACGATGGGAATGCGCGAAGTTACTTTTACGCGTGAGCTGTGGATAGAATACGATGATTTCATGGCCGACCCGCCAAAAAAGTACAACCGTATGTTTCCCGGCAATGAAGTCAGGTTAAAATCAGCATATATTGTGAGATGTACGGGCCATGAAGCTGATGAAAACGGAAAAGTGACGCTCGTAAGAGCTGAGTACGACCCGGAAACGCGCGGCGGAACCACGCCTGACGGGCGAAAAGTCCGCGGTACGATGCATTGGGTGGATGCATCAAACGCCTCGGACGCTGAAATACGGCTTTATGATAACTTGTTCACAGATCCGGCGCCCGACGCGGCGGGGGATTTCCTCTCAAAACTTAACCCCGTTTCATTGGAGGTGCTGCGCGGGTGCAAGATTGAAAAAATGCTCGGGGAAGCCAAGGCGCCCGAAACTTTCCAGTTTCTTAGAACGGGATATTTTACAGTTGACAGCAAGTATTCCAAACCGGGAAATCTTGTGTTCAACCGCACCGTAGCCCTGAAAGAAAGCACGGCGAAACCGCGTAATTCGTAATGCACGATTCGTTGTGCGATTTCGGGGGGCCTATGGCAGCCGTCCAAGCGCAAGGTTGAGGGTCGGTTACAATCCGTTTTTGCTAAAATCGAAAAAAGGAAAAAGCTTCGTATAAAGGCCGATGACAGGTCCTGTCCCGATTGCGCATATTAGAGTACCGGCGCCGATGACCAGAAACAAATCGCTTGCAAGTATCAGCGTCAACACAGCAGTAAAGGCTGTCACTGCTATATCGAACGCTAGTTTTGACTTAGACATAGGCCAACCGAATATGTTCCCAAAAGCTTGAGCTATACCGTCCGGCGGCGCGAGCAGGATATCCGCCCCGACTATGATCCGTATACCAAGCGAGAAAACGAATAAACCGGCGGTTACGAATAAAACGCTGAGGATATAACCGGGGAGCGTTACGTCCAGCAGCAAGTAGAAGACGTCAATCATTAAGCCGAATAAATATGCCAGAGGCAGCTGAAAAACAAGCTTCAGCGAAGGGCGCCTCGTTATGGCAAGCTGCGCAAGCATGCATACGACATGGAACAACGACGAGCATTGGCCTATAGACAGCGGCGTAAGTTTTGATACGGCGTAAGGTATGGTACTCCCGGGGGCTACGCCAATATCCGCCCTTATAGCCATGGAGATTCCGAAAGCCATTATTACTAAGCCTATTAGATAAAAGATGATTCTTTTTTTCATATTGCACCCTTTTGCCGGGCTTCTAATGCCGGCTTATCTTTCTGGAACAATATCATTTGGGCGGCTTTTGAGAAGCGGTTATAATAGCGGCGGATACGACGTCAGAGTATAGCTCCATCGAGGGCATCCCGCCCATATGGACTTTGTCGCCGGCCAAGAGGCTGACTTGAGGGATTATAGTACCGCTCCAGTCCGCCACAGTAATAAAATCATATTGATCCGGCAGTTTTCTCATCCATTCGGAGGTGTCATTTGTCAACTTTGAGTTATTGTTTGCCCGGCCGTCAAAGGGCGTAACAAAAATCAGCCTATGCCCGGGGTTTAGAGCATCTATGATTTGCGTGAACAGATCCGCATAGTTGCTTATCCCGTTTGTGCCTAACGCAATGACCACATACTCGCGCAAGTCATTTCCTTCTTGCATATCCGTTAATAAAGACAAACCCTGGATGACTGTGCGACTGACTTCCGCATCGACATAACTGTTTGGAATTCTGTTCATCATTGTCACACGCGCCCCTAACGGAACGGAATCCCCGATAATGGTAACGCCCTCCGCAATACTTGCCGGTCTTTCGCTATGCTCAGCCGGAGTGGCAGCAGCCGGGCCGTGCGGAGGCTGGGGCGGTGACGGCGAAGCATTCGGGAATTGCTGATCGTGCGCCGGGTGGGTATCAGGGTAAGGATTCGTCTCAGGCAACAGATTTACCTGCAAATGAGAGCTTCTGCCGGCATAGAGTACGGGCAGGTCATTTACGGCCTCAATTCCCTGCTTGAGAGATAAAAGATCGCTTATATCCCCCGTGACATTACTTGCGGCAAAATCCGACTCTATGCTCGTTATGGGCGGAGCATTTGCAATAACAGGCAAACCGGCTGCTATAGCGGCTGCAACAACTATTGCTGAAGCTGCCAGGATGGGATGCCTGTGCTTGGCGATGCCGGTATTGCTTTGCGGTATTATTGCTCTTTGGGCGCCATATACCATGGCTGCAGAAAAAACCACAGCCACTGCTAGCGTTGCCAACGAAGCCGCAGTATTATTCATTATCAATGCGGATAGAATGGTATAAAGCGGCCAATGGTACAGATACATGTCGTATGACATTTCTGCTGCGGCAGTTAACGCCGCCGGCTCTTTTTTATCCGGAGGCGTCAGTATATGAAGCCCATGCGTGCAGTAAATAAGTACGACAGTTAAGAGCGAAGTTAGCAAAAACCCGTAGTGATATATGAAATCGTCGCTAAAATCATGTTGTGAAAAAAACAGAACAATTATGGATGAGGAAACAGCAATAATGAAAATCAGCGCAACTGTAATTTTCTTCGGCTGATGTGAAAAAAAGCGATTCCATAGAGCTTCCTCCTGCTTGGGGTTTAGGCCCCAAATAGCCGCCGCAGCGGCGCCAATGAAGAATGGGAACAACCGTGCAAGCGTATTGAAATATATGAAATCCAGATCACTGCCCGATCTGTGCAAGGACGTCATATACATAAATGAGCAAACAGAAACTACCCCCGATATAAATAGTATCAGGTATTTGAGGAAAACAAGCCGGTTAAATCGCAGCATATTGCCGAACTTCATGTAAATGGCTTTCAATAACGCAGCAGCCAAAGAGCATATTGCGCCCCATGCAATATAAAACTGCATTAAAATCGCCAGTGACCATGTATGAATGTACATTTGCGGCAGCAACTGCGCCTCATAACTTGAGCCAATATTGATGTTATACCAATTCGCTGTAAAACTGAGCGTTGAGGCTACATGCTTTGATATGCCGACTGTAAAGTCAGGAGAAACCAAAAGAGCGAATGGCAGCGTTAGAGCCACAGAAAAAAACAACGGTATCATAATCCGCTCCACACGCCGTTTATAGAATTTAAAAAGGGCGAAACTGCCTTTTATGCGCACATCCTCCATAAAGAGCGCTGTAATGAGAAAACCTGAGAATGTGAAAAAAATATCAACGCCCAAAAAGCCGCTTGGAAGCAGGTTGTAAAACAGATGGTAGCCTAAAACAAGAAAAAGTCCAAATGCTCGTACAGCGTCAAACCATTTTATTCTATTCATCGCGTTTTATCTGCACCCCTTCTTCCCATATTCCGATGTGGATACGATCGCCATCCGTGACCGTGCCCTCACCGTCAAACGTTCCGTCTTTGAAACCTCCCTCATATGACCATCCGCCGGGGCTGAAATAAACCCCTTGCCCATTGAATAATCCGTTTCTGAAATCACCTTCGTAAACAACCCTGCCCTTTGCATCAAAGTATATACCCGCCCCGTCGGCAAGCCCGTTCAAGAAGCTGCCATTGTAAACGGAGCCATCCTCAAAAACAAACGAGCCCTTTCCATTTTGGCCGCGTTCATTGAATCCGCCGCTGTATTGCCAGACCGGGCCGGTGAGGGTAACGTCGGTCGATTCGCGGTCAATAACAACTTCAGAATCATCCTCAAAATAAAACGTACCGCTGCTGGTCCGGCCGTTTTGGAATACCCCATTAAAATGCCAATCATTTTGGACTGTGTCGCCTCTGTTGTAAAAAGCGCCATAACCGGAGAACCTTCCTTCGTCAAAACTGCCGGTAAAAACGCCGCCATCATATAAGCTGATCGTGCCATTTCCGCTAAAAATGCCCGCTTTCACTCCGCCGCTAAAAGCAAACTCGTTTGAGCCATAATCCAAATAATCAACATGCGAAGCGCCGTCTCTGTCAAGCGCCCCCATTCCATATACTGCTAAAAAAGCGACAGCGGATATAAACAGCACCGTAACCACCGGAGTCACTGCCTTACGCATACGACCTAACCCCTTAAATAAAATATATCATCTCAGTCAATATCCGGAAGCGAGGTAAGGAATGCGCCAAGCTCGACGAGTGTGCCGCGCCGAAACGCGGTAATGTCCACACCAGTCTCATTTTCAAGATAATCAGTTACTAAAAATACTTCCGAACCAAGCTCGGCCGCAATCATGTCTTCCGCCGGATTGTTGCCGGCCATAAGGCATTGCTCCGGCTTTTTGCCGATTTTTGAAAATACCTCGCTGAAATACCCACGGCTGGGTTTGCAATGAGTACTGTTCATGTAATGCGTTATAAGTTGAAAATCGTCAAGCTCCAGACCGGCCCATTTCAGCCGCGTAGAGACTGCGCACAACGGGAACAGCGGATTTGTGGCAAGTACAACGCAATACCCTTTTTTCGTCATGGTGCGCACAAGCGTTTTAGTGACGTCATTTGGCTTCAGTATTGACCGTACAGAATCGAACTCATTTACATAAAAACTGTCGCATGCAGCCTCGACGGCGCCAATCTGATCATCTGAAATCCGCATAGTGTGCGCAAACGTCTCCCAGAACCTATGAGCGTTGAGTTTGCTTCCGTCATTTGCAATCATGGCTTTCGTTCCGGCCCATACGGCCTTCACTGACAAATCAGGATCTAGATCCATTCCGAGAAACACTTTCTTAAGCTCGGCAAAGTAAGCGCCAATGAATGCTTCCTGTGAGAACTGGAGCAGCGTTCCATCAAGATCAAGGAGTATGGTATTAATCATATTCTAGCAGCCTTTCTGTTTATCACCACCCATAATAGCATCTTTTTGCGATTATGTGTAGCCAAAAATAAAAACATCCGAGCTCATTTCATGTGCAGATTAGCACAAGAGAAGCAAGCTCAACTGGAAATAGCTTGTGAAAAGTGCGGAAAAATGATAGAATTGTATGCTTGATATTGACAAACACGATTATTACTGATAAGAATTACTAATTAAGTAGTTTCTATTTATGTAGTCTCTCTCAAAAGTCTCTCCAAGTATTAAGCAGGGCAAAACAATGACAGATATGCGGTTTTTTGATCAAGTAGGCAGGAAAATCATTGTCACAGGGCATTACGGCAGTGGAAAGACCGAGTTTTCGGTTTCGCTTGCAATGATTATTGCTGCAAAGCGTTCAGAAAGAACCGCGATAATTGACCTTGATATAATAAACCCATATTTCCGGTCGCGCGAGCGGCGCGATATGCTTGAGGAGAACGGCATTGCTGTACATGGCAGCCTATACAAAAAAGAGATCACTGCAGAAATACCGGCCCTTGGAGCAAGCGTTCGCGCTCCGCTTGAAGACGCAGGTTGCCGCGTCATTATAGACGCAGGCGGAAACGATAGCGGTGCTATAGTACTAAACCAGTTTAAGAGATACTTCACCGATGGCGATACAACAATGCTGATGATAGTAAATGCGAACCGCCCCGAAACCCATGAAGCAGCGGGCGTGCTTGAGCATATTGCTGCTATCGAATCAATAACAGGGCTTTCAGTGTCGGGCATTGTAAACAACTGCCATCTGTTGCGCGAGACCACAGCCGATACGGTGAGGAAAGGGCATGAGCTGTGCAAAAAAGTTTCTGAGATGACCGGAAAAGCGCTGTACTGCGATTGCTATCCTGCACAAATCGTAGCTCCTGAGGATCTTGAGGGGCTATCAGATAACCTTGTGCCGATTGGGTTGTACATGCGCCCAACCTGGCTCGATAAGTAATTGTAATTTGTTTTGCCGCTTACGGCGAAAGGAGAAGAATATGGCAAAATTTGAAGTCCGTATCGACGGAGATGTGTGCAAAGGCTGTGAACTATGCCACATTTACTGCCCAAAAGGGCTCATTGCGATGAGCATACACATCAGCAACAGAGGCTACAATCCTGCAGAGGTCACACGGCAGGATGAGTGCATCGGATGTAAGGCATGCGCGATTATGTGTCCCGATGGAGCAATTGAAATATTCAAGGAGGATGCAGCGCAATGAGTGAAAAAGTACTTATGAAGGGCAACG
>Ga0099364_10005251_pt1 | contig 19308 bp, 17 predicted proteins | sample TergutTh196P3_FD_73070 | JGI IMG/M metagenome (GOLD analysis project Ga0099364, IMG submission 73070) | Microcerotermes parvus P3 segment gut microbial communities from Pointe-Noire, Republic of the Congo - Th196 P3 | ecosystem: Host-associated > Arthropoda: Insects > Digestive system > Gut ...
CGGAGAGCTGGAGCAGGGACTGGATATAATGAAGAGCCTATTGTAAAGTTAATTTATGCAGGTACTTATTTTTGGAAACGATCTACTCAAGCAAAAAGCAAAACCTATAGCAAATATTGGACCTGAATACATTAAAATTGCAGAAGAACTTCTGGAAATTCTCCGCAATGAAAAAGGCATAGGACTGGCAGGCCCCCAAATCGGCCTAATGGAAAGAATTTTTGCCACCGATATTGCAGGAGATGAGCCCAGGATCTTTATTAACCCTTCAATTGTAGAAACTTCACAGGAGACCTTAAAATACGAAGAAGGCTGTCTTTCCATTCCAGGAATATATACCGATGTCATAAGACCAAAGACAATCAAGATTCAAGCCTGGAATGAAAAGGGGCGTCCCTTTAATCTGGAAACAGGCGGAGTGTTGGCAAGGGTAATACTTCATGAATATGATCATCTGGAAGGAATCCTTTTTATTGACAGAATTTCTGAAGATAAAAGAAAAAGAATTATTGAAAAGATGGATAAGAAAAAAATAAAAGAAGAGGGCAGGCATTGAGGATACTCTTTGCAGGCAGTCCTTCCATAGCAATTCCTTCGTTAAACGCAATTTCGTCTCTGGAACTGGAAGGCATGGGTATTTCTATTGCGGGCATTCTCACAAATACGGACTCTCCAAGGGGAAGAAGGGGAGAAGCAATTCCAACCGATGTTTCCGCCCGTGCACAGGAGCTGGACAGGGACAGGGCAGGAAAGGGATTCCCTCCCATACCACAGTTAAAGCCCCCAAAACTGGATTCTGAGGCAAGGAGGAATATTGCCGCCCTAAATGCCGATCTTCTAGTAAGTTTCGCATACGGACGCATCTTTGGCCCCCTCTTTATGTCGCTCTTTCCAATGGGCGGAATTAATATACATCCAAGCCTGCTTCCAAAATACAGGGGGGCTTCTCCCCTTCAGGCGGCTATCCTTGCAGGAGATACTGAAACAGGAGTTGCCATTCAGAAAATAGAAAGGGAAATGGATACAGGGGACATACTTTCTTTAAAGACCATTTCGCTTAACGGAAGGGAAACTCTTCTATCCCTTGGCGAGATTGCAGGAAACACCGCTTCCATTATACTTAAGACGCTCCTTTTAAACTATAAGGAAAGGGAAGCGGCAGCTGTAAAGCAGGAAGGTGATATTAGTTACTGTTACCAGATAAAAAAAGAAGACGGTATAATTAACTGGGAAAAAAATGCCCATGAAATTGATGCTCAAATCCGTGCCTATAATCCCTGGCCGCTTTCTTTTACTTATAGGGGAAATGATCTTCTTTATATACTTGAGGCTAATCCTCTTCCTTCGAATAACTCAAAAACGGCTGCACCGGGAAATGTAATCGGACAGGATAAGGAGCATGGAATATTAATTCAAACCGGCAATGGCTTACTTGCTGTAAAACAGCTCCAGTACTCAGGGAAAAAGGCCCTGGACTGGAGGAGTTTTCTTAATGGTGCAAGGAATTTCACCGGTTCACAATTGGGGAGACAGATCATCCTGCCTTAACAGCTCTTCTTCTGCTTCTTCTTCAAACTGTCTTGTGTATAGCTCATAATAATGACCTTCATTTTGCATGAGTTCATTATGAGTTCCCCTTTCGATTATTTTACCCTCATCTACAACCAGAATAATGTCTGCATTGCGTATGGTAGAAAGCCTGTGTGCTATTACAAAGCTGGTTCTTCCCTCAAGGAGTGTGCGTATTGCCTCCTGTAAGAGCATTTCCATTTCCGTATCTATGGAGCTGGTTGCTTCATCAAGAATAAAAATCCTGGGGTTTGCCAGAACAGCCCTTGCAAAGGATATTAATTGTTTTTCTCCTGTAGAAAGCCTGTCTCCTCCCTCTCCGACTTCCGTATCGAAGCCCTTTTCGAGTTTTTCAATAACCCTGTCGGCATGGACAATTTGAGCAGCTCTCATTACATCTTCATCGCTTGCATTAAGGTTTCCATAGCGTATATTTTCTCTGATTGTTCCGGTAAATAAATGGGGAGTCTGAAGCACATAGCCAAGTGAGCTGTGCAGCCAGAGCTGACTTCTTTCCCTATAATCTATTCCGTCGATTAAAATTTCTCCGCTGCCCGGTTCAAAAAAACGGCATACAAGATTAACAAGGGTAGATTTTCCTGCTCCTGTTTCTCCGACAATTGCAATATAGGTTCCTGCCGGAACTTTCAAGTTAAAGTTTTCCAGAATATTTTCCGGGCCTTCCGGATATTTAAAAGTAACATCGCGGAATTCCACTTCTCCGATAAGCTCTTCCCAGTTTTCTCTTTTGCCCGTAAAGTTGTCTCCATATTTTTCTTCGACTTCCGGCTTATCTCTTATTCCGGGTTCGTTATCCAGCAATCCGCTCACCCTTTCTATATTGGCCTGGGTAGAAACAAACTCGGTAAAGATATTTGCAAGGTTTTGAATCGGATCAAAGAAACTGCCCGAATACTGAAGAAATATTGCAAGAACCGCAAGATCCGCACCCATAAAGGCGATTTCGTAGCCTCCATAGCCAAGAACGGATGCACTAGCGGCTGATCCTATGAATAGAACCATGGGAATAAAAAAGGCTCTTAATTTTGCCATATGGGTTGCATGTAACCTGTATTCTGCTGTTATAGCCGAATATTCTGAGAGGCTCTGCTTTTCTGCTACAAGGACCTTTACTGTTTTAGATCCTGTAATTCCCTCATTCATTGCGCCAGTCATTTTGGAATTTATCCTTCTCATGATTCTGTTGGTCGCAAGAATTCTTTTTTGGAAAAACCATGTTATAAGCGAAAGGAAGGGAATTGTTGTACAGACAATTAATGCAAGCCTCCAATGAACGATAAACATGGCGGCAATTACACCTATGCAGTAAAAGAGTGACCATGAAAAATCAATTAAACCCCAGGCTACAAGGTCGCCTATACGGCCTGTGTCCGAATTTGTCCTTGCCATCATATAACCAACAGGTGTTTTATCATAATAGGCAAGGCTTAGTTTCTGTAGATGGGAAAATACCGTATTCCTTATCCTGCGGCTGATATTTGTTTCAATTTTTATTCCGAGCGCAACAAAATAGCGTACCAGTGTCCCCTGGCTTAATGCTAGGAAAAGGGCAGCTCCCAAAAGATAGGCAAGACCATCCGTACTCCGCGGAACAATATTGTTTCTGATTGCAAGCCCCAGGATCAGAGGAAAGGCCACGTCTATCAGCGCAACTGCCATCATCATAAAGGCAACTTTTGCCAGGGATTTTGCTTCAGGTTTAATAAAAGGAAACATTCTCTTCCATATGCTCATGGATAAGGGTTTGTTATAGTCAAAATCTTCGTAATCAGCCATTGTTAATAACCCCTCTTTGTAATTCAAAAATTCTTTTATAGGTTCCGCCTCTAATTAATAGCTCTTCATGGGAACCTAGATCTTCTACTGTTCCGTTTTTTAGAACCAGTATTTTATCTGCCTGCATTAAACTGGAAATTCTGTGGGAGATAATTATTACCGCCGCATCCCGAACCCTTCTTCTTAATGCTGCACGGATCTTTGCATCGGTTTCTGTATCTACCGCAGAAAGGCTGTCATCAAAAATCATTACAGGGGAATTACCTGCAAGCATACGCGCAATGGCAATCCTCTGTTTTTGACCTCCGGAAACGGTAACGCCCCTCTCTCCGATTACCGTATCGTAACCTTCCGCAAAGGCCTCTATGCTATCGTCTACCATTGCTGTCCTTGAGGCTCCCTTTACCTCATCCAGACTTAGCTCCGGTTTGGCAAGGGCAATATTATCCCTTACGGTTTTTGAAAAGAGGAAGGGCTCCTGAAGGCATAGGCCTATGTGCCGGCGAAGATGCGATCTTGAAATGCTGCGTATATCCATGCCGTCAATTCTTATCTCTCCCTGGCCTTCTTCCAGATCGTAGAGCCTGTTGATCAGGTGAACCAATGTGCTCTTTCCTGATCCTGTAGCGCCTAATATTGCAAGGCTTTCTCCCGGCTTTACAGTAAAAGAAATATTTTTTAATACCGGTTCACTGTCTCCGTATTTAAATGATACATCTTTAAAGGTAATTTCCCCTCTAATATCCGGCCTTTTTGCATCGGGAGCATCTTGTTCAGGTTCGTTTTTTAGTATGTCCATTACCCTGCCGGATGCAACAAGAGACTTTGACAGATCCGAAAGGATGCGGCCAAGGGAGCGTACGGGCCAGATCATCCAGTTGCAGTAGGTGTAAAAGGCAAGGAAGGTTCCGGGAGAAAGTTCTCCCTGCACACTCCTGTAAACTCCCGCACCCACAATGAGGGCGAGCTGGGTGCCGGCAATAAAATCACCTGTGCCCCAGAATAGGCCGAGCATCTTCCCTATTTTTACCCAGATATTCTGGAAAATTTTGGTTTTTTCGGAAAATTTTCCCATCTCATAGGATTCCCGTCCAAATGCACGAACCACCCTTACGCCGGTATAGTTCTCCTGGGCTGTTGCCTGCATCAGTCCTTCAGCTTCATCCGCATTGTTAAATTGAATGCTAACCCTGCGGAAGTAGAAAACGGAAAAAACCAGAATAAAGGGAATCAATGATAATGCCATTAGAGACATGAAAACATCCATGGAGAACATCATTATAAGGGCAATGGTTATTACAAAGAAAACACTTATAAGTTCAATTAGCTGGTTTTGTATAAAGTTTCGTATAACGTCTACATCTGATGTGCAGCGCTGTATTATGTCTCCTGTCTGACAGCTAATATGCCAGTCATAACTGAGTTTTTGAATATGGCCGTATAGATTATTTCTGAGTTTTTGTGCGATGAATTCTCCCATATCTATGCTAAAGTAGCGGCGGATGGAGTTACAGCAGGCTGCTGTTAATGCAAAACCTAAAAGAAATAATGCCGGAATCCAGATATTGTAGCGAAGATATACAGTCCCTCCGATACTATTTACAAGGTTTTGTGTAAATACCGGAATGTTCATAGGCTCATTGCCTATTACAGAATCTACTGTAAAACGAATAATTTGGGGATTTATAAAGTTAAAGGCAGTAGCGCAAAACAAGGCCAAACAGCAAATAAAAAAACGCAGGTAACGGCCTTTGGCTGCTGCAAAGAGCAGACCTGTGCGGCTGCCTTTCCAGGGTAAAGTCATAAATTTGAATCCTTTTAAAATTTTTTCAGCTTAAATGTCTTATATCCATATCTTTCGTATATACGCCAAAGAGATCCTCAGAACCTCTAAGTGCGGAAGCTGCTTCCCTCCAGACAAGCTGGTCTTCCTCTGACAGCTTTGCAAATTCTTCCTGTCTTCCGTATGCCGAAAGCTCAATAAAATTGCTTATTCTTGTAAGCATATTTCTGTATTTATTTTCATGAAAATCAGAGAGCCATTTTGGAATATTCCTGGCCCTGCTTCTCATTTTCCTTCCTTCTCCTGCTCTTTTTGTGCGGACTTCTACATCACCATTTGTTTTTTCCTTTAGTTTTCCTTCGCTTTTGTCTTCCCATCTTCCCCTCTTCCTATTAAAAAGAAGAGCTGAATAATGAGGAGCACATAGACCATCAGAAGAGAGAAAAATTTTTCTTAGCTCCTGTTCTTCCTTTGTTTCTCCCCCTGTTTCAAGGAGAAAACCCAAATATTCATCTTCTATCCGATCTTTTTCTATGCAGATTGGACAGCGGCTTTTTGCCCTTATAATTTTTCCCGTTTCAAAGGATTTTATTTTGTCAATCAGAATGTCCTTGCTCAGTATTGCCACAGCAAGACCATCCCTGAATGAAATAAGGTTTCTGGAGTGATAAGAGCAGAATCCTCCCGCAGCTCTGTGAAGCCGCCTGAATGGAATGTCTGAAACATGCTCAAAAAGCATATTGTCTATATACATTTCTGCCCTGTCACTTATTATGCGGCATAGGGGGCAGCCGGGTTTTTCCGCTGCTTTTTGCAGTTCAAAAAAATTTATATGTTTGTTAACTGCCATTTTAATCCCTTTTTTCAATATTCCCGTTTTTATATCCAATAAATACCTTTGGACGAAGAGCTGTAAAGATTCCGTTTTCCACAACACCTGGAATGGAATTGATCTTTGCTTCCAGAGCTTCCGGATTAAAAGCTTCGCTAAAGAGTATGTCCAAAAGCAGATTTCCCCTGTCTGTTATAACAGGACCAGCCTTCCTCACGGCTTCCCGTAGAATTACCTTGGAACCTAAGCCTTCCAGAACGGACGTAACTGTAACTCTGGCTTCAGGAACCACTTCTACCGGCACAGAAAATGCAAGACCAAGATTCTCTACCAGTTTTGATTCATCTACCATTATCGCATAGGAAGCCGAAGCATAAGCCGCAATTTTTTCAAGAAGCAGGGCTCCTCCTCCTCCTTTTATTAAACGGTTTTTCGGATCTACTTCATCTGCACCATCTATCGTTAAATCAAGCTTTCCTCCTATTTCTCTTGAGTTTAAGGAGTAAAGCGGAATGCCGGTTTTTTCACATTCTATTATGGTTTGAAAACTTGTTGGAACTGCCATTATATCTTTCAGTTTCCCATCTTTTAATAATTCGCCGATATACCTAATGGCAAATACTGCCGTAGAGCCGGTGCCAAGGCCAAGTTTCATTCCGCTTTTTACAAGAGTATTTACAGTTTCCCTGCCCACTCTTTCTTTGATGGTATTTGTATCCATAATAATCTCTTTGTAGTTATTCCCCTGTTATTTACAGTCCCAGCCTGGAAATGAGTGAGGGAGGAAATTCCCTGCCCATGAAGTGTTTGTACTGATAACGAGCCTGTCTTGAAAGCATATCATAACCATTTAATATACGGCAACCAGCGGCTTCGGCTCTTTTTAAAAAGAGGGTTTTTTCCGGTTTATAATTTATGTCCATCACAGTTTCCATTCCGGAAAATTCATAAAAATCTATAGGGTCTTCGTTAATATTCGGATAGGAACCGACAGGGCTGGTTTGAATTATTATGTCAGAATATTTGTCCATTAATTCTGCTCCTCTGGAATCCAGTCCCGCCCATGCAAATTTATAGGGTTCTGCAAGGCGGCGGGCCCTGGCATTGTTCCGGTTAAGTATGAGTGCCTTTCCCTTAAGCCTGTAAACTTCCGCCGCAATTGCCCTTGCCGTTCCTCCTGCTCCAATAATTGTTACCCTCTGCCGCCTTAGATCCCTGTGATGATAAAAATCTAAAAAAGAATCGGAAAAGCTTGCCGCATCTGTATTGCAGCCATGCCATCCCTGCTGACCGGAAAGTACCGTATTGCATGCTCCAATTAAATCCACCTCGCTTGATAGACTGCTAAGATAGGGAAGTATGTCTTCGTTATGGGGAGCTGTAATGGACATTCCGGAAATTCCCGTTTCTTCCGCAAGGCGCATAAGGGAGTGAACCGAATCTGATGGAATGGGAATGTATACTGCATCTATCTGCTCAATATTGAAAACCTTGTTAAAAAACAGAACACTGTCAAAATTCTTTAAGGGATAACCTGAGACTGCAAATATTTTTGTATCTTTTCTAACTTCCCTAAAACGATAATTCTCCGTTAATTCCCTGGGATTAACCTGAAATTCTCCGGCACTCTTACCCCTGTCTTCCGGATACACATAACTTATCTGAGAACCAAGGCGTTCTGCAAGAATGACTGTGTTTAATCCGAATTCTCCGCGGCATTGAATAATTTTTTCTATATCGCCGCACTCCTTTGCATGCCTGTATACCTTTGCAACATCATTAATGGATTTTGGCATCATGGAAGCTTTTGCCAGCTCATCTCCTATGCGTTTTAGTTTCCTTAGTTTAACGGCCAAATCATCGTCTATGCCTTCGGTATTATACCATGAACGAATAATGCGCGTGCCATAGGTACGTGCGGCTTCTTCAAGGCTCGGAACATGAAGATCCTCTTCCAGATCCACATATGCGAAATTCCGCCTTCTGTCCGCGTCGGCAAAAGCCAGCCCCATGGCAAAGAGCGTTATGCGCGAGCCTTCGCCTCCTGTATAGGAACCGCCGTCAATGTCGCGCCTAATGCTTAAAATTAAAGGCAGTCCAGCCATGTCAGGGAAGCTTCGAATGTGCAGTCTTTCGTCGGCTTCCAGGCAGTCCACCCTTAGCTCTGCCATGTCCACATATTTTCTGAATTTATCCAGTATTTCCAAATTTTCAGAGAGGGTATTAGCGGTAAGACAGAGACATATTTTTGCCATTATTAGAGATCCGATCTGAAAATAAAAATACCTCTCAGCCTGCCTGAATCATCAAAATCGCATCTTAAAATCATTGGCCAGCTTCTTTCATACATTGAATATGAAATGGAATTTTGAGGGCTGTTCTGTCTAATTAAGCCCGGCATGGAATCCAGTATTTCTGTTACGGCTGGTTCTGTATCCCCCCTGTTAATTCCCCTGAAAGAGATTAAACCAATCTGCCAGACCCTATTTCTGTAAATATAAAAATCACCTTCGTCATAGACAAAGACTACATCATCCTGCCATTCTTCCAGTCCCCTTGCTGTATGAACTGAAATGGGCGAACCCAGGAATTCTATCAGGTTTCTTAAAGTCATACCAATATAGGAAACCTCATCCTCCGGAATATTTTGAACCTGCTGTGCCTGTTGTGAATGGATCTTTGATAAAAAGATAAAAATGACAATAAAGAAAAATAGCAGGGATTTTTTACTAGAAATCACTGGCGGCTCTTATTGTGACTGGAGGAGGGATCACCGTTTCCCTATGTATTTCCCTGTTTAAAAGTGTCAGTATTAAAATGGAACCCTGAGGCAGTCTATAGGGAACCGTTAATAGACCTCCTGCAAACTGGACAGAGAGCAGTCTTTCTCTTTCTCCTCCCGGGCTCATGCTTTCAAGACGAACAAGAAGCGGATAGGGGTTTAATGCCATTTCGTATCTAAAGAGGCCGTATATTTCGTTTTCAATGACCCTGTCCGGAATGGATACAATGAACTCTACCCTTGTGACTGAGCTTATGGTTGATCCTCCTGGAGGATTCTGTGCAACAACAATTCCTTCATCCTCTCCCGGTCTTTGAATTCTAAGGTTGAATTCAAAATCTATGCCGGTTCTTCCAATTTGCTCAAGTGCATCTTCCATGGTATAACCGAGCAGATCCGGAACCTGTATCATTAAGTTTTCACTGCCGCGGCTTACCACAAGATCCAATACCATTGGCCCGGATATTGCAGTTCCGGGTTCCGGCCTTTGCTGGAGTATCGTTCCCGGCGGTTCATTGGAAAATTCATACATTAAGGGCTCTCTCAGGCTTAGAAGCTGGGAAAATGAAGCTTCTCCCGAAAGCATGGCCTGAAGATCCATCCTGACATCATCCACATTTCTGCCGACAAAATTCTCGATTGTATTTATCATTACTCCCTGGCTCACAACCAGATGAATTCTGCGTCCTGCTTTAACAATTGTTCCCGGAGGCGGATTTTGCTCTAAAATAAGACCTCTGTCTGTGGAGGTCTGAGTAAAACGAAGCTGAATGCGGGGGTAGAGCTCTTTTACCTGCAGTTCCAGAAGGGCGGCTGTTAGTTCCTGCCCACGAACATCCGGAACCATGGTCTGCTCCTCTCCGCGGATAAAAATAAAAAAAACAGATATTGCCACAATACCAACAAGCATTAATAGTCCGGCTGCAAGGGCAAGAAAAACCCTTAAATGGTTTGCTACATAACCTTCTATTGTTTCAAATTCCATACATTTTTCCCATTCCTATCATAAATCGAAAAAGTCATGTAAACAAGAGCCTTTCGGCTCCTTCTTATATATGATAAAATTTGCATAGAAATTAGACCGAAAAAAGGAAATATCATATGCCCAAATCTGTAATTGTTCTATTGGCCGAAGGCTTCGAAGAAGTGGAAGCAATAACTCCTATTGATTATCTTCGCCGTGTCGGAATCGAAGTAATAGCCTCATCAATAAGCGGTAATAAAATTGTAAAAAGTGCCAGAGGAATAGGTATTCAACCGGATGTCCTCCTTGATGAGTTTATTAAAGAAGGGAAACCAGGACTTGAACTTTGTGATGCAATAATAATTCCGGGAGGATTGCCCGGCTCGGATAATATTGCTTCTTCCGTGGAAGCCTGTAATTTTATTAAAGAGATGGCAGAGGAAGGCAGGTTAATATGTGCTATATGCGCTGCTCCTGCAAGGGTTCTTTCTCCTTTAGGCCTTTTGGCAGGAAAGAGATTCACCTGTTATCCCGGAGAGGAGGAAAAGGTTCTGTCTCCCGGTTCCAATAGCATAGGTGCAATATGGACGGAAGACAGGGTTGTTAAAGACGGTAATCTAATTACCAGCCGCGGAGCCGGAACAGCGGGAGAGTTCTCGCTTGAAATAATCTCCAGCCTTTTGGGAAAAGAAATAGCGAAGGATCTCTCCACGAAGATCCTTATTTAGGATGGACAATATGTGCGGACAGTTCCGGTTTTTTTGCCAGCTCGTATTTTAATCCTTCCGCACGTCCCTTATTTACATAATCTTTGCTTTCAAATGAATAAGTAAAATTCGTATGTATATCATATGTACCTGCCATCAGTGCATATGCATCTTCTGTCATAACAAGCTCTTCATCTGTGGGAATAACAAAGATTGGGATTTTGGAGCTGCTCTTGCTTATTTTGGTTTCGGCATTCCTTGTGCAGGCAATTTCGTTAGCCGCAGGATCGTATTCCATTCCAATGCCTTCCAGTCCTTCAAGGATCTTGTTCCTCATAAACCATGCAAATTCTCCCACTCCGGCTGTCATTACAAGTGCGTCCACCCTTCCCAATATTGCCATATAGGCGCCAATATATTTTTTTAACCTGTGAGCTTCTATGTATTGCGCCTGCAGTGCCTGCCTGTCTCCTCCTGCGGCTGCAGCCTGAATGTCCCTTCTGTCGGTTAATTTGCCGCTTGTAAGTCCAAAATGTCCGGATTTTCTATTAAGAGCGTTTTCTATTTCCTCTGCACTCATTCCTGTTTTGCGCATAATGTAAAAGGGCAGGGCAGGATCCAGATCTCCAGAACGGGTTCCCATTACCAGCCCCTCAAGGGGGGTAATGCCCATGGATGTGTCGTAGGACACTCCGTTTTTAACCGCATTTATGGAAGCACCGTTTCCTATGTGGCAGATTATTAAATTGGTCTTAAATGGATCCTGACCCAATAAGACAGCCGCTCTCTTGGCTGTATATAGAAAACTGGTTCCATGGAAACCATAGCGCCTAACCTGATATTTATCGTGCCATTCGCGGGGAACGGCATAGAGGTAGGATTCCGGAGGCATGGTCTGATGCCATGCTGTGTCCATTATTGCACAGTGTGGAATGTCCGGCATAACTTTTTTTGCAGCCTCTATTCCCATTATATTTGCGGGATTATGCAGGGGGCTCATGTCCTTTACTTCGGAAAAAGCCCTTAAGGCATCCTCATCTACTATAACGCTCTTGGTAAATTTGCTTCCTCCGTGAACAACCCTGTGGCCGACAGCCTTAATTTCCGCCATGCTCTTTATTACACCCATATCATCGCTTGTAAGGGTTCTTATAATCAGCTCTACCGCATCTGTATGGGTGGGGCAGTCATGCTGCAGAACAACTTCTTCCCTGCCCTTGGCTTTATGAGTAATGAAAGAGCCGCCAATGGTTACTTTTTCAACAATGCCCACAGCCATAACGTCCCTGTTAAGCCAATCGTATACCTGATATTTAGCGGATGATGATCCGCAGTTTAGAGTTAGAATTACCATATTTCCTCCTTTTAAAACTAAAATAAGTGTATTTTACAGAACCTGGAAAAACTCCACTACTTCTTTGTCCGGCCCATAAACAAAGGCGATGCACATTTTCATTACACCGACATCCATTTCCCTAGGTTCCGAACGCGAAACAGCTCCGCCCTTTATGGCTGCTTCGTAGGCTGCCTTTGCATCATCGCAGCGGAGAGCAATATGTATCCAGCGAGGATTGGCTTCTGTCTCTTCGCTGCCGTTAGGGATAATTTCAACTACAGCATTATTTCCCAAATCTACCATATAAATGTGTTTGCCGCTGTTTCCCATGGGGAATCTGAGGATTTCTTTTCCGCCAAGAACATTTGTGTAAAAATCCAGGCTTTTCTCTCCATTTGCTGAAGCAAGTCCGATGTGATGAAAACCGTTAAAACTCATATAATCTCCTGTAAATTTTATTGGCAATAATGCAAGTTTTAATTTTGCAGAATTACCGGTATTCTTTTTTATCCAAAGGATAAAAGTTAACCATAACAATTGCGGCAATAAGAATAAGAATCGGGATGGGTCCTATAATTATTCTTATTGCATTAAACACAGATTCAGGCTGTTCCATGGAAGCTTCGCCGGCATGTGAAATATAACCGCCTAAATTTAGTATTTGTCCGGCTAAAAAAATTGCTATTGCCGTGCCAAATTTGGAAATAAAGGTCCACATTCCATAATAGGCTCCTTCCTTTCCCTCTCCTGTTTTTGCAGCTTCAAATTTTATTGCATCCGGAACCATTGCAAAGGGAGCAACATAGCTAAATCCTACTCCTATTCCTGCATAAACCATTAAAGCATAAAAATACTCTATACTCGGCAAACGATGACCAAAAAAGAAAATTAACGCGCATGCACTGGAAATTATTGCAAAACAAATCTGGTAAGTACGCATTTTACCAATTTTTTTAGAAACCAAAACAGAGACAGGAATGAAGAGCATTGCGGTTATCAATAAAAATATCATTGCAAATGTAGTTATATCTTCTCTTAAGAGCACATTCTCCGTATAGTAAGCCAGAATTGTAGTTAAAAAAGAAAGCCCCGTCATGTGCAATGCATAGGTGGACAAAAGAATAACAAAGGGTTTGTTCTTGAATACTATGGAAAAAGTGGAAATAAAACTGTCTTTTGGAAGATCTTCTTTTGTATAGGTTTTTCTTTCCCTTGTTCCAAAAAAGGTAACAAGGGTGGAAACCATCATAATTATACCGAGAATTAAGCCCATTACGGAGAAGCCCCTTGGATCAAGGAGGGGATTATCCGAGTCGGGTCTTGCAAATAATTCGACCAGCGGCTGAACCGCTCCCGCTCCTGCAAGGGTACCAAAGACGGCACAGCCGAATCTATAGCCGTTAAGCGAAGACTGCTCATTGTAATCTTCTGTTAATTCCGGAGTGAGCGAACCATAGGGGACATTAATGATAGTCGAGGCTGTATTAATCAGAACAAGGGCAATTAGGGCCCATAAAATATGCATGGAAGAAGGCAGATATTGGGGAGCTGTAAAAAAGAAAACCATGGATAGCATCATGGGAAGGGCGCCAAACAGGAGGTAAACCCGCCTCCTGCCCCAGCGGGAAATGGTTCTGTCGGATATATAGCCCATCAAGGGATCGGAGACGGCATCCCAAATTTTTCCTATCATAACTACCGCGCCGGCCCATGCCGCAGCAATGCCTACTGTATCTGTCAGGAATTTTAAGGCCCAGAATGACATGAGGGTAAAAAACATATTTCCCCCAAGATCAAACACACCAAAACCAAGTTTTTGTTTTACTGTTAATCGGTTTTCTGCCATAATAATTAATTGTATGGGGTAAATTGTCTATAATCAACCATGTTCTGCACCGGTGGCTTTACAAAGCAGCTCTTTTCTCCTAATCTTTTCTATATACGGAGGATACGGAGGGTTTTATGCTGCTTGTTGAATTGGGAACACCAATAAATGAATTAAAAAAACAAATCTACAGTACATGGAGGCGGCTTTGAAGACTCGGGATTTGCTTTACAAATAGCAGACCTGGAGGCCAAAACCGGGGAATCCGGATTCTGGAATGACAGTGCCGGTGCCGAAAAAATCATGGGCGAAATAAAAGCCCTAAAAAACCGTTACGAACCCTGGAAGAAACTAAATAGGGATATGGAAGATCTGGAAACCCTTTTCGTCCTTGCTGATGAAGAGAAGGATGAATCGCAATCCGCGGAAATTGAAGATCTTCTTTCTGAACTACAAAAAAGATTCGATAAACAAAATGTTCTTGAATTAATGAGCGGAGAACTCGACCATAGCTCCTGTTTTTTAACCGTACATTCAGGTGCGGGAGGAACAGAGGCCTGTGACTGGTCGCAGATGCTCTACCGCATGTATCTTCGCTGGGCGGAGCGCAGGGGTTTTAAGACTGAAGAAGAAGACAGGCTGGAAGCTGAGGGGGGTATTAAGTCTGTTACAGTCAGAATAGAAGGCGAAAATGCCTATGGCTATCTTAAAGGAGAGAGCGGGGTTCACCGTCTTGTAAGAATTTCTCCCTTCGACTCCAATGCCAGGCGTCATACTTCATTTGCTTCCGTATATGTCTTCCCTGTCATAGATGACTCCATTAAAGTTGATATTAGACCTGAGGATCTGCGTATAGATACATACCGCTCCGGAGGTGCAGGCGGCCAGCATGTAAACAAGACCGATTCCGCCGTCCGCTTTACACATATTCCTACAGGAATTGTTGTTACCTGTCAGAATGAAAGAAGCCAGATTAAAAACAGGGCAATAGCAATGGAAATATTAAAGGCAAGGCTTTATGAACATTATAGGGTGGAAAAGGAAATAGAAAACCAGAAATTTGCTCAGGAGAAAAAAGATATATCATGGGGAATGCAGATACGTTCTTATGTCTTTCAGCCCTATACCATGGTAAAGGATGCAAGAACAAAAACCGAAACCGGCAATATACAGGCGGTAATGGACGGTGACATAGATCCCTTCATAGAAGAATACCTTCGTTTTTCATGGGAAAAAAATACATGAAAAAAGATCCCTCTTCCCTCCTGCTTTTAATTATCATCATAGCTGTTTTTAATAGTTCGATTCTTTATGGCAGGGGAAGACAGGAAATTGCAGACGAAAGGAGTTATATAAATTCCGAATATGTTCTTGTAATTACCAGTCCCCTTATTTCCTCCCTTTCTCCGGAACGACAGGCCATAGGAGAGGCGGTTCTCAGCAGGATTGTTAACGCAATTGAAGGGGTGGATTACCGCATAAGGGGAGATGATGAAATATTATTTTACAGGGAGCAGGCATGGGATGCTTCCAGAACCATGATCTACGGGAACCTTGTTAACAGGCGCAATGAGAGAGATCTTATTGTTTACAGGGGAGATTCTGAATGGAGAACCCGCCGAAGCCTGGACAACCTTGACATTGTAATTGCCGGCCTTGAAGCCGACCTTGCGTATAACGAAGAGAATCCTCCCCTTGTTGATCCAAGACCGGCGTTCCGATTAAGCGGCAGCAATACATGGGGAGTCTTCCCTGAGCCCCCTTCTGAAGGGAATGAAAGACAATTCCTCTCTTCGCATAATGCGGATGCCTTTTTACACCTTAACCTCTTTGAATACCATGAAAGGATTTTTCTGGAAATGAAGCTCTATAATCTTCATATGGATTCTTATTATTACGAAGACTTTGTGCTTTTTTCTCTTGAGGACATCAATGCGGCTATTGGAGAAATTAATATCCGTCTTGCCGAAGAGCTGTCCGGAACACCTGCCGCAGGCATCATTGTGCGGGCATCTCCTCCAGAATCATTGATCATTGCGGATAATGTATTAATCGGCAGGGGAAGTGCGGAAATGTTAACCTTCTCTCCGGGAGAGATAGAGTTAAGCATAAGGGCGGATAATTATGTTTCTTCTATATTTAACATGGATCTTGGATCCGGAGAAATGACGGAGCTCCAAATTAATTTAACCCCCTTAAGTTTTTCGGAATTCAGCCTTGATGTTCCAGGAAGTCCCGGTTCCAGTGTATATTGGGGGAATTACTATGTCGGAGAAGCACCTCTTACCCTCATTCTTCCCCGCTATCCCTTCAGTTATATTAATGTGGAAAACGAATTCGGCGAAACAGCTTCCGTAGTATTAAGAAATAATGAAATAGTAAGCGGCAATGTTAATTTCTTAAGAAGCGGCGGCGGCGGAAGCATCACCTTTGATACACTGGAACTGCCTCTTGAAAACAGAGTAGAACTTGCACGAAGGGATTTTTACAGAGCCTATGGCATCTTTTGGGTTGTACTTCCTGCGGCTCTAATTGTCAGGGGTATAGCGAACAGCCATATAGCAATCGGCAATAGTTCCTTTACGCCAATGCGGACAGGAGCGGATGTAGCCTTGGTAACAGGGCTTGGTTATACGCTATTTCAAATGTTCCGCTATCTTATAATTTCCGGAACCACCGCCCAGCCCAATACTAGGGCAAACCAGCTTGAAACAAGGATGGATGAATGAATTTATTTTCCCAAAAAATAAAGAGTTTCTTTGGAATTAAAAAACAGCTTTCAGAAGAGGTCTATGAGGATTTGACCGATCTTCTGGTAGAAGGTGATTTTGGAGTGCAGGGAGCTTATAAAATTACCGAAAAATTAAAGGCAATTTGTAAAAAGGAAAAAATAGAAGATGCCGGAGAGGCAAAAAAAATTCTTTCGGATTTACTTGAAGAAATTTTATTATTGACAATGCCTGAAGAAGGTGCCGGGAAAAACACCACTTTTTTAACACCGGGGAAGCTCGCAATCATCATTATTATGGGAGTAAATGGGGTTGGTAAAACCACAACAGCTGCCAAGCTTGCGGAATTTTTCAGAAAAGAGGAATCACGCAATCCCATTCTTGCAGCGGGAGACACTTTCAGGGCAGCAGCAATAGATCAGCTAAAAATCCATGGAGAAAGGCTTGGCCTAAGGGTGGTTGCCCATAAGCAGGGAGGAGATCCCGCGGCTGTAATTTACGATGCAATTGATGCTGCAAAAGCCGGCGGCGGAGATCTGATCATAGCCGACACTGCCGGGAGAATGCACACAAAGGCAGCCCTTGTAGAAGAGCTAAAAAAAATAAACCGCATTGTGGAATCGAAAGCAGCCGATTGTGATTTTATTAAGTACCTTGTATTAGATGCAACAACCGGAAGAAATGCATTTGCACAGGCAGAAATTTTCAAGGAAGCTGTTAATCCAAATGGAGTTATTCTGGCAAAGTATGATTCAAGTGCCAGAGGCGGTGTAGTTTTTTCACTGGCAGAAGATCTTATGCTTCCTGTTATTTTCCTTTGCACAGGAGAAAAATATTCAGATATTGCCCCCTTTAATCCGGGAACATATGCACAAGAATTTGCCGGATTTTAAGAAATTATTACTGCCGCTGATAACGGTAATCATTTTTTTCCCGGCAATGGCTTCTTATGCACAAAATGTGCCATCACAGGCTGCATGGTACAGATCTAATCCTTCCGGCATGGCTCTTGAGTATATACCCTCCCGTCTTGCTGCTCTCAGGCATGAATACAGCCTCTCTGTGGAAAGCATTAGTTCAAATTCGAATAGGGTTCCGCAAATTCTAAGACCGTTTTTTGAAGCTTCGTTCAGAATTGAATTAAGAACCCTTTACGAAAACGGAGCTTTCTTAAGGCAGCAATGGCTATTCAGAGGAGCGGACAGTTTCGTGCGTCTTAATGCATCCGGCGGAGAGGAAATTGAATTTATAGAAATAAGAAACAGGGATGGTCAAATAATAAGGGAAATCCGCTATGAGGATTTATCTATATGGGAATTTCGTTTTACATATAACGGAAATTTTCTTGTAAATATGGATGCATATTATTCAGAAACACAGGATGCTCCTCCTGTACAGGCATACAGAGATTCTCTTTTTTATAACCGTTCAGGCTCCGTAAGAAATATGGAAAGGATTTTTTACGGTGAATCCGGTCCGCAAATATCGCGTCTTATGTTTCCTGCTCCCGGTGTCTATATTAACCCAATGGAAGAAGGGTTTTTTCAAGCATTGCTATATTCATCCCAATTCCTTATGGATATTTCTCTTCCGGATGACAGCAGGGTTTATTATACCCTGGATACAAGAGGCAGGGTTGTAAGAGAAGTTTGGACTAACGAAGACGGAGATGTATACGGAGAATTCATCAATACATGGTCGTCTGACAGGCTAACCTCGGTTTTATGGATCTCTCCCGATGATAATAGGCTTGTTGAATATGAATATAACAGCACTGGTCAGCGAAATTTAGAACTTAACTATAGATGGGGAGTGCTGGAAAGAATGGTGCAATTCATGGATGGCAGGGAAATAGAAGATATATATTATCAGGGAAGGATTATCCTTAGAGCTGTCTGGGAAGATGGAGTTAAAATTTCAGAAGACAGGAATTTTTCAGGAGATTCCAGATGAACAGGGGTAAATGGATTGGTTTTGTCGCAAACCGTTATATCTTCAGGGAGAGAAAGACTTCTGCTGGATCTGTTTTTTCCGTTCTTGGAATAGCAACAGGTGTATTGGCATTAATTGTAATTATTGCCGTAATGAATGGTTTCCAGCTTGGCTTTATTGAAAGTATTCTGGAAATTTCATCCGGACATATAAGGCTGGAAGGCGATTTTTTAAACGGAGAGAATATTGACGATTTAATCTCAGATCTCAGGGATATTCCCGGCATTGTTTCTGTTCTTCCATACAACGAGCAGAATCTTTTAATCAGGGGACTGTCTTCAAATCCAAGAGGTGCTCTTATCAGGGGAATGCCTTTTGATGCGCTTAATCTTGATCCCGGAATGGCTGACAGACTGGAATTTGAAGGCGGTTTTTTTGATTTAAATGAAAGCGGAAACATAATTTTAGGAGCAGAGCTTGCCAGGCACCTTTTTGTATGGATAGGAGACGAAATCAGCCTGCTCTCCATAAGCGGAGGTATAGGGTCAGATATGGAAGGAAGTCCCCTCTTTAGGGTGAGCGGGATTTTCCGTTCCGGTTTTTATGAATTTGATCTTGGCTGGGCCTATGTAAGCATGGCAGATGCAGAGATGCTTTCTGGTAATTTAATAAGCAGGGTTTTGGGAATCAAAATATTGAACCGCTGGCAGGATCAAAGAGCCATGGAAGATATAAGTAAGTTTCTATCTGCCCATAATTTAGATGAAGGGAGTTACTCCATATCTTCATGGAGGGATTATAACCGCGCTTTTTTTGGAGCCTTAAGAACAGAAAAATTAATGATGTTCATTTTACTTGGACTTATTTTTATTGTAGTGGGTTTGAATATTTATCAGGCACAGAGGAGGGCGGTACTTGAAAGGCGGGAAGAGATCGGCCTTTTAAGAGCCCTTGGTGCAAGCGATATTTCTGTCCGTCTTGTATTTGTCTGGGATGGTTTTATTATAGGGATTATAGGAGCCGGAATAGGTCTTGGACTTGGCTTATTAACA
>Ga0099364_10005252_pt1 | contig 19306 bp, 14 predicted proteins | sample TergutTh196P3_FD_73070 | JGI IMG/M metagenome (GOLD analysis project Ga0099364, IMG submission 73070) | Microcerotermes parvus P3 segment gut microbial communities from Pointe-Noire, Republic of the Congo - Th196 P3 | ecosystem: Host-associated > Arthropoda: Insects > Digestive system > Gut ...
GCTTGATTCTGAAAATTTTCCGGTAATTCGTTTTGTATATAATCAACTGCCTGTTCTATGTCTATTACATACCAATGATATATAGCGTCATCAAAATCAATAACACTATATACTCCGCTAGTTTCATCAAAAAACACATTATCTGTTTCAAAATCATAATGAACTAAACCGTAATTCTCCAAGTTTGCATTAAGATTTTTAAAAAATTCATATAAAATCTCAACTTCACACAGTGAATCAGACGGAGCAGAATATTCTTTTAATATGTTCCTAATAGATTCAAGTTGCTCTTTCCAATCAGGACGCCGTTCATTCTTAGGTTTATAGGTTGAACTCAGTTTATGCAGTTTTCCAAGTGATTTTCCATAATTGTAATATAATAAATCCGAGTATTCCATTTGTTCTATGGGTTTTCCGGGAACCGCTTTAAATACAACAGCGAGATACTTGCCCCACGGAGTGTCCTGTACAACAAGATTAGTGCTGTCTTTTGATTTTACCGATTCAACGGCATTATATCCGTTGTCGTGTAAATAATCCAAAAAATCCAGTTCGGCTTGTACCATTACGGGGTCTTTTTCTTCTAACGGCGCAAACCGCAAATAGAATATATTTTTATCATTGCAAAATTGATAAACCGCATTTGCCGATGTACGAAAAGGTTTTATAGTATTAACAGTATCATTATTGAAATCCCAATTTTTAAGTAACATCAGCGAAACAGAAACATTATCAAACAGATTTTTTAATTTCATCATAAATTTAACCACACTTTGATTTTTATTTTATATCGCAGGTATATAGATATTTCCCTGCGACGTTATTTTTTTTAATACCCAAATATAATTTTGATATAAAATATAACTTAATTATATCATGCGATTATAAAAAATACAAGGTAAAAATTCTTTTATAATCATTCTTTACCTTGTATAAAATATAAATTTTCTACACACCAATACATATATATCTAACATAGCTTATTTTATATGAGCTGATATAGTTTTGTTAAGCATTTGTTATAAACTTCTATACGCTTAAAAATTTATTTCTTCCTCGTTCTGACGGCGGATTTGGGCTCGCTTAATCTTCCCTCCAATCGTTTTTGGCAATTCGTTTACAAATTCCACTACACGCGGGTATTTATACGGCGCAGTAGTCTTTTTGACGTGTTCCTGAATTTCTTTTGCGAGATTATCGGACGGCGTGTAGCCCTTAGCTAAAACTATTGTCGCCTTAACTACTTGTCCCCTCACCTCATCGGGGTAAGCTGTAACGGCGCACTCTAATATCGCCGGGTGTTCATACAGTACGCTCTCTACTTCGAAAGGTCCGATTCGATATCCCGAGCATTTAATAACATCATCAGTACGACCTACGAACCAGTAATGCCCCGCCAAATCTCTCCAAGCTATATCCCCCGTGTGATAAATATTCCCGTCAAAGCAAGCAGTATTGAGCTTTCCGTCCTCAAAATAGCCTTTAAACAGTCCTACGGGAAATGATTTGTCCAAATTTTTAATCACTATTTCGCCTTCTTCACCTATCGGAACGGAGTTGCCGTTTTCATCAGTGAGGTCGATGTCATAAAGAGGGGAGGGCTTTCCCGTAGACCCGGGGTTTGGCTCAAACCATTGGAAATTGCCCAATAATACGCTCGACTCTGTTTGACCGAATCCTTCGTGAAGTTTTAAACCCGTCGCGGCACAAAACTGATTATAAACTTCGGGATTCAGAGGTTCGCCCGCAGTAGATGCGTGCTTTATGCTTGAAAGGTCGTATTGTGACAAATCTTCTTTTATGAAATATCTGTACATAGTGGGCGGGGCGCAGAAAGTGGCTATTCTGTATTTTTCCATAACTTTCAAAAGTCTTTTCGGGACAAATTTTTCCATATCGTAAGCCATGATTGCCGCTCCGACGAGCCATTGCCCGTAGATTTTCCCCCAACCGAACTTTGCCCAACCTGAATCGGAAACTGTCAGATGCAATTCGTTTTCCCGCACTCTCTGCCAATATTTGGCGGTTGTGATATGCCCTAACGGATAAGTATGGTCGTGAGCGACCATTTTGGGCATTCCAGTAGTACCCGAAGTAAAATAAGCCATGAGCAAATCAGAAGCACTTGTTCCTGATTCACCGAAGGGTCTGTCGAAAACCTCTGATTGTTTTTTATATTCTTCAGTAAAGTTAATCCACCCGTCACGACTTCCCAAAATATATTTTTTCACATGGGGAAAGTCTGCAAGTCCCCGTTCAATTTGGTCGGCTACGCTTGCGTCATCCAAGGCGATTATAAGGCTGATTCCCGCCGCGCCGACCCTGTAAGCTATATCTTTGTCGGTAAGCTGTACAGACCCGGGGACCAATATTGCCCCGATTTTATGCAGAGCCACGGCGGAGAGCCAGTATTCATACCGTCTGCGTAAAACGAGCAAAACTATATCGCCTTTTTTTATCCCCGCCTTGACAAGCAGATTCGCAATTCTATTACTTTCCCGCGATATATCACTAAACGTAAATTCTATTTCAACGTCGTTATCGTCACACCAAACCAACGCTTTTTTCCTCGGTTCGATTTTTGCCCATTCATCGACTACATCAAATCCAAAGTTGAAATTTTTCGGAACTTTTATCCGATAATTTTCAATAAAGTCTGAATAAGAATCAAATTCTGTTTTTTCCAGATATTTTTCTATCATAATAATTTATATCTCCAAACTATTTTTCGTATTATTACTCGTTAATAACTGTCAAAAATTTCGCCTGTCCGTCATCGGCGGCTTGTTGTCCGTGCGGTTTTCGAGCGTCAAAATATACGCAGTCTCCCTCTGTGAGGATTACTTCGCTGCCGTCATAGTAGAGTATCATTTTGCCTTCAAGGCAATAATTTATCTCTTGTCCGCTATGCATTACCATTTTTGGCATTTCGCCCCCCGTCATAAGGGTTACTATCATTGGTTCCATAGTTCTGTGTATGAATGAATAGGCAATATTTTCATATTCATAGCCCGCAAACCGTTCTACTTTTATTCCCTGTCCTTTTTTTACAAGGCTTAGGGCAGCCATTTTGGGAGAAGTTCCCGATAAAATATCGGTAGTATCTACATGATAAAGACCTGCGATACCGTAAATCACACTGATTGGAATATCTATTCCGTTTTTTTCGTATTGCTCGTAATATTCAGAGGAAACCCCTAACTTGTCGGCAACTTCCTCAATGGAATATCCGGCAATGTCCCTGAGTTCAGCTATTCTCATTGCGACAAGACGCATCTGTTCAAGCATATAAATGCCCCCTTTAAATTAAATTATTTGTGATGAAATTTTCATAAAATAGATGTGTCCGTAACCCCTTGATTGCAGTCGAGTATGAAACACTTGTCGGACACGTTTAATGTCTTAATAGTTAATTTTACCATAAAAACAAAGTGATTGTCAATAGAAAATACTTCTTGTATTTAGGATTTTTGATTAAAATTTCACGGACGACCGAGAGCGGTCGTCCCTACGATTAATCACCCAATAATTATAAAATATTAATGCGAATTTTTTATGCGTTTGCCATATTTCCGTGGGTCAACAGATTGACAATTACTATATATTATGATAAAATGTAATACAGAGAATAAGCTTTACCGCTTCCAAAATATATGGTAATTATAATACAAATATAGCAATTTTTATTAAGACATGACTGCTTGAATTTGCTATAATATTAATACTTTAGCGTGAAAGGAGCATGAAAATTATGGGAAATAAAAGCGTTATTATAAAGACTGTGGATTATATAGAAAGCCGTCTGCATGATGATGAATACAATGAACTAAGATTAGATGAAATCGCAAATAAAATCAGCTATTCTAAATTTCACTTGAATAGATTGTTTTCGGAAGTTGTCGGCTGCACGATTTATAAATATATTCAAAAACGCAGACTTACCGAAGCGGCAAAGAAACTTGTCTGTACTGATAAGCCGATTATAGAAATTGCCTATGAAGCGAACTACGAATCACAGCAATCATTTACGCTTGCGTTCAAGCAGTTGTACGACCATACACCGCAGGAATACAGAGCGATAGGGGTTTATGCTTCTAAACAGAACAGATTTACTGCATTTAACGAACTTAGTACAAATATGATATAACTTAGGTGATAGCGAAACGATTATATATTGTAGGGGTCGCCCAGTGGACGACCCGCCGATACCAACGCAGCAATGAATTTTTGCGGACGCGCAATGCGCGCCCCTACATCAACAATACAAATTGAACAGTCCCCCGCCCTACGGGAATCCCCTTTACAAAAGAGGGCAAGGGCAATAGCCGCGCCAAAAGCTCTTTAGTAAAGAGGGTGGCACGAAGCGCAGCGAGTGACGGGTGTTTTGTTGATTAACGTAAATAATTTATATTATGTGGGGAAAAAATGAATAGGAAAATAATAGAAAAAACTTTTAACGCAGTTACTAAATCCGCACAAATTCAAGAAGCGGTTTTATTTACAGAAAGCGCGAATGGCGATTTTTCTGAAAGTATCGGTTACGGTGGGCGTGATACTAATTCGCCAATGATAGCGGCAAGCATTACTAAATTATTTACAACGGCTTGTGTTCTGAATTTATGCGACCAAAGCCGCTTGTCGTTGGAAGATAAAATCAATCGTTATTTGGATAAAAATTTATTGAGCGGACTTCATGTTTTCAAAGGACATGAATATTCCCAAGAATTAACGATTTCTGATTTGTTATTTCAAACCAGTGGGTTGCCGGATAGTTTTGAATCAGGTAATCCATCTTCAAGCAGTATAATGAAGGCAATATTAGAAGGAGATACAGAATTATCTTTTGAACAGAGCCTTACCGAAATAAAAGAATTAAAACCGCGTTTCGCGCCAAATACGGGAAACAAGGCGTATTATGCCAATATGAATTTTGATTTACTGGGAGAGATATTAGAAAAAGTCACAGAGTTACCTGTTGCTGACATCTTCAAACAGTTTATTTTTGAGCCGTTGGGATTAACAAAGACCTACTTACCTGTCGGTGAAAACGATTTTGTTCCGCATATATTTTATAAATCGCAACGGCTTGAACGTCCCAAGCTAATTGCTTCTTGTCGTGCTTCCGGCGGGTGCGTAACTACTGCCAAAGATTTAATGGCTTTTAGCAAGGGATTTTGGTCGGGCGTGTTGTTTGATAAAAAAGTATTTGAAAGGCTTGCTGTATACAGAAAAATACAGGCAAATAAAGGTCCGATTTGGTACGGTGGCGGTTATATGAGGATTCCGTTGGGCGGATTGATGACGATGTTCATGGGAAAAGGAGAGTTGGTTGGTCATTCAGGTTCTACGGGGTCATTCGTGTTTTATTATCCATTGAAAGAGTTACATATTGTAGGCGACCTTAATCAATTTTCAAATCCCGCACTTCCAATCAGATTATTACTGAGGTTGGCTATGTTCGCAAAATAACCATTTTCTAGTGCCTTGTAAAGCTTAAAACTGTAACAAAAAGTTAAAAAAATATGACTATAGTTAATGTAAGATAAAAATGGGTTGACAGAAGAGAAAAGAAATGATTTTTCATCAATATGTCTTATACTTTCGATGCTCGGTTTTAGAAAATAAATCAAATCAAAATAATTATTGCCAAAATGAAATTGCTGAAATAGAATTTGTACCCATTTTGGAGGTAATACATCGAAAAATGAATCCATAGCTGCAAAAGAATTGGGCGCGTCTTTTGCCATTAATATTAAAAAAGAGTATTGACACAGATTTTGATTAATTTTTTCGATAAATGCGTATTTAAAAATTAAAAGAACAGATTATATAATAATTTATCAGAGGACAGGAGGATAGGCTAATGAAAGAGCGTATCGCTAATTAGCCAATAAATTTATGTTTTATTTTGTTAGACACGGCGAGCCCGATTATTCACATGTAGGAAAAACTATATATAAAAGTATAGGTGAACATTTCATTCCTCTTACTGTTAAAGAAATAAATCAAATTAAAGAAACAACTAAAGACAAGCGGTTAGCAGACGCAGAAATTATTCTTTCATCGCCTTATACGAGAGCACTTCAATCCGCTTCTATATTATCAAAAGAGCTTCAGGTCGATTTGTTTGTTGAAACTGAATTGTTTGAATGGTATGAAGATAAAAGTTATAATGTGCGTGAATATACTCCCGGCTCACGGTTACAAGAGTTTGTTGATAACAACGGCGATTATCCGGAAGGCGTGGATATGCCGTGGGAAAATAATGAAATAATGAGGGCGCGGGTTTTTGAAGTGTTAAAAAAATATACTGATTATAAAAAGGTTATCGTTGTATGTCACAATATATTGATTCGATCGCTGAAACCGTGGAATGAAAACCGTTTTATTGAATGCGGAGAAATAGTCGAGTTCGAATATAAATTGGGACAGTAAAATTTAGTTTGGAGGTAACAAATGAACACTGAAAAATATGAATGACTCAAAGAACAGGTATGGGAAATATTAAAAAAACTCCTCACCATAGGAATACTATTATGCACCTTGACGGAGTGGCGATGTTATGTGCATTTATAGGATTAAAGCGGGGCTTGGAGGTCGAAATATGCCGATATGCCGGGATTTTACATGATTTATGGCTTTTTTGCCATATCCGGTTCATTCTATTTTTCCAGTATCACGTTATCCCGTTCAGTAGGTCGGTAGAAAAAAAGATTATTCTATAGTGTTTTTATACAAAATTATCGCTTCAAGAAATAAATTAATAAAATCTGCACCAAAAGATTTTGTGCTGAAGCCCTCTTTAGTAAAGAGGGCGGCACGAAGCGCAGCGAGTGACGGGTGTTTTGTCTCCCCGAACGATACTTGCAATCACAAAACACCCGCCGCTGCGACAACACCCTTTTAATTTTCTTTTTCAGGTAAAAGCGACGCAATCTGTGAATCGAACAGTAACTCGTCATTCTTTATTTTCTCGTAGTGCGAATTTGAGCATAAACGCCTTGATTTTACATTATCTTTTAACTGATTTGAAAAGAGATTTTCAATCTCTTTTTTTATTTTTTCGTTTAAAATCGGCGTTGCGACCTCTATTCGCCTTGTGGTGTTTCTCGTCATCAAATCCGCAGAGCTTATATAAATCTTTGTTTGTTCTCCTTCCCCGAACATAAAAATCCTTGAATGTTCGAGAAAACGCCCGACTATGCTTATAATATTTATATTCTTCGTAAATCCCTCGATTCCGGGGAGCAGACAGCATATTCCGCGTATGATTAAATCAATTTTTACGCCGTTCTGCGATGCTCTGACCAGTTCTGCAATTATGCCTTTATCCGTGAGAGAGTTCATTTTCATGCGTATATATCCGTTTTGACCCGTGATAGCCTTATTTATCTCTTCGTTGATTAGATTAATTATTTTGCTTTTAAAGTGAAAAGGAGCGACAAGCAGATGTGAATATTCGTTATCCGCGCTTATATTCGACGTAGCTATTGAGTGAAAAAAATTCGCGGCGTCTTTGCCTATGTCCTCGTTAGCCGTTATAATCCCCACGTCGGTATATAATTTAGCGGTTTTTTCGTTGTAATTCCCGGTGGCAAGATGTGTTATGTAGCCTATTCCGTCATCAGTTTTTCTTGTTATAAGCGTGACTTTAGAATGGATTTTATAATCGTCTATGCCATAGATAATTTTACAGCCCGCCTCCTCAAGTTTATTCGACCAGTTAATATTATTTTCTTCGTCGAACCGCGCCCGTAGTTCCACAACTGCCGTAACGTCTTTGTCGATTTCCGACATTCTGCATAAATATTCAATTACCTGCGAGTTCATATCAAGCCTGTAAAGCGTTATTTTAACGCTTACGACGTTATCGTCGCGCAGGGCTTCGTGGAGCAAATCAATATATACGCGCATGGAATCGCGGGGATATGACAGAAAAACATCGTTCTCCCCAACTGCTTCCATAATCGACGGAGCAGACTTGAGTTTAGCGGGATAAACAGGCTGTAAAGGCTCATGAATCATTGAACTTTTGAGCATATTTACTTTTAAAAGCTTATCTTGAAGCGCAAAGACAAAACTCAAATCAAGCGGCGTTTTAAGCGTGAATATCTGCTCGGGTGAGATATTAAGTCTTGAGCATAGATATTTTTTTACTGCGCTGCCTATCTTGCCCGCAGAGTTCATCTCTGTTCTTACGGGAGCAAGTTTGCCTCTTTTTTTCAGAACATCTTTCATATATGTTCTGTAGTCCATGTCGTCGTTTCCGTCGTAATCAGAGAAAGAATCTTCGGCTGTTATATCGGCATTTCGAGTGATTCTTATTTTTGACTTTGAAACAATTTTATAATTCGCAAAGACATCTTTTGCATATTGATACAGCAAATCCTCGGAGAGAATATATTTATATTCGTCGCCTGTTAAATTGACGGGGAGAGGTATTATCCTGTCGAGCATTTTATTCAGCATAATAATGCCGTATGACGTTCTTTGGGATTTATCCGCTTTATTTGATTCTTTCGGAGTAAGTTCGAGCAAAATATATATTTCTTTGTTGAAAAGATGGGGAAAAGGGTGCTTCGCGTCTATAATCTGAGGTGAAAGCAGGGGCATCATTTCACGCTTAAAATAATTTTTAAGCCACTTTTTTTCTTTTTCATTGAATTTTTTGAAATCGTCTAACGTATATAAATTTATTTTCTGTTCTCTCATCAAATTTGACACGTTTAAAAAAGTATCGTCCGCTTGAGCGTACAATTTTTTTGTATCCTCGAAAATTTCTTTAAGTTGCTTCGCGGGACTCCAACCGGTTTTGTCATCGGTTAAACCGCCGTCGCTTAGGATTGACTGTTCATAGAGACTGCCCACGCGAATCATATAAAATTCGTCTAAATTCGAATAAAATATCGAAATAAACTTAAATCTTTCATATAACGGGACGCCGCCGTCGTCGGCTTCTTCGAGAACCCGTTTGTTAAATTTTAAAAACGACAATTCTCTGTTTAAAAAAATTCCTTTCATAATCCTTTATCTCTCTCTCAAAATTATAACTTCCGTATTTGTTTAATTATATCAAAATTCTTTATAATTATACCATAGACAGCATATCGCGTCAATATTTATTAGTTTGTTTTTTCATAAAATATTGGCAATTCAAAAATTTTACTTGTATTTTACATATTTGTAATGCTATCGCTTGATAATATTTTAAAATATTATTGAAAAATATTTTATAAAAATATGATTTACCTATTGACAAATGTATTTTTATATGATATAATGCAATTAATATCGAGTGATAAATATAAAAAAATGTATATTAAAAATAATTTTTAGGAGATAATATTATGTCAAATAGTAGAGAAAAGTATCTGTGGAACAAAGATTTAAACTATCTGAAATATGAAGAAAGATTAAGTTTATGGAGGGCAAAATAATGAATTTACTTGTAATTAGGCATGGGCAATCCGAAGCTGATATTTTAGAAGTAATGGAAGGTCGGGCGGATTTTAACCTTACTGATTTAGGACAAAAGCAAGCGCGGTTAATGGCTGACTGGGTTGCGAAAAACTATAAAATTGATAAAATATTTTCCAGTCCGTTAAAAAGAGCAAGTCAAACAGCCAGTATTTTAAGTGAACGCATAGGAATTGACGTTGTGTATGATAACGACCTTATGGAATGGCAAAATGGCATTATTGCAGGGATGCCGCGTGAGGAAGCACGGGCAAAATATCCAAGACCGAACCCAAAATATCCGCATACTGTTATGTATGGACAAGAGAGCGATATTCAATTCAGAATGAGGGCGGAAACAATTTTATCAAAAATAATTAATGAAAACCCGATAGATTCAACTATTGCCGTTATCTCTCACGGCGGATTAATAGGTCAACTTTTTCAAAGTTTTTTTAGATTGCCGGTTACTGAATCAAACAGATATATTGACGGAATTGGCGATACCGGAATACATGAATGGAGAATCGAGGGAAACAATCGAGGTATTATTCATATAAATTTGCAAAAACATTTGGAAGGGTTACTTACCGAATGACTACTATAATACAGCTTTATAAAAATAACGCACAGTGCTAACCAAAACCCTCTTTCGTAAAGAGGGTGGCATGAAGCGTAGCGAGTGACGGGTGTTTTTGTCGGGATTGTTTAAAAGATGTTGGTTTAGATTGTAGGGGTCGCAGTCCCCTGCGACCCGCCGATAAAATTCAACGTCCCGTTCGCCGATAAAACCGACAAAAAATCAAATTTGCGGGACGTCGAGGACGCCGTCCCCTACGATAAACAACACAAATTGAACAACGCCGTTTTTGTCTCCCCGAAAAACACCTGAAATCACAAAACACCCGCCGATACGGCGAAACCCTCTTTACAAAAGAGAGCTAAGTGACTAATTTCCAAAGAGTGCTAATAATATATAAACATAAATAATTTTTAGGAGGTAATATCATGTCAAAAAAATTAACACAAGAAGAAATAGATAAACTATTTTTTGGAGAAGCAGTAAGGATATACGAAGAAAACCACACTATTACAGATGAAGAATGGAAAGAAATATTTTCAAAAGCGGCAGAGGGAATATCTAAAGAAAATAAATTTAGAGTTCTTACGCAGGAAGAAATTGATGAATTATTTGAAAGGGTGAAAAAAACAATGAAAGAAAAGAAAGATGAAGGAGATAATATCATATCAAAAGGACTAACACAGGAAGAAACGGAGAAACTGTTTGAAGATGCATTTGGTGATTTAGACAAGGGAAATACAATCACAATCACGTATCATGTCGAACTTGACGCGCTTACGGGCTGTAGGTTATCAAAGCTATTCCCGTCGGAATTTGATGATATGTTAACTGACGCGGAAAAAAATTATATCGACGTAACACTCGCCTTGATTGACCTTGACCATTTTAAAAAAGTCAACGATACATTCGGACATAAAATCGGGGACGACGTACTTGCCGAAATAGGTAAAATACTATTGGATATTGACGCTAATAAATCCGTATATCGTTACGGGGGTGAAGAATTTGCGATACTTTTCCCGAATATGGAAAAAGAGCAGGCGTTTTTACTCTTGGACAGAGTACGCGACAATATCAGTAAAGCGGAAGAATGTAAGAAAACCTCAACAACGGTAAGCATAGGCATAGCAACATACGCCGAAGACGGAACAAGACAGGTTGACCTTGTTCGCAAAGCTGACGGCGCGCTGTACAGGGCTAAAACTACGGGACGCAACAGAGTTTGCCTCGCGAAAGAAGAAAAACTCGTGACAAAAACAGTGCATTTCACGGTTGAACAGTTGAAAAGATTGAGAGAACTCTCCGACAGCGTATCAATAGGTGAGGCCGCGCTTCTGCGTGAAGCTCTCGACGATTTGCTTAAAAAATACAACGAAAAAAAGAAACTCGAACCCACGGTTCTTATAGTGGACGACGCCATGTTTATGCGAATGATGCTGAAGGATATAGTGACGAAAAATGGCTTTAAAGTAGTGGGAGAAGCGGCGGACGGAGTTGCTGGATTAGAATTATTCAAAGATTTAAACCCCGATTTTGTATTGCTCGATATAAATATGCCGAATATGGACGGAATAACTTTCTTGAAAAATATAGAGAAAACCTCCAAAAATCAAATAATCATGGTATCGGCAGTGGGGCATCCGTCGTATGTAAAGGACAGCTTCCAAAACGGCGCGGACGCGTTCGTATTGAAGCCGTTTCAGGCTGACCGCATAATAAGCGTATTGCATAATACGGAAAAATACAGCGTGCCAAAAGACTGTATTGATAAATTCGTAAATTCAATACCGAATGTCGATATCCTTTCACAAGCGCAGATAGATGATGCGGTAGAAAAAAGTAAGAGGTAATTGGATTTGTTAACGGCTTACGCTTAAAATATAAAATTTATTTTGAAATTTAATATAACATTGATAACTGAAAGGTGTGTATAATAATGAACGATAAAAAAATATTACTGGTAGATGATACCGCTTTTATGCGATTGTTGATAAAAGGCATTTTGGAAAAAAATAATTTTAAAATCTGCGGAGAAGCAGTAGATGGTCTTGACGCTGTGGAGCAATATAAAATTCATCAACCCGACCTTGTGATTATGGATATAACTATGCCGAATATGGACGGTCTTGAAGCGTTGAAAGCCATAAAAAAAGAGTTTGTGAAAGCAAGGATTATTATGTGTTCCGCAATGGGTCAGGAGTTTCATGTGCTTGAAGCGATAAAATCGGGCGCAAACGATTTTATTGTCAAGCCGTTCGAGCATGACAGAGTAATAGCCGCCGTTAATAGAGTATTAGCCTAAAGTGATAGAAATAATAGTGATGAATAATCATATTTTGTTCATAAAGTAGGGCGTGACGACCACCTCGGCACGCCGTGGATTTACACCGACGCACGCACCGTAAATTTATGCCATGTTGAATTAATTTTCACGGACGATGGACGCATGGATTTTACTTTCACGGACTAACACATAGAATTTCACGGACGACCGAGGGCGGTCGTCCCTACGTTCATATATTATTTACGTTAATCAACATGTATGCGATATTGCACGGGTCAATATAATAATAGGGAACGCTGTCCTCCGCGTCCCCAATTATATATATTCCTCAAATCCCACTCATTGCACACACTGTATCATCACATACGAGTAACAGAGGACTGCAACCCCTACACTTACTGAACAGGTCTATCCTATCCAACCCCAACTTCAGAACCACTGTAGACAATATTTTTATTGTCGCCGTCAACCATAACCGAAGCAAAAATATTATCGCCGCTTTTTATTTTGCCTTCCAGTATTTCCATTGAGAATGAGTCCTCAATTTTACGCTGTATCGCACGGCGTAAAGGTCTTGCCCCGTATACGGGGTCATATCCCGCTTCGCTCAACATCTCTATGCACTTCTCGTCAAATTTTATATTAACCCCCGTAGATTTAATCCTTTCGGATATTTCCTCAAGCATTTTAACTGTAATTTGCTTAATTTCTTCGCTTGTTAATTTTTTAAATATAACTATTTCGTCGATTCTATTTATAAATTCGGGTTTAAAAGTCGATTTAAGCGCGTCCATAGTTTTATTGTTTTTATTATCCCTGTCTATCTCTTCTTCTGATTTGGAACTGAAACCCAACGGCTTGGAATCGGATATGCCGCTTGACCCTACATTCGACGTCATAATTATCACTGTGTTTTTGAAATCGACTTTACGCCCGTGAGCGTCTGTCAATATACCATCTTCGAGTATTTGCAATAATATATTAAAAACATCGGGGTGCGCTTTTTCAATTTCATCAAAAAGAATAACTGAATAAGGCTTTTTTCTTATTTTTTCCGTGAGCTGTCCCGCGTCGTCATATCCTATATATCCGGGAGGAGAGCCAATCAGTTTTGATACGCTGTGTTTTTCCATAAACTCCGACATATCAACTCTTATCATCGCGTTTTCATCGCCGAATAATATTTCAGACAATGCCTTGCACACTTCGGTTTTACCAACTCCCGTCGGTCCTAAGAATATAAACGAACCTGACGGGCGTTTCGGGTCTTTCAAGCCTACTCTGCTTCGCCTTATCGCCCTCGCTACCGCGTTTACCGCCTCGTCCTGACCGACTATGCGTTTGTGCAGCAGTGCTTCCAAATTCACAAGTCTTTCCGCTTCTTCTTTTAAAAGCTGTTTAACGGGTATATTTGTCCAGCTTGTCACAATATCGGCAATTTCTTCTTCGCCGATTGATATACTCTGTTCATCTCTTTTAGCCACCCATTCTTTCTGTTCTTCCGCAAGTTTCATTCTTAATTGGCGTTCGTCGTCTCTCATTTTCGCGGCGCGTTCAAAATCCTGTGAGCGTATAGCTTGTTCTTTTTCATTGCTGAGTTTTTTTATCTCGTTTTCTATTTCTTTTAAATCAACGGGAAGCACAAGCGCGTTTATTCTCGCTTTTGACGCTGCTTCGTCTATCAAATCTATCGCTTTATCAGGCAAATATCTGTCGTTGATATATCTTTTCGAAAGCTTAACCGCAGCTTCGACGGCTTCGTCGCTTATTTTTATTTTATGATGCGCTTCATATTTTTCACGCAGTCCTTTGAGTATCTGTATTGTCTCTTCAGACGTCGGCTCCCCGACCATCACACATTGAAATCTTCTCTCAAGTGCGGCGTCCTTTTCGATATGCTTTCTGTATTCTTCTATAGTGGTCGCCCCTATAACCTGAATTTCACCCCTCGCGAGAGCGGGCTTTAATATATTCGCGGCGTCTACCGCGCCCTCTGCCGCACCCGCACCTATTATAGTATGAATTTCGTCAATAAATATAATCACGTCGGAACTTTTTTTAATTTCTTCCATGACGTTTTTAAGCCGTTCTTCAAATTCGCCCCTGTATTTCGCCCCCGCAATCATACTCGATAAATCGAGAGTTACTACCCGTTTTCCAAGCAAAGTATCGGGGACGTTGCCTTCTAATACTTTTTGTGCGAGACCTTCTACGACGGCGGTTTTACCCACTCCGGGCTCTCCAATAAGACACGGATTATTTTTTGTGCGTCTCGATAAAATCTGTATAACCCGTTCCATTTCTTTGTCCCTGCCTATAATCGGGTCGAGCTTGCCTTTTCTCGCTAGCATCGTTAAATCTTTGCCGTACTGATTTAATATCGGGGTATTCGCGTTCTGCTGAAATTTGGCGTGATTCATGCGTCCCTGCATCTCGCCGAGATTTTCAAAATTCATATTGTTCATATTATTCATATTTTGTGTTGACGCATATTCTTGACTTTGAAAGAACGCCAATATATCATGGTAAAGCAGATTTATATTAACTCCCTCTGACGTAAGAGCTTTAACCGCCATGCAATCGCTTTCTTTTATAATAGCCATAAGTATATGCTCCGTGCCTATATAGCTGTCGCCTATAGTCTGCGCTTCGTCCAATGACCTTGCGAGAATCCTCTGCGTTCGGGGAGTCATGCCCTGCGGTGGGGAGTTCGCCCCGTCGCCCATTCCCGCAAATTCCGAAATGACATTTTTCATGTTTTCAAAAGTAATTCCCCGCGCCTCAAGTATCTTTGCCGAAACACAATTTTTTTCAGCGAGAATACCGAGCAAAATATGCTCGCTTCCAACATAAATATGACCCATACTTTGGGCTATATTCTGCGCGTGGTTCAAGGCATTTTTCGCTAACTGGGTAAATCTGTTGTGCATAGTTCCCCTCTCTCTTATTACGGGCGTACCCGAAATATTAAATATATCCCTCAACATATTCATTATATGACCTCCGCCGCCAAAAAAATCGGGGTTAGCCATTTTATTATAATTATATACTTCATTTACACACTTCATGCACAAGCGGTTTTCGATTGCGACTCCGTTTACAACATTTTTATAATGAACGGTCGCCGTATTTTTATTACATCTTTCACACATCATAAATTTTTTCTCCTCGTTTCTTAATTTTTATGTTCAATTATTAAATTAACGCTAAGACGGCATTTTTTAAGATAACCGCCCTGAGCGAGTCTATGTTAATCGGCAGTGCAGAGTTCTTTAATACGTTGTCTGACGTTATGTGCAGAAGCATATTCATTTCCCGAAGCGTTATTATATCATAATTATACAGATTCGAGAGAAAAACTTTTGTCGTATTATAATCTGCTTCGCCGCCGATTGCGTTTATAAAGTGCATTACATATGATGTCTTGTCAAATCTAATCTGACGGATTTTTACAAACCCCCCCCCTCCGCGTCTGCTCTCCACGATATATCCTTTTTCAGGCGTAAATCTTGATGTTATAACATAGTTAATCTGACTTGGCACACACCCGAATCTCAATGCTATATCATTTCGTTTAAATTCAACGCTTCCCTCGTTTTCCTTTAACATTTCATTGATTATCTGCTCTATCATATCCGAAATTAACAAAATTTGTTCAACTCCTTTGTTTATTTTCTCTGAAAAGCAAGTTTGACCATCTTTGACTTTATTATATCCCAATAGTCAGAGAAAGTCAAAGTCAGAGAAAGTCAAATATAATTGATTATAAAAAATTATCGGCGATTATCACCGATAATTTTTATTTTATCTCTGTTTTTTATATAATTTACTGCTTAATGCTAATTTAAGACCTCTTTCGTAAAGGGGGTGGCAGGCAGAAGCCGCGACAGGTGTTTTTGTCCTATACCCTGTTATTCCGTATTTGGCAAGGAAGTTCAAAACACCCGATGTTGCGGGGATTTTTTAAAATATGTTGGTTCGGATTGTAGGGGTCGCACACTGGGCGACCCGTCGATATCAACGCAATGTGGTTTTTGCGGGACGTCGAGGACGCCGTCCCCTACGAAAATGTGCATTTCCCTATCATTTTGTTCATAAATTGGTTACTCACTCAAAAATCGTAATTATGTCAATCTTAAACATTGACTTTAATATGAATTTATGCTATAATAAATGTGTTCGACAACTTTCGTTCTATAACTATGAAATAATCGTATTTAGTAATTTTAAGAGGCAAATAAGTAAAGAAATGGAAAACAATTCGCTCAAAAACACGCAAACTATAGTGGATACGCTGCCGATGCCCGTGAGTATAACGGACGTAGAAACAATGACGGTACTCTATGCAAACGAAGCTTATATAAAATTGTTTGAATTTAGCTCGATAGATAATATTGTCGGCAAAAGCATATATGATGTGTTAAGTATCCACCAAAACAATGAAACTGATAAAACCGCGCTTTATGAGCGGCTCATCAAAGATTTTGATATAACTTTCAACGAAATTCAGGTTGTTTCGGGAACAGGCAAAAAAATCAATATGTGTTTACATACTTGTCATATTGAATATAGCGGCAAAAAAGCGGCGTTCAGTGTGATGACGGAACAGCAAGAATCAGACTTATCTGTAATATTTAACGATGTTCACGTTCTTTTATGCGAAGATTATTTCTTGAATCAGGAAATAGCCGTCGATATGTTCTCACGCTTGGGAATTGTGACTGCTATCGCTGAAAACGGTAAACAGTGTTTGGAAATCTTAAATATCAGAAAAACATTTGATTTGATTTTTATGGATTTGAGGATGCCGGTCATGGACGGTTACGAAACTGCCCGAGCAATACGCAGTAACCCTGAATTTGACCGTATTCCCGTTATCAGTCTGACGGCGGAAGAGAAACAAGAAGTAAAAGAAGAATGTTTTAAAGCGGGAATGAATGATATTTTAACAAAACCCATAGTATTTGACAATCTTATCAGGATATTTAATACATGGCTACCTGAAAGCAAATTCGCGGCTGCGGACAAAGCTCCGTCCAAATCTGAAGTGCAACCGATATTGCAGCCGATTGTTGCGGAGGCAAATAATGCGATTGACGATATATCAAATGAACCTCCGAAAGAAGCGTTGGCGCGCTTCGGGGGAAAACGCGCACTATACGAAAAAGCATTGTTCTCATTCGCGAACGAATTACTGCCGAATGAGTGGGTGGACTTCGGCAAAGCAATCCAAAACAAAGAAGAGACTGCGAGAGAAATACATAAATTAAAGGGAGTGGCGGGGAATCTTTCGGAAAACGGGATATATAAATGTATAGTTGAATTTGAGGGTTCACTCCGAAGCGGAAAACCCAGTAAAAATTTGTATGAAAAGTTAGTAACCGTATGTAATATTGCAAAAAGAAGAATATTGCATAATTTTAAATTAGCGGAGTCCGAACCGAAAGAAATCGGAACTGCCGAAGAATTTTATATTCTCATAAATCACCTGCGGGACGCGCTGTATAATTATGACCCTGCGGACAGTTCGGATATTATTGAAATCATGAAAAAGAAAAAATGGACGTCGGTTAAAACAGTAAAAATCAAAAATTTATATGAACTTACGGATAAATACGAATTTGACGATGCGTTAACTGTGCTAAATTCAATAAATTTTGACTTTTAACAGATATGCGGTTTTCAAACAAGATATAATAAAGCGGGAATTTTGATTTATAAATCTGAGCGGAGGCTTTTAACATGAATAATACAATTTTAATCATTGATGATATGAAGACAAATATTGACAGTCTGACAAATATTTTGCGGTATAATTATTCGCTTATGGCAGCAGTAAGCGGTAAAAACGCGCTTAAAGCACTTGAACGTAAAAAACCCGATTTGGTTCTTCTCGATATATCTATGCCCGATATTGACGGTTTTGACGTTTTAACATATATGAAAGACCATTCGGAATTTTCGAGTATTCCCGTAATATTCGTGACGGGGGAACATAATACTGAAATTGAGGAAAAGGGAATCTTGATGGGCGCGGTCGATTACATCAAAAAGCCGTATAACGAAGCCGTAGTCAGGGCGAAGGTCAAAAATCACATTGAACTGAAAAATTACAGGGATAATTTAGAATCAATGATATATGAGCGGACCAAAGACCTTGAAGAACGCACGCGGCAGCTCGCCGCGTCGCATGAAGCGATAATAATGGGTATGTCGCTTATGTCCGAGAGCCACGACAAAATCACGGGCGACCATTTGGAACGGATTAAGGGCTTCACGAGGATTATCACCGACAAAATGTTAGAAATGTACCCGGATATGATTACAAAAGAATTAGCTGATTTGATTGTGTTGTACTCTCCGTTGCATGACATCGGAAAAGTAGCCGTTCCCGACGCTGTCCTGAAAAAACCCGGCAAACTCACTCCCGAAGAATTTGCCATAATGGAAAGTCATACGATAGAGGGGGCGGAACTGTTAAAAAAGACAGAACATTATCTCGTAAAAGATAAAACTATGCAGGATTTAAAAGTAGCGATAGAGATTGCCGAAGGACATCATGAAAAATACAACGGCGCGGGGTACCCGCATAAGTTAAAAGGCAATGATATCCCGCTTTCAGCGCGTATTGTTTCTGTGGCAGATGTTTATGATGCGCTTAGAAGTTCAAGGCAATATAAAAAAGGATTTAGTTGTCAAGAAACGCTCGATATTATTCTTGTAGGCGACGGAAGAACAAGTCCTGAACATTTTGACCCCAGAATACTGGAGATACTGAAAAGTAGCTATACTGAATTTGAAATGCTTTTGGAAAAAGGGAAAATAGACAATTTAGAGGAGTTAGCGACTGATTTTCCAATTAAATAGCAGATATAGGGGCGGCGTTATGCCGCCCGCAAATTTGATTTTACGTTGATTTTGAACGGCGGGTCACCCAATGTGCATATGCATTGATTAACGTAAATAATATATGAACGTAGGGA
>Ga0099364_10005253_pt1 | contig 19306 bp, 22 predicted proteins | sample TergutTh196P3_FD_73070 | JGI IMG/M metagenome (GOLD analysis project Ga0099364, IMG submission 73070) | Microcerotermes parvus P3 segment gut microbial communities from Pointe-Noire, Republic of the Congo - Th196 P3 | ecosystem: Host-associated > Arthropoda: Insects > Digestive system > Gut ...
ATGCGTATGGAACGCCAACCGAAGGCAGCGATTACGATTTCTATATGCTGCTCCCTGATGGAGTAATAAAACCGATTGACGCTAAAATAAAGGCTCGGCGTTCACTATCAGGTATCGTTCGCCATAAAGATACGGATATTTTGGCAGACTATAAAGACAGATTTGAAGAGCGAAGCAAATATAATACCTTAGAGAGAAAAATCGCGAGGGAAGGCGTCGTACTATATGAGCGAACTTGATATAATAAACGAATGGTTGCAAATCGCGTATGACGACTATGACAGCGCGAGGTTTTTGTACGAAAACAAGACTCCAAAGCCGCTGGAAATAATCTGCTATCATTGCCAGCAATCCGCTGAGAAATCCTTAAAAGCATATTTGTGTGCCAATGATATTGATATTCCCAAAACCCATGAAGTTAAGCGTATTTGCGTCCAATGCTCAGAAGTAGATAGATCGTTCTCTGTTTTCTTTTTTGATTGTGAAGAACTGGAAGTATACGCGACTGAAACAAGATACCCCATACGCATTAAGATTGACGACACCCATGCAAAACGGGCTTTGTGGCAGGCTTCGAGAATTTATGAGTTTGTTTCAAGGAAAATAGCCTTATTGAAAACAAGCGAAGCGGAATGCCTTCAGAACCGGATGATTAGCGTAAGAATGGCTCAAGTACAGGATATCGACAGAATAAGCCTTGTATTAGCCACAAATTGGAGAACAGCATATCGAGGAATTGTAGATGACGATTACCTTGACGCTCTAAGAGATGACCACTGGATAGAATTTTTAACCTCTGCGTTGAACGGTGACTCGATTTTTTCAATGGTTTTGTCGGAAAATCAAGAGATAATCGGAGCTTCTATTTTAGGAAAATCAGAAACGGAAAATGAAATTCATATGGTTTCTTTTTATCTGCTCCCTGAAAATATCGGTCAAGGATTTGGACAAACATTTTATAGCGAGATCGAAAAAGAAATGCGAAATAAAGGCTTCACGACATGTGTCGTTGATGTTTTAGAAAACAACAAAAGGGCAATCAGATTTTATGAAGCGCATGGTTTTGTAGATATGCACATTAAAAAGGATACTACTTTGGGAAATCGAAGCTATCCTCTTAGGGTATTTAAGAAAACTTTGTCCTGAGAGGTCGTCACCTCAGCGGCAGCCGAGCCAGCCGTTCACGCAGGCGTTCCTTAGCACGTTCGATGACGGCGGCTTCCCTGTCGGCGGTTCTCTTTGCCCTGTCGCGCAGTTCGGCAAGTTTTCGCGGGTCGGACAGCAATTCGATCATATTCCCGGCGAGCGACTCGGCATCGTCAACCATGACCACGGCGCTCTCGCGCTCCAGCATCTCGTAGGTCTCCAGGAAACTCGAGACATTGCGCCCCGACAGCACAGCCGAGCCCAGCCGGGCGGCTTCCATCGGGTTGTGGCCGTTCAGTGTCTCCAGCATGGAACCGCCGACGAACACCAGCCCCGAGAACGCGTAATAGAGGCCGAGCCCTCCCAGCACGTCCGACACATACACATCCGTCGCCGCCATGATGGCGCAGGACTCAGACTCAAGGCCAGTATCAAAACCCATGCCGCTCGCCAGGTCCGCCGCCTCGCGCCCCCTTGCCGGGTGCCTGGGCGCTATCACGAGCAGCGCGTCCGGGAATTTTTCGCGGATCGCGGAGTGCGCGCAAAGCGCGATCTCCTCTTCGCCCCTGTGCGTGACGGAGGCGACCCACGAGGGGCGGTCGCCGGCCCGCGCGGTCAGCTCGCGGAGTCTTTCGCCGTCGAATTGCAGCGGCGGTACTCCGTATTTCAGGTTGCCGACGCACTCGACAGTTCCAATTCCCATATCGGAAAGTTTGTGGGCGTCGTCGTCGGATTTGGCGAGCGCGTAAACGAACGGCGACAACAATCCCCGCGCGGTGTTCCCAAACTTCATCCATCGCGCGTAGGATACGTCCGACACCCTCCCGTTCAGGAGCATCAGTGGAATGCCGCGCTCCCCGGACGAGATCAGCATGTTCGGCCAGAAGTCGCTGTCGGTGAAAAAGCCCGCCGCGGGCTTCCAGAAATCGAGAAATCTTTCGGCATAATCCCTGCGGTCGAGCGGCATGAACTGGTGCATGGCACGGCGTCCGCCCAGTTTCGTCCCCATATTCTCCGCGCCCGTTACGGTAGTGGTGGTGACCAGCGCGTGTGAACCGGGGTATTCGTCAAGCACGAAATCGACCAGCGGCATTATGGAATTGCTCTCGCCGACGCTCACGGCGTTAAACCAGAACACGCGACCCTCCGGACGGGAAACGCTCGGACGCCCCAGACGTTCCGCCCGTCTTGCGGGGTCGGGATGCTCCTTCCCCTTTGCGGTACGGAAAGCGAGCGCGGGACGCGCCAGAAGATATGTCAAAATCCTGTACAGCAGCAGCTTCATTCGTGCCACACCGTCACGGAGGGATAACCCACGCGGGCCCGCCCTATATGGAAATATGGGGCGAGAGCGCGCTTCAGCTCCGATAACTTCCCGGTTCTGATCCAGAGGGTGGTTCTTTTCCCCTCCCCGGACGACCAGCACTCGAACCCGAGGCCGTCGGCGTCACCGGATATGCGCCCTATGTCCGCGGCTCTGCCCTCGACCTTAATCAGCGACGTAAAGGGCGGCATGGACAATTCCCTCCTGTCGCGCAGTTCAGCCCGCCAGAACACCCTCCATCCCTCGCGGCCGCTGTCCAGCCCCGTCTGCCAATCTGTGGCGGGACGCCGCGTCTGGACGAGCACCTTCCTGTTCTGCGGGGATATACCGCGCCAGCACGATTCCCAAATCAGCGCGAAAGCCCTCTGTCTGGCGGAGTGCTCCTCCGATCTCGCCTCCCCGTCCGCGTCCAGCCACCCCACCATGCCGACCGGTATCTCGTCGCACATCGAGAGCACGGCCCTCGTGCCGAGTATTACTCCGGCCTTGTGTTCGCGCAGGATTTTCGTGACCGTCTCCTCCGGGTCGCCGGGATTAAGTATGGGGACTGGACTGGCGACCGCCGCGTCGGCAAGCGGAATTAACGCCTCCAGGCCGGGACGCCGCGCCGACAGAAGACGCCCGGCGCAGTTGGGGCACTCCTCGGGGAAGGGCGCGCTCGCGCCGCAAGCGGCGCATTGAGTGTCCTCGCGCCAGACGCGCATCGCCCCCCCGCACCTCGCGCACACGACCGGCGAGCCGCACTCGCCGCAGAGTATTTCGCCCGCATACCCCTTTCGGTCCAATATCCAGAGCGCCCATTCGCCCCTCGAAATCGCGTCCTCCGTTTCACGCGCCAACGGCTCGCTGACCGCAAGCCCGCCCGCCACTCCCTCGACAGAGGGCGTGTAAGCGAGCTTGATATCGACGAATATGATTTTTTTTCCGCTTTTCGGATGAGAGGGATTATGCCCCGTCTGCCGGTTCGTCTCCTCGTAACGCATGAAAGCCCTCGCCGACGGCATTCTCCCACCAAGCACGAGCGACGCGCCCTCGAAGCGCGCGCGGGAGGCAATGAGGCTTCTCACGTTGTAGAACGGATTCCGCATCGTCCTCCATACGTTGTTGCTCTCGTCGTCCACTATGAAGCGCGACGCCTGACGCAGGGGAGCCATCGCGGAATTTTGTCCCCCGATGACGATAGCCGTGTTGTCGGCCGGCGCGCGGAGTTTTTCCCAGGCACGCCATTCCGCCGCGCCGCCGAGGCGGGGATACAGGAGCGTCCTTCTTTTCACGTCGTCGGGGATGAGCGGGGAATTATCAATATACGAAAAAAATTTTTCGGCGTCGGGGTAGAGCGGAAACGAGACGACCGTCGGAAGGCAGTCGGACATCAATGAAGCGTATCGCTCGAAGCGTTCCGCGTCGAAGGGCTCGTATATGAAAGAAACGCCGCCGGATACGCGCCGCGTGCCCGGAGCCGGGGGGTCTATCGGCTTGCCTTTGAGGAATCCTTCGGGCAGCAGCGTCTTCATAGCCGTTCCGAATCCGCAGAGGTAAGCGCCGCAGAACCATCGGAGCAGTTCCATCACGCTTTCCGTGAGCCTGGGCGAGTCGTCGATGACCTCCGTTATCTCCCGCAGTTCGCCCTTGTAATCATCCCCGCCGGCGTCACGCGGCATAACAATGCCCACTCTCTCTCCCCTGCCCATCCGCGCGCGCACCCTTATCCCTGGTGTTAGGGGAACGGACTGCGGCGAGGCGTATGTGAGATTCGTCCACCAAGGGCCGGGGAAAGCTACGGGTACCAGTTCTTCTTCACTTTTTTTTATCATGGACGGCAGAGTACGCACAAGCTCTCCTTTGTCGCCGCAACCCTCTATGCATTGCGGCTAAACTCCCAATCGCTACCAAGCATAACACAGGCAAATCGCTTTGGAAACGCTCTTTCGTTTTTCGCTGCCTTTTTCCTACTCATTGGACCGATTGCGACAGTGTTAATTTTTGCTTTTTTGGTCAATCGAATATATAATAATCGTCCTGACGCTGCATAAATACTATAATGGCGGTGGACAAAATGACGCAAAGATTGTATGAAGAAACTCACCCGTGGATTTCATTTAAGCTTGATTTGCGAAGCTTGGATTATTACGCCTGGATTTTATTGGGCGCCGCGCAATCGAAATGCAGACATCTGTCCGGTATTCCCATTAGTCCGGAAAAACAGCGGGAATTGCTTTCGATTTCGCTACTCAAGGGAGTTGCGGCTACTACGGCAATAGAGGGTAACACACTGAAAGAGGACGAAATTAAAAAAATCATCGAAGGAAATGCTGAAATACCGAAATCAAAAATGTATCAGGAAACGGAAATTAAGAATGTGCTGAATGTATATAACGAAATAGCGAATCAAATCAACCGGCCCGGTTCCTGCGAAATAAGCGCCGAACAAATCAGGAAAGACCATGCCTTGATAATGAGCAATATGGATAAAGATTCGGTAATTCCGGGTGAAATTAGAACTCAGTCCGTAGTAGTCAGCAGATATAGAGGAGCGCCGGCGGAAGATTGCGAGTATTTGTTATCGCGTCTTTGTGAATGGCTTAACGAGGATTGGGGACTTGGCAGGGATAATTCGATTATTGAATCAATATTCAAGGCCATAATGGGACACCTCTACATAGCGTGGATACATCCTTTTGAGGATGGAAACGGAAGGACGGCTCGCGCGTTGGAGCTCCGAATTTTGATGGCTTCCGGCGTTCCGATGAATGCCGCTCATCTTCTAAGCAATCATTACAACGAGACTCGCACCGAGTACTACGCGCGATTGGGTGAAACTTCATCTTCAAGGGAAGGTAAGCCGATACCGTTTCTTATGTATGCCGTCCAAGGTTTGGCAGACGCATTGGATGAACAAATAAAAATTATTCTTGACGAACAATTAAGGGTAACGTGGGTAAACTACGTGCATAATCGATTCGGCGGCGGTTCCACGCCCGCTAAAAACAGACAAAAGGCTCTCTTGCTGGAAATATCGAAAATGGATGCCCCAATAGGTATAGCGGAGCTTAGGATGCGCTTGAGCGATGGGCTTCTGAAGAAATATGAGGATAAGACAACGAGGGCTTTTAAAAGGGACATCAACGCGTTGATCGGCATGAATCTGCTCAAAAGACAGGGGGCGAAAGTGCTTGCGGCAAAAGAAATTTTAAGAGCGTTTCTTCCCGTGACAAAAGCCCGCTAAGGAGGATACGGCGTCGAGGATGCCGGAGGCAACTTCCCACTTGCTGCCCGTTATGGAGACGGGTTTTCGTCCGTAACGAGCGGCGTAAAATAATTCGACGCTGTTCGTATCCGACGCGAACCCCGAGCCGTCAGCCGACACGTCGTTCGCCGCGATGAGATCAAGCCCTTTTGCTTCCAGCTTCGCGGCCGCGTTTCGGGCCATGTTCTCCGTCTCCGCCGCGAAACCGACGAGGATCTGTCCGGGCTTTTTCATCGCGCCAAGCTCGGCCGCGATATCCGGGTTTGCCGCGAGTTCGAGCGTTAGCTCGGGAGCGCCGCCGCGTTTAATCTTTCGCCCGGAATAATTCTTCACCCGGTAATCGCCCACGGCTGCCGCCTTGAAGATCACGTCGCAGGAAGGCACCTCCGCCAGGCAGGCGTCACGCATCTCGGACGCGCTCGTCACTTCGGCGACCCGCACCCCGGACGGGCGCCTGATACCCGCCGGCCCCGACACGAGCACGACTTCGGCGCCCCTGTACCGGGCCTCGGCGGCGATGGCATAACCCATTTTTCCGGAGCTGGGGTTTGAGATAAACCTTACGGGATCGATGTATTCATGCGTCGGCCCCGCCGTTACCAGCGCCTTTTTTCCCGCGAAATCCCTGTCCGCCCGCATGGAGAACCATGCCTCGTCGATTATGGCTTCGACGGACGGCAGACGGCCCTTGCCTTCATACCCGCAAGCGAGCATTCCGGAGTCGGGATCGACGATCCTGTGCCCTCGCTCGGATACCGCCCGCGCATTTGCCTTTACGGATGGGTTTGCCCACATATTGGAGTTCATCGCGGGGAAGAGCAGCAAAGGAGCGGGACAAGCCAGCATCGCCGCGCCGAGCAACGTTCCGGCGTCCCCTGTCGCGGCGGAGCGCAGCGCGTTCGCCGTGCAGGGCGCGACGACCATGACGTCGGCCCAGCCGGAGAGCGTGATGTGCGGGATCGTCCAGCCGGATTCATCCGACAGAAAATCGCGATCCCTCCACACCCTGCGTTTTAATAAAGTCGCGAGGGCCAGCGGCGACACCAATCGGGCGGCGGCTTCGGTGAGGATCACTTCGACCTCGCACCCGGCGCGCTGCCACACGCGAATCAGTTCGGGAGTCTTATAAGCGGCGATGCCGCCGCTTATGCCCAGCAGGATTTTTTTATTCCGCGCCCACTGCGGCAGCATGAGACTCTGCGGCTTCAATTATCAACGGGTCTATGTTGAGCCTGAGACCCTCTATCTCCTCTATGGCGTAGGTGATATAGCGCTCATTGCCGGAACCTTCCAGCGCGTTTCCCTTCTGTTCGCTCAACTGGCGGGCCCGTGTCGACACGACCATGGCAAGCGCGTATTTATTTTCGACGCGCGAGGTTTCGAATATTTTCTCCAGATTGTTGTAGATCATTGCATTTCCTCCCTGAATTTTTTCACCAGTCCGATAAGCTCGCCCGACGCCCTCTGCATGTCGTCGTTTACTATTACGTGATCGTAATCGCGGGCGTATCTCATCTCCTTCGCAGCGTTCCGCAGCCTGAGGTCGCGCTGTTCCTGCGTCTCGGTGCCGCGATCTTCCAATCTGATTTCGATCTCGTCGAGCGACGGCGCGGTTATGAATATACTCACGGCCTCCGGCGCGCGTAATTTTACCTGCCGGTGTCCCTGCACGTCTATTTCGAGCAGTATATCGCGGCCTTCTTCTAAAACGCGCTCGACGTCGCGCTGCCTCGTCCCGTAATAATTGCCGTGCACTTCGGCCCACTCCAGAAATTCGCCGTCCGCTATCCTCGCTTCGAAATCGCTTTTGGAGATGAAATGGTAATCCTCCCCGTCATGTTCGCCGGGCCGTATATTCCTTGTGGTGCATGAAACCGAAAACGCCATGTCCGGAACACCCTCGAAAAGTTTCTTGCGAAGGGTTCCCTTGCCGGCTCCCGACGCTCCGGAGAGAATAAAAAGATTTCCACGCCTCAAAGCGGCGTCTCCCCAATGCTCTCGGATTTATCCTCCGAGGAACCGTCGAAGCGCGAAACTATAGTCTCGGGCTGGATAGCGGAGATAACTATATGTTTGCTGTCCATCACCAAAACCGACCTGGCCTTGCGCCCCTGCGTCGCGTCTACCAGCAGCCCCGCGTCGCGCGCCTCCTCCCGCAGACGCCTCATCGGCGCGCTGGACGGATTTATTATTGCGACGACACGACCGGCGGTAACCATGTTGCCGAACCCTATGTGAACAAGTCGCGAACCCATACTATCACCCCGGCTCATTCCAAGTTTTGCACCTGTTCCCTTATCCGTTCGATGGAGGACTTTACGTCCACCGCAATCCATCTGATTTCCGCGTTGGAAACCTTGGAGTTTATTGTGTTTGCCTCGCGGTTCATCTCCTGAACGAGGAAGTCGAGCTTGCGCCCCTCGGAGTCGGGGGCGTCCGCCGTCTCGCGGAATTTCGCGATGTGGCTGGCCATACGGTCGATCTCCTCGGATATGTCCCACCTGTCCGCGAATATAACGGCTTCCTGCGCGAATCGTGATTCGTCCGCGGACAACCCCGCAGACTCGAGCGCGGCCGACACGCGGGCGGTCATTGCGTCGAACGCTGCGTCGCGGGCCCGCTGCCACTGCAAAGCTATTCGGGACATGCCCTGTTCCGCGTCCGCCAGATGTCCGTCTATGGCCTCCCCGAGATGAGCGCCCTCATCGCGCCTCATGCGGTTCCAGTTCGCGGCGGCTCTTTCGACGAGCGCCGAGAGCATTTCCATTGCCTCCTCCCGGATCGACCCGCGTCCGAACGCGTCAAGCACGCCGGGTAAATTCACAAGCGCGTCGAGCGATATATCGGCCTCTGTCCCGACCAAACCTCTTATCTCCGATATTTTCCTGTAATAATTCAGGAGGACTTCCCTATTTATGTTTGCCGCGACTGCGGAGGCAGCCCAGGTTATCTCAAGCCTCGCATTGAGCTTGCCCCTGCGGAATACGCTTCGCAGCCGGTTGTGGAGCCACGGCTCCAGCGACGCCAGTTCGCGGGGCAGACGGACGGATATATCCTGATACCTGTGGTTGACGCTCGACAACTCCAGCGTAACTTTGCCCCATTCCCTCTCGTCTGCGGCCTGGCCGAATCCCGTCATACTGACATACATCGGCGCAGCCCTCTATGTAACCCGCGTGATTTTCGGAAGTTTTTCGGCGTATCGCATAATCGCGTTCACCACTTCCTCGAAGGTCATTTCGGTGGTGTCCAGCCCGACGGCGTCCTCCGCTGGTTTCAGCGGGGCGGTATCCCTGGTCGAATCGATGCCGTCACGCTCCATCACCCTTCGGAGCGTCTCATCGTAATCGGACGGTTCGCCCTTCGCGGCGCGTTCGTCGCACCGTCTTCTCGCCCGCTGTTCCGGGGAAGCGGTCAGGAATATTTTCAGGTCCGCGTTCGGGAAGACTACCGTCCCCATGTCGCGTCCCTCGGCTACCAACCCAAACTCCTTCCTGCTTCTCTGAAATCCCAGAAGCGCATTCCGTACCGCCGGCAGCGCCGAGTAGGGGGATACATTGGCGTCTATTTCGGGTGTCCTTATGGCGTCGGTCACGTCTTCACCGGCGACGAAAACCCGCGTGTCCGAAAATGAGATTTTGAAGCCTTCCAGAGCGCCTCGAAGCCGGTCTGAATCTGCGGGCGGTATTCCCTTCCGCAGCATCACTAGAGTAATTGCCCTGTAAATCGCACCCGTATCCAGAAAAGGCAGCCCCAGACGCCGCGAGACTTCGCGGGCAACCGAACTCTTTCCGGCTCCGGCCGGACCGTCCAATACTATCACCGGGTTTTCGCGGGATGAATGCATGAATGTCAGTCTTCTTCTTTGAAGCTGTCTTCCAGGTCGGATATAATGTCGACGAACTCCGCCATGATGTTTTCAACCTGGTCGCTGATGCCCAGCCTCCCCAGGCTTTCGTCCGAGATGCTGTACTGCATTCCGTCCACGCCCATTCCCACTCCGAGCATCAGGCACATCATATTGCTGACGTGTACCACGTCGAGGGCTTTACGGCACTCGAATCCCTCCTCGGGGAGCGCCTCGGGTGAATGATGGTAGGCTGCCATGTAAGAATATGAATCCGGCAGGTTCCACTGTTCCATCACCAATCCGCCCACCTGGGCGTGGTCGAACCCCAGAACCATGCGCTCCGCCTCGCCGAACGGCACCCTTTCCTCCTCGACGAGCCGCAGAATGATGCCGTATCCGAAACGAACGTAGTCGTTCAGCACTATCTTGCCTATGTCGTGCATCAGTCCCCCTACATATGCCTCCTCGGGGTCACCCATTTTCAGCTTCTGACTGAGGAAACGGCTGGCGGCCGCCACCGCCTGGGAATGCTTCCAGAGCTCGCCCCTGTCGAGCGCGTATCCCGTGAAAGACGTGTCCATAAACTTGTAGACGGAGGCTGCGAGGACTATGCTCTTAACGGTTTTGAAACCAAGGAAAGCTATCGCCTCGGAGATGCCGGTGATCCTGCGGGACAAACCATAGTACGCGGAATTGGCGAGCCTCAGGACACGAAGCACAAGCCCTTCGTCCTTCGCCAGCTTTTCTCCCACGTCGGACGCGCTGCTCTTTGGGTCGTCGAGCTTTTTCAAAGTCTCTATGACGAACTGGGGCATCGACGGTATATCTTTCACTCGTTTTAAGACTCGGCGCTGTATCAAATCCCGAGTACGATCATCCAATCCCTGCACGTGCATCCCCCCGACATGTAAAGCCAAGTCCCGAATGTTCGCCCGCTGCTGCGCGTCAGACTTCCCCGCCGTTCGAGATCATATTATATATTTGTTCATAATTATACTCGCAAAACGCCCCGGACGGCAATTTTTTTAAAAACATGCGGCCGATGCCTATCCGTTTCAGGCGTATGACCTTATTTCCCAACGATTCCGCCATAAGCCTTATCTCACGCCTTATACCCTCTCCCAGGACGATCTTCCACCGTCTTCCGCCGCCCCGGTTTTCCATCGGCGATACCTCCAACGGAACCGCCAGCTTACCCTCTATGATAACACCCTTTGACCATTCCTTCACCCGTTTTTCATCCAGTATATCCCTAAGCAATACGAGATACGTTTTTTTTACCAGGGATGAGGGGTGTATTATACTGTTGGCGAATTGTCCGTCGTTCGTGAGGACGATGAGCCCTTCGCTGTCCATGTCGAGCCTCCCGGCGGGAAAAATCCCCATGCCTCTCAGGCGTTCGGGCAGCAGTCCGATCACGGTCCGTTCCCTCTCGTCGCTCACGGCGGATACCACTCCGCGCGGTTTGTTCATCGCGATATAGACCGGCTTTGCGCGCGCGACCTCCCGCCCGTCGACCGAGACCAGCTCGCGCTCGCCCACAAGCCTGCCGGGCGCTGTGACCTTCTCGCCTCCCACGCTCACGCGCCCGGAGACGATCAGTTCATCGGCCTTGCGGCGCGACGCGACGCCGCACATTGCGAGATACCTGTTGAGACGGATGGGGAATTCGTTCCTCGCCTCATTCATCGGATCCGTCCCATGTGTCCCCGGCGTCGGGATTTTTGACGCGGGTCTCCTGCAATTCTTCCAGCGTCGGCAGCGAAGCGATGGAATCCAGTCCGAATAACTCCAGGAATCTGTCCGTCGTCCTGTACAGAAGAGGGTTCCCCACGCTCTTTTTCCGCCCTGCGGCGCGCACCAGACCGTGTTTCAAAAGGGTGTCTATGACGCGGTCACACCTCACCGTGCGTATCTCCTCCATCTCGCCCCTCGTGACGGGCTGGTTGTAAGCTACCACGGCGAGGGTCTCGAAAGCCGCTTTACTAAGTCTGACGCGCTGAGAGATCATTCTGCCCGTGAATTCGGCTACGGTACTTACGAGGTCGGGGGCCGTGACCATCTGCCAACCGCCCGCAAGCTTGAGGAGCGTGATGCCGCGTTCCCGGTCACAGAGCGCCTTGAGGCGCGCTATGCCGCTCGATATTGCCTGAGCCGACTGCCCCAGGGCGTCTTTCAATTCACTCTCGGAGACGGGCTGCGGAGATACGAACAACAGCGCCTCTATCTGCCGGGTCAGCATATCGTACCCCTGATTATCCCGAGGCTTCAATGCAGACATCCCCCCATTCCTCCGCCTGAAAAACGCCGATTAAGCCGAGGCGCGACATTTCAAGCAGGGCAAGCAGCGTCACTATCAGCGCCCCGGTCCCGAAGTGACTAAGCAGCGCCGACATCGTCGTGCGCGGCGACTCCGCGAGGAACGTTCCGATGTCATTCATCCTGTTGTCAACTAAAACCTCCTGCGGAGCCGCGTCGGGTATATCGTCCATAAAGTCGTCCATGGCCGAGCGGGCCCTGTTTCGTGAGTGCTCCTCTATCAGGTCCCACCACAGTCTGGACAGGGTGAACAAGTCGCCGATGTCGAACCACGGCGGTCCGCCCCCCTCCTCGGAGACGCGGGCAAACGACTTTTCCCGCTCCTCCTTGAGTCCGCCGAGGTGCGCGGCGGCGGTCCTGTACGGCATGAAGCGTTCGAGCATCATCGCGAGTTCCTCGTCGCTTAACCCCTCGTCCGCCGCGTCCTCCGGAGGCTCATCGTAATCCGCCTCCGATTCAGCGGAGTCGCGGGGGATCAGTGAGCGCACCTTGCGAATAAGTATGCGGCTCGCGAGTGAGAAGAAGTCGGCAAGCTCCGCCAGCGTAGCCTTCCTCGCCGAGAGAAGATAGGTCACATACTGCGACAGGACGTCCGACAAAGACACGCTCGACGCGTCGATCTCCCTGCTCTCGACGAGATGGCACAACATATCCAGCGGCCCGGAAAAATCCTTCAGCGTTATCTCGAATACGGCTTCCGTTTCCATTTACTTACAATTTTGGCATCGAGAGGGCTTCGTACACCTCGCTCATCGTGCGGCCGGCGACTTCGCGCGCGCGGCGCGCCCCGTCGTTCAGGATGTCCCTGAGCTCGTCGCCGCGTCCCTCGTATTTTCTCCTGCGCTCCTGTATGGGCGTCAAGTACCTTGTCACGTGCTCGATGAGTATCTTCTTGCAGTCGACGCAGCCGATGCCGGCGCTCCGGCAGCCGGAGGCGATCTCGTCCATCTGCGCGGTGTCGGGATTGAAAAATTTTTGGAGGTACCACGCGGGGCACTTGTCGGGGTCGCCGGGGTCCTTCCTTCGCTCTCTCGCCGGGTCGGTCGTCATTGTGCGGATTTTTTCGCCGATGACCGGCATTTCGTCGGCGATGTCCAGCGAGTTGCCGTAGGACTTGCTCATCTTGCGCCCGTCGGTCCCCGGTATCTTCGGGTTGGGAGTGAGCAGGGTGCCCGGTTCGGGGAACAGAGGGCCGTAGAAGTTGTTGAACCTTCGCGCGATCTCGCGCGACATTTCCAGGTGCGCCGACTGATCTTCGCCCACCGGAACTTTGTCGGCCTTGTAGAGAAGTATGTCGGCGGCTTGCAGTACGGGGTATCCCAGAAAACCGTAAGTTAGAAGGTCCTTGCTCTTCAGGTTCTGTATCTGCTCTTTATAAGTCGGGCATCGCTCCAGCCAGCCGAGGGGCGTTATCATCGAGAGCGCCAGATGGAGCTCGGCGTGTTCCCTCACGTGCGACTGGACGAAAATGACGCACCTTTTCGGGTCGAGGCCCACAGCGAGCCAGTCCAACAGCACTTCGCGCGTGTTGGCGGCGAGTTTCGACGGGTCGGCGTAGTCGGACATCAGGGCGTGCCAGTCGACGATGCAATAGAAACACTCGTGATCGTCCTGAAGCCTTACCCAATTGACGAGCGCCCCGGCCATGTGCCCGAGGTGGAGCCTCCCCGTCGGTCTCATCCCGCTTAGAACTTTATCCATGTAAAGACACCTCCGAATGAATTTCACATGCGTTATCTTGAATGATAGCACGCCGGCGAATTTTTTTGACCTGTTCGCGAAATGTTCGTATTTTTAATTATCATCCATAATTCCTTAAAAAACAAATAGAAGCAGCCATAATGCCATATTTTTATAATGAAATTAGCCGAAAGGCAGTAAGGCATTATGAGCGGTCTGCTTGACTAAAAGTAATTTTTCGGGGATTATGCACCTTCTACTGTTGCAAAAATCAAGAAAATGGATAGATTGGTTGGCAGTGGCCCAATTGTCCCCTGATAAAGGAGGGATTGATGTGACAGCGAGACACGCGAAGCCGTCAAACCTGACTTTTTTCAAAACAATGGCAAAGTATTTCGTCGTCATAGCGCCTTCTGTGGCATTGTCCTTTCTGATTGCGCCTGAGTTAATTGTCAGGTTCGATAAGATGCCCCTGTACATGCGCTTTCCGGATTCAAATCCCGTGCTGTCGAGGTACTCGCCCAACGGGTTTCCGATGGGAGCCCGGTTGGGCTATAGCCGCCACATCGTGACCGCGGTGAGGGAGATGGACATCTCGCTCGAACACTTCGAACTGTGGATTGAAGAACATCCCGATACCGCAATCAAGCACCTGAGATACATGCCGGAAGCCATGCAGAAGGACGCGGCCAATATTGCGCTTTACATCAGGAAGTCGAACCCAAGGATCGACGCTAAAACCGCGTGGAGAGAGGCCGCCGCCCTGGTGCACTACAGCGCCAAATACGGCGTGCCGTCGGCTTTGGCCACGGCGGTGGCACACGTCGAGAGCACATTTAACCCCGACGCGCTGAGTCCGGTGGGGGCATCCGGCGTGATGCAGGTGATGTGGGGGATACACAACGGCCTTCTGCGGTCGCACGGCATAATAGGCACCCCCGGATCGAATCCGCTCTCCGACCCTGAGCACTCAATAGCCGCCGGGTGTCTGTTATTGTCGCGATACATCAGGGCCTCGGGATGTGTGCAAAAGGCCATGGACCGCTATCTCGGCGCGTCTTCCGAGGGCTATCGGAGAAGGGTAAACGGCAATATCGCCAGGCTGATGAACCACAGGGCGGCTCTTTTCGACTGACCGGTATGCGTTCGCCTGTCTAGGCGTCGGGCGCCCGGCGCCTGATCACCCGGTTTGCGCAAAACTGAATATAAGGGACGCCCACGAACCATATCAGCAGCGACGAAGGGGCGAATGAGGTGGCGTATGGGCGCGCGTTCCGCCCGTTCGCCGAGAGTTCGTCGATTACCACTTCCCTCGTCCAAAAAAGTATGTGCCTGTTTATGACGAACGACGTCACGAACATCACGGCGGTAAAGCGCGCGGAAAACGACTCCGCAAGATAGGCGGCGATGCCGGCCTCTCCTGCGGCAAAATTGAAAACGGCGAAGGCGAGCAGAGCTAAATACGCGCAGAACGACGAAATCCACAGCAAGAGCGTCCCGGTGATGTTATTTTCCTCCGGCTTTGCCGTCATAAAGAGCAATTGAATCCTGTTCATCAGCCAAAATGCTCCGCGCAAACCCAACGAAAGCACGTTCTGTATGAAAAGCGCGCCCGGCGGCAGCACGTGGAAGCGCGGCCCGAACACGGTTTTTTCCGGCGGGAACGGTTCCGGCTCCGCGGGGCGCACACCCGAAACGCCGCTCTTTACAGCGAGCCTCGGCTTTACCCTGCCGCCGCAATTCGGGCAGTACCGTTGATTCCAGTTCGGAGAGACGGGCACGAAACAATTAACGCAGAATTTTTTATGACCGGCCACCGTGTTTCCGGCCTTAATACCCGTATTCATCGTCATCCTCCGGTTCAAAATTGTCCTTCGTCCAAGACGCCGCGACCCTGTCCGCCTTGCCCGTCATTAGGTAATCCCCCAGCCTTTCGAGCAGCGGCGCGTCGTCCTCTATCTCCGAGAAGTCCGCGAAACCGGGCATACCCAGCCCCATCAGCCTGTTTATGTGATACTGTACGTAAACTGAGCCCAGGAGAAAAAGTTTGAGCCACGAGGCAATCGAGCGGTTTATCATGACTCCCGATGCGTCCCACTCTATTACCGCGCTTCGGAGCGCCCACCGCGCGCAAAAATAATTGGAGCACCTCATGGGGAAAACGACTGCGAAATAAAGCGCCAGGAACAAAAAAAACGCCGCCCGGAACACCTCTCCCGCAACCTCCGAACCGGTCGCCCTCCACACTATCCATGCCCCGATGGAGAACGGCAGTATCAGTTGCACAGTCATACCCAGAAACGCGAGGCGCCTTGCCGACAGCTCTCTGACACGGCCGCCGCTTGTTTTCTCGAAGGCGCGCGCGTTCTCCCGCAACCAGATATAAGGATACAGCCCGCAGGTAACGAAGCACAAACCCAGATAGAGTTTGGAGGGTATATAACCCAACAGGTCTGCCTGGTGATTATTTTTCATGCGAAAACTTCCTTTCAATCATTTACGGCGTTTTATTATATACTATTCATGCTTGGGTTCGCCGTAAACTCTCGATGAAAGAGGAAGGTTGGAACGAGATGCTTCCACGATGCGATACACAAACGTCCGGTATGCCCTGGGAACGGGAAGGCGCGTCGCGCAGTGACGATTTCCTGTTGAATGTCGGACGAACCGTTATGTTGGACGAGGCGGCCGAGTTGACGCGCGCCGCCGATAGAATGGACGGCGAGTGGGTAAGGGCGGCCCGCGCTATCCACGGATGCGAGGGGCGCGTCGTCGTCGTGGGACTGGGCAAGTCCGGCCATGTGGGGAGAAAAATATCAGCCACCCTGTCGTCCCTCGGCACACCGTCGTTCTTTCTGCACGCGACCGAAGGGTTGCACGGCGACCTTGGCGTGGTCCGCCGCGAGGATGTCGGTATCTTCCTCAGCAACAGCGGCGCCACAGAGGAGATACTGGCTGTAATACCGCATTTCAAGCGCCTTGGGGTCCCGGTAATAGCGATCACGGGAGGGATGGATTCGCCTCTCGCCGGTCACGCCGATATAGTCGTAAACGCGAACGTGAAGGCGGAGGCCGAACCGCTGCGTTTGGCGCCGACAAGCAGCACTACGCTCCAGCTTGTCGTCGGCGACGCTCTCGCCGGAATGGCGGCCAGCCTGCGGGGACTGATGAAAGAGGACTTCGCCCTCTTCCATCCCGGCGGATCGCTGGGCCGCCGGCTTCTTACCAGGGTGGCCGACGTCATGGGATCGCGGGAGCAGCTGCCGAAGGTCAGCCTGGACGTATCGGTCAAGGATGCTCTGTTCGAGATCACTGATAAAAAATACGGCGCGACCTGCGTCATAAACGAGGGCGGCGAGTTGGCCGGAATATTCACGGACGGAGACCTGCGGCGCGCGCTGGAAAATGGCGGGGTGGAAGTCCTGAATCGAAGAATAGAGGATTTTATGACCCGCAAGCCGTTGACCATCGACACAGAGCGCCTGGCAGCCGAAGCCGTGAAGGAGATGGAAGATCGCCGAATCAGTGTCCTGGTAGTTGTGAATAAAAGTAATATACCCGTCGGAATCGTCCACCTTTATGAGCTGATGCGTAAAGGCATCGGTTGATCCGGCCCGATTGGGCGACCCGAAATGAAGGAGGCAGATGAACATGAAAGTATTATTGGTTAATGGAAGTCCAAACAGAGAAGGCTGCACGCACAGGGCGCTTTCCGAAGCCGCCGCCGCGCTGAACGGCGAGGGTATTCTGACCGAAATTTTCTGGATCGGCAACGAACCGGCCGGCGGCTGTATCGCCTGCCGAAAGTGCGGGGAAATCGGCAAATGCGCGCTGGACGGCGCAGTAAATGAATTTCGCCCAAAAGCGTATGAGGCGGACGGCTTCGTCTTCGGCACGCCGGTGCATTATGCGGCTGCAAGCGGAAATATTACGGGATTCATGGATCGGTTGTTCTTTTCCGAAATGTGCGGCAACGCGAACAGGGCATTCCGCATGAAGCCTGCGGCGGCTGTCGTTTCAGCGAGGCGCGCGGGCACCACGGCGGCTTTTCAGCAGATGATAATGCACTTCACGCTGCATGAGATGCCGGTAGTATCCTCAAGTTACTGGAACATGGTTCACGGCGCGAAGCCCGAGGATGTTGCCCAAGACGCCGAGGGGTTGTTCACAATGCGGGGAATCGGCAAGAATATGGCCTATCTGCTCCGCTGCCTGGAAGCGGGCCGAAACGCGGGCGTGGAAATCCCGAAGCCGGATAAGAAACCTTTCACCAACTTTATCCGGTAAGACAGTCGCCACTTTACAGCAGATTGCGGATGGTGTGGGCAAAACGCTCTATATTGAGTTCAGGTAACTTCTGTTGTTCTGCTAAATAAGTGTTTTTTTTCGTTAAATGCCGCGTGGCCTTTTTCTTCGGGGAAACCCGTTTTCGAAATTGCCTTCGTATGCTTGCGCCTGCATGTTTACTCACTCCTTGCGCGCGAGTCCAGTCTGCTGTCATGTATAATCGTTTTCATTGATTTCTTCTGCCATTCAGTTTTCTGCCTTCCTCCGCCTTCTCGAAATTATCAACAAAATACCGCTTTCCTTTTTGGATTACAATATGTCAATTCCCAATAATCTTCACAAGCACCCGCTTATCACGCATACCGTCAAACTCGCCGTAAAAAATCTGCTCCCATGTGCCGAAGTCGAGCCGCCCATCCGTGACCGCTACAACGACCTCGCGTCCCATGACGCTTCGCTTCAAATGCGCGTCGGCGTTGTCCTCATAGCCGTTGTGTTCGTATTGGTTATGCGGCTTTTCCGGCGCGAGCTTTTCAAGCCAACGCTCGAAATCGCGGTGCAATCCGCTCTCGTTGTCGTTGATGAACACGCTCGCCGTTATGTTCATGGTGTTGACTAGGCACAGCCCCTCGCGGATTCCGCTCTCTGCAAGCGCGGCATCGACCTGCGGCGTGATGTTGACATAAGCGCGGCGGGTCTTGGTGTGTAATGTCAGTTCCTTTCGGTATGATTTCATATCTTCTCCCTCACTTTCGCCATAAAACGTTCTTCGTCAATAATGACGCGAGTATGCTTTCCTCTGCCGACGACGACACCCGAAACACATGTCTATTATATCTCCAATAACGGGTCTAGGATAACTTCAACTCCTCACGATAAAGCGCGAGACACAAAAAGCTTTTCGCAGACTGAGACGGCGTGCTTTTTTATGATACACTCAGTAAAATATCCAAATAAGAAGGTGATCATATGCCAATAAACGCTTCGCGCAACGGCTCAGTTCTCACCCTGGTTTTGGTGGGGAGGTTGGACTCCGCCACTTCGTCCGAGCTGGAAAACGCCTTTAAAAACTCACTGGAAGAAATTGACTCGCTCGTTTTGGATTTCTCGAAGGTGGATTACGTTTCCAGCGCCAGCCTGCGCGCGCTCCTTAACGCGCATAAGCGAATGAGCGCTAAGTGGGGTGGCGTCCGTGGGAACATGAAAATAACGAACGTCAACGAGGGCGTGATGGAAATTTTTAAAATGACCGGATTCGCGAACGTTCTATCGATAGAGTAGGTACCGGACCAAAACCTATGACTAATTTAGAGAAAGCAACCGCGCGCGAGAGCTGGCCGCTTACCTTTGCGGAGCGGCAGATGGCGATTGAGCAGCACATGAACCCGCAGTCCAACGCCTACAATAACAACCGGGCCCTGGAGATCAAAGGGGCGCTTGACGTTCTCCGTTT